>Ga0209567_10000446_pt1 | contig 22581 bp, 17 predicted proteins | sample COG_12_FD_184756 | JGI IMG/M metagenome (GOLD analysis project Ga0209567, IMG submission 184756) | Pelagic marine sediment microbial communities from the LTER site Helgoland, North Sea, for post-phytoplankton bloom and carbon turnover... | ecosystem: Environmental > Aquatic > Marine > Neritic...
AATCGACTACCGTCTCCCGGTCACATCCGCTCCGGCCTCGATAGCCATCCAGCAGCGTTGACACGCGCAGCCCGGCCAGTGCACCGGTCAGGGTCGACCTGTCCGTGGGCAGCAGCAGGGTGATCGAGTCCCGCACCAGCTCGACCAGCGTGCCGCCGCTGGCCAGGACCATCGCCTGCCCGAATTGCGGATCGTGGCGGACGCCCAGCAGGATTTCCGCGACCGGATCCTGGATCATGCGTTCGATCAGAAACATGCTGGTGGCGGCATCCGGTGCGTGCTCCTGAACCGATTCCCGAATTGACGCGACCGCGGCTGAGACTTCTTCGGCGGAGCACAGCCCGATCTTCAGGGCGCCGGCCTCGGTCTTGTGCGGCAGGCCTGCGCTCACCATTTTCACCGCCACCGGAAAACCGATCCGGTGCGCCGCATCCGGGGCATCTTCGGCTTCGGCGAGCACTCCCTGCGGTACGGCAACGCCCGCGGCCCGCAACCGCTGCTTGCCCTGCCATTCGTCCAGTACCTTGGGACTACCCAACAAACCGGGCGACGGAGGCAACGCCAGTACGACATCATCGCGCCCCGACAACACCCTGGCCCGGCGTATACCGTGGGTCGCCGCATTGGATAGCGCATGCAGCGCGACCTGGATTCCCTGCAGCGGCGCAATGCCGCCTTCGATCATCATGCTCCGCGCACCGCCGTCCAGGTTTTCCGGCAGGCAGCTGCATATGGCGGCCGGGATGCCGGCTTCCTTCGTGGCGGCGATGAATGAACGGGTATCCGCAACGTACTCCTTGTCGCTGGCGCCTACTTCCGGGTCGATGTAGTCCTGCACCATCAGCGCCGAATCGTAGCCGTCACTCAGCATCGAGCGGATCACGTCCGGGAGTTGGCTGTCGTCGCCCCAGAGCGGGGTCGTGTAGTCCAGCGGATTGGACACCGTCGCGATCTCCGGGAGCCGCTTTTCCAGATCTTTTGCTACCTCGGGGCTGGGTTGGGGAAACGACAGACCAAGCTTTTCACCCTGATCCGCGATCATGGTGGCGTCGCCACCGGAGCAGGTGAACGCCGCCACCCGGTTTCCCACCGGTGCGCCCGCCACGGTGAGCATTTTCAGGGTTTCCAGCAGCATGACCGGTGAGGAGACACGGACGACGCCCAGTCGGTCGAACAGCGCCTGGTACAACTCGTCGGCGCCGGAGAGCGAGCCGGTGTGGGTAACCGTCAACCGCGAGCCGATCTCGGAGCTGCCCGCTTTCTGGACCACGATCGGAATCCCTTGCTTCAGACAGCGGATCGCGGCGTCGGCGAATCGGGGCACGTCCCGCAGCGACTCGATGTACAGACCGATGCCGCTTACCGCGGGATCGTCCACTAGCACCTCAAGGTAGTCCTCGACGCCGAGCATCGCCTGATTTCCCGAGCTGATGATGTAGGCGAATGACACCGAGCGCCGGTTCAGGGTCATCGTGTTACCCAGCATGCCGCTCTGCGTGATGAACGCGACCCCTTTGTCGACGTGCGTGCCCCGGTGGCTGAAGGGCCACAGCCGGGCGTTGCCGACGAAATTGAGCAAACCCGAACAGTTCGGCCCGACCAGCGCCAGGTCGCCGGCGGCTTCCACCAGTTCCCGTTCGAGCCGGGCGCCTTCTTCACCCAGCTCACCGAACCCGGCGGTGAAGCAGACTACCCCGCCGGCTTGCCTGGTGCGCAAGGCGGCGACGGTTTCGATTGCGGACGCCGCCGGTACGGCAAGGAACACCGCATCCGGCGTGCCCGGGAGTTCATCGACCGCAGGAAAACAGCGCAGCCCGCCCAGCGTTTTACGGCGCGGATTAACACCCCACACTTCGCCCTCGAAACCGGCGTCCCTGCAGCGTTCGATGGCAAAAGCCGCGTCGTCGCCCCCGATGCACGCGATGCTTCGCGGGGACAGCAGGCGTTTGAGATTCCCGTGCTGTCCAGGGGTCATGCGCCCAGCGGCCGCAGCAGGGAACGCGCAATGATGTGGCGCTGTATTTCCGAGGTCCCATCCCATATCCGATCCAGCCGGGAATCCCGCCACATGCGCTCCACAGGGATGTCTTCCATCATCCCCATGCCGCCGAATATTTGCAGCGTGCTGTCGGCCGCCCGGCCGACCATCTCGGAGGCGAAAAGCTTGGCCATGGCGGCGTCCTCCGGAACCATGGTGCCCTCGTCCGCCTTGCGTGCGGCATGCATCACCATCAGGTCGGCAGCCGTCAGCTCCGTTGCGATGTCCGCCAGTTTGAATGACGTGCCCTGGAACTGGCCGATGGGTTTACCGAACTGTTTGCGATTTGCCGCCCACTCGGTCGCCATCTGCAGCAGCCGCTCGGCGCGACCGCAGCAGGCGGCGGCCACCCACACGCGCCCCATCCGTAGCCACTTGTTGGCCAGTTCGAATCCGCCGCCCTCCGGGCCAAGCATCTGCGCCTTGTGTACTCGGCAGTCCTGAAAGCTGAGTTGATAGTGCGGGTAGGCGCGCTGCCCCGCGCTCAGGGATCCCCGCGTCATCTCGAAACCGGGTGACTCCTTGTCGACCAGAAACGCGGTGACGCGCTTGCGCGGTCCCCTGGGCGTCTCATCGCTGCCGGTCACCGCGAACACGATGGCGAAGTCCGGTTCACCGACGGTGCTGATGAAGTGCTTGGTGCCGTTGATGACGTAGTCGTCGCCGCTGGCCACCGCCCGGGTCGACATCGACATGATGTCGGACCCCGCGCCGGGTTCGGTCAGGGCGAAGCATTCCTTCTTTTCTCCCCGCACGCAGGGCGCCAGATAGCGCTCGACCTGTTCGCCTTCGCAGGCCATGAGCAGCTCGGTCGGCCGTTCGATGTGGCCGTGCAGGGCATAACTGGTCTTACCCAGCTCGCGTTCCAGAAGAGCCAGGCTGGAGTAGTCGAGACCGCCGCCACCGACGGATTCGGGCAGGTTGGGCGCGTGGAATCCCATCTCCAGCGCCCACGCCTTGATGCGCTCCCCGACCCCGGCAGGCACCGCGCCGGTCCGGTCGGCCTCCGCTTCATGAGGATGCATCTCCTTTTCCATGAACGCCCTGATGGTATCCACCATCATCCTTTGCTCGCTGGTGATCTCGAAATTCATCTCCGCTCCCGTGTCCGCCTGTGCTTCCGGTTTCAATGATTGTGTACACTACGCGTTTGCGTACACCAGTCAATATTGCACACGGGGAAATACCATGAGTGATCGGAATAGCGAAGTACGGGTGGAGCGCCGCGGCGCCGTGCTGGAAGTTACCCTTGACCGGCCAAAGGTCAACGCCATCGATCACGATGTGAGCAAGAAGATGGGGGACGCCTTCGTCATGCTCAGGGATGACCCGGACCTGAGGGTTGGGATCGTCACCGGCGGAGGCGAGCGCATTTTTTCGGCGGGCTGGGATCTCAAGGCGCTGGACAGGGGCGAGTCGCAGCTCGATGAGTGGTGGAAGGAAAACGAGGACCTTCCCGGCGGCTTTGCCGGCATGACCGAGATGTGGGATCTCAAGAAGCCCGTAATCGCAGCAATCAACGGCCTGGCAATTGGCGGCGGATTCGAACTGGCGCTGTCCGCGGATCTCCTGATTGCCGCCGAGCACGCCGAGTTCGCGCTGCCGGAACTGCCCCTGGGTATCGTCCCGGACGCCGGCGCCCTTCAGCGGCTGCCGCGGCGGATACCGTACAACGTCGCGATGGAGATGCTCCTGCTCGGACGCCGCATGCCGGCGGCCGAGGCGAAACACCACGGACTGATCAACGCCGTTGTGCCCGCGGCCGAACTGATGGACAAGGCCCGGGCCTGGGCGGATCAACTGGCGGAAGCGGCACCGCTGGCGCTGCAGACGGTCAAGGAAGTGCTTCGCGCCATCGAGGGAGACACCATCGAGCAGGCGTTCAAGACATTGCAGGTCGGCGACCTGCCGGTTTACCGAAAAATGCTCAAGTCGGCGGATGCCGAGGAAGGCGTCAAGGCGTTCGTGGAAAAACGCAAGCCCGTTTTTCGCGGGGTGTGAAGCAGAGCTGTACCCTCGTTGATTCCCTTATCCGCCAGGGAACCTCTGAATATTCGGTTATCGTATGATTCCAACACCTCGAAATCGGCGCGAGGCGCGCCTCCCACAATAATAATCGATGCCCCACCAAAATTTGTAGGAGCGGCGCCTCGCCGCGATCGATGTAGGAGCGGCGCCCCCGCCGCGATACATCGGCCCGGGGCGGGCCTCCTACAAGAATAATCGATGCCCCACCAATATTTGTAGGAGCGGCGCCCTCGCCGCGATCAACCAGGTATTCCCCAGGCTGAGAAATCCGGCTCCGGCCAGCCGTCTTCGCCCGGCGGGTACCAGTGCTCGGCGAGCACCTGCTGTATCTTGATCAGGCAAATATCGCGGCGCCGTTCCAGTTCGGAGAAATCGCGCCCCGCGGTCTCCTCCTCACAGCCCTGTACGATGCGCTCCTTAAGCTCATCCGTCAGCTCGGGGGCCTCCATGTGGGACCAGGGCAGCTTCAGAGCGGGCCCGAACTGGTCAATGGTGTGGCGCATGCCGCCCGGGCCGCCGCCCAGGTGCCACGCCATCAACGTCCCCATGAACGCCCAGCGCAGACCGGGACCGCCGGTAATCGCGGCGTCGATCTCGGCCGCCGTGGCGACCCCGTCGTCGATGAGGTGCAGCGCTTCGCGCCATACCGATTCCTGCAGCCGGTCGGCGATGTAGGCCTCGATTTCCTTTCTGACATGCAGCGGTCGCATGCCGATGCGCTTGTAGAAACGGCAGGCGGCGGAAATCGCCTCCATGGCGGTTTGTTCACCACCAACGACCTCCACCAGCGGAAGCAGGTAAACGGGTGCAAACGGGTGCCCGATCAGCAGACGCTCGGGATGACGGCAGAGTGACTGCAGGCGCGAAGGCAGAAGCCCCGACGAACTCGACGCGATGACGACATCGGCCGGGGCGAGGGCGCCGATCTGCTCGAATACATCTATCTTAAGATCTTCACGCTCGGGCACGTTTTCCTGAATGAAATCCGCACCCTTTACTGCAGCGGCGACATCCGGCTTAAACTCGAGTTTCTCGCGGCTGGCGTCCACAGCCAGTCCGGTCGCCTCCAGGGCTGGCCACGCATTATTCACCGCGGTGCGCAACTTTTTCTCTGCATCTTTCGCGGGGTCCGTCACGACGACCCGAAGACCGTGCGCCAGGCATCGCGCCGCCCAACCACCGCCGATCACCCCGCCGCCGATCAGCGTGACCTGATTGATGTCCTGTGTGTTTTTCAAGCTCAATCTCGTTCTCCTATATCGATCGATATGCCCATATCCAGGTTCGAAATATACACGCCCGCAATCCCTGACACAGTGATACCTGGTTATCTCGTAGGAGGCCCGCCCTCGCGCCGATTGATCGCGGCGGGGCGACGCTCCTACAAGATGGTCTCGGTATCGAATGTGCATTGTAGGAGGCCCGCCCCGGGCCGATTGATCGCGGCGAGGCGCCGCTCCTACAAGATGGTCTCGGCATCGAACATGCTTTGTAGGAGGCCCGCCCCGGGCCGATCACGATACATGACCGCGAGTCTCAGCTGTCAGGGAGGCTTGTCGTCTTGAAGGGATTGAGTACGGTCACGCCGTCTAAAACCTGTTCGTGTTGAAGGTCCTCGGTTAAGAGATATCGGCAGTCCAGGATCTGTGCGGAAGAGACGATCAGAGCATCCCACCACGAAAACGAAAATCGATCCTGAACATTCCAGGCTCCCTCCATTACGGTCTTGCCGATGACGATCGGATTCCAGGCTTCGAACGCACGAACATCGTCGCGTGCATCCGAAACCTCCAGACCCGGCGACAACTTTTGAGTGACCGTTACGTAATACTCGTGTAACACCTGGTAACTCAGTCGGCCTGTCCTATGAGTCCAGAGTCGTTCCAACCATGAATGAGCTCGTTGCTGCTTTTTAGGGCTTACCGCATCCCGTGCGTAAACCAGGACATTCGTGTCTATAAAATAAGTCATCGATCATGCAGATCCGATCTTTTAGGATAGCGGGACCCGCTCCTGCCAAGCTTCTGCGGAGGTTTGTTCAAATAACGCTTCTTCGCCGCCTCGTACGCTGATTCCTCTTTCATCTTTGTTGTCAACAGTTCACCGACCAGCTTGGAGACGCTGCTCTCATTGCGTGCCGCCCATACACGGGCCCATTTGGCGACGGATTCGGGTACGGTAATGGTGATATTCTTCATAACACGATATTAGTGCTACACGAATTTAGTGTCAATTAATGTCAGAATTATCATATATATTTTGCGGCGTCCTTCGATGCCCCGGATCCAGGTTTTTACCTGATTTTTGTAAACGTTTAAGTATTCGAGAGGGTTCGGCTAGCACATAGTCAGCGGTTCCATCAATCGGCTGTAAAGTTTTCCGTTCGGAACGAGCCAGAAAAATTGTATCGCGGCGGGGCGCCGCTCTTACATGGTGGTCTCTGCATCGAACATGCATTGTAGGAGGCCCGCCCCGGGCCGATTGATCGCGGCGAGGCGCCGCTTTCACAAGATTGTCTCGGCATCGAATATGCTTTGTAGGAGGCCCGCCTCGGGCCGATTGATCGCGGCGAGGCGCCGCTCCTACAAGATTGTCTCGGCATCGAATATGCTTTGTAGGAGGCCCGCCTCGGGCCGATTTATCGCGGCGGGGCGCCGCTCCTACAAGATGATCTCGCATCGAACATGCTTTGTAGGAGGCCCACCCCGGGCCGATTGATCGCGGCGGGGCGCCGCTCCTACAAGATGGTCTCGGCACCGAATATGCTTTGTAGGAGGCCCGCCCCGGGCCGATTCATCGCGGCGGGGCGCCGCTCTTACATGGTGGTCTCGGCATCGAACATGCATTGTAGGAGGCCCGCCCCGGGCCGATTGATCGCGGCGAGGCGCCGCTCCTACAAGATTGTCTCGGCATCGAATATGCTTTGTAGGAGGCGCGCCTCGCGCCGATTTATCGCGGCGAGGCGCCGCTCCTACAAGATTGTCTCGGCATCGAATATGCTTTGTAGGAGGCGCGCCTCGCGCCGATTGATTGTAGCGATTGTGCTTCATGCAATTGTGGTCATGCCAAATCCCTTTGCATGGATTGATCTATTCAAACCGAATACTATATGAACCTGGCCCAGTGAAGAACCGGACAACCAACAGGAAAAAATGATGAAACTAAAACACTTTCTTTCGATTGCGGCCCTGCTCGTTTCCATGGGCTTGGGGATACAAACGGCCTCGGCGCAGGGCGTGTTGCAGAATGAGGAAGAGCCCGATCGGTGGAGGAGCACATTATACGTCTATCTGTGGGCGATCAGCATGGACGGCACCGCAGCGATCGGCGGCAATGAAGTCGAAATCGACTCCAGTTTCAGCGACCTCCTCGATGTCCTCGATGCCGCGATCTCCGTACGCTTCGAGTCGCATAAAGGCAGGTGGGGTTATTTTCTGGACGGTATGTATACCAAGCTCAATCCCAAGGAAAACACACCGATCGGTGAGGTATCACTCGATGTCAAGAACTTCATCGGTGAGGCGGGCGGCGTGTATCACTTCAATCGAACGGTACAGGGCATTTTCGGTTTGCGTTACCAGGATATGAGTCTCGATCTGAACCTGCCGGGGACAACGGTTGGCGGTGATGAGAACTGGCTCGATGGATTTATAGGCATACGCCTGGTCCCGGTGCGAACGGACAAGTGGTACGTCTGGCTGCGCGGCGACGTCGGGGGCGGAGATTCGGACACCGTGTGGAATGGAGTCGTGGGAGCCGGTTACCGGTTCAACAACCGGTGGACGCTTGCTGGCGCTTATCGCACCCTTTCCAATAACGTTGAGCAGGGCGGCTTCAAATGGGATGTCGACTACAGTGGCCTCGGTATCGCACTGGGCTATACGTTTCAGTGAGCGTTTGGTGTGCCGGTCTCATCACCTCCGGGCGCGATCCACGATTTGACATGGACGTCGCGCTGCGGAAAGGGGATTTCGATACCGTTCTTCCTCAGAGCCTCATCAATCGCAAAGTAGAGGTCGCTCATGACGAAGTACTTTTCCATAATGTCCTTGATGAAGCACCGCAATTCCATATGCAGCGCGTTGTCTCCGAACCCAAGATGCAGCACCAATGGTTCTGGCGCCGAGCCGTCGGTGACGACAGCCGGATGAGATTTAGCGGTGTCCAGCAGCAGCTTTCTCACCAGCGCGGTATCGCTGCCGTAGGCAACGTCCACGCTAAAGATGAGGCGTCCGTGGGGACTCTCCAGAGTCAGATTGGTGACCTTCGCCAGGATCATATCGGCGTTGGGCACCACGACATCGGCATCATCCCAGGTCTTGACCAACGTGGCCCGAAGATTGATTTTGCTCACGATACCCTCGGTCTGATCGACGATAATCCAATCCCCGACTCGAATGGCGCGTTCGGATATCAGGATGATGCCCGAGATGAAGTTGTGTATCGTGTGCTGCAATCCGAAGCCGATACCGACTGACAGGGCTCCGGCTATCAGAGTGAGTTTCCGAAATTCCACCCCCAGCGAGGCCAAGGCCATCAACACTCCTATGGTGCCGAAGGTGTAGACCATGATGCGCCCCAGAACGAACTGATGGGATTTGGCGAAATTCGGGCGGCTTACTTGCGCTCTTCCAAGCGCCTTGAGGGCGGACTTCGTCACGATGAAGGTCGCGACGAGGATGAGCGTCGCCAGCAGAGCCGTGCCAACGGTGATCGGGTTGTCGCCGATCTGGATGAGCACCATGTCTAGCTGGTCCAACATCGCATATCTCAGTGTTCACCCGCGTTCGGCGGGTAGCTATCATCGATGGCCCAGAAGTTGGCCCCCCTTCGCTGCATCGGACGCCCATGCTGTGGCCCTGGAGGCATCTCATATCGTATAGACAGGATGAGGTCGGAACTCACGGCCGGACTGGTGTGGAAGTAACCGTGACTGAGGCCCTTGGATTTGCCCGTGAACTCAACGAAGGTGATGCTGGGGACCTTTTCGAGCGACTCTACATCCTCCCTTGAGAGGTCATTCTGCTGCAGGCGTCCAAGTCGCGTATGGCTACCAAACAGCCGTTCGGCTACTTGAATCGCCTTGTCTTTCTGGTAAGTGTAAAGCGTGACTTGTACCAAACCCCTCTCCAGATGCTCCGCGACAACGCGCTGAACGAGCACTTCGAAATCCATGTCAGGCGCGGCCAGTATCAGGTTCCGGATGTGAAAACGCTGACGCGGGTCTTCACCTTCGGCGAGCGTTTCCAGGAAGAGCTCCCTCAGGGCAGTTATGGCAACGTCAGTCCCCCGGCTGTGCGCGATGATGTGCACCCGATCGAGTTCTGGCAGCGCCGCCAACAACCTCAGGAAACTCTTCAGGTGATAGATTGTGAACTCACCCGACTCACGGTCGTAAGCGTAGCCGCTAATCCCACCATGGCCCGCCGGCCAGGAATACAGGACGGGTACGTGCTCGCGGCCGAGGAAATGCCACAACTCCCCAAGCGTCAATGCGGCGTCGCTGAGTTTATTATTATAGCCGTGAATGTAAATCACCACCTCGGCCTTGGGGGCAAGCGTAAGCCGCCTGCTCAACTCTGCGAGCAACTGCCCCTCTCGCTCACGCAGGGCCTTGACAATCAGCGGATCCCGCCGGACCTCACCGTCGACCAGCACCATCGGAACGGGCACGCTGGGAAAACGCCCCTGTTCCTCGATTGAAACAACACTGAGCCTTGGCTCCTTTGTCCGTTCCTTTGCAGTACTCAACTCCATCAGCTCGTCCCAGGAGATCGCCTTCCCGATCCGCACCACGATGGACCCGAATGCCAGCGAGGCAGAACGCCCGAATCCATACCCGCTGCCGTCCCGCTCCTGCGCGCGGTCGGTGACGTACAGGAGGTCCACCTTGTTGCTTTGGAGCTCCCCCGGTACGTCCCGGTAGACTGTCGCTGGCTCAGCACCGGCATAAACGTTCGGCGTCCCCATCAGAGCCCTGCCCGCACAGCCGGCCAGCAACAGGGTCGCGAGGGCAATGACGAGTTGTGGTGTGGTTCTCATCACACCGTCATCCATCCCGTCAGATACTTCATTCCTCGCAAAGCATCCTGGCCTTCCTGACCGCGGGTTCGAGCGTTTCGGTGGGTTCGGCATCGAGCATGGCCGGCACCCACGCCGAGAGAAAGACGAGACGACAGGACCAGCATTGCAGCGCAGCGGTCCTGTTCATTCGTGGGGGTACTTGGAAACGTCGGGATCTCGGATGAATTATTCAAACAACTAACTCTTTTGGCTATAGCAGGTGGAAAGGGTACTTCAGGATCAGTCGGACGTTCCAGCGGTCGGTGCCGTCCTCGAAGTCGGCGTAGGCGCTGCGCAGCCGCAACCAGAGATCGCGCGCCCGACCTTCGGTGGGTTTATAGTCGATGGTCAGGTCGTACTCGGTGACGTCAGGAAGTGCCGCTGCGGTAGCCGAATCGACGGCGTCCCAGCCGGTGACGACATTGAGGAACCCGCTCCAGGCTGTCCAATTGCGCCGTTCGCCGGACCAGGACAGACTCGCACGCAGGGATTTCTCCCCCGCCCGGTCGAAGTCTTCGAGTATTACCGAGTTGAACGAGGGGACCCCGCCCCAGGGGCTTCGAATCTCGCCACCCTCATCCGTCTGCATGTAGGCCAGTTTCACCACCAACCCGCGGCGGCTGCCGGCCAGTAGCAATCCGAATTGGCTCGTGCCGAAATCGCCAGCCAGTGCCTTGCCCACGCTGCGCTGGTCGGTGTACTGCAGGCTGGCTTTAAGGCCGTAACGGCGTATGAGGGGGTCGACCCAGTTGGCCTCCACGTAGGTGGTGTTGAAGGTATCCCACCCGTAGAAGTTGAACAGACCGAATTTCGTGTCATCCCCGAGCTCTAACTTCAGCCCGGCGATAGTGACCCCCTCGTCGGTCCCGGCGGCGCCGGCCGCCTCCGACATGGGAATGAAGGTCTCTTCGTCCCGTTTCTTTATTTTGGTGGCATGACCGATGAGGAAGTCCCGGCCGGTCCCCCGGCGCCCCATGACATAGTTTTCAAAGGTATAGGGGATCATCAACCCGTCCCGCTTGTTCAGGTAAGGCAGATTCAGGGTCTGTCGGTACAGGCGCGCGCCGAACCGATCCAGATTGCCGAGTTGAAGATAGGCCTGTCCGAGCACCGACAGGTTGTCCTGTCCGGGGCCCAACAGGCCGGTACCGTCGCGGTCCTCCGGCGCATACAGGCCATAGGACAGGTAGTAGGAGAAGCCAAGCTGGGCGATGCCGGCGAACTGGCCGGTTTGAAAGGCGATTTCGCCGCCCAGAGTCAGCGCTTCGTTGATACTGTCGTCTCGATTGACCCGATCGTAGAAGTAACCGCGCAGGTTGTAATCCAGCGTGGCATCGCGCAGCCAGGCCGGTTGTTTCTGCAGACGCCGCTTCAGTTCGTCCAACAGAAGCCTGCGTATCTTCTTCTTGTCTTTACCCAGAGCGGCATCAACGGGTGTTTCAATTTCCTCCACACTACGGGGTGCCGTAATTTCAGATTGGATGTACTCCGCGCCGTGTGCGCGCGGTATAACGAACAACAGGGCCAACACGCACAGCAAGCTTACGCTGCCCGGCAGACGATTCATCGCTCGCTATCGCTCAGGTCCGGAGAACTATCGAGCACTGTGCTTCCGTTCGGTATTGCTCCAACATACCAATCACCTGGTTACCATTATCGGAATGCTGTTTGCTCACACTGTCAAGTTCTCCAGGATTCTGTCTGGCATTTGGCGACATACAAGCTCTGGAGCAAGTCTGCAAATAGCGGCTTCGCGACATAAACCGGCTTTGCGCTGGTTGGGCATACCGGTTCCCAAGGAGATCACCCGCATCTCGTTGGGCCCCAGTTCGCCCGTGTTGGGGTAGTAGGTCTTGCGGCGCTCGTCCGTACCAGCGTTTGCGGCTGCCTCCTACGCTTGGGCGTCGGCATCGAACAGGGTAATTTTTGATCTCTCGGCCTAACGTCCCACTTGATAGACGACACCGACAGCAAGGACGGTTAGCGTTATGGTGACACAACGGAACTTTATTGTTTTTATCCTCTTTGTTTCTATCCTCGTCTGGCTTTCACACTGATCTCAAGGATATGTTTAGCTGAGTCAGACCTTGAGCGGGATCGGGCCCGATTTCAGGATCAAGTGGACCCGAACCCGTTGACTCTATTGCACACGGTTGCTGGTGATCACTCCCTCTCCGGCAGAGGCGGCGGTCTGTAGCCCTTCCACTTGCCGTTGTTGGTGAAATCGGAATATTTTGCCTCGCCGCTCCGCTTGGCCTCTTTGTAGCCCTGGGTCGTCGGCGGCGCCTGGACGCGCTCGGCACTGACCACCTCGCGCTGGACGATCGCGTCCTTGGTGATGGTCCACGCCATCAGGTCGTTGGCGATTGCCAGCGGCCCGTCGTAGGTGGTGCGGATTTCCTCGAGTATCTGCTGGTCCAGCTCGGCATTTCGGATCGTGTGGTAGCCGACGGCCAGACGCGGCTTGACCTCGGACATGATCTTGCCGAAGCCCGACGGCGGGGTGTGGATGTAGGACGAGACGAAGGTCGCCTGCCGCAGGTCCCAGCCCAGGACATTGGCCAACCCCTCGGGGGTGTAGAAGCATTCGTGGATGACGAAGTCGGCGCCCCTGGCGCGCTCGATGAACCACTTGTTGGGTGCGGAATCACCGCCGAAGACGAAGCTCAACCCGTTCCAGTCCAGGCGATAGCTCACCGGGCCGTCGAGAACGTGCACGGCGGGAAAAGAGGTGATCTTGACCCCGTTCTTCTCGTAGACCACGCCGTTGTCCTGCTTAAAGTCGAACTCGTGGGCGATCAGTTGGCCGCCGGCGTCGGGGAGGATGCCGGCGCGACCGGACACGTCCCATGCGTAGGTCTTCTTGAGGCCCTCCACGAAGGAACCCGTGCCCAGCTCGGGCTTGGCGCCCGAGGGCCCGTAGATGTGCAGGGGCGTGTAGCGCCCGCTCAGCCAGCCGCCGATCCAGAGCGCGGCGGCATCGCCGACGTGGTCGGTGTGCAGGTGGCTGGCGAAGACCTTGTCGACGCGGTGGAACTCCGGACGCAGCGCGAACAGGTTCTCCACCGAGCCGCTGCCGATATCGAACAGGAAGATGTCGCCGTTGCCCAGCTCGACGTACCAGGCCGAGGACTTCTGGCCGCGGGTGATGGGCGTCGGCATCCCGGTACCGAGCGCTACGACGAACATCTCGTCCGGCCCGAGCTTCTCCGTGCGGGGATACCAGGCGTCGGGGCGCTCCTGCGCCATCGATTCCTGGGCCATGGCTTTCCGGACGATGGTCGAGTCGTACGATAGGCATACGAGTGCCACGCAAAGTAGACCGAAAGAAAGTCTGGCAAAAACTCTCGCTGCGCTAAACATGTTTGCCTCCTAGTTGGTTGGCATTTGAGTCGCTTAGGATAAGGATCCCGTCGTTATCAACACTATTCGTTTGGCTTGTACCAGGGTTTTTGCTTGCGCCAGTCCTGATCCTGCAGGTTGTATTTCTTTGCATGCTCATCGAGCATCTTGTTTTGCGCATTGAAGGCTGGTCCCCATTCACCTTGCTTGATGAAGTCGCTCATCGGATCAGGACGCCCTGGTTCAGGCGGTGGCTGGCGGGTCGGACCCGGCACAGCCGAGGCACGATCCGGCGAGACCGCCATCCGTTCCGTCACACTGTCCTTAGTGATGTTCCAAACCATCATGTCCATGGCGATCGAGAGCGGCCCGTCATAGGTGGAGCGGATGGTCAACAGCAGTTCCTGATGTGCTTCCTCCATGGTGTGATAGGCGACGGCGTGGCCCGGATTGATTTCGCTCATGATCTTGCCGAAGGCGGGTCCCGAAGTATGGAACTCGCAGCACGCGCGCCAGGCGAGCTGGGCTGGTTGACCGTAGTCCTTGACGAAAAACTCAGGTGTGGCAAACGCTTCATGAATGGCAAAATCGGCGCCTTTGGCGTGTTCCGCGAACCACTTGTTGGGTGACGAATCGCCGCCGAACACCAGTTTCATACCGGCGTATTCGATGATAAAACTGACCGGGCCGTCGCCGGTGTGTATGGCCGGAATCGATCTAACCACGATGCCGTTCTGGTCATAAACGATCTCATTCACGGCTTTGTAGTCGAACTCATGCACAGTGATCTGGCCCGGCACCGGCGTGATCTTGAAGGCCCGCGTCTGATAGTCCCAGTTGAAGGCCTTGAGGAAGTGATCGAGAGCATAGGCGGTGCCCATCTCCGGGGTCTGACCGCTCGGCCCCCAAACCTCCAGCGGTGCCGGCCGTCCCGAGGTCCAGCCGCCTGCCCACAGTGCGTCGAGATCACCCCAGTGGTCGGTGTGTAGGTGGCTGATGAAGATCTTGGTCAGATACTCGGCCGGAATCATCAGCGAGTTTATGTTGCGCATGGAACCGGTCCCAATGTCGAAGATCATCTTCTCGCCGTTACCGAACTCGAATAAAAAACAAGCCGAGGCCTGACCTCGGCGCTGATCCGGCATACCGGTGCCGCAGGCGATGACGCGCACTTCATTTTCCGCCAACACCTCGGTGCCAGGGTAATACACATAACGATCCGGCGCCTCGACGTTGGGGCCGGTGACCACGCCGCCAGCGGCTTGAACAGTTGAAAGCAGCGTTGCCGTGAGGGCAACAACAATCGATATCGCAGCGAAATTGTTCATCGTGATAGTGTCCTGATTTATTGTCCTGGCATCATAGCCACGCCAGCCATATTGTCCATACAGATTCAGCGTACTGCTATAGATTACTGGCCAGGTTATCGAAATAGGGACATCACTGCGGTAACATTGTGAATTCCGGGACAACCACATTCTGCCCATGCCTTCGAAGATTCCACCGCCATATGCGAGAACGCGGCCAAAGGCGCTGCAAAGCCTCGAGTTCGCCACGAACGATCCTGACCATTTTGTCGAAACCATGGCACTCACGTCACCTGGAATCTCTCTTGAGTTGCAGAACGGGCCTGATTTCTGCGTCCGGTCGAAGCTGTACCGCCTGCCGCGGCTCGGCTTCTTTGCCACCGATATGTTCGGCGCTCGGGTCAATGCGACGGAGGCGCGCGATTTTATTAGTGTGACGATTCCCTTGGGCGGTGCGTTCGAGGCCGGTGAAGTCGGCCGCCGGGAAATATACGAACCGGGATCGGCCTTTTTCCTCGACTGTGACAAGCAGCTCGGCTATTTGAGCCACGAGCGCACCTCGGTCCATGTGTTCAATATCGACCGGGCGCTGTTTCTCGAGCATCTGGGGTTGTGTCGCGACGGGGGTGACGCCACCCCGGCGACGTCCCCCCGGCTGGACCTGAAGACGCCCGAAGGCGCCGGTTTTCTCCGCTACTCGAACTTTCTTTGGGGTGAACTCTGCCGCGGCAATCCGTGCCTGGACTCCCCCCATGCGGTTGCGCAGATCGAAAACTGGGTGACGACCCTGCTGGCCCTTGTCATTGACGGCACGGAGGCATCGGGCGATCGACGGGACCACGAAGTTTACTATCCGGCTTATCTCAAACGCGCCGAAGAATATCTCGAGGCCCACGCGTCCGAACCGGTGTCGCTCGCAGAGCTTGCCAGAACGGTGGGCGTCAGTGTGCGCACCCTGAACCGCGCGTTCAAGAAGCGACACGGCGTGGGGCCCATCAGCTTGCTGAAGCGGCGCAGGCTCGAGCATGTCCAGCGTGCGCTGCTGGCGGCCGATCCTGCGACCACCACGGTGACGCAAACAGCCCTGAGCTTCGGCATTCAACACCTGTCCCAGTTCGCCACCGACTATCGAAAGCTGTTTGGCGAACTGCCGTCCGAGACCCTCCGGCGCTGATAATAAGCACTATGGGTCGCCCGCGCTCGGCACCCGTCCACAGTCGCCGTTGTGAAGCCCTCCGTGGGGTTCGTCCAGGAGTCCAAGTCGTCGTAGACAAGCAGGCCACCGAGGGTAAAAAGCTCTTCCTGATTGTCCGGATCTCGCTGCCTTCGTCTGTCTGGGTGTAGGCGATCTTGAGCAGTACACCGTTCTGGCTGCCCGCGAGGCCCAGACCAAACGAATTGGTGCTGAAATCTCCGACCAGTTCATCCCCCACGCTGCGCTGGTCGGTGAACTTCGCGCTTGCCTTTACACCGTAACGACGGAATAGAGGATTGATCCAGCCACCGTGCCCCCCTTGTCCGTTCCCGGGGCGCCGGCCGCTTCCGACAGCGGCACGAATGTTTCGCTGTCCCGCTTCTTGATCTTGGTAATGTGTCCGATCACGAAGTCTCGGCCCGAGCCCAGGCGTCCCATAGCATAGGCCTCGTGAGTAATGGGGATCATCTGTCCGTCGTCCTTGTTGATGTACGGAAGGTTGAGTGTCTGCCGGTACAGACGCGCGCCGAACTTGCTCAACCCCCCGCGTTGAAGGTGGGCCCTGCCAAGGACCGTCAGGTTGAACTTTTCCATGAACTCGTCGAGCATCCTCTTTTGCGGGGGCTGCTATTCAATAAGCAGGTTAATTCATCCAGTCGAACAGGACGGATGGAGCGGCAGGGATGAAATAAAACCGGAAATCCCATTCGCTGCTCGGCACATTGTCCGGCTGGATCACCGAATAGTGCGCCTCAACGCCGATGCGCGCCGATGCTTTGCCTAGCTTGATCACTTTCTGTACGCCCAAACCGATCGGTACCGTCCAGCGGTCGTCCTTGTCCTGCTCCCAGTTGCCAATGATGTTCGGCGCCGCACCGATCGATAGTGTTTCGCTAAGATTGTAGAATACGAAGTATTGCAGGTTGGTCAGATTAACCGGATCCCGATCGCTGTCCCCGGCAAAGTCCCAGTACTGCTGCAACAGGGCGCCTACCTTCCATTTCGGCCCCATATAGACGCCCAGCGCCGACGGCCCGGCAGTCCATTTCCCGGTGCCGGTGAGATCCTCGGTAGCGGATGGCACACCCAGATCGAAACCGAGTCCCCATACAGCAATAGCCCTGCCCAGATCGGGCGTGGCTTCCCTCACCACGATCGGGTCCCGCTTCGAAAACAAACCGACATAGTAAATGTCGCCCAGTGCGGTGGTGCGACCGTCGAACTGGTTGATCGGCAGCACCGGTCCATCCGCCGGCGGCTGCGCTACCCCGGTGATGTCCGCATAGTCCCCTCCGGGTTGATTCGCAGCGTCGATCTTGTCCTGGTCCAGTGGCATGCTGCTCACGTTGATCACGAATCGGTTGATCAGGTTCCAGTCATCGCTGAGCCTTTTAGGAAACTGGAACAGCGACATGTAGTTGCTCTTATTCTTAGTTTCATCCGTCTTCGATTCATTCGTCATCCGGTATAAATCGAACTGGTTGAACCACATCGCCACGCTGCCCAGCGGATTGTCCATCAGCCTCGCCATCTGGCCCTGTGTGGGTTTGCAGCCCGCCTTGATGATCTCGCCCACGTTGGCGTCGATGTCCTGAGCAAATGCCAGACACTTCTCCGACATCGGCGCCTCCATGCCGCCTTCTTCACCCGACGACTGCGCTACCTGCAGCGGCGACTCGCCCAGCGCCGGCAGAGCGTCACCCGACCCCCAGACGCCTTTGAACATGCTTTGCTGAATCTCACGACCCGGGTCCGCGCTATACACCTGGGCACCATACGATGCTTGGGGCAACAACACCGTTACAGCCACCACACAACACCCCGACAACAACATTTTATTCATGTTCATCTTACTACCTCGCATCGACGTTTTGGTGCATGAAAACTCGGGCCGCTCAACTCGTACAAATACCGTACAGCGCGAGCATCCTCAAATTCACATTTATGCGGTAATACTGATCAAAAACCTACCCGCACCCTGATACGCATCGTGAAGCAGAATGCCTTTTCGATTTGGTCATCGTTCTATCCAGCCTCAAGTAAAGATGATTCTCAAATAATTTGCTCAGCATAGTCTTGACCTAAATCATACTATTTGAGATTCAACCTTTAAAATCATAACCGACGAAACTGTCAGTATATTGTTTTTATACTAACCTTAGTTGGATGCAGAAAATCCTATCAATCAACCGGCTTTGCACAATCTTGAATGACTATATTTCTTCATTGAGTCTATATATCGATATCCGGCGCTCAGCCAAACCTGTCCTGCGTCATCGCTCGAGATACTGGTGCAATATGCGGGCTAGAGCGTCCCCAACTCAATGGAAACCGACTAATTCGATTCGGGCCCTTGGGCATTTTTTCCTTGTTGTATAGGAATGACCGCCGCAATGGTTTATCGGGGCAAAACAGACCGTTCCAGCACGCCCGCGACCTTCATTTACGGGGGTAAACGCCGGCCAGATCGAACACGTTCTGCAGCGACGAAACGATGCTGTCCCCGGGTCCGAGGCCAAGCCGTGGTGCCGACAATGGGAAAATCCCGTGCCTTGCCGAAACTCAGATACTTCCAGGCGACTTCTGGGAAAAGTAAACATAAAAGGCAATAAGTACTCTAAAAATTTAAGCACGAATTGACGAACAGCTGAAAACCGGTATCGAATGGTATTGCAGATCTCGCGGCATGGTGGTCAATCGCTTCCTTGTAGAGTGGCTTCTGGACCCTGCGAGGGAATTTGAATTCGCCGAAGACTTAACAATTTTCCGTCGCTCGCCACTGCAGCCTGCGCCTCAGCTGAAACGCAGGCCGAAATCTCGATCTCAGAGATTGTCCGGGTGGTAAAAGAATCTACTATACTCCGGCTAGTAACCGCGTTGACCCTCAAGCTCTCATATTGGATGAACAGGACGATATCGGTTGTGTTTGCCCACGGCGTTCTGACAGCGGTCTTGCTGGCGTCGCTCTCGGCAACGACCGCGCTGGCAGAGAGCACGCCTGATTCAGAAACAACACTGGCGGAAAGAGACGCTCCAAGTCTACAATCCGATGACACGCCCGACATCGACACCGAGACCACTGCGGAATCCACAGCCGGCACAAGACTGACAATTACCGGCGACCTCCGCCCCATTTTCGACTACTTCGACCTCGAAGAGCGGGAGGGGCATTCAGAAAGCGAAAGCGCCCTGGGCGCCCGACTGCGGGTACGCGCCGACGTTAAGCTGACCGATGCGCTGCACATTGGCACCCGAGCCGCAGGCGTCTGTTTCGATGACGGTTGCGACCTGGATGTCGTGGTGCAAAGTGCATCAGACGGTATCGACGGCGGGACACTGACACTGGATGAACTCTTCCTCCACTGGTCTCCGGTCGAGGAAGGGTCCGTGGCAGTTGGCCGACTGCAAACCCGTTTCGTACTGCGCGGAGGTGTCTATGCCAAGTCGCTCGACCGAAATGACAGCAACAATGTAAACATCACCTGGACGGACGGAATGCAGGCGAGTTATCGAACCGATAAAGGCTGGAACGCAAGCTTTGTCCTGCAGCGCAACTCGAGGGAGGGAGCCAGCAACATACGCCGTGACCCGCTCGACTTCAATGATGGTGATGCCCGAATCACCTACTTTGCAGGTATCGAGAACACTAATGCACTCGGCAACATTGTTCAGCGCGGGTTCGATGTTTCCTACCTCCCCGCCTCACTGCTGAAAGACGGCGACCCAGGCGGGCGGCGGGAGGATTACTGGGGGCTGGTTGGCCGCATGGTCTTAAGATTTCCGCAGCGCTCCCAGGGCATGCGGCTGCGGACCGGGGTCGAGATCGGCTATGCACCGGACACACAAACACGCGAGGCTGCCCGGCTCGATTCAGACGTATCCGGTCTGGCGTGGGATGTAGTCGCCAGCATCATGGAGTTTGCGCCGGGCCACAGTATTGGGATCAACTATGCGCGAACAGGAGCTGGATGGCTGATCTCGCCACAGTATCGCCCCAACGAAGAGCTGTTCGAGATCCGTTACCAGTGGCGCCCCAATTGGGGGGGACCGCTTTTCAGGCGCCCACCGCTCGTGGAGCCCAGGTTTCGCTGGCGAGAGGAGCTGGTCCAGCTCGTCGGCGCTGCGCAAAAACGAAAGGTGTTCGATATGTACATCCGTCTGACCTGGGAGTTCTAATTTCCGGAGAATTCAGCAAACGGGGTTACGAGTTCACTCGAATCAATGAGTTGGGTTCTGGAAAAAAAACTTCAGGACTACCGGCGTTTTCCCTATTCATGCTATTTGTAGTGGCAACCATCGCGCTGGTATTTTGACCTGTGCGACGGCGCGCTTGATATTCAAGCATAATGATTCGCCCGATACAGCACATCGTGGCTGAAAATTGTCGTACCGAATGCCCGATGCGGGATCATTGCTGAAATACCAGTCTCTGAGCAAATGCATCGACTTAGCCCGCATATTGCACCAGGATCCCGAGCGATGACGCAGGACAGGTTTGGCTGAGCGCCGGTCTGGTGCAATATGCGGGTTAGGTCTGGGTGTAGCCATCATCGAGCAGCTCGTCAGGAAGCGCGCCTCGCGCCGATTTTAGACCAACTTATCCTCGCAGCTCCACTAAAGCGTCCTCGATGACTGCCGCACTCACACCGCGCTTCTTGAGATTCGCTACTAATCCGGAAACCGCATCGGTATCTACGCGCTCAAGGTCTTTACGTAAGGCCTGTCCAACATAGGCGCGGATCAACGGTTGATAACCTGAGAAACCCAGCAATGGAGCAATGCGCTTAAGATCTTCGATGACGTCTTCTGGCATCCGAAGTGTCACTGAAACCATAGGGCGGTCTCTTTTGAGCCGAGATTTTAGCTTTTCAGTTTTCATACAAGCGCCTTTCGCTGTTAGTCGCTTTTCGGGCCGATATGAGTCGAACCGATTCGTTCTCAAATGAGATGTGCACTACAAACAAGAGGTTCCATCGTTCATCCATTCCGATAATGGCATCACGTGCTTCATCGCCGGCACTCGCATCAACAACGCGCAGAAAGGGATCAAAGAAAGCCTCTGAGCCGCGTACTAAAGGTATTCCGTGTTTACGCAAATTTTCTTGCGCTTTTGCGCGATCCCAGAGAAAGCTGATTCCATTCAGCACATAATGCTCATCCATAAATTAGATCATAAGGATACGTATTGACATTGTCAATACATCATTGTAACAAGAATTTGGTAAAGGTGCCACTGGGGTAAACTCTCACCATGAACTCAAACAACACCGGTCTTTTCGCCGCCACCGAGGTAGGCAATACCATCGGCAAGGAGGAATACGAGGAAGCCGTGACCACGCTGCGCGTGGAACTCCTGAACCTGCAGTTCGATCTGCAGGAGGCCGACTTCTCCCTGATCGTGGTGCTTGCCGGCGATGACCGCCCCGGTTGCGCGGGCACCGTACGCACGCTGCACGAGTGGATGGATGCACGCTATATCAACACGCATGTGTTGTATGCTCGCGAGACCGCCGAGGAGGCCAACCGGCCGGTCCTGTGGCACTACTGGCGCCGCTTGCCGCCGCACGGCCGTACCGGGTTGTATCTGGGGGCCTGGCCCGCATTCGTGGTGCAGCGAGCCATGGCGGAAAAATGGAGCGAACTCGAAATCGACGGCGCTCTTGATCACATCGAGCGCTTCGAGCATGAATTGGCGCTCGACGGCACGTTGCTGCTCAAATTCTGGCTGCATATCCCGGAGAGCGAACTCAAGAAGCGGCTGAAGGGAGCGAAAAAAGAATCCAAAAAGCACTGGCGGTTCGAGGAGCGTGACTGGGAGATCCTGGACAATTTCGATGAGTTTTTGCGGGTAGTGGAGCGCACGATACGCCGCACGAACACCCCGGACACGGGTTGGAATATCATTGAGAGCACGGACCAGCGTTATCGGAACCTTACTGTCGGCCGGCACATTGCCGAGGCGCTAAAAAACCGGCTCGAATCTGGACCGCCCGTTCCTCCAGCGACCGCGACATCTGTCCCCAGCAGCACGGGCCAAAACGTCCTCGACCAGATCGATCTCACGGCCATCGTTCCAGCCGAGGAATACAAGAAGGAACTGGCGAAGCTGCAAACCCGCCTCAACGGGTTGTCGAGATCACTGGTCGACGCCTGGATTGCGTGCGTCATGGTATTCGAGGGCGTCGACGCGGCGGGCAAGGGTGGCGCCATCCGGCGCCTCACCGCGGCAATGCCCATCCAGTCCGTGCGGGTGGTTCCGATCGCGGCGCCTTCCGATGAAGAACTTGCGCGGCACTATCTATGGCGCTTCTGGCGCGAAATTCCGTCGCCGGAAAAGATCGTCATCTTCGACCGCAGCTGGTACGGCCGGGTACTTGTCGAACGAGTGGAAGGATTTGCCGAGGAAAACGAGTGGCAGCGCGCGTACGAGGAAATCAACGACTTCGAGTCCATACTGGACCAGTCCGGCATCCCGGTGATCAAGTTCTGGCTGCAGATCGATGCCGACGAGCAGCTCCGACGATTCGAATCCCGCGCTGAAACGCCTTACAAGAAATACAAACTGACCGATGAGGATTTCAGGAACCGGGAGAAGTGGGATCTCTACC
>Ga0209567_10000447_pt1 | contig 22521 bp, 20 predicted proteins | sample COG_12_FD_184756 | JGI IMG/M metagenome (GOLD analysis project Ga0209567, IMG submission 184756) | Pelagic marine sediment microbial communities from the LTER site Helgoland, North Sea, for post-phytoplankton bloom and carbon turnover... | ecosystem: Environmental > Aquatic > Marine > Neritic...
GGCAGAATGCGACGGTGGATCATGCTGATATGCGTGGATTGGTTACCGACTGGACTTCACTGCGTCGCGGAGCTGGCCTTTCTCTAGTAGCAGGGTTCATCGACCGGGAATGCCCATTTGGGATTATCCCGCTGGCCGATGCCGGTATAGCCCGAACAAGGGTTCTCCACACCGGCCCGACCATGCCCTGACTCAACATGCCTGTTTCCTCCAATACGTTTTCTGTTCAACCAATGATTTCAGTTATGCCCTGGTTAACCGACCGGCCGGTTGCACCTTCGGCATTTCGTGGCAGACAATGTCCCAGATAAAACCAATCAGTTCCCGGGCAACCGCCACCGTCGTCTGCTTGGTATTCTTTCCCGCCTGCAACAGCGTGCGATACCGTCCACAAAGCCGCTTCTGGGCCCGCCACGCAATAACCTTGGCCTCATCGGAAGCATTTTTGGCCTTGCGCTTGAGGTGCATCGTCTGGCGTGCCGGAAAACGGTAACTCCAGGCCGACTCCACCAGCATCCGCCGGGCGTGCGTGTTGCCCGTCTTGGTGATGCCCCCCTGCCGCCGGCGTCCACCGCTGCTGTGTTCACTGGGCACCAGTCCAAGATACGCCATCAGCTGCTTGGGAGACTCAAATCGACTGATGTCCCCCAACTCCGCCAGCAGCACCATCGCCGCCAGCTTGTCGATACCCCGAAGCGCCACCAGAGAATCTACAATCGGACCCAACGTCCATTGCGGCAATGCCCGCTCCATCTGGGCGGTGATATCCACCACCCGCTGACTCGCCGCCTTCACCGCATCGATGTACTCCTGCAGGACCACCTGCTGCCAGTCGTGGGGAAACCCGAGCGACTCCAGCCAGTTATAATGCGTCTTGGTCCACCGACTCCTGTTCGACGGCCAGGCATGACCGTGACGCAGTACGTAAGCATTGAGCTGTTGCCGCGCCTTGCGCTCCTGGCTCTTCATGTCATCCCGGGCACGGGTCAGATCCCGCATCGCTTCCTTCTCCTCGTCCGGCACCCATACCGCCGTCAAATCTCCGCTGCGCAGGGACCGTGACAGCTTGTCCGCATCCCGCCGGTCGGTCTTGATACGTTCTCCGGGTTTGTTCGGAATCAACGACGGCGCCACTACCTCACAATCGTGACCCAGTTTCAATATCTGTCGATACAACCCATAACCGCACGGCCCCGCTTCGTAACAAAACTGCAGCACCTCTCCCCCAAACTCCTCATTCAAACGATCGATCAGCTTGGCTACCGTTTTCGGCTTGTTGGCCATCTCGCCCCATGACTCCGGATCAGCACGTCCCATACGCGCTACCGACACCACAATCGTATCCTTGTGGACATCCAGTCCAACGTAAGCCGCATAACTGGCCTGTGCCCGTGCTTCTTCGGGTGCCCCTTTCCCGGGATCGCTTCGATTGTGCTCGCTCGTGCGCTAAACTCTTTCATGACCTGCCCTCTCAATTATGGCTCTGTGTTTGAGATCCCTATCTCAACATAATCCACGTATCTTGAGATGGGCAGGTCAAAACATTATGTCTAGTATCAGTGACCGACTATATTGGGTCGGGTCCTGTCTGTTAGGAAACGCTGAATTTCGCAGTATCTGTTTGATAACGAACGACGGTTGTCCCCGACAAAGCGGACCGAGAAAACTGGGCTTGAGCACGTGGATCTCACCGCACCGTGTCTGTCAGCAACCGGCCACAAGCGGACAGTCGGGATTCGACTGCTCGACATAGTGAGGGGGGGGCAAAAAGAAGGCGCACCGAAATGCGCCGTCGTCAAGAACACTGAAGAGTTTCAATTTCACGATGTCCATTCTGCTGCAAAAATGATGTGAGTATTCACACAGCCCTTTGTAATTGAGAAGGAGAACTGGCAGAAACCTGGGAGAAGTATTAAGGAGTTATTCGTGATGTGACAACAGGGTTCGGCGACCGAATGGAGCGAACTTGACGCTTCTTTACTTTTGTCTTATTCACAGTTCCGACCACATGCGCAGCAGGTTAACGTAAGACTGGCTGATCAGCGAGGTGAATTTTTCATTCGGCGCAGTTTCCAGCAGGTGGTCCCGCGATCGCGACAGGTTAAACAGGACTTCGCGTTTGGCGGGATCACGGATCATGCTTTGCACCCAGGTAGCCGCAACCAGGCGCTCGCCGCTGGTCACTTCCTTCACCTGGTGCAGGTTGGATGCGGGATAGAGGATGGCGTCACCTGCTGGCAGCTTTACCGTCTGTTCACCAAAAGACGTGCTGATGGCCAGCTCACCGCCTTCATAGCACTCCGGGCCGCTCAGAAAAATGGTGACCGCGATATCGGAACGATACCGGTCTCCGGTTCCCATGACAGGATCATCAACGTGTTCACCATAGGCCATGCCTTCCGTGTAACGCGCATAGAAGGGCGCCGCCACGCGCAACGGGAAGGCGGCCGCCTGGTAGATCGTGTGCCGGATCAGGCTGCCCATCACAATACGGTTCAGTGAATTGACCGTACGGTCGTCCGCGGCCAGTTCTTCATTGTTTTTTACCGCACGTGCTTCCATGCCCGCGGAAAGCTTGCCGTCCACGAAACCGCTGCCCGCGATCAACTCACGGAGCTGCCCCAGTTGTTTGCCGTTCAGTACATCCTGGAGTTGTACTATCATTGAAATCCTAAGCTGTTACCGGTGCACGCTATGATACTCAGGGTTTATGTAGGTGACCAAACCTTCCCCATCGAGGTGCCAAAACTTGTGCTCGACGAAGGGAATGATTTTTTCTCGATGATCGACCGTGATCTGGAGAACGGCTATCAGGTGAGCAGGACCTGGATTCAGAAACCAACCATCGTGCATCGCTGCCAAATCGCCGCGGACCGCCTGCTAAGTGCATTGCATACCGAAAACCAGAAAACAGCCATTATGTTGGCCGGTTATATCTTGACTCGCATGCCTAACGTGGTGGGCGTACGCATGGACACCACCGGAGACATGCTAGAACATGAACTGATTTTCGGCCCGCACGCAGTCTGAAACTGTGGCCAAATAATCCTCTGGCCAGTGCATACACTGGACCCGCCCAAGCAAACAAGATAGGAAGATGAAATGGCACTTTACTGCGGAATTGATTTGCAGGCTCGAAAGATTTGTTGATGACTGCTTTCAGGTTGTTTATTGCCGGTGAGATTTGCGGTTTAGAGTTTGAGTAACAATTCGCCAGGGACAGGATGGGAAGCAACGCGACGTGTTTCCCTGTCGTGAATCACTGCGCTTTTGCGTCGTTACACCGTAACGCCCCCTCTCGGCAAATCCGCAGGCGATATTTCCACCGCAGATTGCGCATGACAGCGTGATGGTGCAGGCGTATCATGGTAACGACGTCGCGCTCAGACAGTCTTATACTTAGGAAGCCACAAAGGTGTCGGAGTCCTACAGGAGAATCTACATGACCGTTTGTCCAATTGCTATTATGGCCGGGTGCAAAAAATGCCCGGCAGTCTCAGTGTGCCCCTTGAAGAGCGTCCTCGGCGACTACGTCGAGGGCGATAGTGGCGAGCAGAAACCTCAATCGAAGCCAATGAACTCAGATCAGGCAAAGGACTGAGCGCAATCGTTCGGGCTGTCGGGGTCGGTAGGATACCGTCAAGTTAAGCGGGATTTATATCTGTAGAATTGTAGCATCGGCCGTGACTGATGCAGGAATAATTAAGGCCGCTGTGTGTTCCAATCTAAACCCAATTTCGGCATGATGAATTAGACCGTTGTGGGTCGGGTACGGCCTGTTAGCCGTGTCTAATACTCGCTGTGCTCCACTGACGGTTGTCCACGCAATTGCGGACCAAGCGATTTGGCCGTAGGCATGGGGATTCCGCCGCTCTCCGTGAGGCGGGACCCGGCCAATAGCCGACATCCCAGTCCTGATAAATGTAACCAAATGGGGACCGCTATCCTCTCGTTTGCCTCCATTCACTTGCCCACCCTAATCACCCAAGATACTATCGGCGCAAATGCCCGAAAAACTAAAACTATAGGGGTTTTTGTGACTGAAGAACCAACACGCAAGCTCGCTGTACTGCTGCACGCTGATGTGATCGGTTCGACTGCGCTTGTCCAACTCAATGAGACCGTCGCTCACGAACATGCGGGATGCCTTCCAACGTTTCTCTGAAACCATCACTGTACATAACGGAATCGCACACGAGATTCGAGGTGACGCACTAGTTGCCGAATTCTCCAAGGCGTCGGACGCCGTCACCGCAGCGCTGGAGTTTCAGTCTGCCAACACTGCACACAATAAAGGGCTTTCAGATGAAGTCCGCCCGGAACTTCGAGTTGGAGTCGCCATGGGAGAAGTCGTGGTTGCCGACAATACCGTGACAGGCGAAGGCATTGTATTGGCACAGCGGCTGGAGCGGTTGGCCGAGTCAGGGGGGGTGTGCGTGCAGGGAGCGGCATACGAGACAATGCCTAAACGTCTCCCATTTGACTATGAGAATTTGGGGGAGCGGGAACTGAAGGGTTTCAACGAACCGGTTAGGGTTTATGCGGTAACACAGGAAGCCATAGCCAAGCCCGATGGTGAGACAACAACATCCGAATTGGAGCCCCAACCATCATCCGAGGAGGACGGCCTGACGCTGCCGGACAAACCCTCCGTAGCGGTTTTGCCCTTTGAGAATATCTCGGGCGGGAAAGAGCAGGACTACTTCGCGGACGGCATCACGGAAGAGATCATCACAACACTATCCAAGGTCTCAAAGCTGTTTGTCATTGCCCGCAACTCCACGTTGGCATACAAGGACCAGGCTGTCGACATCAGACAGGTCGGCCGCGAACAGGGTGTCCAGTACGTGCTGGAAGGCAGTGTCCGCAGTGTCGGCCAACGGGTGCGCGTGACAGCGCAACTGATCGAGGCCACGACAGGCCATCATCTCTGGGGTCGGCGCTATGATCGCGAGCTCGGCGACATATTCGCCCTGCAAGATGATGTTACTAAGGAGATCGTCTCGGCCCTTCAGGTCGAGCTGACCGAAGGCGAGCAGGCCCACCTTGCTGCTCAGGGCACGCAGAACGCCGAAGCCTGGCAGCTCACCTTTGAGGGACGAGATCTGGTTCACGAGCATCACAAGGACACCGTCCAAAAGGGCCGCTTTCTTCTCGAACGGGCCGTGCGGTTGGACGAGAATTATGCATTGGCCTGGGGCGCGCTGGCCGAAGCGCACTGGAAGGAGGCTCGGAATGAAGGCTGGAGTGCATCTCCTGAACGCTCCTTAGAGCTTTCAGTTGAAGCCAGTGATCGCGCGCTGGCGTTAGACCCCTCGAACGCCAGCATTCTGGCGATGAGAAGTGTCATCATGACGACACTCCGAGATTTCGGTGGTGCCTTGGCCCTTGCGGAGAAAGCCCTACGTTTGGCTCACAGCGACGCCAATGCGATAGCACTTGCGGCTATCACACTTTATACCTGTGGCAAGGCCGAGGAGGCGATCAAGCAAACCGAACTTGCCATGCGGCACTGTCCAAGATACCCGCCTTGGTATCTGCTTATGCTGGCCCGTTGCCGTTGGATGTTGGGGCAGTGCGAGGAAGCCATTGCTGCATCCCGGTCGGCGATCAAGGCTGATCCTCTTTTAGCCCAACCCTATGTCGTGCTGGCGATGGTCTATGCCGAAGCCGGCCAGGTTTCGGACGCGCGGAAGGCCGTCGAAAATATTCTACGCATCGACCCGAATTTCTCTGCGCTTGCCTATCTGCGCGGGTTGCCGCTTTGCGATCCCGACCTAGAAGATCGGCGCCGCTCCGCCCTTCAAATAGCCGGGCTTCCCGATTGAATTTGAATGGAAGCTGTGGGTCGCGTCCTGTCTGTTAGGAAAACGCTTAAAATTCCAGAAACTGATCGTTATCGAACGACGGTTGTCCGCGACAAAGCGGACCGAGAAAACTGGGCTTGAACACGTGGGTCTCACTGCACCCTGTCCGTCAGTAACCGGCCAGGTGCAGCCACTCGAGGTAAGGGGCGCGACGGACTCCTCCATACTCAAAGTGGACCTAAATATCCTCGACAATCCATCCCGATATTGCCGCGTTGTATTGAATCTCGATACCCACACAGGGACGCAATGCCAGCCAGGCCATCGTGCGGCCGGCCGCACTCGTGCTCGACGGCGACGAATTCTCAATAGAGGCGCTCGCGCACCCGTATAAGGCTGTTTCCGTGAGCTGCGCATTAAATACTTCAACCCTCAATGAACCTGTCAAACTGGCCAAGGCACGGTGGGCGAGCGCGTTGCTAACCAAATGCATAGTTATTATGCTTCTATCCGTAAACTGAATCGAGACGCGAGAGCAGGAGGACCTTGCATGATCCGAGTCCAACATGGGGCAGGTTAAGGCTTCACAGGGCACGCAAGCAAGTATGAACCATCGCTTTATGCTACCAGAACGTGTGCGGGCGAACCCTGGTAATGCGCCAGCGAGTAACACGCACTCATGGATGGCGTATGTTCCGATTGCGCTTGTCGCGCTGATGGGTGTGCTGGTTACGTGGTATTCATTCAACACGGTCACTGACTTGGAGCGCCATCGGGTGCAGCAGGCATTTCATGAAGCCGCCAGCGACCGCGTCCTGATGGTTCAGCGTGAGATCGAAGAAAGCCTTGCCGTGGTTCAGGATATTGGCAGTTTCTTTGGTGCATCACAGTGGGTCGGGCGACCTGATTTTCGCAAGTTCGTTGGGCCTGTCCTGAAGCGTTATTCGAGCATAGCAGCACTTCAATGGATTCCTCGGGTAACCGAATCAGAGCGTGCGTCATTTGAAGAAGAGGCCCGTCGCAGCTTCGCAAGGTTTCGCATTCATGAAACTGACCCGGCAGGTGATCTGGTCACCGCTGAACGGCGTCCGGTACACTTTCCTGTTCTCTATGTGCAACCCTACCAACTCAACAAGAAATCACTGGGGCTGGATCTGGCGTCAGACCCGGCGGTCCTGGACGCGCTGCAGAGAACAATGGCCACCGGACAGATACGGGGCTCACCCCGCATTCCCCTGGTGCGCGAGGGTGGTGTCGAATACGGTTTTGCGGTCCGACTGCCGGTCTATAACAAGGTAGATTCAGACAAGGTTGAAGCTGAAGAGGAAAAGGAAGAGCAAAAGGAAGATGTGGCCCTGAACACCTCGGAACAGCACCCACTGCAATTGCGCGGGTTTGCGGCCGGGATTTTTAGTATTGGCGAGATCATTGAAAGTGCCCTGCAGAATCTCAGCCCGAGCGGCATTGACATGGTCATCTACGATGTTTCTGACGAGGATGAAAAACAGATTCTCTACCAGCATTCATCTAGAATGCGCACTGCAGACACCGGTCAACGCGATCCTGGAGACGGTGATTCACGGGATAACAGGGAGCTCGTTCAGCCTATCAGTGTCGCGGATCGTCAATGGGAAGTGTTGTCAACGTCGATTCCCGGGTATTTCCAGCCAGATCCCTGGAGAGGATGGGTCACCCTTGCGGGGGGATTGCCATTTACGGCCTTGATGACAATATACCTTTCCACGCTGGTAGGACGCGAAGCCAAGGTAAAACATCTCGTGGCCAAGCGCACGACGCAACTGGAGGAACTCAACGAAACGCTTAACAGAGAGATTGATGAACGTCTAAATGCCGAGAAGGAACTTCAGAGACTGAATGAAACCCTGGAACATCGTGTGGCTATCCGCACTGCCGAGGCAGAACGGCATGTGGAAGAGCTGGAACAGTTTGCCTATGTGACCTCGCATGACCTGAAAGCACCGTTGCGAGGTATCGCAAATCTGGCCACCTGGCTGGAGGAAGATCTGAGTGAAAAACTGACCGAAGCGACCCGCGAACACCTGGAGCTTCTGCGTGACCGTGTACAGGGCATGAATGCATTGATCGAAGGGTTGCTGGAATACTCGCGAATTGGCAAGGCAGCTCAATCCCTTGCACGCGTCGATACGGGCGAACTGCTGGCCGAGGTCGTCGATTCGCTGTCGCCGCCAGACGGATTCATTGTCGATGTAGCCGCGGACATGCCCACTCTGTACACGGATCGTTTACACCTTAGCCAGGTGTTCTCAAATCTGATCGGGAACAGCATCACGCACAGTAAGGACGAGCAGGGCCATGCATGGATTACGGCGCTCAATCTGGGCGAGTACTATGAGTTCACCCTAACCGATGATGGGCCAGGCATCGCGAGCGAATACCATGACAAGGTATTTATGATGTTTCAGACGCTGGCGGCGAAGGATTACGGCAGCAATACCGGCATAGGGCTGGCACTGGTAAAGAAAATTGTGCAGGAACACGGTGGTTCGATCACATTGGAGTCTGGAGAAGGTAACGGTGCCACATTCCGGTTTAGCTGGCCAGTGCATGGATGAATCACAACCATACCGGTCAGTTGCGCTGTCTACTACCTGTTGATTACCTGCTCGGGATGAGATGATGTCTGACAATAACGCTGTCATATTGCTCGTGGAAGATGACCGGGTGGATATCATGATCGTACAGCGCGCATTGAAGAAAATCGATGTCCGCAATCCGCTCTATGTTGCACGTACCGGTGTTGAAGCACTGGGTATGTTGCGTGGTGAAGGGTATCCAAAAATAGAACCTACACCGTCGCTGATACTTCTGGACCTGAATCTCCCCAAAATGGGAGGCATTGAATTCCTGAGGGAACTGCGCGCGGATCCGGTACTGGGAACCCTGCAGGTCATTGTCCTGACATCCTCCAATGAACCAAGCGACCGGGCGGCCGCTTTTGAATACGAGGTAGATGATTACATCGTCAAGCCCCATTCATTCAACGATTTTTCCAATGTAATGTCCATCATTCTTGCCGACTGGTCCGGAGATAGCTGAGATTAAATCATGCCTCGGGATCAATTAAAATTGCACGCATTAGCCGCATGTCCAGACTTCCATGGCCTGGCGGTACGAAGACCACCGTCGCTGTCACCTCAGTTTATGGCGCAATACCTGGAGGACAAAAGAGTTCCAAGAATCATCTTAATGACTAAATACCGGAAAAGGGCAGTCGTTCCCGGCCATCCTGGTTAAAGAGTCAAATGTTATCCGCCTGAATCTCCGAGATTCGCAATCCTTGTCTCTGCCATTTATAAAGACAGCGGCGCGTGTGCCGCTGGGGGGGGGAAGGGGTCGCTGCAGTCATTCTTGGCTGGTGCGAGATCACTCTCTTGATTGCCAATGCCCGCACTAGGCAAACTGCTGACCTACCGTGATCAGGTCGCGACAGGCAGCAGTGGGTCGACTCCAGACCGAGGTGCTGCATCGCAACAACTCCTTCTTTCCTTCAACACGAAGGGCCGGAATGGGCAAGGTGCGGGCGTAGCGTGATCGGTTCACGACTGGCAAGAATGTGTCAAGTCCAGCCTCTCAGGCTAGTACCAATATTGCCTGAGTTCGACTGGCGGCTGTCCGCGCTATAGCGGCCGCAGCGAAGAGGTCTCGGAAGGGTAGTTTTCGCTGCACCGCGTGCGTCAGGACCCGGCCAAGACCGGCCGTTCAGGTAGGGAGTCACGAACGGCTCCAATATACTTTACGGTCGTTCAGGCGGATTTGGGGAACGCTCGTTCACAACCAGCACCAGTCATTCGCGTTGAGCATTTGTAAATAAGTGGGTTACTCCGGCAGTCGCGATTTGCGCAGGTTTTCGCAAAGGTGTTCCTGACCCTTGAACAGGCGGGTTGCGACCTATAGATAAGATGCGAATATGCTGCCCGCATGTCATGGACCAAAATCACATTTGTTCCAGGTGGGTGCCTCCGCCGGTGTATCAGGCTTTCCGAAATACGGACATGCACACAACACCGTCTTTCCGGCTCCCTTGAACGCGTAGTTTAGGTTCGACACGCTATGAGCAGCATACACTTTGTAGTGTAACGAAGGCACTCGGCGACGAATTTGATTCAAGTCAAGAAAGGGCCTTTTCTTTAAACTGAAGAAACTGTGACTCGATCTGGCAATTTAGATCATAAGGTTTTGTATGATCTGATAGTCATGGGAATCTTGTAGGTCCCCGATAGCGGTCGTTGGCTGTGGATTTTTGAGGAGCCGCCATATACTTATTTTGTTGAAAAAGTCCGTACTCAGAAATACTGACATTCGCGATGAATCGTATAGGGGTGTAGTTACCGAATTCCATCGTACAAAACAAACTTTAGGTGACTGTACGAGCCAACATACCTGTGTTTTATAAGCCAACTTTGGGAGGGGCGACTTTTTCAACAGTATTTACTCTTTGCAGTCATTTCCATGAATGAGAATGCAGGGGTAGATTGCTGCACCGCAAGCGGGGCTCGGCCACTATCGGCCTTACCGGGATAGTAAGCCCGATCTTCCGCGTTATACTCTTCACTAGGATTATCGCCATTCCTTCATCCATCTGCTTAAACCATTGATCGGCCGTCCTGGTCAAAGTTGATTACTACACTAAACGCGATTGCTCCGATCTTTTTGATTATTGCTACCGGCTATATGCTATTCAAACTGCACGTAGTCGGAGAACCGGTATGGTCAGCTATTGAGCATATTTGCTTTTATCTACTACTGCCTTTCTTGATTATCCGTACGTTGAGTCGTGCCAACCTTGGCGATGTGCCAATACTCGACTTCATAACGGTGCTCGTGGTAGCGGTCCTGGGTATGTCTACGCTGCTTATTTTAGTGCGTGCTCTTTTCAAGAACCGTTATCCCGATAGTGGCCCGAGTTTCACCAGTCTGTTTCAAGGAGCGACCCGCTTTCATGGATTCGTCGCGCTCGCCGTGATTGGCCCTCTTTTCGGGGATCAAGGTGTTTCGCTCGCCGCACTCGCGCTTGGCATTATGGTTCCTCTGCTCAATGTCATATCCGTCGTTGTATTATCCGTGTACGGACGAAGTGAAACGCAGCTCACCGCCGGCGAAGTGGTTAAAAAAATACTAAAGAATCCGCTGATCTTGGCCTGTGCGATCGGACTGGGATTCAACTGGCTAGGCATACCAAACATCTTGTTCGATGCGGTTGAGATTATCGGTGCCGGTGGTTTGGGTCTCGCATTGCTTGCTGTGGGTGCGGGGATGAGATTTGGTCATGCGGCACAAAGCAAATTGCTGGTTGCTACGGGTGTGTTGATACGTCTGATCAGAATGCCACTAATTGTCATCGCCATGTCGTGGTTAGTAGGACTCGATGGGCTCGCGCGCACCATCGCAATTATCGCTGGCGCGGTTCCAACTGCGGCATCGTCATACGTCATGGCGCGCAAGATGGGCGGTGATGCTGAACTGATGTCAAGTATTGTGACCTTTCAAGTCATCATCGCATTTTTTACGCTGCCTCTATTCATCTATATTGCCGAACAGCTGTAGTATCGTCCGAACACCATTATTGGAGCGGTGTATGGGTTCCGAATACGGATTAAGAGATGGAATTCACACGATTTGAACACCACTCTTTATCCAATCGATCTCCATGACATTCTGGCTGCTTCGGGTCGCTCTAAGATTGCGATGATACGGCGCAACAAACCGTTCAAATCTTCGAGAGGAAGGTCTCCTCAAGGCAAGGAAGAGCCGTTCGCCATCTGTGAATAAAGGTCCATTGTATACTCACTGCAGCCATTTAACCGTTGCCACGAAATAGCAGTGCTCCCACCCAAAGCGGTCATATTCGATACAATAGTTTAACCTCTAAACAAACGAGCGTGGTGGTGCATGCAAAAGCTTACACTTGACCAAGAATATAAATTCTCTGAGGGGGCTGTGCGTTTCGGCGCTATTGGGAATGGACCTCCACTCGTCCTAATACACGGCACGCCCTGGTCGTCGATAACCTGGTACAAGTTAGCCCCTGTTTTGGCCAAGCAATACAAAGTTCACTACTACGACTTTATCGGTTATGGACAATCGGACAAACATAATGGGCAGCATGTATCTTTGGGTATACAGAATCAGCTCTTCACCGAACTTCTAGACCACTGGAAACTGGAGAGGCCGACGGTTATCGCTCACGACTTTGGCGGTGCGACCTCTCTCAGAACACATCTACTCGACAATAGAGACTACGAAAAACTGGTACTAATCAATGTCGTTGCGATGGCGCCATGGGGGTCAGCATTTTTCACACATATCCAAAAGCACGAAGCCGTATTCGCCGCAGTTCCTGCCTATATTCACAAAGCGATTGTAGAAGCGTATATCAAGGGAGCGGTGTATAACGAACTAGAGCCTAGCGAGTTTAAATCTCTTGTTGAGCCGTGGCTTGGCGATACGGGCCAACCGGCGTTTTACAGGCAAATTGCTCAAGCAAACCAAAAGTATACAGATGAAGTTGAACCCACCTACGCCAGCATTAGGTGCCCTGTGCAGATATTGTGGGGAGATAAAGATACGTGGATACCAATAGCTACTGGCAAACGGTTGCATGCCGCCATACCCCACTCAAAGTTTCATACTGTTCCTAATGCAGGCCATATTTCACAATTAGAAGCGCCAGAGTTCGTCAAAACCAAAATCCTGGAGTTTTTGTCATGATCCGTTGCTCACCGTTGGCTGATAAATGACTGCTTACACCGACTGTTGCCCTTATGAGTGCTTCCCCGAATGGCGGCTCGGGGCAAGGTGCGGGCGTAGGGGGATCGGGTCGCGACAGGCGGCTGTGGGTCGGTTGCTGTCCGTAAAGCGCAGCAAATTATGATCTCCACCCTGTAAAATCCACCGGCAGTTGACAGATTCATTGCGGACCGTCGAGATTTGAGTATTTGTAAGAAATTTCGACGAGAATGTACTGGCGCTTTCGGCCAAAAGCTGACGCTCGGAAGAACCAAAAAGTTGGAGTAAAAGGAGGCTTGGCCCTACTGCCCAAGTCCACAGGAGTTACACTAGGCCCCCGTCAAGAATCAACAGCGGGATTCGAGTATCTGTCTCACAATCACATGACTGACACGACTGCAACCAAGATTGAATCGACCAGCCTGAGTTATTTAGGCGGGGTTGCCCTGGTTTTGATGGCAGGCGTGTTCTGGTCGACCATGGGGTTGGGTATTCGCAGTATCGAAACGGCCAACGTCTGGCAAATCCTGTTTTTCCGCTCCTGGGCTCTGGGTACCTTTCTGTTTGTATTGATCACTTTCAGAACGGGATACAAACCTATTCTGACCATCCGGCGGGTTGGGATTGCCGGCGCGATCGGAGGCATGGGGTTGGTGTTCGCATTTGCTGGCGGGATTTTCGCAATTCAGACCACGACAGTAGCCAATGCGATGTTCCTATTTGCATCGGCGCCATTTCTCGCGGCCATATTCGGATGGGTCATTCTGCGCGAATCCGTGCGCAAGGCCACCTGGGTGGCGATGATTTTTGCATTTGTCGGGATTGTGATCATGGTTTTAAACGGCATCGCCGCGGGTCGCTTGATCGGTAACCTCGCCGCGATTTTGTCGGCCCTCGGTTTTGCAGTTTTCACCATCGCGCTGCGTTGGGGCAAACTCGGAGACATGCTGCCAGCGGTTTTTCTGGCAGGTGTATTCTCGATCATCGTTTCCACAATTGTTTGCTACACGATGGATTATGGATTTTCAATTCCAGCAAATGACATCATGATTGCGTTCGCGCTGGGTGTTTTCCAGGTTGGTCTCGGGCTTGCGATCTTTACTATCGGCTCCAGAGTGGTCCCTGCCGCTGAGCTCGCGCTGCTGTCGATGACGGAAGTATTACTCGGCCCTTTGTGGGTGTGGTTATTCATGGGTGAGACGGCAAGCTTTTACACGCTGGTTGGGGGTTTTATCCTGATGTTGGCGATTGCCGGTAACGCGCTCAGTGGATTGCGGCATAAACCGATTCCGGTTATCTGACCAGGACTAGCCATTTGCTTGACAGCAGCTGATCGGGTATGGGTCGACTAGAGACGAAGGTGCTGCAACGCAGCGAGAATAAGACACATGTCCGCTGTTAGTGATAAGCAGCCTGATTGTCAAAAGCATTCAACACCTCGTTCCTTGAACTGACCGCCTCTGAACGGCCAAGGCGCCATTCGATAATCGGTAGGAAAGCCCACCTATAGTTTTCGATCAGTTGAACACAAACCCACACCTGCCTCCAACGCCCAATTACCATGCCTCCATGGAGTCTCTCAAATTTCTATCCGTGCCCCTCTCCACATTCGCGCTGATCGCCTTGGCTGAGATTGGGGATAAAAGCCAACTTGTGTGTGTGACCTTAGCTGCTCGTCACCGTCATTGGCCAGTAATACTGGGCGCAACGTTGGCGTTTGTCATACTCAACGCCTTGGCAGTTGTATTTGGTGCAGGGGTAGCCGCGTGGATGCCGGAACGGTTGACTGCCGGTGTTGTGTCCGTACTTTTTGGTGCTTTTGCTATTCATATCTTTCTCAACCAGGATGATGGTGAGTCAGAGGACGTGGTAGAGCGGCCAGGCCACGGCATTTTCCTGACCACCCTTCTGTTGATTTTTGTGGCTGAATTCGGAGACAAGACACAAATCGCGGTAGCTGGATTGGCGAGTAGTATGAACCCACTGCTGGTTTGGATTGGCGCGACCGCAGCCTTGGTAACCATCTCTGCGCTTGGTGTCTGGGCGGGACGCACCATTCTACAGCGTATTCCACTTCTATGGTTGCACCGCATAAGTGGTGGGCTTTTTCTGATGTTCGCTATGATTGCAGCGTGGAGAGCGCTTGCATAAGACAACACCGAAATATGTCATCTTTGATCACCAAGGGTACGACAGCTGGTTTGGGTCAACGGTACACCAGCGGACACCAGCCAAGCGGCACAACAGTGACGAAGATCGTAAATGTGAAAGTCTATTATCTCAGCTCTTTCACAGGCTATCACGAACATTCGCCGCACTGATGCGATTAGCTGCCCCTTCTTATTGCCAAGAGGTTCGGTTAGTGTCAGCACCCGGCGACACAGTTTCCGTCGCTGTTGAAAGACATGGTGTGACTGCTCAACGGTGTGTGCACCGGAACGTTGGCTGCCTTCATGAACGTGTCTAGTCGGGTTCCCTCGATCACCTTGCCACTCTTGGTGGATGGTTGATTCGCATGGGAGGCGATCACGGAGGCGGGCTGCACGAGTTCGTTGATCACCCAGGCGGCCTCTTTCGGCCCAGTGGTGAAGGTATCGCCGATGTTCATCACTACCAATTGCGCGTTGTACAGTTGGCGCACTACCGTGTCCTGCTCGGCGGTAACGCCGGTGTCGCCGGACAGGTAGATCCCGAGTCCGTTGGAGAAGGTCAACACGTAACCGGTGGGCGGGCCAGCGTAGGCGGTGAGTCCGGCGGCGTTGAGCAATTCACCGAGTTGGCCGCCGATCATACCCCCGGCGATGCCGTTGGAGTGAACCGCTGGCACAGTAGTGATAGTGACTCCACCGACCTTGGTCGAAGCGCCGAAGCGAACCAGCTGCGAATTCTTTGGATCACCGCCCAGGGCCTTCATTTTACTACCGAAGAAGCGCGGCATCTCGCTGCCCGTTACGATCTTCGCGTCTTTGGCAATTGCGATGTTCACCGCATTGGTGTTGGGTAGTGCGTTGTTTGGGAACGCGGGCTTGGCGCACTCACCGCCCGGCCCTTCGGCCGCGATGGTTTTGTCTCCAACGTGATCGCCGTGCATGTGACTCACCAGGACCACGTCGATCTTACCTAACCGGGCATCCTCCGGACCGGCCACCGTACGGCCAGGATCATACAAAAGCCGCGTACCGTCCGGGTCCTCCAGTACCATAGCGCGGTCCAGGTGACAAAACTCGCCTTTGTGAGCTCCCAGGGGGGTGATTTTAACGTCCGCTGCTTGCGCGGATTGGAAGCCGGCGAGTAGTGGCAGAGCGGCAATGGCGGCAATCCCAATCAGGCGGTTGTGTCTCATCATCATCCTCCTCGTTGTTGATTTGCGAAAACGGGCTGGACGCATCGATATTAACGCGGACAAGCTACCCCGTCCTGCCGAGCGATGCTTGAAGAGAGAATTATAGGCTCAAAACCGCCGATCTAATAGAGTGAAAACGTGACCGCCGACATGCAGCGAGGTAATGGGCGCCCTGGTCGCCGAGGATTATTCGGACGGCGGTTGAATAGACTTAGCGGGCAACTCCAGCCCCGATTGGACGGGGCCTGCGAATTGCTCCGCATTGATCTTGCGCCCACCTCCGTCACCATCTCCGTTTAGTCGGCACGGCCGCCCTCCAGGCGGACCATGGTGACACAGAAACTGCAGCTTGCCCATCCACATCAGGGAATATACGCCATCCTGGCCTCGCTTCGGCCTGCGGAGGCTGATCACGCCTGCCTTGAACCCAACGTCCGTCCATCGGAGGGCTGGGGCGTCGCTGGCGCTCAGACCATGCTGGTACATGATGAGGAATCAACGTTGCATCACGGTGGCCGTGGCGACCCCTGCGGGCCTGTTTGAACAGGGTGTCGACTTCGTTCTCGGTCAGGTACTCCCGAGCAGAAAGAACGCCTTTCGGCCGGTGTGGAGGCCGACCGCGATGCGGAAATACAGGGCCTCCACCGCCACGGGTGGTATCACTAAACCTGACCCGTATATTGCATTAAAATCAGGGCCGTTCGATCATTAACTGTCTTTGAAAAAAATCAAATCAACGAGTTTAACCTTCTTTTGGCACTGCTCAGGAGCACAACATGAAAGATATTGATCGTGATGAAGCAACTGTCGACACGTCTCGCCGTAACGCCCTCAAGGTTGTTGGCTTAGGTTCCGCCGCGATGGTCGTTCCGGGTTTGTTGCGTACCGCGCCAGCACTGGCCATGCCCGCGGACCTCATCATGAAGCCGATCCCGCGCACCGGCGAGAAAGTGCCGGCCATCGGCCTCGGCACGCACATGACGTTCGATATCAAGCCCGGCAAACCGCGCGAACATCTAGGCGAAGTGATGAAAATCTTCTTCGATGGCGGCGGACGGATCATCGACACATCGCCGCTCTATGGCATGGCCGAAGTGAGCATCGGTGATTTCGCCACGGCTCTCGGCATTAACAAGGATCTGTTCATCGCCGACAAGATCTGGGTCACCGGCGAATGGCTCGGCGACGACAGCCATGCACAGCGCCAATTGCAGCGCTCCATGGAACGGCTGTGGCGCGACCAGATCGATCTCATGCAGGTCCACAGCCTGGTCAACGCGCGCACCGTCATCCGCGCGATGCAGGATTGGAAGCAGGACGGGAAAATCCGTTATATCGGCGCATCGCATCACCAGCCATCGTACTATCACTTGATGGCGCCGTTGATAGAAAAAGGGACGCTCGATTTTGCGCAAGTGCGTTACTCACTGGCGACACGCGTGGCCGAGGAACGCATCCTGCCTGCGGCGCTGGACAACGGCACGGCGGTGATGGTGAATATGCCGTTCGAGAAGGCGCGGCTGTTCCAGATCGTGAAGGGGCGGCCGCTGCCCGACTTCGCCGGCGAGATCGGTTGCGATTCCTGGGGGCAGTTTTTCCTCAAGTGGATCATCTCGCATCCGGCGGTGACCTGCGCCATTCCCGCGACCACCAAACCAAAACATCAAGCGGACAACATCGGCGCGCTCAAAGGCCGTTTGCCGGACAAAGAGATGCGAAACCGAATGCTCGCGCATATGCAGACGATCCCCGACTTCGACAAAACAGCGAACATGCCCGCCTATCCGGGCAAAACATTCGACGGCGTCGTGAAACGGGGCTCACGCAAACCGTAAAAGAGTATCACTGCTATGGTCCCGTTAACTTTCACAGCAAAGCCATCTGATTGACGGCATGCAGATTATTGCCGGGAAAATCACCCCGCAACAAGGACAAGCTTGAAGTACGTCAAGCTCGGACATAACGGCCCGGAGGTATCGAGGATTGCGCTCGGTTGCATGAGCTTCGCCGGTTTTTACGGTCCCACGGAGCGTGAGGAAAGCTTTGCCTGCCTGGACGCGGCAAGAGACAGCGGTATCACATTCCTCGATACCGCGGAGCTGTACGGGCACGGCCTGTCGGAGGAGATCATCGGCGAATGGCAGCGGGACCGGGGATTCCGTTTTAACATCGCCACAAAGGGGGGCATCGTCATCGACGGCAAGCGGGGCGACACCGACAATTCCGAACCCTACCTGCGCCGTTCCCTGGAAGGCTCGTTGGAACGGCTCAAGGTGGATTTCGTCGCGCTCTACTACGTCCATCGCCGCGATTGGTCCATCCCGATCGAACAGGTCACGGAAACACTGGAGAAGTTCCACGAGGAGGGGTTGATCGGCGGGTTCGGGTACTCGGAAATCGCGCCGTCCTCCCTTCGCCGTGCGGCCAGCGTCGCACCCGTGGCGGCGGTGCAAAACGAATATTCCCTCGGGACGCGCTACCCGGAACTCGGACTGATCCGGGCCTGCAAAGAACTTGGCACGACCTTTGTCCCCTTCTCGCCCCTGGCCCGCGGCATGTTCGGGGAGAACCGGCTGGACCCGGCCGAGTTCGGGGAAAAGGATTTCCGTAAGAACAATCCGCGGTTTCTGGAGCCTAACTTCGGCTTCAACTCGGACATGGTGGCTTCCTTCCGGGAATTCGCCCATGGCCGTGGCTGGACCACCTCCGAGGCCGCCCTCGCCTGGGTGCTGGACCAGGGGGAACACTTGGTCCCCATCCCTGGTACCCGCACCGCGGCGCATCTGGAGGAATGGGGAGGCGCCTGTGAAATCGGGTTCAACGACGCCGACCGCGCCAGGATCGACCAGCTGTTGCCACCGGGGTTCGCCCACGGCGATCGGTACTCGGATGCGCAGATCGTCGGGATCGAACGGTATTGTTGATTGGCGGCGAAGGCCCGGTGACAGGGTTCCAGGGTTCCGGTAACGATTCCGCTTGTCGAAACCATTCTCGATCGAAATGATTTTGCACGGGGCCTGGTTAAGCCACCTGAACTATCCCAGCAAGGGGTATTGACAAGTTAACTTTTCGATCCAATAAATTTCAGGTAAGTTTTACCCTTTCAAGCAGTTGCAATTTTCCAGGACGCAAAAGCACGCAGTCGAAATAATCGATAGTGCTTTGCAGAAACCAGATGACGACCTAGATTGAATAAATTGTAAATTGCGGCATGCACATTCAGGAATCGTTGCGCTTGCTGTAGCGATTTAAATTTGCGCATTCCTCGCTCTCGAATCCGTGTCGTTTGATGGGAAAGCTCTGCTCGATTATTTGCATACTGAGAAATATCGTGAATCGCATCCGGTATCAATTCTCGATGTGCAACGCCATAGCTCCTTAGCTTATCGGTTACTATCTTCCTGGGCTCATTTCGATGTTTTGCCAATAACCGTATAAAGAATCGTTTGGCTGCTGCACTATCCCGACGCTTCTGGAGAAATACGTCTACAACTTCACCATCCTGATCAACTGCCCGCCATAGGTAGTGTTGTTGCCCATCAATTTTCACAAACACTTCATCTATGAAGAATGTATCGCCGTATCCTTGATGTTTTCTTTTCAATCTTGCAGCATATTTTGGCCCAAACCTATTGCACCACAAGCGAATGGCCTCGTAGCTGACACATATTCCACGTTCAGCTAATAAATCTTCAATGTCACGATGGCTGAGGTTAAAACGGTGATAGAGCCAAACCGCATATTGGATGATCCCAGCTGGAAATCGGTACCGCTTGTACATTTTCGATCTATTCACGCGACTATTGTCGCTGAACGTCAGTTAATTTGTCAGTACCGACCTGGCCCATTCTTACCACTCGCAACCAGAGCACGTTAAGGCGCACGCCCTAACCGGTCTTTCCGGGAGCCGAATTTTAGCATCTGGTTTCGGGAGCTTTCGGCCAATAGCTGCTGACCATTGATTTAGATCGACCGACAGAGAACGGCAAAGCGCGCGGCGGGATTCGGACCGTTTCTATCATTCCGCAACCGCTGGCCGGGTTTGGAGCTTTAAACGAGCCTGGCGGAGTCTCGATTCTAGCCATTTGAAATGGTTGTAATTATTGGGGTCCAGATTCCACTGGTGGCGATTATCATGGCCAGCCACCAGAGTTGATTCATACAGTTCTATGGCCCTCGGCAGGTCCTGTTTGAGTCCACGTTTACCGTATTCAAAACGTATAGCGAGTTCCCGGGCAGCATTAAAGTGATTTTGGTCTACGGCAAGATGTAAATAGTGCAGCGCCGCTTCAAGATCTATTTCGGATGGAAATCCCTTCTCGTAGATTTGAAACAGGCGCCAGGAAGCCGCGCCATGGCCCAGCGCTGCCGCCTCATGTAACCGAGTGATGGCTTCCGAGCGGCTATCCTTACCGTGGCCGGCGAGCAGTTGAAGGGCATAGCGATAGTGTGACTCGGCATCGTTGCGTTGCCCAAGCTGTTTCAGTTTTTCATCACCAAGCAGAGCGCCACCTGCTTGGTCCTCTAGTCGCTCGATGTAGCGGAGTTGACTTTGCAGGTGTCGTACTCGAGCCCGTGCGTCGTCACTATCAACGCCCTGGTATTGCTCCATGAAGGCATTGATCCAGCGCTTCGCCTTAGGGTAATCCACCGCAAATCCTTCCCGACCGCTCATATAGTTATTGGTGAGGCGGTCCATGGCCGCCGGGTCACCTGATTGAGCAGCTGTAGTCAACCATCGCTTCGCCGCGTCAAGGTTCTTGGTCACCCCATTCGAGCCAGTTCGAAGCAGGACGATTAGTTCGTCTCGGGCAGTCTCATCACTTTCTGCCACCTGTTCCATTAAGGATATGCCGAGGTCCCGTACGCCCGGACCGGGCAATTGACTTTTAAGATAGCGCTTCGCCAGCGACTTCATAATATCTGGATCGCGATTACTGAGCCCGAGTTCCCAGGCATCCAGCTCGTCTAGACGTTGCTGATAAACTGAAGCGTCGATATGCAGTCTGCGCTCGTTCTCCGAAAGTTCACCAGCGTTGGCCAATGCCTCATAGTTTGACCGAGCATTGACCAGATCCACCGGATACCCCATGCTACCGGTGGAGTAATGCTGGGCAAGCCGGAGCTTGGCCATCCGAGAACCATTCTCGGCAGCTTGCTCCAGCCAGCCGTTGCGCTCGGCGAGCAGGTCTCTCGATTGTGTGCGATAGATTTCCCGCGACAGCATTTCGACCAACGCAAATTGCGCAGGCCCATGATTGCCCTCCGCGGCTTGATCTAACCAGTGTCTTGCTTCCGCCAGGTTATCGGGCCCGCCCAAACGTATGAGCTCTCGGTAAAGGGCAAATTGAATCGCAGCGTCTCCCTGCTCTGCGCCCTTACGCAACCAGTTGAGTTTCCGCTGGCGATTTGGCGTATGGTCAATCAGCCACGCAATTGCTTCCACGTTACCGCTACTTGCGGCACGTTCGTACCAGTACAGCTGATCGCGACTCGTGCTTTTGGCAACGCATATCTGGGCGTGCGCGCTGCCAAGTTCAGCAAGCGGTCTGCAGACAAGCACCGGATAACTGAGCCAAAGGAGCGCACTGATTAGCATGACTACGCCAGTGGCGAGTACGGGTTTTCGCCATCGCGCCGCAAACGTGATGACTGGATGATCGCCCCGCAGGAGGTGGCCGGTGAAGAGCAGTACCAATACGACATGCAGAGCTACCCAGTAGATCGTTAACTCGGCGTTGCTGAATGTATTGCCGAACAGCTCGAAAAGATGAGCGCTGCGAGAGGAATTGTGTCCACCTGCAATGAAAATGGGAAAGTAAACACTAACCAGAAGCGCGACGATCGGGATCGCGAGCAGCCAATGCCGAAGCGGTGGTTGTATTCGTTGCAATGTCCTGGCGGCTAGCCAGGCCAGACCCCAGGCTATTGCGCTATAGACAAGCGCCGGTCCCAGTGCAATCAGTCCGAGAAAGATTCCTTCACGGTCCAGCGTAAGGAGACTAGCCACACCGAACACAAGTAACACAATCGTTGGCGCGGTGCCGCCGGCGACCGGCGTGATCCACACCACGGGTACGGTGTGCAGCATTGTCAGCAGCAGCAACCAGCGCGCACAGCGCTCTTGAAACCCAGGTTTGATCATCACATCGCCACGCAACTTGATCTCATTAGAGAGTGTAGTCAATGACTATGCTCTTCTTCGCTTGGTAGAAGCATCATGCGTTTCATATGTTTACTACGAAACTTTGGGTCGGATCTAGACTTTATGTGGGAGATAAACCGCTCAGGGCAATTGTAGGTCTCCCGTGATCAGATCGGGATAGACAGAAATGCATCGTAAACGTTCAAAGCCGAAACTGCCGACCGGCCGCAATGAAGTCTGTAGGAGCCGGTCGAGCTTCTCACGCTGAACGGCCGGACCTGGCCGAAAGCGCCAGTTCAAGAAAATGCCGCGAGTGGCAGCAATGGGCAAGGTCCGGCCGATTAAGCGTCATGCTCCGGACCGGCGGCTTCATGCCGGTAAGCGGCCACAACATTTCCCAAAATCTTAACGATTCTACGTCTGCAACTCAAACCGGACCTTCGGGCTTTTAGAACGAA
>Ga0209567_10000449_pt1 | contig 22488 bp, 19 predicted proteins | sample COG_12_FD_184756 | JGI IMG/M metagenome (GOLD analysis project Ga0209567, IMG submission 184756) | Pelagic marine sediment microbial communities from the LTER site Helgoland, North Sea, for post-phytoplankton bloom and carbon turnover... | ecosystem: Environmental > Aquatic > Marine > Neritic...
TTTGCCTGGGGCGCGGTCGCAGCCGGGGTCAGCACCGAACTCTCCTTCACCCGCGACGTCGGGTGGGACCTCGGTCCTTGGCTCTACGCGGTTCTTGTGCTGCTGATGCTGACGGCAACGGCCAACGCGGTGAACCTCACCGACGGTCTTGACGGGCTGGTGGCCGGATCGGGCGCACTCGTCTTCGGCGCCTACATGCTCGTGGCATTCTGGCAGTTTCGAAACTTCGACTTCTACGGAGTCGAGGGAGCGCTCGACCTTGCGATGGTTGCCGCCGGGTTGGCAGGTACGGTCGGCGGGTTCCTGTGGTGGAACGCCGCGCCGGCCAAGATCATCATGGGTGACACCGGCTCGCAGGCGCTCGGTGGCGGCCTCGCCGCGCTTGCCCTGCTCACCAGCACCCAGATGCTGTTGATCGTGCTTGGTGGCCTCTACGTCCTGATCACCATGTCGGTCATTCTCCAGGTCTTCTCGTTTCGGGTCTTTGGCAAACGCATCTTCCGGATGGCGCCGCTGCACCACCACTTTGAGCTTGCCGGGTGGCCGGAAACCACTGTGATCATCCGGTTCTGGATCATCACGGGCATCATGGTCGCCGTCGGGGTCGGCATCTTCTACGGCGACTGGGCCGTTGCCAGCGAGGGGGTGCTGCCGTGAACGTTCTCATTCTCGGCGCCGCCGTCAGCGGCACCGCGGCGGCACATCTGGCCCGCCGCCTCGGCCACGGCGTGGAGGTCTACGACGGCCAAGTTGCTGCACTGGGCGCATTGCAGGCCGAGGGCTTCGCCGTCCACTCGGGACCATGGACGCCGCATCTGCTCGAGGACGTCGATCTGGTGGTGACCAGCCCCGGCATCCCCGAGAGAGCCGCACCGATTGTCGACACGCTCGCCGCCGCCATTCCACTGTGGAGTGAGATGGAGTTCGCGGCGCGGAACCTCGATGCCCCCTACGTCGCAGTGACGGGCACCAATGGCAAGACCACCGTCGTCGAAGCGACCGCGGCCATGCTCGAACGGAGCGGGGTCAAAGTCTGCGCCGCCGGCAACATCGGAACCGCGTTGTCGTCGGTCGTCGGTGAGCCGTGGGAGGTGGTGGTGGTTGAAGCATCGAGCTTCCAGTTGCGTTTCACCGATGCCTTTCATCCCGTGGCCGCTGCCCTCTTGAACGTGGCCCCGGATCATCTCGATTGGCACGGCACTGAAGCGGCCTACGCCGCCGCCAAGGCCCGCATCTACGCCAACCAGACCCGCGACGACATTCTGGTGTTTGATGCAGATGATCCTGGTGCGATCGCAGCTGTGGCGGGTGGTACCGCGACGATGGTCCCGATCTCGGGCCGAAGCGTGGCCTTCGGAGGCAACGGGGTCGATGGTGACGTAGTCGTGATCGGCGAGATGGAGTTGCCCCGCCCAAACCTCGATGAGTCCTTCCTGGTTGATCTTGTCGCCGCCGGAACCCTGGCGCGCCACGTCGGCGCCGCCGGGGGGAGCATTGCCGCGGTGATGTCCAGCTTCGGACCGGGTCCCCATCGGCGAACCGTCGTCGGATCGTGGGGTGGCGTGACTTGGGTTGACGATTCCAAGGCAACCAACCCCCACGCCGCGGTTGCCGCCGCCTCCGCCTATGCCGATGTGGTGCTCATCGCCGGGGGAAGGAACAAGGGTCTCGACTTGGGCCCGCTGGCTGCGGTTCCGTCGGTCCGCCACATCATCGCCCTCGGCGAGGCCGCCACCGACCTCGCCGACGCTACACCCAACCGGGTGACCACGGTCGACTCCATGGAGACAGCCGTTGTGGCCGCCGATGGCATGGCGGTCGCGGGCACCACCGTGTTGCTTGCTCCTGGGTGCGCCAGCTTCGACATGTATCGCTCATACGGCGAGCGGGGAGATGACTTCCGCCGCATCGTCATCGACCACAAGGGAGGGGACCATGGCAAGTAGGGTCACGCCGATCACCCGGGCTCGCTCATTCGGACGCGTCGCGGTCGCCCGCAGCGCCAACGAACGCACCGCAGTGTTGCTGATGGTCCCCGTTGCCATGCTGCTCATCGTCGGCCTCGGCGCACTGATGTCGGCCTCGTCGGTCGTCGCCATTCGCGAAACGGGCGACAAGCTCTACTACTTCAAGCGCCAGATCATCTGGATCGCCCTCGGGTTGGGAGCCTTCCTGATTGCGGTGCGCGTTCCCTATCGCTGGTACGCACGTATGGCCGCTGGGCTTCTGTTGGTGGCGATCGCCGGTTTGGTAGCGACCCTGTTCGTCGGCTCCGTGCGTGGCGGAGCGCGGCGGTGGATCGACGTCGGACCGCTCAGTCTTCAGGTGAGCGAGTTCGCCAAGTTCGCGGTGATTGTCTACTTGGCCCAGGCGCTGTCGCGCAAGGAGGCGTACCTCCACAAGTTTGGCCACGTCTTCTGGCCGGTGGCCACCTCGCTGGGGACGGTCGGGATCCTGCTTCTGGCGCAGCCGGACCTCGGCACGACGCTGCTGATCGCGGCCGCCGCCTTTGCGGTGCTGTTTGCCTCGGCGGCACCGTTGCGAAGTGTCTTCGCCTTGGCCGTCATGGGTGGGGTCGGAGCCATCGCCCTCGCCTACATCCAGCCCTACCGCTGGGAGCGGGTGACCTCATTTCTGAACCCGGAAGCCGACCCTCTCGGATCCGGCTTGCAGTCGATCCAGAGCTTGGTTGCATTGGGGACCGGCAGTTGGTTCGGGGTCGGCCTCGGTGCCTCTCGAGCCCGGTGGTCGTTCTTGCCCAACGCCCACACCGACTTCATCTTCTCGATCATCGGGGAAGAGACCGGTCTTGCCGGGTCCATGGCCGTCGTCGCCCTCTTCGTCATGTTTGCCTTCGTGGGCACCAAGCTGGCCATGAACGCGCCGGACCGTTTTGGTCGTCTGCTCGCGATTGGAATCGTGGCATGGCTCTCGGCTCAGGCCCTGGTCAACATCGGAGGCGTCGTCAGGGTGCTTCCGATTACCGGCGTGCCGCTGCCGTTCGTGTCGAGCGGTGGCAGCGCCATGATCGTGAACCTGGCCGTGATCGGCGTGCTCGTCAACATCGCGAGGACGACCGGCACGATCGGGGCAAAGCCTCGGGATCGCCGCTCATGACCTACGCCTTTGCAGCTGCCGGCACCGGGGGTCACGTATTTCCGGCGTTGGCCACCGCCGATGCGCTGGTGGCTACCGGCGTGTCGCCGACCGACATCGTGTTCTTTGGTGGCGACCGCATGGAGACTGAGGCGGTGCCGGGAGCCGGTTATGAACTGGTCCGCAGCGATATCCGCGGCCTGCGCCGCTCTCTGTCGCCGGACAACCTCAAGCTGCCGATGGTGGTGCGCAAGGCCACCCGGGAGATGGAGGCCGCGATGCGTGAGCGCGACGTCAAGGTCGTGATCGCCTTTGGTGGCTATGTGGCGGTTCCGGCCGCCCGCGCCGGCCGCCGGATCGGGGCCACCGTCTTTCTCCACGAACAGAACGCCGTTCCCGGCCTGGCTAATCGCTACATCGCGTCCCAGACTCGCACGTCGTTTGTGGCGTTCCCTGAAGCGGCGGCGCGGCTGCGTCATGCCGAGGTGGTTGGCAACCCGCTCCGTCCTGCGTTTGCCACTTACGATAGTGACTCCTTGCGGGCCGAGGCGCTGCGCCGCTATGGACTTGCCGACGATGTCGTCGTGCTCGGCGTGCTGGGTGGGAGCCTCGGCGCCAAGGTGCTCAACGAGGTGACCGCCCGTATCGTCGCCAACGCCGAACCCGGCGAAATAGCCGTTCTTCACCTGACCGGCAAGATCCACATCGACGATGTCGGTCCGCAAGCGGAGCGAACTGCGGTGACCTGGAGAGCGCTTGCCTTCGAAGAGGAGATGCAGTACTTCTACGCGGCAGCCGACATCGTGCTGTCGCGCGCCGGGGCGCTGACGGTGAGCGAACTTGCCGCTACGGGCACACCGGCCGTCGTGGTGCCATACGCAGCCGGCACCGCCGGCCATCAGGCCGCGAATGTGGCCCACCTCGAAGCGGCTCACGGGGCCGTCGTCGTCCCTGAGGCTGCGATCGATCGAGCCGCCGTCGAGATCCAGCAACTCGTCGCAGACCCGGCCAGACGCGCCGCAATGGCCCAGGCCGCCGCGGAGGCCGGCCGCCCCGATGCCGCCACCGTGATTGCCACCGCGCTGAGGGAGGCGGCTGATGACCACTAGCGACCCGGTTCAGCTCGACTCATTGCGCAACGTCCACATTGTGGGCGCCGGTGGCACTGGGATGAGTGCCCTGGCGAAGCTCCTGTCCCAACTCGGCCATCAGGTCACCGGCTCCGATCTCAAACCCGGCCGGGCGTTCGACGCGCTCGCCGACCTCAACATCACCACCTGGGTTGGGCATCGGCCGGAACGCATCGCAGACGTTGACCTCGTGGTCGCCTCATCGGCAGTCCCCGCGGGTGATCCCGAGTTGGCTGCGGCTCGCGAGGCCGGAGTGCCGACCTGGTCTCGACCCGCACTACTTGACGCGATAACCGCGGCGATGCCTGCGGTTGGGTTCACCGGGACACATGGCAAGACCACCAGCACTGCATTGGCTGTGACTGCGCTGAGAGCGGCGGGACGTGACCCGACGTTCATCGTGGGCGGCGAGATGGTCGCCTACCAAACGGGCGCCCATCTCGGCGAGCCCGATCTCTTTGTGCTCGAGGCCGACGAGGCCTTCGGCACCTTCCGTCATCTCCACCTCAACTCCCTGAGTGTTACCAGCGTCGAAGCAGACCATCTGGATTACTACGGGAGTGTGGCCGCACTCGAGGAGGCGTTCGCGCTGGTGGCCAACCGCGTCGATGGTCCCGTGGTCGGCTGTATCGATGATCCGGGCGTGCGCCGGCTCGCCGAGCGGGCACCGGTGATCGGGTACGGCTTCGACCCGGCGTCCCGCTGGCAGATTCGCGACTTCGTCCACGGCAGCGGCGAGGTCCGCTTCGTGCTCCATGGTCCAGATGGAGGGGTTCCGGTCAACGTGCCCCGGCCGGGTGAACATATCGCCCGCGACGCCGCCGGTGTGCTCGCCCTGCTGGGAGAACTCGGCCATGACTTGGCACCGGCCGCCGCCGGTCTGGCACACTTCGCCGGCGTCAAACGACGTTTTGAGGTTCGAGCCCGGCTCGCCGGCGTGACCGTCGTGGACGACTACGCCCATCACCCCACCGAGATCGCCGCCACCATCGCCGCCGGCCGCGGTGGGGGATGGGATCGAGTCGTGGCGGTGTTCCAGCCACATCGTTACTCCAGAACGGCCGACCTCGCACCGGCGTTCGGCGGGCCGCTGGCGAATGCGGACCGAGTGGTCGTGACGGACGTGTACGCGGCTGGTGAGGCTCCGCTGCCGGGGGTCTCCGGGCGATTGGTCGCCGAGGCGGTGGCCGCCGCCGGGGGCAACGTCGAATACGTCGCTGCGCTCGGCGATGTGCCCGGGGTCCTGGTTCCCGAACTGCGGGCGGGCGATCTTGTCCTGCTCCTCGGTGCCGGCGACGTCAACTCGATCGCCGATGATCTCGCCGCCCTCCTCGGAGATGGCCTATGAGCGGATTCGAAACCTTGGTGGCCGACGGACTCGTGGTCGAGGACGTACCGCTGGGGCCCCTGACGACCTACAAGTATGGCGGCCCGGCACGCTGGTTCGCCGAAGTCGGGACGGTCGCCGACTTGGCGGCCGTGCTCGCGGCCCGTCGCGCCGCCGGCGCAGAGCTTCTGATGCTGGGGCGTGGGAGCAATCTTCTTGTTGCGGACGCAGGCTATGGCGGCATCGTCGTGCGGCTTGCTGGTGACTTCGCCGAGGTGTCCATCGGCGCCGACGGCACCGTCGCCGCCGGGGGTGCGGTCTCGTTGCCGATGCTGGCGCGCCGGGCCTCCAAGGCTGGGCGCGGCGGGCTGGAGTGGTACGTCGGGATTCCAGGGTCGGTCGGCGGCGCACTGCGGATGAACGCAGGCGGCCACGGCAGCGACACGGGGGAGTGGCTCATCGATGCGGAGGTGATGGATGCCGAAGACGCAACGATCAGCACCCGCGACGTAGGTGCTCTCGACTTGTCCTACCGGCATAGCAATCTGACGGATACGGACATCGTTGTCTCCGCCCGCTACCGCTCGATCGAACGTGATCCCGCCGAGTCGGAGGCGTTGCTGCGAGAGATCACCCGCTGGCGGCGCGAGCACCAGCCGGGCGGCACCCTCAATGCCGGTAGCGTCTTCAAGAACCCACCGGGTGACGCCGCCGGGCGCATCATCGATGCCGTGGGTCTCAAGGGCCTTCGACGGGGCGGAGCCGCCGTCTCGGATCGACATGCCAACTTCTTTGTCGCCCACGACGGTGCCACTGCCCAGGACATCTACGACCTGGTGTGGGCGGTGCGCCGTCGGGTCGGCGAAGCGGTCGGGGTTTGGCTCGAGCCGGAAATCCGCTTCGCCGGCGACTTTGCTGCCAATGATGACATCCGACACCCGCAGGAGACGAGATGAGTACGGTGGTCGACGGGCGGATTGCCGCCCGCCGCAGGAAGGTACGAGAGGCCGGCGCCCGCCGCCGGCTGCGGCGCGTTCTCGGTTTTGTTGCGCTCGCCGGCCTTGCCGGCTTCGTGGGCTGGCTGTTCTTCCAGTCGTCGTTTCTTGCCGTATCTGAGATCGCGGTCTCCGGCCATGTCAATGCCGGGGCCGAAGAGATCGTGGCGCGGTCGGGTTTGACTGCCGGTATCCCGACGATCACGGTGGATGAGGCCGGCGTTGAAGCTGCCCTGGAGGCGGATCCGTGGGTTGCCAAGGCCCAGGTTCGGGTCACGTGGCCCGGCTCGGTCGAAGTAACCGTCCTCGAACACATCCCGGCCGGCTGGGTGGCAGCAGGTGATGGGTGGGTCCTGGCATCCGCCGAGGGAGCCGTCCTTGTGACCGCGACCGCACCGCCCGAGGGTGCACCAATGATCGAGGTCGGGTCGAAGACCGCCCGACCGGGCGAGACATTTGAGGGACCGGTTGTCGTCGGCGCACTCGAGTTCACGGGGACACTTCCTGCGCCCCTCGCTGCCGGGGCAGTGGTGACCAGAGGCGAGAACGGCATCGAAGCCGAAGTCGCCGGGCACCATGTCATCCTCGGCCGCCCCGACGATATGGCCGCCAAGGCTCGGGCCTTGGTGGCGCTGGTCGACGCCGGTCTTGCCCCCGAAGCCGTGGTCAATCTGATGTCACCAACCCGCCCTGCGGTGACCAACCCTAAACCTAAGGTTGAGACCTTGTATCAGGTTGGTGCCGAACCTCAACCTTCGGGCTAACCTTATGGTCGAGCCTCAAGGGAGCAAATCCATGACGACTGAATCACGGTCCCCGCACAGCTATCTCGCGGTGATCAAGGTGGTCGGTGTTGGCGGTGGTGGCGTCAACGCAGTGAACCGCATGATCGAGGGCGGGGTTGGTGGCGTTGAGTTCATCGCCATCAACACAGACGCCCAAGCCCTGCTGATGTCCGATGCCGACGTGAAGTTGGACATCGGGCGCGACGCCACCCATGGCCTGGGTGCCGGTGCCAATCCCGAAATCGGGCGCGAGTCCGGTGACGCCCACCGAGAAGAGATCGAGGACGCCCTCAAGGGCGCCGACATGGTGTTCATCACCGCCGGAGAAGGTGGCGGCACCGGTACCGGCGCGGCCCCTGTGGTCGCCGAGGTCGCCCGCTCGATCGGAGCGCTCACGGTCGGCGTCGTGACGCGACCGTTCGGCTTCGAGGGCCGGCGACGCTCCGTCCAGGCCGAGCAGGGTATCCAGGACCTCAAGCAGGCCGTAGACACGCTGATCATCATCCCGAATGAGCGTCTCCTCGAGATCGCCGACCCGAAGACCCCGGTGCTCGAGGCCTTCAAGATGGCCGACGAGGTGCTCACCAGCGGCGTGAAGGGCATCACGGACCTCATCACAACTCCGGGTCTCATCAACGTAGACTTTGCGGATGTAAAGGCCGTGATGAGCGATGCGGGATCTGCCGTAATGGGGATAGGCCAATCCACAGGCGAGAACCGAGCCGAGCAGTCGGCCGCCAAGGCCATTGCCAGTCCGCTGCTGGAGACTTCGATGGAGGGTGCGCGTGGTGTCCTCCTGTCGATTGCCGGCCCCGCCGACATGACGCTGCATGAGGTCAGCGTGGCAGCCGGGATGATCGCCGATCACTCGGATGGCGACGCCAACATCATCTTTGGTGCAGTCGTCGACGATTCGCTCGGCGACGAGATGCGGGTCACCGTCATCGCCGCCGGTTTTGATCGTGATCGCCGGGTCACCAGGCCGACGCCAAGCGCGACCCCCTCCTACGAGTCGGTAGCGGCGGATCTCCTCCCGGATGGCGGCGAGGACGATCTCGACATCCCGGGGTTCGTCCAGGGATGATCCTGCCCAGCGGGTTCCGAGGTGCCGCCTTCGGAACCGCAGCTGAGGGAGATGCTCGCGTCGACGGTCAGGCGCGCGCCGCGTTCTCGACGGCCGTCGGCATCAGCGATTCGTGGGCCTTCGTCTCTCAGGTTCATGGGGCGACCGTGATCGAGGCTCGTCGCCCCGGCAACCTCGGCGAGGCCGACGCCATCTTCACGACCCGGCCAGGGCTTCCGATCGCCGTCGGGACCGCCGATTGTGTTCCGATGGTCTTAGAGGGGCCAGACGTTGTCGCCGTCGTCCACGCCGGATGGCGTGGCGTCGTTGCTGGGGTGGTTCCAGCGGTCATGGCCGCCGTCACCGCTGCTGGGGCAAACCTGGAACGCGCCGCGATTGGCCCCGGCATCGGTGGTTGCTGCTTCGAGGTCGGCGACGAAGTGGCGGCTCACTTTGCCCCCTTCGTGGCGATGACGACGTGGGGAACCACCAGCGTCGATCTGGCAGCCGCCGTTGCCGACCAGTTGGCACCACTCGAGGTGTGGCGCGCCGATGCCTGCACCTACACATCCGAGCGGTTGTATTCCTACCGACGGAACCGCACAACCAACCGCCAGACGACGGTGGCATGGCTGCCGACGGCTTAGCCTCGGTCCGGGCTCGCGTCGATGCGACTGCGGTCGCATCCGGCCGTCATCCAGAGTCGGTACAACTTGTGGCGGTGTCGAAAGGCCGGACGGTCGACGAGATCATGGCTGCTTACCAGGCCGGGCAGCGAGACTTTGGCGAGAACCGAGCGCAGGAGATGGCGACCAAGGTCCCGGAGCTGCCTGGGGACATCCGTTGGCACTTCGTTGGCCCGGTGCAACGACGCAAGGTGAAGGTGATCAGACCATTGACCCATCTGTTGCACTCCCTCGATAGGGTGGCATTGGCCGCTGCCTGGTCGGGAGGCGATACGCCGCCGCCGGCCACTCTGCTCGAGGTCAACATCGCCGCCGAGCCCCAGAAACATGGCGTGCTGCCCGACGACGTCGATGCAACGCTTGCAACCGTGGCAGGACTTGGTGTGGTCCCGTGTGGTCTGATGATCATCCCGCCGGCACCCGATGCCGCCGCCGACAGTCGGAAGTGGTTTGCGCAGCTGCGCGAATTGCGCGACGCCTTGGCTCCAACGTACCCCAGTCTGGTCGAACTCTCGATGGGGATGACCGACGACTTCGAAGTCGCCATCGCGGAGGGCGCGAGCATGATCCGCGTGGGACGGGCTATCTTTGAGGGCTGAGTAAGGATCACCACCAGTCGCAAAAGCGTGGAGAGAGTCGATGGCATCGGTTTGGCAGAAGACGCTGTTCTACCTTGGTCTCGTTGACGACGATCAGATTGAGGCAGCGGAGGAGGCGTCGTCCCAGGCGCCCCAGGCTCAGGTACGCACCGTTGAACCGCCGCGGCCGGTGGCACAGGCTGCGCCGGCAACAGCGGCTCCGGCTCCGGCTCCGGCTCCGGCTCCGGCTCCGGCTCCGGCAGCGTCCCCACCACCGCGAACCCAGGGCCAGGTTGCCGGTCGGCGGATTGAACCGCCCTCGCAGCAACGGCGTCGTATCTCCGGCAACCCGGAACACGCTGAAGCCGGCGTGTTGGTGCGAACCAGCGAAGGTACCAATTTCGGCGGCGACGCCGGCCGACCGCTCGGGTATGACCCGTCCGCCGGACAGGCTGAGATCATTGCGGCCAGAACATTCACCGATGCCCAGACACTGGCCGACCATCTGCGAAACGACCGCCCGGTGGTGCTCGACCTTCGCAACGCGGAGGCCGCCATGGTGCGGCGACTAGTCGACTTCGCCAGCGGACTCACCTATGGACTGAGTGGCCGCATGGTCAAGATCGCCCAAGGCGTCATCTTGGTGACTCCACCGGCGGTGTCGATCGGGATGGACGAACGGCGGCGACTCGCTGGCCTGGGTCTCTACACAGTCCCGATTGAAGGCTGATCGCCCCCATGCGAATCGTCTGTTTTGCGCTCGACATCATCTTCTACGCGGTCATCCTCTGGGTGATCCTGAGTTGGGTGGTGAGCTTTGGGCGCCTTTCGTGGGGCCACCCCGTCCGCAAGCTCTACGACTTCCTTGCCCGAATGATCGACCCGGTGCTGCGTCCGATTCGCTCCGTGCTTCCTCCGGTACGGATCGGCGGCGGGGGTCTCGATCTGTCGCCGCTGGTGTTGATGTTCGGGCTGATCATCCTGCGCGGCTTGGTGTGTTGACCCTTGGAAATCTCTACCGCCTTCAACAACCGCTGGTATGTGAAGACTACTCTGAGTAGTATTGACTCATGGACCTGACTTCCCAAGAGGTCGCGGCGATCCGCTTCACCGGCACTCGTTATGTCTACAACCGGCGTGAAGTCGACGCGTTCGTGCGGCGTGTGGCCACGACATTGCGCGACCAAGAACGGGAACTGGCTCGGGTCACGGCCCGGATGGCGGCGCTGGAACACGCTCTGGATGTGGCCCACGCGGCGCGTACCTCGCGGGCGAAGGCATCGACCGAGCGACGTCGTGCCCTCGATCAGGCCGTTCGGGTTGCCGACGCCCCCCGCCCCACGGGGAGTGCCCCTACGGAATGGGAGGGACTCGATACCGTCGCCTGGGATGCGTGGCGGACGACGATGGATGCCGAGTACGCGTCCGCCGCTCAGTTGGACATGGCACGAGAGGACGCCCGTCGGATGCGTGGCTGCGCCACCGCTCTGGCCGTTGAGATCGAAGGCGCCGCCGGCGCCGAAACCGTTGGCCTCCTTGCCGCGGCCGAGCTGGCGGCTGAGAAGGCCGCAACCGAGGCGACGACTGCTGAGGAGACGGAGGCGACGGAGGCTGGCGATGACCTGGCCGCAGCTCAGGCGGCGGCAGCTGAGATCTTGAACGCGGCAGAGCAAGAAGCGGTGCAGGCGACCGAAAAGGCTGCGGTGACGCTGGAGAAGGCCGAGGCGGCGGCGCAATTGCTGACGTCGGCTGCTGAGCAAGAGGCCGAGGCGCTCACCCAGCGCCTGGCACAGCTGAGGACCGCGGTTCGTCAGGCCGAGGACTACTACCGCGAGATTGCACCGGACGCGGCGGATGAGGCGGCCATGGCGGCGGATCTGATCGACCTCGAACTGAACGGGCTCGACGACCTAGTGTTGGGCGACGACGGCGCCGACGATGTCGATGGCGACCCGGCACTCGTTGATGGGCCGCGCGAGCCCGACTTCTATCGACGCAGACTGGCCGGGCTGCGCGAACGGCTGGAGAAAGCCACTACGCCCGAGTAGCTCAGCGCCGGTCGGCTACTCGACTGGGGGTCGCGGCGATCGTTCCACGGTCAACCACAGCGGCTCGCCGCTGATCTCGACCTCAGTGCCGGATCCAGATTCTGCGACCTCCAGGCTGGTTGCCAAGGTCTCTTCAGCGATGAGACTCGCATGGGCTTCGAAGGCAGCAACCACCGCAGCGGTGGGGCTCCGCCAACCGACCACGATCCGATCGGAGACGGCGAAGTCGGCCTCGCGCCGCAGGGCCTGGATCCGGTTGATGACCTCGCGGGCCACACCCTCGAGAACCAGCTCGTCGCTGAGCTCCGTGTCGAGTGCAACCGAAACGGCGCCTTCGGCGGCGACGACGACGCCTTCGCGAGGCTCGCGGGCGACGACGACATCCTCCGGCGCAATCCGCTCGCCGGCAACCTCGATGTCGTTGCCGTCGAGCAGATCGTCGAGCGCCTCATGGCTCAGCCCCTCGATGGCGGCAGCAATCTCCTTGGTGCGTGACCCGAAGCGGGGTCCCAACACCTTGAAGTCGGCCCGAGCCGATAGGTGAACCAAATCGGTCTCGTGGCGTTCGACCACGACGGCGCGGACGTTGAGTTCCTGGGCGATGAGCGCTTGGTGCGACCTGACGGCTTGGGCGGCCTGGTCATCCCGGGTCACCACGGTCAACTGGGACAGCGGTTGGCGCACCTTCAATTCGCTGCGTTTGCGCAACGCCCTGCCGAGATTGACCACGGTGCGCACCGTGCTCATGGCCCTCTCGAGCGGCTCGTCGATGACCGCTGGGTCTGCGTACGGGTAGTCTGAGTGGTGCACGCTGTCGGGAACCACGCCGGTCGCCCCGTCGCGGACCAAACGCTGATACATCTCCTCGGTCACGAAGGGGAGCACCGGGGCGGCAACCCGGGAGAACACGACCAGGACCTCGTACAGCGTGGCGAACGCCGCGAGCTTGTCGGCATCGTCGCCGAGGCCGCGTTGGCTCCAGAAGCGGCGACGTGACCGCCGGATGTACCAGTTGGTCAGATCGTCGATGAAGCCGAGGATCGGGGTGATGACCGCATACAGGCGGTAGTCCTCCATCTCGCGGTTCACCCGTCGGATCAGCGATTGCAGCACTGAGATGATCCAGCGGTCGATTTCGGCTCGCTCCGAGATCGGCGGCGCGGCGGCCAGGTCGTCAACGGTGATCCCGTCTGCCTCGGCATACGTGGTGAAGAACGAGAACGCGTTCCAGTAGGGCAGCAGCACCGTACGAACCACCTCACGCACTCCGGCCTCCGAGAACCGGAGGTTGTCGCCGCGTACGACCGGTGAGTCGATCAGGTACGCACGCAACGCGTCGGCGCCGAACTCGTCGAGAACGTGGTTTGGGTCCGGGTAGTTCCTGAGACTCTTGGACATCTTGCGGCCGTCCTCGGCCATGATGTGACCCGTGACGATGCAGTTCTGGAACGGTGGCTGGTCGAAGAGCGCCGTGCCCAGGACGACCAACGTGTAGAACCAGCCCCGCGTTTGATCGATCCCCTCGGCAATGAAGTTGGCCGGGTAGCGACGATCGAAGCGTTCTCGGTTCTCGAACGGGTAGTGGATCTGGGCATAGGGCATCGATCCTGACTCGAACCAGCAGTCGAGGACCTCAGGCACCCGCCGCATGGTGCCGTCACCAGTTGTGCAGGGAAAGGTGACCTCGTCGACGAACTGCTTGTGCAGGTCCTCGAGCCACACTCCGGACAGGTCGCGCAGTTCTTCCCGGGACCCCATGCAGCGCCTTTCGTCGCAGGTATCACACACCCACACCGGGATGCAACTGCCCCAGTAGCGGTTGCGGCTGATGGCCCAATCGCGGGCCCCTTCGAGCCAGTTGCCGAATCGTCTGGCGCCGATGGCCTCCGGCACCCAATGCACGTTGTGGTTGAGGGCGACCATGCGCTCACGGAACGACTCGACAGCCACAAACCAGGTCGGGATGGCCTTGTAGATGAGCGGGGTTTCGGTCCGCCAGCAGAATGGATAGGAGTGACGGATGCTCTCGTGGCGCAGCAGCACGTCGCGCCGCTTCAGCATCTGGATGAGGGTGGCGTCGGCGTCCTTGACGTTCTGTCCTGCGACCTCGGGGACCTGATCGGTGAAGCGAGCTTCGGCGTCGATCGGATCGACCAGGACGTCGAGCCCGGCGGCCTGGAGCGCCAGGAAGTCAGCTTCGCCGTATGCCGGCGCCATATGCACGAGTCCGGTGCCCTCTTCGGTATTCACCTCTGGGCTGGGGATGACGCGGAAGGCGCCGCGATCGCGCTCCTCGCCGAAGTAGTCGAACGGTGGGTCGTACTCAGTTCCCAGCAGCTCCTCGCCGGTCGCTGCTGCGGTGACGGTGCCCTCGTCGCCGAAGACCTTCTCTTTGAGATCGGCGGCCAGCCAATACGAGCCGGGATGACCGAACAGTTCACCCTCAACGCACACATAGTCAAGCTCGGGTCCGACGGCAATGGCGAGGTTGCCGGGGAGCGTCCAAGGAGTCGTCGTCCACACGAGCAGGAAGTCGCCGGGGCGTGCCGGGCCATTGCCCGAGATGATCTTCAGCCGCAGCGTGATGGCAGGGTCGTCGACGTCGCGGTAGTCGAGGTTCGCCTCGAAGTTCGACAGCGGTGTCGTTGCTCCCCACGAATAGGGGAGCACCTTGAAGTCCTGGTAGATGAGGTCGTTGTCCCACAGTGACTTGAACACCCACCATACGCTCTCCATGAAGTCGACATCGAGCGTCTTGTAGTCGTCTTCGAAGTCAACCCAGCGGCCGATGCGGCGGGTCACGTGTTCCCAGTCCTCGGTGGTGGTCTCCACCATGGCGCGGCAGGCATCGTTGAAGGCGCCGACCCCGAAGTCGCTGATCTGGCGGGGTCCGGAAACGCCGAGTTGTTTCTCGACCTCCATTTCGACCGGCAGGCCGTGGGTGTCCCAGCCAAAGCGGCGCTCCACCCGATGACCGCGCATGGTCCAATACCGCGGCACGATGTCCTTGACGACGCCTTGCAAGATATGGCCGTAGTGGGGGCTTCCGGTAGCGAAAGGTGGTCCGTCGTAGAAGGTGTACTCGCTCTCGGGTGGCCGCAGCTCCACCGAGCGCTTGAACGCGTCGATCTCCTCCCAGAGCGCCAGGATCCTGGCGTCGAGCTCCGCCAGGTTCACCCGGGGCGGAATGCGACGGAACCCGGCGCGAGATGGATCGGTGTCGGTCGAATCGCTCATGGTTTCCTCGTCTCCTCGAGACAGCCGGCAGGTGCCAATTGTCTGCCGGGACGAGGGGGCCCGCGGTACCACCCGGCTTGCCGGGTCGATCCCGGCCTCTCTTGGCTCCTCTTTCGGGGGAGTACCCGGCGGGTTCTACCTCCTGGGCGAGTCGCACCGCAGGCATCTTCCCGCAGCTCAGGGGTGATGTCCGTGCGTTGCCCCGGTGCCGACCTCACACCAGCCGTCGGCTCGCTGGTACCGGAGGGAGCGCAGGTGCGTTCCCGTCGTTGCTGTGGGCGAGATGGTAGCGGTCTTGGTTGATGGCGGCGACGAAACAGTTCGATGACCGCCGGTAGCCTTTTGTTGTGACCGAGCGCACCCCATACTCCCCGCACCCCGATGGGACCATGATCGACGTGTGGGTCGTGCCGGGAGCGAGTCGCACCAGAATCGCCGGTTGGCACGACGGAGCTCTCAGGGTCCTGCTTGCGGCGCCCCCGGAGGATGGCAAGGCGAACCGCTTGCTGCTGGATCTACTGCGGCGCAAGACCAGAGCTCGCCGCGTGCAGCTGGTCCGCGGCGCGTCGTCGCGTCGCAAGCAGGTCGTGGTGGAGGGGATCACGCCTCGCGAGGCAGCTCGGTTCCTTGCGAAGTGACCTTGGACCCGAGACCTCCGGTGGGCACGGTGCTATGGTCTCGCCCACAAATCCCGTGAGTAGGTGCAAATGGCCAGGACGTTGGCGAAATCGACCCTAACCCGACTTCATCTGAAGTTGGTGGAGGAGCAGGGTCGGCTCGTGGCGATGATCGAGGAGTTCGATCGGCAACGCGAGCAGAGTCGGCTGACGGAAACGGGTTCTGAGCACAACGCCGACCCCGACAATGCCGACGGCGGCTCTCTGGCTTTCGAGATGGAGATGGATCTCTCGATCGAGCAGAACGCCAAGGAACTGCTCGAGAAAGTGGAACGGGCCCTCAAACGCATGGACAAGGGAACGTATGGGATCTGCGAGGTGTCGGGCAAGCCGATTCCGCTGGCGCGTCTCGAGGCCCTTCCCTACGCAAGCACGACGGTCGAGAACGCCGGTCGGGTGTGAGTAAACGCACCATTGCGGTGGTCGTTGCGACGATCATCGTCATCCTCGATCAGATCACTAAGGCGTGGGCCGTGGCGGTGGCCAGCGAAGAGCCGATCACGATCATCGATGGCTGGTTCCAGATCCTCGTCACGCGCAACCCCGGAGCCTCGTTCTCGCAGTTCACCGACGGTGGCCAGATCATTGCCTTCATCGCCATCGGCATCGTGATCGGGATCGTTGCTTTGGCTGATCGCGTGCCGAGCAACCTCGATGCCGGTGCCCTCGGCCTGATCCTCGGAGGGGCAGCCGGCAACCTGATCGACCGCATTGTGCGCGGCGACGGATTCCTCGACGGTGCGGTCGTCGACTGGTTCGACCCCTCGTTTTTCCCAACCTTCAACGTGGCCGACAGCGCCATCACGGTCGGCACGGTCGTGTTGTTGCTGAGCACATTCCTGACACATGAGCGAGAGTGACTCGATAACGATCGTGGTGCCGCCCGAACTCGATGGAGAACGGGCGGACCGGATCGTTGCTATCACCGCAGGTGTGAGTCGGGCCCTTGCGCGGCGCATCATCGAAGCTGGTGATGCCGTCGGGATCGGCGCCCCATCTGTCCGTCTCAACGCCGGCACCGAGTTCGCGGTGCGTCTTCCCGCTCCCGATCTGGAACTGCAGCCCGAGCAGGTGCCGTTTGATGTCGCCTACGAGTCTCCCGATGTTCTCGTTGTCATGAAGCCTGCGGGGATCGCGGTCCATCCGGGGGCCGGGAGGCACGAAGGGACGCTGGCCAATGGCCTCGTGGCGAGGTTCCCTGAGCTTGCCGGTCTGGGGGAGAGCTACCGGTGGGGCCTCGTTCACCGGCTCGATCGAGACACATCGGGGCTCTTGATGGTGGCGCGGACGGCGGCAGCCCATCGGGAGCTCCAAGCGGAGCTCAAGGCGCGGCGAATCGGCAGGACATACCTCGCTCTGGCCGCAGGGAAGTTTGATGCCTCGACCGGGACCATCGACGCCCCCATCGGGCGTGACCCGCGCCACCCGACACGGATGTCGGCACGGATCGATGGCAGGCCGGCTCGCACCCACTATCGCCGTTTGGCGGAATGGGCAGATGTCACACTGCTCGAGGTCACTCTGGAAACCGGCAGAACTCACCAGATTCGAGTACATCTGGCCTCGATCGGAGCCCCGCTCGTCGGCGACCGTACCTACGGGAGCGGGTTGACCACAGCCGGTGACCCCGGTCGAGTGTGGTTGCATGCAGCCAAGCTGCGGTTTCCCGATCCAGGGAGTGGCCAAGAGGTCGTGGTTGAGGCTCCACTACCATCCGACCTACGCCACAGCTTCGAGGCGCTTGGCTCACCACTGCGGGGGGAGCGCCCTCGCAACTGAGCCGGAACCGAGCGCAAAAGGAGAACAACGATGAAGACGCACTATGAGCGCCTTTCCTACCTCGATCGCTCCTTCCTCGCGCTGGAGTCGCGCACCACTCACATGCACGTGGCAGGCATTGCGGTATTCGACGCCGGCCCGTTGCGGCGCGCCGACGGCGGCATCGACATCGACCGGATTCGAGCGTTCATCGAATCCAAGCTCCACCTGGTTCCGCGCTACCGGCAGCGGCTGGCCTACGTGCCTTTTGAACGTCACCCGGTGTGGGTCGACGACGAGCACTTCCAGATCGACTACCACGTCCGGCACTCCAGCCTGCCGAAGCCGGGCTCGTTTGATCAGCTCACGGAACTCACCGCACGACTGGTGTCGCAGCAGCTCGACCGGTCCAAGCCTCTGTGGGAGCTTTCCGTGATCGAGGGGCTCGAGGGGGACCGGTTTGCCTTTGTGACGAAGATCCATCACTCGATGATCGACGGCATCTCCGGGGCCGAGTTGCTGGCGATCCTGCTGAATCTGACGCCGGTCGAGGATATCGCCGATCCTGAGCCGTGGCAGGCCCGTCCCGTGCCGTCCGGTACCGAGTTTCTGGTGCGCGAGTCGATGCGCCGCGTCGGTCAGGTCATGGAGAACGCCCGTAGCGTGCGCAGCTTCAGGGACAATGCGCGGCTGCTGGCGTTCCAGACGGCGCGTCGCGCCCGGGCGGTCGCTTACTCGCTTGGCTCGGGTTGGCTATCGCAGGCGATGAAGACCCCGCTCAACGGCAAGGTTGGACCGAACCGGCGGTATGCCACGATGGTGAGCGATCTTGCCGAAGTCAAAGAGGTGAAGAACCTCCTCGGTGGCACTGTGAACGATGTGGTCCTCGCCACCGTTGCCGGCGGGGTCCGCAAGTACCTGCTCGAGCTCGATCGACTGGAGTCCGACGGGGCAGACTTCAGAGTCATGGCCCCTGTCAGCATCCGCGCCCCCGGCCAGGCCGGGACCCTGGGCAACCATGTTGCGATGTGGCTCGCCTCGATGCCGATTCACGAGCCGGACCCGATTGTCCGATTCGATGCGGTCCACGCCGAGACCGACAAACTGAAGCAAACCGACCAGGCGTTGGGGGCGGCGACGCTCGTTCGGTTGAGTGCCGGAGCGCCGACCACCCTCGTGGCATTGGCCAGCCGGCTGGCGGCGGGGGCACGTCCGTTCAACATGACGGTGACCAACGTGCCCGGCCCCCAATTCCCCATGTATTTGCTGGGTGCTGAACTGATTGACCAATACCCCCTCGTGCCCCTCTGGGAGGGCCACGGTGTTGGAATCGCGCTGTTCAGCTACAACGGCCGGATCGACTGGGGCTTCAACGCCGACTACGACATCATGGAAAACCTCGACGGATTTGTGGCTGCCGTGCAAGCCTCCTTCGAGGAGTTGCTCGCTGCCGCCCGTCGCAAGGCCAAGGCAGAAGCGAAGGCGGCGAAGAAGGCGAAGAAGGCCAAGGAGAAAGGCGCGGCGGGGTCCTCGACCGACAACGGCGGGCCGAAGCGCCGTCCACCGCTGGGCGCCAAGACGAAGGTCATGCCGCCGCTGGGGACGAAGGACGCGCAATAGCGCGGCTCGACCGCGGCACCGTGCGAAACGATGGCTGCCGGGCGCGCCCTCTACTGGAAGAAGGTCGCCGCGGTGTCGAACAACTCCGGCGGTACGCCGCGGACCTCGGCACAAGCCTCCTCCATGGAGACCGGCTCGATGTTCATACTGCGAACGGCCACCATCACGCCGGATTGACCTTCGACGGCCAGGTCGGCTGCTGCCACCCCGAGGCGCGTCGCCAGCACCCGGTCGAATGCCGTTGGTGTGCCGCCGCGCTGGATGTGGCCGAGCACTGAGACCCGGGTCTCGAATCCGGTGAGTTCCTCGAGGTCTGCAGCGATTGCGTACCCGACCCCACCCAGCCTGGCGAACCCGAATGCATCGGTCTTCGTCTCCATCTGCGTGGCCGGCGGCGGCTCGACCCCTTCGGCGACCACGATGATGGAGTAGCTCTTGCCGTGGCGATGGCGGGCGCGCACGATGTCGGCGACCGCGTTGAGGTCGTAGGGGCGCTCCGGGATGAGGATGGCGTCGGCACCACCCGAAATGCCGGCGTAGGTGGCGATCCACCCTTTGGTCCTTCCCATGACCTCTACCACGATGACCCGGTTGTGGGCTTCTGCGGTGCTGGCCAACCGGTCGATCGCGTCGGAGGCGATCTGCACTGCGGTATCGAACCCAAAGGTGATGTCGGTGCCGTTGATGTCGTTGTCGATCGTCTTGGGAACGCCGATAACGGGGAGTCCCTCTTCCGACAGCTTCAGCGCCGATGCCAGCGTGCCGTCACCGCCGATGACGATCAGCGTGTCGATGCCGTTGCGCCGGATGGTGCGCTGGCAGCTGGCCAGGCCATCGCCGTGGACGTATGGATCCATCCGCGATGTGCCGAGGATGGTTCCGCCGCGGGTGAGGATGCCGCGCACCGCATCGCGGTCGAGCGGCATGGTGCGACCCTCCATCAGACCTTCCCACCCATTGCGGATTCCGAGCACTTCGGCGTCGTGGACTTCGGTCGCTCTGGTGGCGACGCCGCGGATGACGGCATTGAGTCCGGGGCAGTCGCCTCCAGCGGTCAATACGCCAATGACATTGGCCATGGGTGCCTTCTTTCTCGGTCCTGCGAATCTCCGGTCCGGGTCATTCAGGCTCGAATCTCGGAGGCCTGGGCACCCGGCGTCGAGCGCTCAGTTCACAACGTATGGTGGGTCGGAGGTCGAATCTCAGTAGAGGAACATCGGTTTTCCGGTGACGTGACGCACCTTCGGCTGATAGTTGGCGGCGTCGTATAGCTCGTCGGTGTCGACTCGCTTGACGCCCTCGTGGGTAACTGAGATCGGCACGCTGGTGTATGTACCGCCGCGCAACGCGACCATGCGTCCGGTGGAGCCGTCCAATGCCAGGTCGGCTGCCATCACGGCGTAGTTGGTGGCAACCATGAGGTCGAGAGAGTCCGGGCTCCCCGAGCGCATCAGGTAGCCAACCTGCTGATAGATGATGCCCTTGCCGGTGCGCTCCTTGAGCAGTTCGCCGGTGATCTGCCCGATCCCACCGAGTTTGCGGTGGCCGTAGGCGTCGGCTTCGCCGCCGAGGATCATCTCGCCGCCTTCGATGGTGGCTCCTTCGGAGATCGTCATCATGGCGTAGTTCGAGGGGTTGGAGGCGACGTCAGACTTCAACAGACCCGCCAACCTGTCGATATCGTAGGGGATCTCAGAGATGACGGCGCGGTCAACTCCGGCGAGATAGCCGGTAATCAGTGAGGTCTCGCCGCTGTAGCGGCCGAACAACTCGACAACGGCAATCCGCTCGTGTGAACCAGTCGAGGTGCGCAGATTGTGGATGAACTGCACCCCCCGGGTCACGGCCGTCGAGAAGCCGATGCAATAGTCCGTGCCGTGGACATCGTTGTCCATCGTCTTGGGGATGGCGATCACCGGGACGCCCTCTTGGTGCATCCGCAGCCCGTACGAAAGCGTGTCGTCGCCGCCTATGGGGATGAGCACGTCGATGCCCATCTTGTCGAGCACCCGCAGGCTGTGGGCGGTGAAGTCGAACGGACCGTCTCCCTCTTGGGGCGCCTCCAGGAAATCGGGGATGGACCCGGGCGAGACCCGACTGGGGTTAGTCCGGGAGGTGTGGAGGAACGTGCCGCCGGTGCGGTCGACGGTGCGGACGGTGACGGGATCGAGATCGACGAAGTTCTTCGCGAGGGTCGCAGGATCATCCGGGTTTGCGGTGAGCAGCCCCGCCCAGCCGCGCCGAATGCCGACCACTTCGTGGCCCTCTTCGTGGACCCGATTGACGACGGCCTTGATGCAAGGGTTCAGGCCGGGAACGTCGCCGCCGCCGGTCAAGATTCCAATCCGCATGGTGCTCCTTTGCGCGTGGAGAGTTTCCGCGTTCGTTCTGAGGGTGTTTCGTCGGCGCGCCGCGGCGAACCCAACGTGAGTTTCGTGGTTGTCGGGCTGGATTCTGGCACGCCGGGGGCGTTCAGGCTCAATTTCGCGGTGTGGATCCGTTGCCGGTCGCCTGCTTACATACGTGTAGTTCGTTACCGGAGGTCGCCCTGGGTACTGGGAGCACGGCGGAGGGGTTCGCCCATCTGCATGTCCACACCGAATTCTCGATGCTCGATGGTGCGGCGCGGGTCAAAGACCTGGTGCAGGCGGTTGCGGCCGACGGCCAGCCTGCCGTAGCGATCACCGACCACGGAGTCCTCTACGGGGTCGTCGACTTCTATCGCGCCGCGAGCGACGCGGGGGTCAAGCCGATCATCGGGATCGAGGCATACGTCACCCCGGGATCACGATTTGATCGTCCACCGCGACGCGACGACATCCGCTATCACATGACCTTGCTGGCCGTCTCCGATGTCGGGTATCGCAATCTGATGGCGTTGGCGTCGCGCGCCTACCTCGAGGGGTTCTACTACAAGCCGCGGATGGACACCGAGCTCCTTGCCGAGTACTCCGAGGGCATCATTGCCGCCAGCGGGTGCCTCGGCGGACATGTGCCGCAGCTGCTTGCCCCCGATGCTTCCAGTGAAGAGGGCAATGTCGGACAGGTGCGTGATTACGAGGCTGCCGTTGCTGCCGCCGGCATGTATCAGGACATCTTCGGCAAGGACAATTTCTTCATCGAGATCCAGGATCACGGCATCCCTGCACAGCGCAAGATCATGGACGACTTGGTCCAGATCTCGCACGACGTCGGCGCCCCGTTGCTGGCGGCCAACGACAGTCACTACACCTACGCGGGCGAGGCCGACTCTCACGACGTGTTGCTGTGTATCCAGACCGGGGCCAACAAATCCGATCAGGACCGTTTCCAGTTCCAGTCCCAGGAGTTCTACATCAAGAGCGCAGCCCAGATGCGTAGCCTGTTCCCCGGCGATCGGTACCCGGGCGCCTGCGACAACACGCTCTTGATCGCCGAGCGTTCCGATGTCACGCTGGAGTTCGGCAAGATCCTGCTGCCGCAGTTTCCCGTGCCGCCGGGGCATGACG
>Ga0209567_10000452_pt1 | contig 22386 bp, 16 predicted proteins | sample COG_12_FD_184756 | JGI IMG/M metagenome (GOLD analysis project Ga0209567, IMG submission 184756) | Pelagic marine sediment microbial communities from the LTER site Helgoland, North Sea, for post-phytoplankton bloom and carbon turnover... | ecosystem: Environmental > Aquatic > Marine > Neritic...
GGCATCAGGTCATCGTCCGTCGTCTCCTCGTCCATCGTCTCTTGGGCGAAAGTGGCAAACGCTGCCAACAACATGGCGAGCATGAATCCGGAGCCGAATACTGAGCTGGTTCGAGTACTCATGTCCGTCAATCCGCCACGTTTGCCGTACGCTGGGACGCCGCTACGCGACGCCTCAGATCCGCTATCCATTTCTCGACCTGCTTGTCCTCACCGACAAGCGTCTGGTAAGTCTCGAAATGCTGCAGTGCCACATCGAGGCGCTGCAGGTAGAGCTCGTTAAGGACGCCCAGGTTGTAGTGTGCCAAGGCATAATCGGGGCTGACTGTGACGGCCTTCAAATAAGCGGCTTCTGCCTCGAGAAATTTGCCATTTCTGCGAAGTAGCATGCCCATTTGGTTCAATGCCGCGGGATGATTGGGATCCAGGGCCAATGCGGCATCCAGAGCGGACCTTGCGGCCTCATTATTCTCGTTATTGGCGTGAATAATGGCCAGATTGACGTGCGCACCCGGATATTGGGGATATTGCAGCAGGAATTCCTTGAAACGGAGCTCGGCATCGACGAAATCGCCGGAAGCCATCGATGCGGCCGCCTGTTCATAAAGCGTCAATGCCTGGGCTGGGATTTCAGGGGTCACGGAATCACCCGCAACGGCCTCGGCCGTCTTCGCCTCGGATCGTGGTGCCTTGGCAGCACCGCCACCGGCACAGCCCGCAAGCGCGAGCACTACCAGTACGGACACCACCGTACGACTGTTATCAATAAAGCGCTGTAACAACATCTTCGCTGCGCTCCTTTTTCGCGTACCGCGCCGGCATCAGGCCAGCGAGTCTCTCAAAACTTCTTTGCACCCATTCGTCGTAGATGCCATCGGGCGCCCTGTCGGCGTTGGCCTTGTAAAGATCGATGGCCTTCTCCTCGAACGGGTACGCCTGCTCTTCGAGCAGCAGTTCATACTGCTCCAGCGCGTCAGCCTCGAGTTCGGTCGGCCGGTCTGAATCGAGCAGGTCCGAACTGAACTGCTCGTAAACCTCGCCGAGGCGGAACGTCGACGCCGTCGTCACTTCCGCCACGCCGTAGTCGGCCGCCTTCGTGTAGGCCTTGAGCACGTCTTCCATGAGCGACTTCTTGAGCTTCAGGCTGTCGGCCAGCGGCTGCGACAGTTTCACGACCTCGAAGCGCTTGCGCACGGGCTCGGCTAGCTCCAGCGATGCCGTCGCGGCAAGAAAGCGCGTGCGATCGGTACGCTGCGCACCGGCCGTGGCATCAACCCGGACGAGATCCTGGAGCCGGGCGACGCGCTCCTGTTCGTTGCCCGTCTGGCGCGCGATTTCGAGCAAGCGATAGCGTGCTTCGATCGACTCCGACAGTGGGTTCGGGTAGCGCGCAATAATATCGTTGAGCACGCGCTGCTCGCTCGACAGGGTACCAGTCTGCTTGTAAAGCTCGGAGGCCTTCCACAGCGCCTCGCGGCGCACATCTTCGGAACTGGATTCGGAACGTGCAATACGCTCGAATTCGGCCGCCGCCTGCCCGGCCTGGCCGGACTCGAGATACGTTACGGCCAGCTTCTGCGTCACGTCGTCAGCGAATTCGCTGTCCGGGTAGTTACGGCGGAATTGCTCGAGCACGCCGGATGCACGGTTCCAGGCCTGCAGACTGATCAATGCGGCCGCCGCATCGTACTCTGCCGTCGCGCGTATGGCCGAATCGGGAACCGCCTGGCCGAGGCGTGTGAAATGTGTCACTGCCGTTTCGAGATCGCCCGCATCGCGGGCCCTCTCGCCCTGCTTGTAGATGCTTGACGCAATGCGTTCCTTGATCTCCTGCCCGGCCGTGGCGTCGTCGGCCGGTGTGAAATTCCTCAGGCTGTAGTAAGCGCTCTCGGCCTCGGCGAAATTCCCGAGGTCGAATTGTGAATGAGCAATCACGGTCCACGCCGTACGAGCCAGCTTCGGCTCGACAGGGGGTTGTTTCGCTACGACGGCCTGGCCCACGGCAACGGCAAGATCGAACTGGCCCTGCGCGAACAGGTCCTCGGCCACGGTCGTGAGCACCGCACCGGACTCGGGATGCTCGGGATAGGTGTCGGCGAACCGCAGGCCGCTGTCGAGGTACTGCTGGTGCCACTCGCTCTTGGCCGCGCCCGTCAGTGACTTCTCGTGTTCGCGATACGCGAGTATTGCCGCATAAGCGGCCTCGGCCGATTTCTCGTGGTCGATGTAAGCGTACGCGGTGCGTTCGTATTCGATCGTCGCTTCGCGGTAATCCTCGCTCTCGAACAGGATCTCGGCAAGCAGGAAGTTGGTGTTGGCACTATCGGCCTCGCCGGGGAAGTACGCGAGGTACTTGCGGTACCAGTTCGCCGCCTGCTGGTAGTCGCTCTTCTTGCCGTCCCGCTGCGCCTCGGCGTGGTAGTACTGCGCAAGATCCGTGAGATTGTCCTTCAGGTGCTTGGCAACGGCTTCGTTTTCTTCACGTGGATTGCGAACCCAGAACGGGCCGTCCATGCCATAACGCTCGACGAAACCTTCCTTGCCTTCGAGCACCAGGGTCGGGAAACCGCCCTTTTTGTACGCCTCGATCACGGCGACCTGCAGTACGGGGGCCTTGGGATGATATGGATCCTGCTCGACGAAGGCTTCGTAGGTCTCGGCGGCATCGACGAAGCGCTCCTGTTCGAGATAAAGATCGCCGAGATTACTGTAGATCACGTAGCTGTATGCGGGCGCCTCTCGCTTGGCCAGGAAGGCGTCGATGCTGTCCGCGCCTTCCATGTAGGAGAAACTGATACTCAGTACGCGAAAGGTGTCTTCGACAAGCTCACGCTCAGCGCGCTTCAGGTCGGCAAGGCGTTCCTCGCCTTCGCCAATCTCGACGCCCGCGATCTTGCGATCGAGAAGCTCGAAGAAGGGTTCGAGGCTGTCCTCGTACCAGGCCAGCTTGAACTGCGACCAACCCAGTTTGTAGAGGGACTGTTCGTAAAAACGTGACTCTTCGCCGTATTTCCTGACGTCCTGGTAGGCCAGTTCGGCATCGTTGTATCGCTTCCTCAGGAACAGCATCTCGCCGCGGCGGAACTGCACTTCGTCGATCAGGGCCGTATCCGGAAACTTGGCGACCAGTTCGTCCAGAACCTCCAGCGCCTCATCCGTGCGGCCCCCGATCTCGTAGGCGCGTGCAAGCTGGTAAAGCACCGTGTCGTTGCGGCGGTAGTCGGGGTACGCTTCGAGGAGCTGCTGATACAGGCTCACTGCGTTGTCGTAGCCGGTCGATTCGAGCGACTCGATGTTGGCCGCCAGTTGGTCGGCCTCGGTCGCCTCGAGTTCGAGGTCGCCCAGGCGACGCATGGCCTCGGCTCGCAGCTCAGGATCATCGGAAACGAGATCCAGGAATGCGCGGTAATTGTCACGTGCGAGGTCCGAACTGTCGAGAATCACCTTGCCGGGCCGTACCTGGACAGTCTTCTTTTCCAGGCTCTTGATCGTCTCTTTCTCCTTGACGCGTGCGTTCGCGCCGGGAGCACACAGCAACAGGGCGATGACGAAGACAGACAGGTAGCGGAACATCATTCCGACACCTCCCCGACCGTCGCGGCGATATCGTAAATGGCCGCGAGCGCGAAGCGCGCCTGTACGGTGTAGATGTCGAGCCTCTGTTTCTGCGCCTGCAGTTCGCCGACAGCGATGGACTGCAGGAAGGTCCGCTGTTTCGCCATCGCATCCCCGACCCGCAGCTTCATGAGCTCGATACGGGGTGCGAGACCGTAGACGCGCGTCGTCAGCTCTTCGAAATACAGTGGTTCCGTGCGCATCGTCTCATCGATCTGCCGGCGCGATCGCTGCGCGTCGACGAGCGCCTCACCAGCCTGCCTCAGGTTGCGACGAATACGCCAAAGGCGATCGCCAAATTCGCGCTCGAGTTGCCACTGCAGCACGCCTTTGAGAAGCGCGATCTTGTCGCTTACTTCCGCCGCTTCGGGGATATCCGCGGCCAGTGCCGGCGTGCTTTCGAGGCCTGTTATTTCGCCCCACATCCCGAACTCGGACTTGGTCGCAAGCGCCAGCCAGTCGTTGCTCTCCTCGATGTTGTTGAGCGTCGAATCGAATTCGAGCTTGCGACTGACCATCTCGTCGAGGTCTGCACGTGCCAGCGCATCCTCGACGCGCGGCAGTCGCTCGGCGTACGCCTCCTTTCGCGTTTCGAGCATGTTGGCGTATACATCGACGTTCTGTTGCCAGGCGTCGAGGTTGCGATACAGGTAGTTGAGATCGCGGTAGTTCTTGAGCCCTTCCTGGAACTCATGAGTCGCCAGCAGATGAAACAGGTAACGTGCCTCGGGCCCTTCCGGCAGTTCCTCGAGGCGCCAGAACCAGCCTGTGCTGTCCAGCGGATCGTCGGCCAGGAAATCGTCGAACATCTGGCCCGATTCAATATGACCAATGGTGCGATCAAGACGATTGGTTTCCTCGTAAAACGCCTCTATCGCGTTCAGGTAATGGTCCGCAGCCTGGCTGATCGAATCGAGCTTGGCCATCGCGTAAGGAATCGCCAGCATGGACTCCTGCACGGCGGAGTCCAGCAGGTCACGACTCCGAAGTTCCATCCATGGCACCAGCGCCCGCTGGTAATTGTCCATCTCGGCATCGGCCCAACCGACACCCAGCAGCGCCTTGTTGGAAAACGGGCCTTCGAGACGCACGCGCTGCAACGGCGACTTGGCCGCAAGCGCCTGGCCATCCTGCAACAAGGCATAGCCGAGTGCGAGATTGGCCTTGTCGCGCAACGACATCAGTTCGTTATTAAACGGGTCCAGGTTACCCAGGTCGTCGAGCAACCTGGCAGCCTCATCGACCCGACCGCTGCGAACCAAAGCCACGCCAATGTTGAACTTGGCGTAGCTCGCCCATTCTGTCTTGCCTTTCCAGTCCTCGAGCTTCGCTACTGCCGCATCGTACTCGCCGGCATCGATCAGGATCTGCGCGTCGAGCATGAGCGCTTCGCGCTGCAGGTTTTTGGGCAACTCGCCTTCTACGTACGACAGTGCCTGCTGCGACTTGTCCAGGTAGCCGCGCTGGTACCAGATCTTGGCGAGAAAGAACCAGGTGCGATCACGAATGCCGGAATCAACATTGTCTGCCAGGAGTTGCTCGAAGATCTCGGCGGCTTCGAGGTGGTGGCCGTAAGACAGGTACAAACCGCCCAGCAACAACTCCGCTTCATCGGCATGCTGTTCGAACTGCTGCCTCTCCTTGGCGGCCAGCAGACGCACGATCGCGGGGAAGTAATCTTCCTGGTAAAAGTAAAACAGGACCTCGCCGTATTGCGGGTCCTGTATAACGATTGGCTCGCGATCGTTATCAGCTGCCAAGACCCTGTCGGTCGGCGCGATCAGCACCAACAACAAGAAGAGACAACTAAGCAGTGAGCGACCTGACGGCAAAGATCACTCCCATTCCTTGATGATGAATTCCGGCTGTTGTTTCTTGACGCGATCGCTGATTTCGAGTTCGAGGTACTTGGCACCGATGCCCTTGTCGAAGCGCATCGTCGCGCCACGACGGTAGTCACGGACGTGCGGGCCCTTGCCTGTGAATACGGCGATGAGTTCGTGATCGCCCGTCTTGAGGTTGGCCATGTGCACACGATGTACGCCACCGCGAATGAGCGCGTCCGCTTCGCGCGCCGTATACAGATAATTGGCGACTTCCTTGCCATCTATCTTGATGTTGACGGAATCGAGTTCGAAGTACTCGCCAACATCCATCGACACGAAAAACGCAACCTGCGAATTGGCGGGGAACAGCAGCTCTTCCTCGAGAAGGAAGAGGTCACGGTTCAGGTCCAGGACCTCCTTCTTGAGTGTCTGTACATCCTGGTCAAGGCTGCGAAACGCCTCGCGCGACTCTGACTCAGCAGCCTCCACGTTCTTCGCCTCCGCCATTACCGCATCGGCGTCCATTGGCGCCGCATCCTGTGCGACGGTCGCCGTGCTCAGCATCAGCGTCGCGGTTGCCATCAGGCTGATAAGTGTCTTGGTCACTGTCTTACTCTCTTAACAATGAGCGAATCTGGTCGAGGTACTTCTCTTCGTAGCCGGGCTTGTAGCCATGATGCACGTGGCGCACCGTACCCTCGCGGTCCACCAGCACCGTAACCGGCATGGCGTCCACCTCGTAGAGCTTGCTGACTTCCTTGCGCGCGTCGAAAAGTACCGGAAAGTTCACGCCGAGTTCGTCGATCATCTTCATTGCGCGCCCGGAATCGTCATCGATGTTGACGCCCAGGAGGTTGAAGCCGACACGCTGGTAACGCGTGTACAACTCGTCGAGAAGAGGCATTTCCTGGCGGCAAGGTCCGCACCAGGTTGCCCAGAAGTTGATCATGACAACGTCACCGCGGTACTCCGAAAGCCGCATGTTTTCGCCCGAGGAGCTCTTGAGCGCGAAGTCCGGTGCCGGCTGGCCTTCCATGCCCGACGACGCCAGGCTGCTTGCCGCAAAAACGCTAAAAACGAGGCCTATCAATGAGTTCTTGAGTTTCATCCGTCCATTCCTTGTATTGCTTGCCCGATTCCTTCCGATGGAGTGCGCCGCAGACGCCACGATTCAGTCCCGCATGGTGACAGTCGGCGACTTGCCGGGCCGTGATAATCGTCACAAATGCCCGTATTTCCTGAACATAATGATGTCCCGGGTCGTGAGACAGGCGGGCGCCGTGAACCTTACAGATTACGTTAAATAGCGGCCCTGCCCAAATAGTTCTTTTTGCCAGGAGTCTGACAACTATGATAGGCGTACGAAGCTGAATTTAAAGTGAAAATCCGTCGCCTTTCGGCGACATTCGCAATTTATTTTTGCGCCTATTCGGAGGACGCTTCGGCGGGTGTCTGCAGACCGTCGGAGTAGTAAACGCTGCCTTCGGAATCGATCACGATGCTCTCGTAATCCGGCAGCGTCGCGATCAACGTCAGGCCTTTTTCAACGCCCATTACGAATACCGAAGTGGAGAGCGCATCGGTGAACACGGCGTCGGGCCCGAATACCGTGGCGCTGTGCACACCACCGGCCGGCTCTCCCGTGCTGGGGCTGATGATGTGGTGGTAACGAACCCCGTCTTCATCGAAAAAGCGTTCGTAATCGCCTGAAGTCGATATCGCCTCCTCGGCCAGTGGCACCGAGATGGCGACCTCCCCGTCCTTGCGCGGGTCGCGAATGCCGACCATCCACGGTCGACCGCGGCGATCACCCAGCAGTCGCGAATCACCACCGGCCGTGACGATTGCGTGCTCGATGCCGAGGCCGCGCAGGATGTTGGCGCCGCGTTCGACAACATAGCCTTTCGCAATGCCGCCGAGGTTTATCCGAACGCCTTCCTTCAGAAAACTGACGCTCGATAAAGCCTGGTCGAGTTCCACGAAGCGATAGTCGATATTCTGTTTCTCGGCCTCAACCGTATCCACGTCGGGTCGCTGCCGTTCCCTGAAATCGTAGTGTTGTCCCACGCTGTCGTAGGTAATGTCGAACGCGCCGTGGGTCAGCACCGAAATGTCGAGTGACCGCTGAATGAGTCGAAACAACTCCTCACCGGCCACCACGGGACGCTCGAAAGCCAGGCGGTTGATTTCCGAGATTTCGCTCCCATCTATGTAAGTACTCATGAGGTGATTTATACGTTCCGCCTCGGCAAACACCTCTTCGAGCCCCTGGCGACCGCGGGCCTGGTCGTCGCTCCAGAGGTAGACGCTGATCTCGGTGCCCATCATCGGACGGGCCTCGCCGACCCAGTCTGCCAGCGCCTGCGCGCTCGGCAATAGCAGCAGCAGCGTTGCTAGTCTTGGCCCAAGCCCGGAGTTATGCTTGGACTTCTTACCATTCAACAAGGAGCGGGACAGTGATTTCATTCCTGGTTTTCCTGGGTGTAATAGCCGCGATAGTGTTATGGGCGATTGGAATTTACAACCGCCTGATCAACCAACGCAATCGCGTCAGAAACGCCTTCGCACAAATCGATGTTCAGCTGACCCGTCGTCATGACCTGATTCCCAATCTCGTCGAAGCGGTCAAAGGCTACATGAAACACGAGCGCGAGACCCTCGAAGCCGTCATAAAGGCACGAAATGTCGCGGTATCTGCGCTCGATGCCGCCAAAGTCGACCCCTCCAACGCAAAAGCGATCCAGGAGCTTGGTGCCTCGGAAGGCGCCTTGGGCAGCATACTGGGCCGCCTGTTCGCCCTGTCGGAAGCTTATCCTGATCTCAAGGCGAATCAGAACATGATGCAGTTCCAGGAAGAACTCGCCAGCACCGAGAACAAGGTTGCGTTCGCCCGCCAGGCCTTCAATGACTCCGTTCTCGGTTATAACAACTCGGCCGAGAACTTTCCCAACAACATCATTGCCAACACCTTCAACTTCGAACTGGCGAGCTTCCTCGAGATTGAAGCCGAAGAAGTACGGGAAGCACCGGAAGTTTCCTTTACCTGACGTCTAAGTGAACTTCTTCGACGCGCAGGACCAGGCACGCCGGGCATCGCGGCGCCTCGTAATCGCCTATATCGTCGCCACGATCGCTATCGTGCTGGGCGTGACGGCAGTCGTCGGCTTCGCTTTGTACAACTTCTCCAGCGCGGGCTATGGCCAGACCCCGCTGCTGTTCATGCAAAGCCGGGCGCCGGTTCTCATCGGCGTCGCGGTGTTGACGACGCTGTTTATCCTGGGTTCGAGCCTGTATAAGACATCGGTTCTGGCCGCGGGCGGCGGTCGCGTCGCGGCCGACATGGGCGGCACGCTGGTACCGGCCGACGTGCGCGACCCGCTGCGGCGACGCCTGCGCAACGTTGTCGAAGAGATGGCCATAGCGTCCGGGGTCCCGGTACCCGAAATATACGTCCTCGAAGAAGAAAGTAGCATCAATGCCTTCGCCGCCGGTTACACGCCCAGCGATGCGGCGGTCGCCGTGACTCGCGGCACGCTGGAACTGCTCGAGCGCGACGAACTGCAGGGCGTGATCGCGCACGAATTCAGCCACGTGCTCAACGGCGACATGCGCCTCAACATCCGTCTCATGGGTGTGTTGTTCGGCATCATGGTGCTCGGCCTGATCGGCAGAATGATTGTGCGCGGCGGCTATCACACGAGCATCGTATCGAGTCGCCGCAATCGCGGTGCGCCGGCCGTACTCGTCATCGGGCTTGGGCTCGTGATCCTGGGCGGTATTGGCGTTTTCTTCGCGCGCGTCATCAAGGCAAGCGTATCCCGGCAAAGGGAATACCTTGCCGATGCCTCGGCCGTGCAGTTTACGCGGCAAACCGACGGCATCGCGAACGCGCTGAAAAAGATCGGCGGGTATCACCGCGGATCGCTGATCAAGTCCGCCGATCCCGAGGAAGTCAGCCACATGCTGTTCGGTACAGGTGCGAAGCTGTTTGGCCTTTTTGCGACGCACCCGCCACTCGTCGAACGAATCCAGGCGCTCGACCCGCATTTCAAGGAAGCCGATTTCCCGCGCATCGACCGCCGCGAGTTTCGGCCACGGGTTGCCGCCGACGAGACCCGCGCCGGATTCGCCGCAGACGTGACCACGGCGCTTGCCCGTGGCGGCAGCGCAGTGCTCGCCGAGTCGATCGCCGAATCCGTCGGGCAGCCGGAGAACGAGCACATCGAGTATGCGCAGCAGCTGCGCGAATCCGTTCCCGAAACGCTTTACGAGGCTGCGCATTCGGCCGAATTCGCGTACCTGTTGACGATCGCCTTGATCCTGCACCGCGACAGCAGCTCAGTCGAGCGACAGCTTACTCTGGTCAAGGAACAGCTCGGTATCGAACGCACACGAATCGTGCGGCACTATTACGAGGAGCTGCAGTCGACGGGCGAGGAGTATCGCCTGCCCTTGCTCGCAATTGCGTTCCCGGCACTCAAACTACGGCCGAATCCGGAGCTCAGCTACCTGGTGTCGCTGGCAACGCGCATTATCGAGCTGGACGGCAAAGTCGATCTTTACGAGTTCTGCTTCTATCGCATCCTGATGAGTAATCTTGGCCAGGCCGTGGATCCGTCCGGACGACGCAGCGCTTCCCGGGCGCGCCGCAAGGATCTGCAGGCTGCCGCGATCGACCTGCTGCGCGTACTGGCCGATTACGGTCATGAATCCGATACGGAGAGCGCGGCCGCCTTTGCCAGCGGCGTGTCCAGGCTCGGTAACTGGGCGGCTGCCTATGACTACCAATCCGACCGCGACTTCACGGTGCCTGTCCTGGATCGCAGCCTCGACATCCTGCTCGGTCTCAATTCGAAGGGCAAGGAGTCCTTGCTGCGCGCCATCAGCGCTACAGCAGCCCATGACGGCAGGCTGGCTATCGCCGAGGCAGAGTTGATTCGCGCCGTCTGTGCAACGCTCAGCTATCCGCTGCCGCCGATACTCGTTCACCGGCAGTTTGACGTATCATCGAACTCCTGAGCGATAACCCTGTCGGACGAAACATGAACAACACGCGCTTTTTGGCCGCGCTAATAGCGCTGGCCCTTGTATTTACATCCACGAGCGAAGCAGCAACCCGCGAGGAAAAACGCGTCGCCGACGCGGCAGACGTCCTCGACCAGTTCCTGCGCATTCCCGAATCGTCTATCCCGCCGTCATTGCTGTCGCGTGCCTACGCTGTCGCTGTCGTGCCGAATGTCGTGAAAGCCGCGTTCGGACTCGGCGCGCGTCGCGGCAAAGGCGTGATCGTCGTGCGACAGGACGACAATTCCTGGAGCAATCCCGGATTCATCGCGCTGACCGGGGGCAGTTTCGGCTGGCAGGTCGGCGCGCAGTCGACCGACATCATCCTGGTGTTCAAGACCCGCAAAGGGGTGGAAGGCATTGCGAACGGCAAGCTGACGCTGGGCGCTGACGCGTCGGTTGCCGCGGGACCGGTCGGCAGGCACACCGGGGTGGCGACGGATCTCGTATTGAAGGCCGAGGTCGTATCGTACTCACGTAGTCGTGGCCTGTTCGCAGGCGTCGCGCTCGAGGGCGCGGGCGTCACGATGGATCGCAAAGCAAATGCAGCCTTCTACGGTTCGGCGAGCATGACCCCGGAAAAGATCTTCGTCAGCTCGCCCAACATCGCACCCGACGTCGCAAATACCTTCGTGCAAATCCTGACGGCACAAACAAGCCGACTCCCGACCGCGCCTGGCATGCAGGCAGGTACCACGGAACCCGAGGAAAGCAGCGTTCGCACCTACGGCATGCCGGAGCCCGGCGAAGGCGAGAACAACGACGTCGAGTACGATCCCAACTACTAGGCTCTGAGGCAGGCGTAGCTACTTGAACGAGCTAATCGCGAAAGTCCAGCAACTGGCCGAACTGATCGGCCCCAACCCTTACCTGCAGGCTGCGATCATCGCCGCGGTGTTCATCATCGCCGGCAAGATCGCCGACTGGATTATTTCCGGGATCATCGGCCGCATTGCGCAGCGCTCGACGAACAGCCTGGACGACGAGTTCGTCAAGCTCGTGCATCGTCCGGTATTCCTTTCGTTCGTATTTCTCGGGCTCGGCCTGGCTGCCGGGCGAATCATTGCAGCCGGCACGACGCTGACTTTTACGATTGGCATCCTCAAGACAATTGCAGTCATCGTCTGGTACGGCACGCTGGCAAGACTGCTCGATATGATCGTGCGTGTGCTGCGGCAGAAGCGCGACAACGCGATCGCGCAGACCGGCATGTTGCCGCTGTTCCACAATGCGATGAAGATCATCCTCGTCGTGCTTGCCGGCTACGCGATCATGGTGAGCTGGAACGTCAACCCCACCCCGCTGCTCGCGTCCGCAGGTATCGTCGGTCTGGCCCTGAGTTTCGCGGCACGCGACACTCTGTCAAACCTGTTTGCAGGCGTATCCATCGTCATGGATGCGCCTTACAAGACCGGCGATTTCATCATTCTCGATACGGGAGAGCGCGGCGTGGTGACCGACATCGGTCTGCGCAGTACGCGAATCCTCACTCGCGATGACATCGAGATTACCATTCCCAACGGGATCATCGGCAATAGCAAAATCATCAACGAGGCGGGTGGCCCGTCGCGACGACATCGAATCCGTGTCGCGGTAGGCGTCGCCTACGGCAGCGATATCGATCATGTCATCAGGACGCTCGACGAAGTCGCCGCCGACAATCCCGATGTGCTCGATAACCCGGCGCCGCGCGTACGGTTTCGCAGTTTCGGTGACTCGAGTCTCGATTTCGAGTTACTGGCATGGATAGCCCGACCGGTGGATCGCGGCCGCGTGAAGCACGAACTGCATTGCGCCGTCTACAAGGCCTTTAACAGCAAAGACATCGAAATCCCGTATCCGCAGAGAGACCTGCACGTGAGAACGATGCCGGCCGACAACAGCTAGTTGTCGTCGTCTTCGCTGCGGCGTTTCAACTCGTCTCGAATCGACGCAAGGTCTGACGGAGGCTCTGCTTCGGGCGCGGGTTCCGCTACCGGTGCATTGCCGCCATCCAACGCCGGGGTGGCGTCCTCGTAAACAGCGTCCGTCTGTGTCTCGTCGATGGCTTCAGGCACCACTGCGGTCGGCAGGTTTCCGTCGGGCAGTGTATCCGTGGCTTCTTCTTCGGCGGGTGGCAGGACACCGAATTGCGCCAGGTATTCAGCTTCCCTGCGTTGCTTCTCAGCCTCGGCGGCACGGCGGCGCGCCTCTGCTGCGGCCTGCTGGGTACGCCGCAAGGCTCTGCGCTTGCGTTCGAAACTGGCTTCAAGTTCGGCCTGGCGTTCAGCCTCTTCCTTGGCCTGTATACGCGCGACAGCCTGGCGAGCATTGACGCACTCGGCCTCGTAGCGGTTTTGCGCGCGATTCTGTGAACAGCGCACCATGGCTGCCTCGAGCAACAACGGATTATCGATGAACTCGGTCACGGTTCGCGGCGGCGGTTCCTTGGCACAGGCCGCCAGCAATGCGATTCCGCAAAGCAATAGTGTCATCCGCTTCGTCATCAGTCGTCCGAAAAAATAACCAGTTGGTAGAAAATTCAACACACTGCAGAGCGGATCATAGCAAAAATGTCAAATTGCCCGGCCAGTGCGAGTTCGCACTTTTGGCGAGGCGCAGCCGCTTTTTCACGCTATAGTGACGCCGTGCTCACTAAAGGGACTTGATAACCTTGTCAGGATCGAGCCAGTTCAGGCTCCTCGGCCAGAGGCGCTTCGCGCCGTTCTTTGCCACCCAGTTCCTGGGCGCCTTGAACGATAATATCTTCCGTAACGGACTCGTCATCCTGATTACGTTCCAGGGCGTGCTCGTGGCCGGCATGAACCACACGCAGCTCGCCAACGTGGCAGCGGGACTGTTCATTCTGCCATTTTTCCTGTTTTCGGCGACTGCCGGGCAACTCGCTGATAAATATGAAAAATCGATGCTGATTCGGCGCATCAAGATGCTTGAAATCGGCCTCATGCTGTTCGCGGCAACGGCCCTGATCACGGAAAGCTACCCGCTGCTACTCGTGGTTCTGTTCCTGATGGGTTGCCAGTCGACGATGTTCGGGCCCGTCAAGTACGCCTACCTGCCGCAAAAGCTCGCCGATCACGAGCTGGTGGGCGGCAACGCGCTCGTGGAGTCTGGTACCTACATCGCGATCATCCTGGGCCTCATCATCGGCGGTATTGCCGTTGCTGATCAGGTCTCCGGCGGTTTCGGCGTTAGCCGGCAAACAGTGCTGGGCGGCTGCCTCGTTGCCGTAGCGGTCTGCGGCTACCTGACGAGTCGCCTGGTTCCCAAGACTCCCGCCGTCGACCCGCAACTCCGCATCAACTGGAATGCCTGGCAGGAAACCTGGCACATCGTCAACTACGCGCGCGAGGAACGCAGCGTATTCCTGTCCATCCTCGGCATCTCGTGGTTCTGGTTCTTCGGCTCGACCATGACGATCCAGATACCCGGTTACACACTCGATATCCTCAACGGCAACGAAACGATTACGACGACATTGCTCGCCGCATTTGCTGTCGGCGTCGGCGCAGGATCGCTGCTTTGTGAGCGCATGTCGGGCCATCGAATTGAACTGGGGCTGGTGCCCTTCGGCTCGATCGGCCTGAGCCTGTTCGCCATTGACCTGTACTTCGCTCAACCGCCGAGCGACGCCGTCGCCGTGTCTTCCGTTGCCGAGTTTCTCGCCCGCGAAGGTAGCTGGAGAATTCTGCTGGACCTCGCGCTGCTGGGTGCTTTTGGCGGCTTCTACAGCGTACCGCTATACGCACTGATCCAGAAACGCTCCAAGCGAGAACACCTGTCACGCATTATCGCGGCGAACAACATTATTAACTCGATACTCATGGTCAGCGCGGCCGTAATGTCGGTCATCGTACTGAATACCGGCTTCTCGATTCCCGAGCTTTTCCTTATCGTCGCGGGTCTGAACGTGCTTGTCGCAGCGTATATCTACACGCTGCTTCCGGAATTCCTGATGCGCTTCCTGGCCTGGCTCGTAACGAGCTTCGTCTACCGACTGCGACCGACCGGCGTCGACAATATTCCCGAAAATGGACCGGTTATCGTGGTCTGCAATCACGTGAGTTACATGGACCCCGTGATCCTGATGGGCGCCGTGCGGCGTCCGATGCGGTTCGTCATGTATTACAGGATTTTCCAGATGCCGTTCCTGAAATTCATTTTCAAGAACGCGAAGGCAATTCCTATTGCAGGCGCGCGTGAAGACAAGCAACTAATGGATGAGGCCTTCGAGAAGGTGGACGCCGAGCTCGCGGCAGGCAACGTTGTTTGCATCTTTCCCGAGGGCGGCATTACACGGGATGGCGAAATCCAGCGTTTTCGGCCCGGTATCGAGAAAATTATCGAGCGCAGGCCGGTACCGGTCGTGCCGGCGTCGCTCGGCCGACTCTGGGGCAGCTGGTTCAGTCGACGTCAGGGCGGCGGAATCCGCAAAATCCCCGGTCGGCTTCTGGCGCGTGTTCCGGTGACCTTCGGAGAGCCTGTTCCTCCGGAGGAGGTGACCGCCGAGAAGCTCGAGCTACTCGTCAGGACTCTCCGCGGCGGCCTGCGCTGATTCGCCGCCAAGCTTCGCCTGCCATTCGGCGAGCAGCTCGTCCTTATTGCCAAACAGGCCCGGACTCGAGGGCGCCCTGAACCAGAGCTCAACGAGTTCGACGAACTCGTTACGGACGACGGGAAGATAGGCACGATGGGCGGCCGGATCTGACGGGACCAGACCTCCATGCACGATTTGTCGGCCAGGCAAGGCGTTGGGCACGAACACGCTATCGAGCCACATGAGTCCCGCCACTGACGAACTGATCCTGTGCACCCAGCGCGCAGTATGCATCAAGACGCGGCCGCCGCTGCCGAACCTCACGTCCCTGACCGGACCGGGCAGCTGCAGCACGCTTGTGCTCATCTGCCCTTCCGCAAGGACGAACTGGCTGGCACGGTTGTCCGCGTCGACGAGAACGAGAAAATGGCCTCTCGGCGACGCCTCGAGCATCCGCACGGGCGCAGCACCCTGCCAAACCTGCCTGAGTCTCCAGGTACCAGAATCGTCCACATCAACCGACCGCAGGGCGCCACTTTCTGCGCCAATAAACAGACGGCTGTTACCGGCAAACGCAATGCCGTTATGCAGTTCGTCCAGATCGAAAGCGGCCACCGGCTCGCCGTCCGCAACGTTCACCAGCTGCACGCTCGCGTCGTTGAGCAGTGCGAGTATCGAGGCATCCGCCGAGAAAGCCATATGCAATATGGGCGAACCGGTCACATCGACCACGTATGGCATTGGCTCGCCGTTTTCGGCGCTCCAGACCCGCACCGTGTTGTCAGCCGCTGCGCTTGCCACCAACGTTCCGTCGCTGGCGGCCGCGAGCGCGCGAACGGCGCTATTGTGGCCAAAGAAACTCACGTCGTCGTTGATCGCCTGCAGATCCTCCCGGGTCGCCCCTGCCGCGATCAGATGCACGTGGCCGGATGGATCGCCAACGGCGATCTTTGCCGCGCCCGGCAATGTCACAGCCACGCGACCGCCCGACGGGCTCCAGACCTGGTGTCCACCGGCAACCGCGGCAGGATCCCCGGCACTGACCTGCGGCGCCTTCCAGAAGCGCAACATGTCGTCGCTGGTTCCCGTCACGAGAGTCTGCTCGTCATCGCTGAACAGCAGCACATCCCGTGAGGCCGACTTGCCGCGAACGCCAACGGGGGGGGCGAAGAGGCGGCCGTCCGCGGTCGCGAAGACCTGGAACCCGATATCGGGCTTGCCCGCAATTACACTTCTGCCTGACGGAGAAAACTCAAGCTGCCATCGCCCACTGCCGAATGTTTCGAGCAATGCCTGCTGTGGTCGGGCCACATTCCAGAGCGACAGGCCAAGGTCACCGTAGATGACGCCGAGCGTCTCGCCGCCGGCCGCCAGGTCTATCGCACTGGGCTGCGCCGACAGGTCGATCTGAGCAAGGAGTTCGCCGCTTGCCAGATCCCAGATACGGACTGCACGATCGTAGTCAGCGACCGCGACGCGAGCACCGGTGGCATCAATCGCGACCAGCGATGGCGCGCCGGCGACGGCCAGTTCCGCACTTATCGCTCTTTCATCGAGCGACCAGAGCTCGAGACGCGTCTCGATGTCGCTGCGCCGCTCGACGAAGAGATGGCTGCCATCAACGGTCAGCATGGCGCTGCCGCTGGCCGCTCCCACGGGTATCGACGTTATTTTCGCGCCTGTCGTCGTATCCCAGAGATTGACACTGTCCTGCGTAGCCGTCACGAGCCGCCTCGCGCCCGCGTCGAGCCCGACCAGCATCTCACTCTCGCTAACGGCGATTGCCCGCAAGGGCTCGGCAAATGCGAGATCCCAGATTCGCGCACTGTCGCTTTGCATTGCTCGTGCGACGGCATGGCGTCCGCCGGCATCGAACCAGACATTATCGGTCTCACGCTCAACGGGTTCAGGAATATTCAGACCGCGCTGAAACTCCTCGACAGCGCCCTGCGAGTTGAGTTTCAGGTTCCAGCCGACCAACTGGCCGGCAATGCCGGGATTCTCGTCGCGCACGCTAAGTGACCAGGTGCCCGCCAGTGACTCCCCAAGCAAGGACCGCAGCTGCGCAGCCGGCACCGAGATGTCATCGCTGCTGCTGGAACGCTCGACGTCGATCTCAAGTTCTACCGCGCGACCCGAGGGAGCGATCAGCTTGATACGAAGATCCGAAAGTCGCGTATGGCTGATGTTGAGGGTCACCCCGATGCGACTCACCGTGCCGGCGCGATCGACGACGACACGGCGCACGAGCGGGCTGACTTCGAGCGCGGTGACCACCCAGTCGTCACGCCGATTGAGCGACTGCTGGGCATATGACCATTGTGAAATATTCGCACCGTTGGCCGAGGTCAGGACCATGCTGACCGGATCGAATACAGAGACCGTGCCGAGCAGACCCGGCAAACTCGCGAGCAGTTGAGGGTAATCGTCGCTGACGAGGTTGGCAGCGCGCTGTCGGCGTTGCGGCGTGGACAGGACCAGCGACTGCAGCGTCGCGAACAAGGCCTCTTCACGCCGTTCTTCACGCATTGCGAGAAGCGCCCTGCGGTCCCAGAACTCCGCAAGCAGCGAATCCGCCAGGCGTCCGGCATCCGGCAGCTCGCGCGCGCGGCTGGCGATGGCGGTAATCGAGTCTTCGTCGCTTGCCACGCTGGCTCGTCGTTCGAGGAACTGACGATACAAGGTGTCCGCAGTATCCGAGTGGCCCGGGAATGATCGCAGGTTCTCGTAGGCGGTAGTGGCTGTCTCGAGCTCGACGTCTGGTGCGGTCAGCACATTCATGTATGGCCGCGGCAGCCATTGCGTATAGGCAAAAGGGATCATCGCCATGAGCAGGAATACGCCAACGATGATCGCGGGCACACGAAGATGGACCGGCAGGTTTTCGTTGGCCCAGCGCGCCGTGAATACGGCCTCGTAAAGGCGATTGCGAACACGCAGGTTGCCATCCTCATCGATCTCGATTAGGCCGATTGCGATCAGGCGGCGCTGCAATGCTGAGCCGAGGTCGGCGGACACTTCGACGCCTTTCCTTATCTTGCCGTAAAGATTGAGCAGCGGCTCGTTGCGACTGGTATCGCCGACAATCACACGATGTATGTGGCTCATGTGCGGTTCGCTGTGCAGCGCCGCCCTGCCGGCAAGCTGCCGAGTCGCGATGAGATCTACCTGTGCCGCCACATCGTCGCCCGCACCGTCGCGCGCAATGCTGCGTGCAATCTTCTGGCTCAGGTAAGGCTGTCCGCGTGTCCAGTAGAATATGCGATCAAGTGCAACGATTGCCTCTTCGCTGTCGAGATTCAGTTCGGTGGAAAAGATGTCGAGGTCGGCACGCGAAAAATCGCCCAACGGCACCTGTTGCGTCACGCTGAACGGCGACAGCTCCGCCTCTTCGACCAGGCTCGCAGGGTCACATTCGCCCATCAGTACGAACGTCAAGCGGGAGAAATCCGGGTCCGTCGTACGCGCATTGTGGGCCGCGCGAATACTCACGAGCAGCTGATCCGCGTACGGCAAGTGTTCGATGACCTGGATCTCGTCTATGAAGACGACGACGCGCTCGGGAACGAACTGCAGGATGATCTCCGAATAGAATTCGACGAGCCGCTGCCGGTTACTGAGTATCGACTTGTCCTGCCACCACGACTGCAGGTCGTAACGAATCCTGAGCTGCCGCAACAGGCGATAGGCAACGTTGTAATACCAGCGACCCGGGTCGCTGCCGCCATCACGAACGCCGATTTGCGCAAGATCGAGAATTGCGACCTTGCAGCCGTTGTTCTCGAGTCGGGCCGCGGTCGCGGCAATCAGGCTGGATTTGCCGGTACGGTCCGGTGCGAGAACGTGCGTAAACTGACCCGCGACCACCGCTTCGTACAGGAGATCATCAGCCTTCCTGCGCACATAGCCGGCCCGTACGGCGTGTAGCGGCGCGCCGACACTGAAAAACTCGCCGGTCGCATCCGCCTGCGTTCGGTTCCCGCCAGATTTTTCGGTGGAATCACCGGCCATCGCTGGCTCCGTTGCTGTACCCTTCGAGTATCCACGCATTGTATCTTCGAAGCCGTGAACGAATCACGTCTCTTGAAAAAAGACCTGTTTGGCGAGGTATGGCGGGAAAGTACGCCAACGGGACCGGTGATCCGCCGCGACACGCAGTCGGCGCGCTGGTGGCTGCGCTGGCTCGCCAATGCGCTTATGAGACGCGAAGCGACAGCACTCCTGGCCCTGGAGGGCCTCGGCAACGTCCCGGAGATCGTGGCGGTCGGCGGAAACGAGCTTACACGCAGCTTCATCGACGGTGTGCCGCTGCATATCGGCAAGCCGACGGACGAACGCTACTTCGTCAGCGCGGCGCGCCTTTTGCGCAGGCTGCACCAACGCGGTGTCGCGCACAACGATCTCGCGAAGGAGCCAAACCTGCTGGTGACAGGCGACGGCAGCGCCGCTTTCATCGATTTCCAGCTCGCATGGCATGCGCCGCGCCGGGGACGCTTGTTCCGCATCGCCGCGCGCGAGGACATCCGACACTTGCTGAAACACAAACGAAATTACAGGCCCGATGCACTGACGCAGCGAGAACTGCGGATACTCGCAACGCCGTCGGCGTTGTCACGCGCCTACATGGCAAGCGTGAAGCCGGTGTACCTGTTCATCACGCGACAGCTGCTCGGCTGGTCGGACCGTGAAGGGGCCTCCGATCGCGGACGCCAGGATTGACGAAAAGCCGGGCGCGGCATTGGTGCGTACGTTTCGGTATACTCGCGCTGCTTCCAGAACAGCAGGAATCTTCACTTGGACTATTGTCACCAACACAACCTCGTCGACCAGAGCGAGGCCGGCCGTGAGCGCAACTACGGAATCCGCGTGACCCTGCCGGCAGGCGACACGCTCAGGAATGTGCTTGGCGATGACTGGGAACGACTGCACTGGTACGCGACCGAGCAGGAGCGCGACGAAGCCTTCGACAAGATGTCAGCCCGGCACGGCTACTATCGCACGACGGATTCGCCGACTCAGATCCTCGAGAAAATATCGCGCTGATCAACGACGCGGCGTACCTATCGACAGGTAGACGTTCGACTGCCCCCCTTCCGCAAACCCCGCCGCGAAGAAAACGGGCCCGATAAACGTGTCGATGCCGACGAACAGGCTGCCGCTCATGAGTGTCGAATCGAGACTCATTTCGGAGCGAGACTGCCAGACGTTACCTGTCTCGGCCGAGACGCCGAGATAGATTGGAGTATCGACGATACCGCCGGTCGTCTCGCCGACGCGACGATAGTAAACAAGCCTTGCGATCGCCGAGTGCGGGCCGCTGATCTCGCCGCGCTCGAGCCCGGACAGGCGCAGGAATCCACCGAGCGTGAAGAAGTCCTGCACGGTATTGTCGGATTGCAGGGTCGTCGCGTAGCCGAGACCCACCTGCACACTGTTCTTGCCGCGGCTCCAGGTTTTCGCGATGTCGCCTTCGATCGTATCGAACTTGTTGTCCGCGCCAAATCCCGGACGCGACAAAGTCCAGCGCAGCTGGGCGAGCGAGCCGCTTCTCGGGAATGTCGCATTATCCAGAGAGTCGTACCTGAGGAGCGCGAAAGCGCCGCCAGTATCAAAATCGTCGTTGGCGAGCGAAGGGTCGCCGACTTTGACGCGCGTCTCGCCAACACCGCGGAATGCGCCAATACGCAACTCCCCTGTCGTCCCGAGTTCCCGGCCGAAATCGAAACCCGCTTCGGCCTCGGATACGCGCAATCGAGCGACCGTCTGGTCGAGCGCAAACGCGTTCAGGTTTGTCTGGCTCAACTCAACGCGCGGCGCGACGAACCAGCGAGAGTCGAAACTCAGCGGCTGGTAGAATTCGGAGAACAGCCTGGGATCGGACCCCAGGCGCAAATCGGTGCGCCACTCTGCACCCAGGCGATTCAAGCCAACGCGCGTCACGCGCGTCTCGATATTGAATCCCGTTGATCCTTCGAAGTCCTCCTCGAGCGATGCGCCGAACTGCAGGATGTTCGGACCCCAGCTCTTGGTCGCCGCGCGATACTCCACGCCTGTGCCGCGTTCATCTTCGACGAGGGAGTAGCCTACGTGCTCGTAGAGCTGCAATCCGTAAAGCCTGTCGGCATTCGCGGCGAGTTCCGCACTATCGATCGGGTCGCCCGCCGCAACTGAGAGCCGCGACTCGAGCACTTCATCCGCAAGTTCGTCATTGTGAACAACGCGTACGAACGCCAGCTCCTTATCATCGTGCGGCACGGACGAACGGCGTGCCTGGTATGCCGCATACTGGTCTTCGTCGACGGACAGCTCCTCAAGCTCGCCGGATTGTGCCCGTGTCGCCGTCTCGCCGGGCTCGATCGTCTCGACGATATTGCCGAAACCTGTCGACGGGAACACGCCCAATTCGGGACGAATCAAGACATCGCGCTCGCCGAGCCTGTCTATCTGTCGCAGCGTCTCCTTGCGGATGAGGATCGTCAGCACCTGTTCCGAAATCTCCAGCGCGGAGTCCATTTCGGCGCGGCTGTACAGCGGAAACTCGACGTCGACGGCGATAATGATGTCGACATCCATGGACTGCATGACATCGATGGGCAGGTTTCCGATCAGGCCGCCGTCCACAAGCAGCCTTCCGTCGATTTCCACGGGCGCAATCGCGCCTGGCACGGACATGCTCGCTCGCATCGCTCGCGCGAGGTCTCCATTGGCCATGACATGGGCCTCGCCCCGCTCGATGTCAGAGGCAACGGCGCGAAACGGGATCGGCAGGGCATCGAAATCCTTAACGTTGGAAACGTGGAGCGTGAGGTCGCGCAACAACAGGTCCAGTTTCTGCCCTTGTATCAGACCCTTGGGCAATACGAGATCGGTGCCGCGAACACCAAGCTCGAGGTCGATCGGGAACTGGGCGTCGTCCTGCTTGCGTCGAAAGCTCAAGTCCTCGCGATCCGGCTCGTCGCTCAGGGCCGCGGCCCAGTCCAGCGACCCGGTCAGCTCCTCGAGTTCGGCCACGCTCATGCCGCTCGCATAGAGTCCGCCGACAATCGCCCCCATGCTGGTCCCCGCGATGACGTCAACGGGTATGCGCTGACGCTCGAGTTCCTTGAGGACGCCGATGTGCGCCGCTCCTCGCGCCCCGCCGCCACCAAGCACCAGACCAATCTTTGGTCTCTCGGCCGCCACGTCCGCTGGCAGCGCCGCAGCCGGCAGCGCCACGAACGCAAGGAAAGTGGCGATCGCCCATATCAAAGACGGGGAATGGCTTATTTTTGTCATGTCGGAAACTCTTGTCGATGCAGACATTCAAAGAAAGGCAATTATAATGACGGCGCGCAACAGAGGGTGC
>Ga0209567_10000453_pt1 | contig 22368 bp, 21 predicted proteins | sample COG_12_FD_184756 | JGI IMG/M metagenome (GOLD analysis project Ga0209567, IMG submission 184756) | Pelagic marine sediment microbial communities from the LTER site Helgoland, North Sea, for post-phytoplankton bloom and carbon turnover... | ecosystem: Environmental > Aquatic > Marine > Neritic...
CTGCTGCGTGAAATTGCCGTTGAATGTTTTGCGCATGTCGATATTTGTCACCCGGAAAGACAATCGGGTATGGTAATCGTACCGTGTTGGAAATTCATCTCAATAATTTCTATGAAAAGTCATGCGCGCGTGGTGGTGATCGGGGGAGGCATCGGAGGCTGCTCTCGAACGATTCGTCGATCTCGACAAACGAGACTTCGTCGGTAAATCGGCACTGCTCGAACAGATCAGAGTCGGCCTACGCAAGCGATTCGTTACCCTGGTGATCGACTGCGATATCGCGCCGGTACACGAGAGCGATCCCGTTTATCATCAAGACCGGCTGATCGGTTCCGTAACCTCTGGAGGCTTTGGCCACCGGGTGAAAAAAACATCGTGTTCGCCTATGTCGATGCGGTACACGCCAAACCCGGTGCGCCGATGAGCGTCGAAGTGCTGGGTTCACACCACCGAGCCGAGATGGTCGAGCGGTGTCTGTTCGATCCGGACAATCGACGCCTCAGAGCATGACATGGATCCGATGCGCCGCGACTATGCCCTGACTCGCTCGATACCCGGCAACTATGACTTTTGAAGTGGATCAATAACATCGATGAACGGAAAGCGATGAAAATCTGTATCCCGTGTGTAGACCTGATGGATCCCATGCTCACGCATGAGGATAGCTGTATGTGCGTCATGCAGGAGGTTTCCGGCTAAAAGAGGAATCTCATCAACAGTCTGTGACACGACCTGTCCGTGGCGGTCAGTTTCGGTAAGAATGCCGAGCGACGGGCTTGCCAACAACGCCGCAATAAATCTCCACGATTCCATGACCGACCATGGTTTTTTGAAAACCTTCGGATGGGTGCTGACCCGCAGAAATTCGTAGCAGATGCCCCAAGTTAGGTACCAGGCCGTAGCTTGGGTGCGCCATCGCTCTAGCAGTCCTCGGCAGGGCAGGTGTGCGGCGGAGCTGCGATCAGCAGCATAAAGAAGGATATTCGTGTCGACAACGAACATTAATGCTCCATGACGTGGTAGAGCGCTTCCCGGTCAGCAACATCGACTTTGGCGCCACCGCTATTGAAAACCGGAAGTGGGGGTAGCTCAGGGGATGGTTTTTTGCGACGCAGGGCCAAGCGCAGCGCCGATTCTACCAGGTCAGAGATTGTCCGCCCGGTTCTCGCAGATTCTTGCCGCAATCGCTTCATGACCGAGTCGTCAATATTTAGCGTGGTTTTCATATGGAAAACCATACATACGATATGGCATTATGTCAACGGACATGTGGGTGTCGAATTAACGCTTATGCCGCGCGCGGGACGTGGACCCAGCCACGGCAATGTGACTGCCAGGTCTATCTTCCGAAGGCCGCATGCATATTCGGGACCCGACAGAGAGAGTAGGGAAGGATGCCTTCCGTAACAAGACTGGCTAAGTGTCTGTGTCAGCCCGCATTTCTCACCAGGCGGCTTTAACTGCCTGTTAAGGACTGATAATGCTAAGGAATTTGGTATTGACTGAAAAACAGTCTGTATCGGCGACGCCTATCCCGGCGCTGGCTGGTCCAGGCCCCGCTGAATTTGGGCTTCATTCGATCCATAGCTACGGCTATGCATCTCACTGCAGCCCGGCGTTCATCGGCACCTGGCCTGCGCCATCGCTCGGGATCCTGGTGAGAAATGCGGGCTAGCGATAATTTGCATTTCGCCAGGTACACGTTCCACAACAGGGACAATCGGAGACAACGGGAGGCAATGAATCGAATAAATGTTACGAGTAAATGCAGCGTAAAAAACAGCGACTTTCGTGGTTTGTGACGGTCTGTGATAGTCTTTCGCATTGGTACCGAGGAGAGGACTTGAACCTCCACGGGGTTGCCCCCACTAGCACCTGAAGCTAGCGCGTCTACCAATTCCGCCACCTCGGCAACGGTGAGGATTATTTCTGGAAGGCGCGCAACTCTACCTAGCGGCTCATTTGATGTCAACGACAGTATCCAGCAAAAGAACGAAAATTCCCCGCCGTGCCGAGATTCTCAAAGTTCTTCGCAAGCATGACAAGCCCGTAGCTGATCGAACACTGTTCCAGGCATTCAGCCTGAAGAAGGGGCCGAACCGGGAGCGGTTCCTGGCCCGTCTGCTGCGCATGCAGCAGGATGGCCAACTCGTGATCGATCGCAGGGGCCGCTATGGCTTGCCTGAAAAAATAGACGCGATTCGCGGCCGGGTCATTGGACATGCCCGGGGATTCGGTTTCATGTCACCGGAAGCCGGTGGCAACGACCTCTTTATACCGGCATCCGAGATGCGCAAGGTATTGCATGGCGATCGCGTGCTTGCCCGTGTTGCCCGGATTGACCGGAAGGGCAGGAAAGAAGTATCCATCCTCGATGTGCTGGAAAGCGCCCAGCTCAACGTCGTCGGCCGGTTCGTGGTCGAACGCGGGCTTGCTTTCGTCCAGCCCAATGATGTGCGCATAACGCAGGATGTCTTCATTCCTCCAGAGCACTACCTGGGTGCCAGACCGGGGCAGATCGTCGTCGCCGAAATCATGCGCCAGCCCAGCATGCGGGCACAGCCGCTAGGCCGTGTGATCGAGGTATTGGGTGAGCACCTGGCGCCGGGTATGGAAATCGAGGTCGCGATCCGAAAACACAATCTGCCCAACGACTGGAACAGCGCGGTCCAAAAAGGCCTGGAACGCCTGTCAACGAGCCTCGACGAGCAATCTTTGGCTGGGCGCTGGGATATTCGTGAACTGCCCCTGGTGACCATAGACGGTGAGGATGCACGAGATTTTGATGACGCGGTGTATTGCGAGCGGGACGGGAACGGCTGGCAACTGATAGTCGCCATCGCCGATGTTTCCCACTACGTGGTTCCAGAAAGCCCGCTGGATCATTCGGCATCCGAACGTGGTAATTCCGTATATTTCCCGGACTACGTCATTCCCATGCTGCCCGAGCCGCTGTCCAACGATCTGTGTTCGCTGAGGCCTGATCTGGACCGGCTTTGCTTCACGTGTGAAATGCAGATCGATGGGCGCGGTGAGCTCAGGGATTTCAGCTTCCGGCCGGGGGTGATGCGTTCCAGCGCCAGGTTGACCTATACCGAGGTCGCCGCTGCCCTCTCTTCCGATGGCGAAAACGAGGGGTTTCGTCTTCCGGAGCTGTTGCCTCGGCTCGAAGCCCTGCTCGTCTTGACCCGACTCCTGCGCAGTCGCCGTGAGCGACAAGGTACGGTCGATTTCGATCTTCCCGAGAGTCGCATCGTGTTCAATGACGAACGCAAGATCCTGCGTATCGAACCGGTGCGAAGGAATGCGGCACACAGCCTGATCGAGGAGTGCATGCTGGCGGCCAACGTCTGCGCGGCAAAGATGCTTCAGCGGGAGGATTCCCTGGGAATGTTCCGGGTGCACGACCGCCCCGACCCGGCAAAGCTTGAGAATCTCCGGCGCTTTCTGGGTGAATTCGGATTGTCCATGAGCGGCGGGGCCAAACCCGACGCCGGACACTATGCGGATGTTGTCAAGCAGTGTGGCGGCAAACCCTATGCCAGGATCGTACAGACGGCATTGCTGCGCTCAATGAAGCAGGCGGTTTATTCTGCGGACAACAATGGGCACTTTGCGCTCGGATTCGATCACTATACCCATTTTACCTCGCCGATCCGCCGTTATCCCGATCTGGTCGTCCACCGCGAAATCAAGAAGGTCCTGGACAATAAAATCGGCAATTACGATGAGATCGACAAACGTCTGATCTCCGACGTTGCGGATCACTGTTCCATGACGGAACGACGGGCTGACGATGCCACCAGAGAGGTGATTCAATGGCTGAAGGCAGAGTTCATGCTGGACCACGTCGGAGATGAATTCCCGGGTACGGTCACCTCGGTAACCGATTTCGGCCTGTTCGTCGAGATCGACGAGTTCATGATCGAGGGCTTGGTCCACATCACGGCGTTGGGACGAGACTATTTTCACTTCGACCCCATCGGACACCGGCTTACGGGAGAGCGTTCGGGCAGGCGTTTCCAGATAGGAGACCAGATTAAAGTCCGCGTGGTGCGGGTCGATCTGGACCAGACCAAAATCGATCTGGAGCCGTCTGCCGCAATCGGCAAGGGAAAACGCCGCCGAAAAAAGCGCAAACAGCCCGGCTGATGCCATGAGCCGCGAATTCGTGTACGGCTTCAACGTGGTCGAGACCCTGACAGAACAGGCGCCCGACCGCGTTGTGCGGTTGTTCGTGGACCGTAAGCGGCGGGACGGCCGCGTGCAAAACCTCCTGCACCGGTTGGAAGCGCATGGTGTGGCATCGGAGTTCGTTGCCGCCGACAAACTCGGCGTCCTCAGTGACGGCGCCCACCATCAGGGCCTGGTTGCCGAGGTTGGGAAGCTGCCCGTCCTGGACGACAGCGGTGTGTTCAGCCGGCTCGCGGAATGCGCCAACCCCTTCCTCTGTGTTCTGGATAACGTACAGGATCCACGAAATCTCGGGGCATGTCTACGAACAGCGGAAGCGGCAAGTGTGAACATCGTCATCCTTTCGCGACATGACAGCTGCGGGATCACGCCGGTCGTGCGCCAAGTGTCGGCCGGCGCCGCGGAACTGATTCCAATCGCCCGGGTTTCCAATCTGGTACGCGTATTGAAGCGCCTCAAGAACGACTATGGGATCTGGGTGATCGGAGCCGCTGGAGACGCTGATCATACGATATTCGAGATCGATTTGTCAGGACCTCTGGCCATGGTGTTCGGATCCGAGGGCAAGGGATTGAAACGTCTTACGCGGGAAAGCTGCGACAGAGTCGGACATATACCGATGGGCGGAAAAATCGACAGCCTCAATGTGTCCGTGGCGGTGGGTATCGGACTGTTCGAGGCCGTGCGCCAGCGAAATGCCGGAAACATCGGGAATTTACCAAGTGTCTAATGGACTCGAAGGCGACATCGAACTTCAGGTTCTGGCGCTGGCTGATAAGTTAAAGCAGGCGGGTGTGATGTGTGCGACGGCCGAGTCCTGCACCGGCGGCTGGATCGCCCAAACGTTGACGTCCGTTGCCGGCAGCTCGGTCTGGTTCGACTGCGGCTTCGTGACGTATAGCAACGAATCGAAGCGCCGGCTTCTCGGGATCGACGCCAACGTGATAGAGCGGTTCGGCGCCGTCAGCGAGGAGGTGGCAATTGCAATGGCGGCTGGTGCGGTGACGAAAAGCGGTGCGGATGTTGCGGTTGCGGTGACGGGTATTGCCGGACCGGACGGCGGGTCCGCTGAAAAACCGGTGGGGACCGTGGTATTCGGCTGGCTAGTGCCCGGCATGACGAGTCCCGACGTGGAAACGGCTCTGTTTCCAGGTGACCGGCGGGATATCCGCTGGGCGACTGTGTTGCATGCCGTCGCCGGTCTGAACTATCGGCTCTAGCCCGCATATTTCGAGAGGACATGCCGGGGGAGCCCACGACACGCTGTTTTATTGCCTGCTGGCCGGGGCCGGAAATCGCCCGGCGCCTGGAGGAGTTGTCCGGCTCGATCCAGAATAGCGCCGGCGGGCGCAAGATACCGAGAAAAAATATTCACATTACGCTGGCGTTTCTCGGGAATCTCGTGCCGGCGCAGCGGGCGGCCGCGGAGGCATGTTGTCCCGCGCTCCCGGAAAGCTTCACGCTGACTCTGGACCGCATTGGTTTCTTCAAAAACGGGGGCATCGTGTGGGCCGGTGCCAGGACCCCCGACCCGGAATTCGTTCATTTCGTGGAACAACTCCGGTATTCGCTGCGTCGTGTGGGATTTCGTATCGATAACAGACCGTTTGTGCCGCATCTGACCCTGCTGCGCAGGGCGCGCAAGCGCCCCCGGGTCAAGCTGGATGCCATGGAGTGGACGATCGGTGATTACACGCTGGCCACATCGGAGCTGACCCCTGAGGGATCCCATTATTCCATCGTAAAACGTTGGTCAACCCCGGGGGATGTGAAATAATCGTCAGGTTGTAAAAGGGTGGATGGATCTGCCTTTTTGGCGGTAGAGCGTCCTGGATCAGAACTGACTGGAGACATGTAAAAGTGGACGAAAACAAACAGAAAGCACTGCAAGCGGCCCTAGGCCAAATCGAACGGCAATTCGGCAAGGGTTCGGTCATGCGCATGGGCGATGCGGATATATCCGCTGACATCAGCGTCGTTTCGACCGGTTCGCTCGGTCTGGATATCGCGCTTGGCATCGGCGGGCTGCCCCGGGGCCGCGTCGTGGAAATCTATGGACCGGAGTCCTCGGGGAAGACAACGCTCACTTTATCGGTTATCGCTCAGGTCCAGAAGGTAGGGGGCACCGCGGCATTTATTGATGCGGAACACGCGCTTGACCCAGCCTACGCGGCGCGGCTGGGGGTCAATGTCGACGATCTGCTGGTGTCACAGCCGGACACCGGCGAGCAGGCGCTGGAGATCACGGATATGCTCGTGCGATCCGCGGCGGTGGATGTGGTGGTGATCGATTCGGTGGCGGCGTTGACTCCGAAGGCGGAGATCGAAGGTGAGATGGGCGACACGCATGTCGGTCTGCAGGCGCGGCTGATGTCTCAGGCGTTGCGCAAGCTGACTGCAAACATCAAGCGATCCGGCTGTCTGGTGATCTTCATCAATCAGATCAGGATGAAGATCGGCGTCATGTTCGGCAACCCCGAGACCACCACCGGCGGTAACGCGCTCAAGTTCTATTCGTCTGTGCGGCTGGATATTCGCAGGATCGGCGCTATCAAGAAAGGCGATGAAGTCCTTGGCAACCAGACCCGGGTTAAGGTGGTCAAAAACAAGGTGGCGCCTCCGTTCAGGAAGTGCGAATTCGATATACTCTACAACGAAGGGATTTCCAAGGAAGGCGAACTGATCGATCTGGGAGTCGACGCCGGCGCGGTCGAAAAATCCGGCGCCTGGTACAGCTACCAGGGTGACCGAATCGGGCAGGGTCGCGACAACGTGCGCGAGTTCCTGAAATCCAACGTTGACGTGGCCGAGCGGATCGAATTGCAGGTACGTGAAGCGCACGGAATTTCCACGGGTGGTGGAAAGGCTGATGGAGCGGAAGAAAGCATGGTAGCTGAGGGCGCCAAAGGGTAGGCTTGGAACAGCATAATTCATCCTATCAGGAAATCTGGAGCCGGGCCCTCAAACTACTTTCGCGCCGCGAACACACCGAACTCGAACTCAGGAACAAGCTTCCCCGCGGTGAAGAGGAAGCGGACGCCGTGCTGGAGGTGATCGAAAACCTCAAGCGCGAAGATTACCTGTCTGACGAACGCTTTGCTGAGGTCTACGTCCGCAGCCGCATGGAACGAGGTGACGGGCCGGTTAAGATTCGCCACGCACTGAAAAACAGAGGGGTGTCGTGTGCGCTGATCGAACGCTATCTCGATCCGGCTGACGGTGTCTGGGAGACTATTTTGGGAGAAGTGTGGGCCCGCAAGTTCGACTCGGCGCCGGCCAACTACAAAGAGTGGGCTAAGCAGGCAAGATTCCTGCAGAGCCGTGGATTTACCGCGGAACAGATCAAAAAAGTAGTGTCGAATAAGGAATCAGCATGAAGACAACGGAGATTCGAGAGCGTTTTCTGAAGTATTTCGAAGACAACGGGCACCAACGTGTCCCGAGCAGCCCTCTCGTTCCGCAAAATGACCCAACCCTTCTGTTTACCAACGCCGGGATGGTCCAGTTCAAAGACGTATTCCTCGGGCTGGACAAGCGTCCCTATAGCCGGGCCACGACGTCTCAGCGCTGTGTTCGCGCGGGCGGCAAGCACAACGACCTCGAAAACGTGGGATACACGGCCCGGCACCACACGTTCTTCGAGATGCTGGGGAATTTCAGTTTCGGGGAGTACTTCAAACGTGAAGCCATACGGTTTGCCTGGGATTTCCTGACAGAGCAGGTGAATCTGCCCGTGGAAAAGCTGTGGGTAACAGTTTATGAGGACGACGACGAAGCGGCGGACATCTGGTTGAACGAAATTGGCGTCGATCCCGGTCGATTTGGGCGTATCGGGGCCCACGCGAATTTCTGGGCGATGGGCGACACCGGCCCTTGTGGTCCGTGCAGCGAGATTTTCTACGATCATGGGCGCGAGGTCGAAGGCGGCCCGCCGGGAAGTCCCGACGAGGATGGAGACCGCTATGTCGAGATCTGGAACCTGGTATTCATGCAGTTCAATCGGGACGAAGGCGGCAACATGTCGCCGCTGCCAAAACCGTCGGTAGATACCGGTATGGGCCTGGAGCGCCTGGCCGCGGTCCTGCAGGGCGTACATTCGAACTACGAAATCGACCTGTTCCGCAACCTGATCGATGCCGCGCAGCAGATCACCGGCGCGCGGGACCGGGAGGACAAATCGCTCCGCGTACTCGCCGATCATATCCGCTCCACCGCATTTCTGATCGTGGACGGCGTGGTGCCCGCCAACGAGGGTCGGGGATACGTGCTGAGGCGTATTATCCGCCGTGCTATTCGCCACGGCTATGGCCTGGGCGGGCGAACACCTTTTTTCCACAAGATGGTTGCCCCCCTCGTTGCCGAAATGGGGGCCGCCTACCCGGAACTCGTGCAGGCGGAATCGCGGGTTACCAATACGCTGCGGGAGGAAGAGGAGCGGTTCGCGGAAACCCTGGAACAGGGTATGCGCATATTCGAACAGGAAATCGGCAAGGTCACGGGTAGCGAAATACCCGGAGAGCTGGCGTTCCGGTTGTATGATACTTACGGGTTTCCGATCGACCTTACGGCTGATGTCGGGCGTGAGCGCGGTCTGGAAGTCGATATGGCCGGATTCGAGCTCGCGATGGAAGGGCAAAGGGCACAAGCGCGTGCGGCGAGCCGCTTCAAGACGGGCAGCCTTATCGATCCGGCACTGCTGAGCGGCAGTGAGACGGTATTTACGGGCTACGAGACCACCTCGGGCGGCGCATCGGTTACGGCGATCTCGCGGGACGGCAGCGTCGTCGACTCGATAGGGCCGGACGACGAGGCGATCATCGTGCTGAATCAAAGCCCGTTCTACGCGGAAAGCGGCGGTCAGGTCGGCGATGCCGGCCTGTTGCGAGCCGGTGACGCCGTATTCGAGGTTCGCGACACCCAAAAGCTTGGAAAAGGGGTCATTGGACATTTTGGTCGCCTGATTAGCGGGAAAAATCTGGCGGTCAATGACCAGGTCACCACGGAAGTGGAATCCCCGACGCGGGAAAAAACCATGCGGAACCATTCGGCGACTCACTTGCTGCACGCGGCCCTGAAAGCGGTGCTCGGGCGGCATGTGGAACAGAAGGGTTCGTTAGTCGAGGCCGATCGGCTTCGATTCGACTTTTCGCACCCAAATCCGGTGACTGATGCTGAGCTGGCGGAAATAGAGGATCTGATCAATCAGCAGATCAGGGCCAATAATCCCGTCGAAACCCGCGCAATGGCGCTGGAAGAAGCCAAAAAGGCGGGCGCCGAGGCCTTGTTCGGCGAAAAATATGATGACGAGGTGCGTGTCGTCCAGATGGGTGAGTTTTCACTCGAGCTGTGCGGCGGAACGCACGTGTCACGTACCGGCGATATCGGGCCACTTTTTATAGTCAGTGAAGCCGGTATCGCCGCTGGCGTGCGTCGTATCGAAGCCGTCACGGGCATTGGCGCTGTCCAGTACGTGCGCAACCAGCTGCACATCCTCGATGAGGTCGCAGGCCTGGTAAAGGCCACCCGTGGGGATGTTGGCGCCAGGGTAGAGCAGTTGTTGAACCGTGTGAAGCAGCTGGAAAAAGACCGGACCCGGCTGCAGGGGCAGCTGGCGGCCGGCGGTGGCCAGGACCTTGCGGAACAGGCGGAGGAGATCCTGGGCATCAAGGTCTTGGCGGCGCGACTGGACGGCGCGGATACAAAAACGATTCGGAATACCATCGACCGACTGCGTGACCAACTCGGAGAATCGGTGGTCGTGCTGGGCAGCCGCAACGGAGACAAGTCAAAGCTGATAGCGGGAGTAAGCCGGGGAGCGACTGCGAGAGTTCACGCCGGTAAGCTGATCAATGACCTGGTGAGCCTAGCCGGAGGCCGCGGTGGAGGTCGTCCGGATATGGCGGAAGGCGGTGTACCCGAGGACAAGATCGAGTCATGTCTCTCACGGGTCGCCGATAAGGTCAGGGCCCATATCAGTGGGTCATGATTTCATTCGTTTGCATTTACACCCAACCTAGGTTCCCAACAGCATGGCGCTGGTAGTTGAAAAATACGGCGGTACATCCGTAGGCGACGCCGACAGGATCAACGCCGTCGCCGACCGGATCGTCGCCGCAAGAGGGCGGGGCGATGATCTCGTTGTCGTCGTGTCCGCAATGAGCGGAGAGACCAACCGACTGACAAGTCTTGCTCACGAAGTGAGCGATCGTCCGCCCGCGCGGGAGCTGGATGTGTTGCTGTCGACCGGTGAGCAGGTAACTATTGCTCTGTTGTCGATGGCGCTCAATGCGAAAGGCTGCAAAGCGAGATCCTACACCGGAAGCCAGGTCAGGATCCGAACCGACAGCGTCCACGGCAAGGCGAGGATAGTGGACATCGACGATGCCCGGGTGCGTTCCGATCTGGCCGATGGGTATACGGTGGTTGTGGCGGGATTTCAGGGGATCGATGAGCACCAGAATATCACCACGCTCGGCCGTGGCGGCTCGGATACCACGGCGGTCGCCATGGCCGCGGCCATGGGGGCCGATGAGTGCCGAATTTATAGCGACGTGGACGGAGTTTACACGGCAGATCCACGGGTGGTCCCGGATGCCCGTCGGTTGGATCGGATAACGGTGGAGGAAATGCTGGAACTTGCAAGTTCTGGCACCAAGGTGCTGCAAATCCGCTCTGTGGAATTTGCCGGAAAGTACCGTGTACCGCTGCGGGTATTGTCCTCATTCGAGGAGGGTCCCGGTACATTGATTACATACGAGGAATCGTCCATGGAAAAGCCTATGATTTCGGGTATCGCCTACCACAGCGATGAAGCCAAACTCACTATCCGCGGCGTACCTGACGAACCGGGAGTAGCGTATCAGATCCTGGGCCCCATATCCGATGCACACATCAATGTTGATATCATACTCCAGAACGTGAGTGCGGAGGACGGCACCGCGAATGTCACTTTTACAGTACATAAAAACGACTACCAGAAGGCACTCGCAATATTGCACGAAACTGCCGAGCGTCTTGGTGCAACCGAGGTAGTCGGAGACGACAAGATTGCCAAGGTCGCCGTGGTCGGAGTTGGAATGCGATCCCATGCAGGTATTGCCAGCAAAATGTTCGGCAGCCTTGCTGCCGAGGGTATCAATATCCAGATGATCAGCACTTCGGAAATCAAGATCTCGGTAGTTGTGGAAGATAAATATATGGAACTTGCGGTCCGCACGCTGCACAAGGCATTCGGCCTGGACAGCGCGTGAATCGGCGTGCCGGCAGTCCGGCAATCGATGTTTCAAGCGGCGCAGATTGACGTTAATATTTGACGTGCGTGGAAACATCGGTGTTGTATAATTCGTTTGCTTGGACCGCGCGGGAAGATCCCGTTTAATTGATGGCTTTATAGGACTAGGAGACAAGTAGAGATGCTTATTTTGACCCGCCGCATTGGGGAAACCCTGAATATTGGAGACGATGTTCAAGTCACGGTGCTTGGCATCAAGGGAAACCAGGTACGGATCGGAATCAACGCCCCGAAGGATATCCCGGTTCACAGAGAGGAGATCTACGAACGGATCAAGCAGGAAGAGCGGTCGAGCGATTCCCCCCCCGCGGCGGTGGTCGATAGCGCGGAGTAACAAGCATATCAAGTATACGGAGAGATGGCCGAGCGGCTGAAGGCGCTCCCCTGCTAAGGGAGTATGGGTATAAAACGCCCATCGAGGGTTCGAATCCCTCTCTCTCCGCCAACTTTTCAACTCAAAAATTATGGAATGCGCCCGTAGCTCAGTTGGATAGAGTACCTGGCTACGAACCAGGGGGTCGGCGGTTCGAATCCGTCCGGGCGCGCCATGTTTTCAACAACTTAGCGAACATACTGAAGTTACTCACAACAACTGGCCCTTATTTGGTGTCCTGGTCCAGCGAAAGTTTACTCCCATACTTGCACGGTAATTGACCGGACTTTGTCTGTGTTAGTCGGCATCTTCGCAGTGCAGACACTGCAAGATGATCTTTTCACGGACATCGGAGCACAATGAAAGGCATCGACGCCAACGGGTGCCGCCGATGCCGAGATATGCCGAAATGCTTCGGCTATGCCGCGCGTCTCAATGCGACAATCGGAAGGTGCGCCCGACCCCAATGATAGCGCACCTCAAGGCGAATGCGAGCGCTGCAGGAACTCGCGACTGGCGCCTGCGGAGAGGCGCACCGCGCAGTCCGCGGCCATCTCACGCGCGGCTCAAATCGTGGACGTTGACATGCTGGCGAAAGTCCATGATACACCTCCTGAGGCGTCTTGCCATCGAGCGCTGAGTGCGGTCGTTCTGCATTGAACCAGTGCGCAAGCAAGGTCAACTCTCTGCAAAAAGACTCGCCATGAAGCGATACACGGATGACGCGCGTGCATTGGTTCTTCAGGCTCAGGATGAATCGTTCGATGACTGCAATACTCCCGTGTTGGCCAACGGCGCCGAAGCGGGGCGTGATTCCTTTGTTATCACACCAATCCTTGAACATCCCACACCAGAACTGCTGGCCCTTGTCGCAGATGATGTATTTCGGGGTGACACTGGCGTTGTGAATGGCGCATCCGAGGAAGTGCAAAACCGATACGGATGTGGGATTACTCCTGAATGTTGCAATGCCCATCACGCATCGCGAGTAGTGGTCGATGACCACCGCCACCCACCAGCAGAACGGCCAGCATTGGGGTAGTGCGAACGGCAGCCACGGTGCCCAAAGGCCCATCGATGTCGGAACCGCAGTGAGATCGACATGCCAGACATGGTTGGGACGCTTGGCGGTGACGACGCGAGTGGATGGCGCGGCGTCCTCAGGGCTAGCCCGGACATTTCATAAACATGGCAAACTGCTCAATATTTAAGCAGCCTGTGCCGTCGTCACCGCTGAATAGACATATTCTGACTTGCCTGTGTCCGATGGGCTCGTATTCAGGGGATCTTTTGCTCCCTATTGTCATCAATTTCAATCTCAAGGCGAACGCCATCCGCCAGGGACTGGATCGGGCGATATTAAGGGCAGTGTGAGACTCAGGCTGGATTCGGGGGTCGCGCCAGATAGAGCAGTTCGGTCATCCGATGCAGCACCCCTTTCATCGGGCATGCACCGGGTAGATGCAGTTTGATGCGATCTTTGTACTGTACGACCCGTACAGCCAGCTTGAACAGCTTGAGGATAATCGACATCGGTTGTGCCCTGGCCAGTTCAGTGTGGCACAGTGTGTTCTCCCGAAGGGAGTGGATCAACACATAAGCTGCGCAAGAGTAGAACAAGCGCAGGTGGTTGGCCAGGAAGGTGTGATCGGAGGTGCGATCTGAGGCCAGGTCATTCTTGACCGCCTTGATGAAATTCTCATCCTGGCCGCGAGCACAGTAAAGTGTCTTGTAGAGCAACTCGGGTGTGGGGTCGGTCATCGAAGAGACCACAAAACGCGGATTGTCTCCAAGGGCCATCACCTCGGCCTTGGCCACCACACGGTATGTATCGGGCCAGGAGCCCGCCTTGTAGTCGATCTCATCGTACAGGCGGGTCGCTGCCGGAAGCCCCTCCCCAAACCGTCGGGCATTGTCACAACGTGTTTGATGAATCTGGCGCGCCCTGGACAATAGCGGTTCCACCTTGGGTGACAACACCTTGTTGCCGGCCACGCCGAAAATGAAGTCCATGTTTGGATCCTCGTTACACAAGGCCATCAATTCCGGGTTGGAGAAGTGCCCATCTCCACGTAACAGGATATGAGTCTGTGACCACGCCTGTCGAAGCAGGCCCACGACGCGCTTCATGATGGCTGCATTCTCACGCCCGCTCGGGGTTTTACCGGGACGCAACACAGCCGTGATCAGCTTGCCGGAGATCCCCTCAAAGATGAACAGCGGCAAATAACAGTGGTGGCGGTAGTGGTGATTGTAAAAAGAGAGCTCCTGCTGCCCATAGGTCGCATCTTCGGAGTGATCCATATCCACTACAATCAGCTCTGGCACCTTGGCATAACTGTCGATGAAGGCCTCGACAAAGGCCCGGGCCAGACGGTAGATATCCTTGCGTGACAGGGCATTCTCAAACCGGCAGAAGGTCGGCCCTGAGGCCAACTCTTCCCCTGCAGACAGCGGAGCTCGACCCACGGCCAGTTTGAACATCGGATCATGACGCAATGTATTGGCGTCATTCCCATCTTCGTAGCCACAGGCCGTCTGATAGATTCTTTGACGCAGCAGATCGGATAACGAATGATCAATATACGATGGATGACGAACATCCTGGATCGCCCCGGCCAGACGGGAGATCAATCCCGACTGCAGATCACTTCCACGCAATAGCACCGCACCAAAATCGGAAGAGAGCGCACCTCCATCGAAATCAGCACGAACAGAAAATCCCGCAATGGGAGGAAAACGCAGTTGGGTTGGGATAGAATCGGTCACAGGCAGCCTCGTTTTGCTTTGTACAAAGCGTTATTTGCGTAACACCCATTATATCAATGGGTTAAACGAGGCCTGCCCTTTTTTATGAAAAATCCGGGTTAGGGCAAGGTCCGGCCGATTAAGCGTCATTTTTGGGACCGGCTGCTTCACGCTGGTAAGCTGCCGGACTATTCCCTGAATGTTCAGAGAATCTATGTCCGCTGAATACTCTTTGCAGACGCTCGCAAGATCTGTACGAACTGGCGCTTTCGACCCATTCCAGCCGGTGAAGAATCGATCACCCTACGCCCGCACCTTGCCCTTTTCGGAAGATCGAGGAGTTCTTCCGGCTGGAGCTATAGTTGCCGGGTGCGTATTTCACCCACTGGGGAACCCCGCCTTTCCACCGCGTACGCCCGCAGCGGTCATCGGTGATGCATTTCTGAAACGCAGAACCCAAGAACAACGTAGAACACGTTCTCATTCGCAGAGAGCAGTCACCGCTGTTGATCTGGTAATCTTTCAACATGACATCACCCTTCGCCAATCGTACCTATCGTAGATTGTTCTCCGCACAGGTCATCGCCCTGTTGGGGACGGGTCTGTCAACCGTTGCTCTTGCCCTTCTGGCCTATGATCTTGCGGGCGGAAACGCCGGAACCGTTCTGGGCATCGCACTCGCGCTCAAGATGGTGGCCTACGTCTGCATCGCTCCCATTGTGGGCGGGCTTGCTCATCTCTTGCCGCGTCGGCGACTTCTCATCACGCTTGACGTAATCCGCGCAGGATTGGTGCTTTGTTTACCGTTTGTTACTGAGATTTGGCAGATATACGCCCTCATCTTTCTGTTAAGCGCCTGTTCAGGCGGTTTTACACCAACCTTTCAGGCGACGATACCGGATGTGCTACCGGACGAAGCGCAATATACCCGTGCGCTGTCCCTGTCCCGCCTTGCCTACGATTTGGAGAACCTGTTGAGTCCAGTGATGGCGGCTGCTGCACTGTTGTTCCTGAGCTACGACGCTTTGTTTGTCGGAAACGCGGTAGCCTTTGTGATCTCTGCCGCTCTGGTAATGTCCGTGCGGTTGCCCCCGCCCCAGCCTCACCAGAGAGAGCAAGGGATTTGGTATAACACGACCTATGGCATCCGGGCGTATGTCAAAACGCCGAGACTTCGCGGCCTGTTGGCCCTGTCGATGGCGGTGGCGGCCGCGGGGGCCATGGTGATTGTAAATACCGTGGTTTACGTACGTGACTATCTTGGCGGAACGGAAAGCAACACAGCTATCGCCTTTGCGGCAGCGGGTGGGGGATCAGTGGTCGTTGCGCTTATTCTTCCTCGCATCCTGGATCGCTATACGGATCGTCCGTTCATGCTCATGGGTGGTCTGTTACTTGCCGTCGGTCTCCTTCTCGGACTCACTGAACCGACCTTGTATGCTCTGTTACCGATCTGGTTTGTTCTCGGCGCTGGCTCTTCACTGATCCAGACCCCGGCAGGGAGGCTTCTCAAACGATCTTCCCGTGAAGGTGACCGACCAGCCATATTTGCTGCACAATTTGCCCTGTCCCATGCCTGCTGGTTACTGGCATATCCGCTCGCGGGGTGGCTTGGGAGCATGCTCGGAATCATGGTGGCGTTCACCATTCTTGCGCTTATCGCTCTGGTTTCCACTGCCGTCGCCGTATTCATGTGGCCCGCCGAAGATTCCAATGAGCTGGAGCATGTGCATGATCCCATCCACCATGAGCATCCTCACATTCATGACGAACACCACCAGCACGATCATGAGGGTTGGGAAGGGCCAGAGCCTCACCGTCACCCGCACCGTCATTCACGAATAAAACACAAACATCCATTCGTTATAGACTTGCACCATCAGGTATGGCCTCAGCATTAGACGTATTCAGGCAACTGCAGGCGTGTCTGAGTTGAGTATACGGAAGATCACTCGACTTTCCTGAGCGTCCGTTTCGGAAGAAGCAGACACTCATAATATTCACCGCTATACCCGCTGTTTGCCCCATTGGAGACATTCGCGAAAAGTTTACAGCACCGAAAGAAGCTCTAATTGGGAATAATCAAGGCTCTTTTTCAATGCAAAGTTCACATGGCCGAGTTGTTTACGAGCACTTTTCAATAGCGATTGAACACGCGGGTGTTTTTGTTTTCATCAAATGAGAAAACCTTATACTTATCGACACGACCCGTTTCCATGCCGGGAGACCCATGTGGCATTCCAGGCACCGATAATCCTTTGACCCTCTGTTTTTCGGATATTAATCGCTTGATATCTGTTGCTGGTACATGCCCTTCAATCACGTAGTCATTTACAACTGCGGTATGACATGAGTAGTGACGTTCAGGTACTCCAAACTTCCTTTTAAAAGACGCTACATTGTTATCGTCAACCACGTCAACATCAAAGCCATTTTCTTCAAGATGATCCACCCAAGCTGAACAGCAACCGCAAGTAGGGCTTTTATAGACAGTAACGCTAGCGAATGCTTCCTGCTTTGGGCCAGATGCGCTAAAAAGTATGAACCCACCACCCAACACTAATCCCACAATCGTTACAGAGGCCATCACTGGTATTGCATTCTTCTTTTTATTTGGCTTCTTTTTTACTTTTTTGTTTCTCATAATTGATCACCTTTAGATTTCAGGCAGATTGACAACGATAGTACTAACCTAATCTCGCATCTATTCGATGAGTTCACACAGCAACCTCTCGATGTTTCACTATAGCTGAATATATTATGGATGTTTCTCCAGGTAAGATTGGGAATTTCAGTGGCGGTATACGCTATCATCTACGACCATCTAAGTTTCTTGATTCACATCTCCAAAATTTCTAGTTGAGCGCTGAAACTGATCGTTAGCGGATAAGTGTAAAACATGAAAAAGTTTTCTGATCAGAAATGCGCTATTCTTATCATTCTCAGCGGGAACTATTCTTAAATTTGCGAGTCGATTTAGGACAGACTGTACCTTCAGTTATGCCATATTTTGCCCAACATACAGTGCTCTCCATGTTTCTCATAATGATCTTTATGATCGGTACCACTGAAAATACTTGGGCATTCACAACCGAAATCAGTGGACAATGTGAGAAAATCTCGATTGTGAGTGAACTTGTTTCTGATACCTGTCATAAATCACAGCTTCAGACTGATAGCGCCTCGTATTTGCAGCATAGTCACTGTTGTGACAGTGTGAAGGACTGTTCGTCTCATTCTTGTCAACATTGTTTTGTGCCATACACGGTTTCCGATTCAGGGCAACAGGTTGAAATAACTGGCGTGCCTGGTTTGGCCTCCAATTTTTCATTCAGTATTCATTTGATCTTCTCTACTCCCCCTGATCCTCCTCCTCAGAGTTATACCTAACTGACTTGTTTATGCCCGGCGACAGCAGCAATTAGTTGCCTGCGGGTTCAATTGAGAATCAGTTGAACTGAATCCCTGGATTAAAAAAAAGCGTTCTGTATTGAACGCACCCATGTGGAGAAGATCGTGAAAAAGTTTCGCTATGTATCGCTAGTCTCGGTACTGTTGTCAATATCACTTCAAACATTCGCTAAGGACGATCGCTGGTACACCTCGGAGCAAACCGTCCGTGGAAAAGGTTTGTTTGAACGCAACTGCGCCGGGTGCCATGGAAAGGAAGGTGAGGCAACTCCAGATTGGCAAAGATCCAACGAAAAGGGCCAATTTCCGCCTCCGCCCCTGAATGGAACGGCGCATACCTGGCATCATTCCCTGGATATATTGCGGCGAACCGTCAGGGAAGGTGGCGTCAAGATTGGCGGGACGATGCCGGCGTTCGGAGGAGTCTTAAGTGGCGAAGGCATCAACGACGTTCTTGCATATGTCCAGTCACTTTGGTCGGATGAAATTTACGCCACTTGGGCGAAGATGAATCCCGATGATGTTGCGATGGCTGACAAGGTAGAGCAGGAAGTAAAAAGCGAAAACACTATTACCCGTCAACTTGCCAACCTACTGCCTTCGCAGACCGACATTAGTGCTCCGATACCAACCCCGGTAACCGGAATATATGAGGTGAAAGCGGGGAACCAATTCATCTATATCGACAACACCGGGCGGTACGGATTTGTAGGCAATCTCATCGATCTTGGCACGGGTGAAAGCCTGACGGAAGCAAAGCAATCTATCGAGAGAACCGCTAAAATTACAGCTTTTTCAGATGATGACAAGGTTGTTTTCAAGGCGGATGGCGATCGTAAGTCATACATAGATGTATTCACGGACACTACGTGCCCGTATTGCAGAAAATTACATGCAGAAGTTCCGGAGCTCCGGGCCGCCGGGGTCACCGTTCGCTATCTTCCCTTCCCCAGAGGAGGAAAAAATAGCCAGGGGGACCGTGAACTCCGTTCTGTGTGGTGCGCCTCTGACCCAGTGCAAAGCATGCACCTGGCAAAGACGCAATTGGTCATCCCGGAAAATGACGGGAGCTGCCAAAAAGCTAATGCCGTAACGCACGGATATCAGCTTGGTATTGAGTTAGGGGTGCGGGGCACCCCGGCTATTGTTTTACCTGACGGTACGATGATCCAGGGGTATCGGCCCCATAAAGACCTCGTTGCCGCCCTTGGCTTGGAGGCAAATCAGCAATGAAATTATACGGTCAAACCAGTCGGCTCATTGTGGGTATTCCGTTCTGTTTCGTGCTCATGTTTTCTGGCGATTTGAATGGTCACAGTGACGCCACAGGCATAGTCAAAGAGCGCATGGACGCAATGAAGGATATGGGAGATGCCAACAAGGTGATCGGGGACATGGTCAAACGGAAACGTCCGTTCGACGCCGGTAAAATCAGGAGCCTTGCGGCAAATATCCAGCGGCATGGAGCACAGATTCCCGAACTGTTTCCAGATACGAAAGACAGCCGTGAAGGCCACGCTACCGAGGCAAAACCAATAATTTGGGAGCAATGGGAAAGATTCGAGTCGCTGTCGAATGACCTGAAGAGGGAGAGCGAAAAGCTTTCTGATATCGCAGTTGACGGTGACGAGTCAGCCATTCGGAAACAATACGTCGCGCTAGCAAAGACCTGCCGGGGATGCCACAAGAAATACCGGCGCCCCAAGGACGACTAGGAACACTCACATGTTGCATTTTCACCGGATGAGACTCATTGTTTTCATCCTGACCGCAAGTGCATCCATTCTTGTTGTCGCACATTTCGCCGTTGACCTTAGCGCACGAAGTAATCCACTCACACCAGGAGAGGTGCGTGGGGATATAGAGCGTGGTGCGTATCTTATTCGGTTGGCAGGTTGCGTAAGCTGTCACACCGATGTGGAAAACGATGGAATACCGCTCACGGGCGGACGGCGTATTGTCTCAGCGTTCGGGACGTTCGTGTCCCCCAATATCACTCCCGATGAGGAAACGGGAATCGGCGGCTGGAGTGACGAACAGTTCTTGAACGCATTAACACGTGGACTGTCTCCCGATGGGGATCACTACTACCCGGCTTTTCCCTACACTTCCTACACACAAATGACCGTGCAGGATGTTATCGACCTCAAAGCCTACCTGGACTCTGTCGATCCGGTGTCGCAAGAGGTATCCATGCATGATCTCAGCTTTCCGTTCAATGTTCGCGGTCTGCTCAGCTGGTGGAAACTGTTGTTTTTCGACGCGGGCGAGTACGTTGTAGATAACCAACAAACTGAAGCCTGGAATCGCGGCGCATACATCGTTCACGGCACGGGCCATTGTGGGGAGTGCCATAGCCCTCGTAAATTTTTGGGGGGGATAGGCGGACCGACACTTTCAGGGAATTCGAACGGCCCAGATGACGAGACAGTGCCACCGCTCAAAGGCAAGCGGGCGCTTGATGGATGGACACTCGAAGACGTAGTGTTTGCACTTGAGCTTGGTGTTAAGCCTGACGGTGATTCGTTTTCCGGCTCTATGGGCGAGGTCGTTGACGATAGCACTGCGTACTACAGTGAAAAGGACCGCGCCGTCGTGGCTGAATACTTGCTTTCCAAAGAACCGTGACTTTGTATTGTCTTAGGGCGCGATTGAATCTCAAGATCAGGATTCGATTGAACCATCTCAACTCTATTTGGATTCAATCCGATATGCTGTGTGGCACGCTATACAACGATTCATCGCATTGCCAATTCCAGCCAAGATCTCTTCTGATGTAGCGCCCTGGTCTGCGGCAGCGGCCAACTTGTCGAACGCCATGTGAATAGGCATTCCGAGCTGTCGAAATTCCATGGGTAGATTGCTCATCAATGTTGCTGGCGCCGTTGACATACTTTGCATTCCTAACGAACGTAATGCGACGGCAACATTCTTCATGTCACCGTTGGAAAGAGCAGTGATTGCTTGTTGGAGGCCACTCACAAACAATTGCATCTCCTGGATGACAAAGGCGCGATTCTCATCATCTAGGAAAACCGTTTGCCGCTGATCTTTCTCTGCCCTCGCGTCGTACATAGAAAGGGGCAGCACCAAAACAATTCCTAAGTAAACAATCTGTATTGCGCGATTCGTTCTTGCAATATCCATGGGGTTTGCCCTTCTTTTAGACATTTGAAAAGAAATCTAAAGCTTCCGATCTGTGGCATCTTTTTTCAACGAGCCACATGTACGATATGTGATCGCATAATATCAGGATAATAATGTGTTTTTTAGTAACTAGCGAGGCTTTGCCTCAGACCGACAAGTCACGAACTGCCTTTGCATCCTAAGCTATACTCCCAGCTTTGCTCAAATTGATGCTGGTCGGTGAACACGCATAAGTCGAAATCGCGGCCATGAACGTGATTCTATTGCGTTAAGGTGAGTTGGCATTATTACCGCCACCGCCTCCTCAGGCACCTACCGCGCGCAGCATACACCCTTCAGCATCCGAGCATTCATCCTTCCAAACGGAGGGAGAGGGTTTTGTGCGTCCAAAGAAATAATTTGACTCATTTGTAAAGATGTTGGCTACTCAAGATTCCTAGTGCTATCAACGAAAAAATCTTCATCACATACAGGTCATGTGACGTGGACCCTGACACTCCAGTATCCGGTCACTCCATAGATTCTTTATATATGCCACTAAATCAAGCGCTTGTTCTATAGAAAGAATACCCTCCCACATTGGCATGCGTGTACGGGATCGTGATGTTCCTTTCAAAATGATCTGTATCAAATTGTCATCACCGTGATGCCATGCGTGAGATGACTCGTTGAGGGGCATCGCCGTTACATAGTCTGGTCTTCGGATACTCCATGGTATCGGTGGCTCACCAATCCCATCCTTACCATGACAGTTTAAGCAGTATTGCTGATAAAGGTGCGCACCACGTTCAATCATATCCGGCGGGTCTTTTCGACCGGTCTCAGCCAAACTTCCAACCGGTACCAACAACAGAGCTACGAGCAAGCTAATTGTCGAAATCCTTGAACTGACTACAGTAAACATGGAGATACACCACTTATTCGGAGCCTGATATAGGCTTTCAATTATGAAAGCATGCAGTATGACGGCGAGCTTGCGCCTAGGTCGCTCTTTCAATGGGCGTGGGGTCAAAAAACTCCAACGGATTGAAATATCATAGTTTATCCAACCCGAGACCACGCTTAGAATCCCCGCCATATTGAAGAATCTCTAAGTTGTGGGGGAAAGGTTATGGATTGGATGCGGATGCTGGCTTACATTACCGGAACGGTTGACCAAGAATTGCTGTTACGCAATGAGTATCTCGCCGCTGAGAACCGGATT
>Ga0209567_10000455_pt1 | contig 22322 bp, 20 predicted proteins | sample COG_12_FD_184756 | JGI IMG/M metagenome (GOLD analysis project Ga0209567, IMG submission 184756) | Pelagic marine sediment microbial communities from the LTER site Helgoland, North Sea, for post-phytoplankton bloom and carbon turnover... | ecosystem: Environmental > Aquatic > Marine > Neritic...
CTCGGCGCGCGCCTGCGACAAGGTCTGGTTCAGGTCGTCGCCGCCGAATGAATCGGTGTGGCCTTCGATAATCAGCTCGCTGCGCGGGAAAACGTCGATTGCTCTTTCGACTTTCGCGAGCAGATCGAAATTGACTGACTTCAGTTGCGATTGTCCGCTTTCGAAGCTCAGGCCGACGAGTCGCATGATGACGTTGTTACCCTCACGGAACACGCGAGCCTCGTCCGAGGTGAACATTTTTTCGATCTGCGAAAACTGTTGTTTGACACGGGCCTGTGCCTCGAGTCGCTGGACCAGGGCTGCACGTTCAGCCGTTGCACCGCCGAGACGTTCGTCCAGCGCACGCAGCTCTTCTTCCATATCCGCAATGCGGACTTCGTTTTCGACTTTTTCCTGCTCCAGGCTCTGCAGCCGGTTGCGCTGGTTCTCGAAAAACGTGACAAGCTCCTGCGTCAACCTGTCCGGGCCGTCCTCCATGTTCGGGATAGCATCGGCGACACCCGCGATAGCCTGCAGCGGCTGTTCCCACTGCAGCACGAGTTGCTCGGGCGTGAGTTTTTTGTCACGAACCTTGCGGACAACCTCGGAGAGATAAATGGCGTGCTTGGCCTCATAATTGGCCTGCTGCGCAAGGCTCCGAGGGAGATCAGTGTCATAACGATTCTCGCTCAGTTCCCTTTCGGCGTCCGCCAGTAACTGCTTCGCTTTGCCCAACGTAATCGGCGCATAGCGGCCGACACGAGCGCGGTCAGCGTCCGCCAGCAGACGACGGGTTTCACTCAGATACTGCGCTTTGATAGCCACCAGTTCGGCGTCGCGATACAGGCTCGTCGCCTCGATGTCGCGCCGTTTCGAATTCTTGAGATCGCCACGTTCCAGCAGCCGGATAGCGTTGGCGAACTCGCGCTGTGCTTCCTGCCAGATCTCGGTTGAGAGTTCGGGCGCCCGGGCGTTTGCGGCGTCCTGGCGGCTTTTCATGACCTGAGCCAACGCCGTGGCAGCAAGTTGGGCTTTTTCGGCGGCTGTCGTGAAATACGTCGTGGCGTCTGCCGCGTTCGATCGAACGACTTCGATGTTGCGGCCGCGTTCAAGTGCCGTCTCTGCGTCGCGATACTCTTTGAGTCCGCGCTCATAGTTTCTCGGGGCCAGAAGCTCGGCGTCCGCCGCATCAGCTGCCGCTTTGGCGGCATCGGCTTCCCTGAAAAATGTACTGCGGAGCTCTTCCTGGGCGTAACCACTGCCGGCCGAGAGAAGCAACAGGCCCAAGGTCAGAAGTTTTACGAAAGCGGCTTTCGCGACCATGTAATCAATCCTCATAATATTCTCAAAATCCGGGTCTGCCCCAGTGATGGCAGATGCAGCCTGATATTACATATGGTGTGACAGCAAAACTGTGCACCGTGTCTACCAAGGCCGGAATTCTACGCTGTCTGGCCGAAAAATCGCCAAAAATCGCCAAAAACCGGGAGCTTATCCTCATTCGATGCGTGAATCAGGCGTTTTGCAGACGGAAAAGCCAAAAAAACAGCCGGCTTCGCCGAGCTTTGGCACCCGGATGTGATTCAGGTCTACTTTTCGGCGATTTCACCGCCCCGAGCCGTAATTTGTGCTCTGGCTCACAGATGCAGGCTACGGGCACCGGTAGTCTTGAATCATGTCCGCGAAGTACTACACACAGTTCATTCTGACCGACGCTCAGTACCGGGACGGTAACGAGTTTTGCGGTGTTGTAGAGCTGAGTCAACCGATGGAACACGATTCGGATGAGCGCGACATCGAAGCGGTTCTGGCCCGTAATTTTGACCTGCAGCAGAGCGCTGTGCGCCTGGTCAGCTGGTCGAGACTGCACTAACACTTCTGGCGTCTGATGATTTCCCCCTGACTTTCCCGGCCTCGGCCGGGAACTTTTTTTGTGTGTTTTTTGTGCGACAATGCGTTCCCGAAACGCTACGTGTAAAGCACAATTCGAATGAGTCACAAAGACAAACATTTCCAGGGAATTCCTATCGTTCAGAGCGGCCGGAAGTACAAGACGGACGCTGGTTTCGCCGCCATCAAGAATGGCGTCAAGGAAAGTCGAACCGCCGAACCGCTGGTTCGTGGCGATAAACCGAAATGGCTGCGCGCCAAGATGCCGTCGGGATCCGGTTACTCGGGCACTCGCAGGATTGTTCACGAACACCGATTGAGTACCGTTTGTGAAGAGTCGATGTGTCCGAATATCGGCGAATGTTGGAACGCTGGCACGGCGACGATAATGGTGCTCGGGTCGGTCTGCACAAGAGCGTGTCGTTTCTGTGCGGTGGACACCGGCAACCCGAAAGGGTGGCTGGATCCCGAAGAACCCTTGAATTCGGCGCGTGCTGTGAACCTGATGGGTCTCGAGTACGTGGTGATTACCTCCGTCGATCGCGACGATCTCGACGATGGTGGCGCCTCGCACTACGCGGAATGCGTTAGGGAGATCAAGAAGCTCAATCCGAACACGGCGGTCGAAGCGCTGACACCCGACTTCAACGGCGTCAAAGAGCATGTCGAACTTGTCGTCGACTCGGGCCTCGAAGTGTTTGCCCAGAATGTCGAGACTGTTCGTCGCCTGACGCACCCGGTTCGAGATCCGCGCGCCGGCTACGAGCAGACTATTGAGGTCCTTCGGTATGCCAAAGCGCATCGTCCGTCCGTGCTGACCAAGACCAGTCTTATGCTTGGCCTGGGCGAGCGTGACAACGAAATCGTGCGGACGATGGATGACCTGCGCGCCGCAAATGTCGACATTCTGACCCTGGGCCAGTATCTGCGGCCGACTGCCAATCATCTCCCGGTCGAGCGCTATGTAACGCCGGAAGAATTCGATGGTTATCGAACTGAAGGCCTTGAGAAAGGGTTCATCGAAGTCGTTGCCGGTCCCATGGTCCGGTCAAGCTATCGCGCCGAACAGGTGCTGCAAAAGAACAACGTCGGCATCGCCGTATAGCGTCTTATTCCCAACCAGGCAACCAGGATTCTTATGGGCCAGTTTCTTGCTGAATATGGATTGTTCCTTCTCAAAGTCGTCACGATTCTAGCTGCGATTATTGTCGTCATCCTGGTCGCGGCATCGGCCGGGCGCAAGGCCAGTCACGAGGGTCTCGAGGTCGAGAATCTCAACAAGAAGTACAAGTCGCTGGCCGATGCATTGAGCGTCGCGGTGATGACGAAGGGCGAGCGCAAGAAGACCGCGAAGGCCAGGAAGAAAGAAGAAAAGGCAGAGAGCAAAACGCCGTCAACGAAGCCGCGTAGTTTTATCATCGACTTCAAAGGTGATCTCAAGGCCAGCGCGGTTCCGTCATTGCGCGAGGAAGTCAGTGCCATTCTCGATGTGGCCGGTGACAAAGACGACGTGATCGTGCGCCTCGAGAATCACGGGGGCGTTGTCCACGAGCACGGCCTTGCCGCTTCGCAGCTGGCAAGGATTCGCGACCGCGACATTCCATTACTCGTTTGTGTCGACAAAGTTGCGGCGAGCGGCGGTTACCTGATGGCTTGCGTTGCGTCGAAAGTGTATGCGGCACCGTTCGCCATCCTCGGCTCAATCGGCGTGCTCGCGCAGATCCCGAACTTTAACCGCATGCTCGATAGTCACGGCGTCGACTTCGAGCAAGTGACCGCGGGAAAGTACAAGAGAACGGTGACGATGTTCGGCAAGAACACCGATGAAGATCGCGCCAAGCTGAAGGAAGAACTCGAAGACGTGCACACGTTGTTCAAAGGCGCCGTTGGCAAGTACCGACCTCTGCTGGATCTCGACAAGGTCGCTACAGGAGAACACTGGTACGGGACGAGGGCGCTCGAGCTTGGTCTCGCGGACGAGATCAAGACCAGCGACGAGCTCCTGAAAGAGCTGACAACGGAGCGCGACCTGTATCACGTGACCTACAACGTCAAGAAGACACTGCCGAAACGCTTGATGGAAAATATTGACAGCGTCCTTGAAAAGGCAGATGCGGCTGGCTGGCGCCGCCGCTTCGAATCGCGACTGCCGCGTTAGCCCCAAGGAACTGGCGCCCGGTAAGCTGGTCGAAACAGTGTGCGGGTTTCGGCTGCCCCGAGGCGCTATAATCCCGCCATATTTGGAGGAGCTTTCAATCGCATGCGAAGATTCAAGTCACTGATTCCTATTGTATTTACAGCGATGATTATGGCGTCATGCTCGACGTCGCCCACAGGCCGCAGCCAGATGATCTGGAAATCAGATGCGGAGCTGGAAGCCCAGAGTGCGCGGGCTTTCAATCAAATGCGGGCCGGAATGCCGCTGTCGACCGACCGCAAGAAGATCGATTTCGTCGCATGCGTGGCCGAAGCGGTTGTTGGCGTGCTCGAGCCGCCGTATAGCGATATCGAATGGGAACTCGCGGTGTTCGACAATGAATCGGTGAACGCTTTCGCCATGCCCGGCGGCAAGATTGGCGTCTTTACAGGCATTCTCGAGGTTACCGAGAACCAGCATCAGCTCGCCGCGGTGATTGGCCATGAGATCGCACACGTGACAGCGCGGCATTCCAATGAACGCGCCTCCAGAGCGTCCATTACAGGAGTAGGCATTAACGTCGCGTCGATTATCCTGGGTGGTGGCAGAAGTGGCGCTACATACACCGCTCAGCAAGCGCTCAATGCGGGTGCGGACCTGGGCATCTCCCTGCCACACACCCGCGGCCAGGAGAGTGAGGCGGATATTATCGGTCTCGAGTACATGGCCAAAGCGGGATTCGATCCGCGCGAGTCTGTACCGCTGTGGCAGCGCATGGATGATACGACGGACAATAAGCCCGCGGAATTCGTTTCCACGCACCCGGCAAGCGAAACGCGTATCGAGGCGCTGGTCTCTGAGTGGCCGAAGACGCTGCCGTTGTATAATGAGGCCATCGCAGAAGGCCGAGTCCACAACTGCACAAAAGACTAGAAACTATTATGCACAGACGCCTTGCTTTGCTGTTGCCGCTCCTGGCTTTGGGCGGTTGTGCGACGCTGGACGATTTCTTTGCCAGCATCAAGAAGGGCGGGGACTCCGGCCCAGTTGCGTATGAAGACCGTCCCATCGAGGAGCCGATCGCTCCCAACAACTTTCTGCTAGCCCACGCCGAGCAGTCAGTGGTTGGCGAACCACAGGTCGTGTTTGCTCGTGATCAGGATACTCTGTCCGATTTGGCGCGCGAATATGGCTTGGGTTATGACGAAATAGTGGCCGCGAACCCCGAGGTCGATCCTTGGTTGCCGGGCGAAAATACACCGATCCTGCTGCCAACGCAGTATGTTCTGCCGAATGTGCCGAAAGAAGGGGTCGTTCTTAATATCGCAACCAAGCGATTGTTCTATTTTCCGGAGGTGGCCGACGGCGAGCAGCAGGAGGTGCTGACGTACCCGATCGGCATCGGCCGCGTAGGCTGGGAAACACCGTTGGGTTCAACCAGTGTCGTATCGAAAGCAAAAGACCCGCAGTGGTGGGTACCCGCGTCAGTGCGCCGCGAGCATGCCGAGATGGGTGATCCGTTACCAGCCGTTGTCCCGCCGGGGCCTGACAATCCTCTCGGCACCCGGGTCCTCAAACTCGATATGCCGGGTTATCTGATTCACGGTACCAATCAGCCCTACGGTGTTGGCATGCGTGTGAGCCATGGCTGTGTTCGCCTCTATCCCGAGAATATCGAGCTTCTTTATGCATTTGTCTCTGTCGGCGAGCCCGTCATGATTATCAACGAGCCGTATCAAATAGGTCAGCAGGATGGCGTTTTGTACTTTGAAGCGCACGCGCCACTCGACGACGATGTCGTATCGCCCGCCGAGCGTTTACAAGCGTTACTGGACGAGCAGGTCGATATGTCCGGGCGGCCACTGAACGATCACCTGCAGAATCACATCAGGTCGCTGGCCGAGCTGCCATCCGGGCTGCCCGTGAGTATCGTCATGTATGACGCCGACGAGTATGTTGCCCGGGCGCGTGTCGTACAAAATACGGTTGAGACGGATCCTGATGCGCTGACGCTGGCGGAAATTCGCGAAATGATGGACGAAGTCGACGACGACGACCAAGAATCGTTGTGAGCGAATGGCTCGACCTGATGCTCGAAGAAATTTCGCGCAAGCAACGTGAATTTCGAGAGGCACAGGAAGAGCTTGAGCGTCGCGAGTCCGCCGCGAAGAAAAAGCCGCCGACACCCGCGTCTGCTCAGTCGAAGTAGCGCATGAATTCCTGCGGGATGTCGCCTGCCGAATGAGGTCGGTCTCCCGTTACGGGGAGTGGCCGCGAGTTGTAGGTGTTCCAGAACAGGCAGCTTTCTCCAGCGTATTCCCGCGACAACTGGTCGTGCAGCAATGCGGCCATCGCCTTGCCCGTATACGTTGTTTCCAGCGACAGGCCCATCTCATCATCTGCCATCTTCACAGCGTTCTCGGTGACACTGTCAGCGACCGCATAACCGCCCGCCAGGAAATCGTCGCGCCAGCAAATTCGGGCACGTTCGACGAGATCCACGGGAATCGAAGGATCGAGCCGATGCAACATTGCTGCCGTCTTCCTCAAAAGGCGTTCAAACAAGCGTGGATTCGCAACAAAGTCATCGACGACCCGTATGGCATGAAGTTCCGCCGACAATTCAGCCAGCGCCAGGCCAAGTGCGAGTCCGGCCGAACTGCCCATTGTGCCGGTTGCAATGTAGATGCGGTCGGGAATTGCGATCTCGCCGGCCGCGATCTGGCTGGCCAGCTCCAGACCTGCGTTGACGAAACCGACAGCGCCCAGCCAGCTGGAACCACCGAGCGGGATCACCCATGACTCGCGGCCTTGCAGATAGTGCCGAAGCGTCGCGAGACGATCGACGTTACCGCCGTACCGAACAAGCTCTGTGCCGATCTGGCGATGCATGTTGAGCGTCCTCGGTATATTGGGCGTTCGCTTCTGGTGCCGAAGAAAACAGGTGCATTCAAAGCCGAGTCGTGTTGCGAAAATTGCCGTCGCGAGCGCGTGATTCGATCCCACCGCACCAAACGTCGCAATCCGGCTGGCACCGCGCTCTCGAGCCCGTTGAAGAATGTACTCGAGCTTGCGAATTTTGTTGCCGCCGTAGAACTCGTTGCTGACGTTGTCCTGTTTGATGGACATCGTGCGAGATCCTTTTGCCGTCTCGAAATGAACGGTGGAAACTGGCGTCGGCAAATCGGCGATCGCCACTTTACGCAACCGATCGGCGAGCACAGGATAAGCGCAGGCCAGAGAATCAGACATGTCCCCAGATTATCGAAGTGCACTGTGGATCGCGAATGCTTTAGACTACGGACACGCTTATCTGACCCGATGCGGAGACAGGTTTGTCAGAAGCAGTTGACCATGGCATCACGGTCACAGAAATCGCGGCGATGGATCAGCCCATCGATGTATCCACGGAGACCACGGCGGCCTTTGTCGGTCGTGCGCTTCGCGGTCCCGTCAATACGCCGGTCCTCGTAAGGAACTTCGGTGAGTTTCGCCGTCGCTTTGGCGACATCTGGGCGCGTTCGAGTCTTGGCCCGGCCGTTAAACAATTCTTTGATCACGGCGGCGAGCGCCTGTATATCGTGCGCGTTGCAAACAATGCGCGCGGGGCGATGGTCTGCTTGCCGGCGAGTGGTACAGCCGTCGTGCTTCGCGCCATCGAACCCGGATCGACAGAACGGATCCGTGCCGCTGTTGATTACGACGCGACAGGTGAGGACGACGATGAGTTATTCAATCTGACCTTGCAGCGTATTAACCCGACCACGGGTCACGTGGTGGATCAGGAGCTGTTTCGAAAGGTGTCCTACCGGGAAGGCGCCGAGGACTTCGTTGGTGATGCGTTGTTGACGTCGACCCTCGCGCATCTGGAACACCCGTATCCGACCCACAGGCCCGAGCCCACATCGCAACAAGGCGTGCAATTCGAGCCGTCGTACATTGAAGCTGCCCAGGCCGGCACGGATGGTTCGGAGTTGACCGATTATGATCTGGTCGGCTCACGCAAAGCACACACGGGATTATTTGCGCTGGAGGACGTGGAGAGTTTCGATGTCCTGTACCTTCCACCGCCGGGCAAAGGAGTGGATGCAGGACCCACCGCTATTCTTGCAGCGGAACTTTATTGTCGCCGTCGCGGCGCGATGTTGATTGTCGATCCTTGCGCGGCGTGGACGACGGCCGAGGATGCTCTGCACGGTGTCCGTGAGCTGGGCTATGCGAGCCCGAATATGCTCGGCTACTTCCCGAGGGCGATTAACCGCGACAAAGCCGATGCGCCACCCAAACCCGTTGGTGGCGCGATCGCCGGCCTGCTGTGCAAACATGATCGAACGTATGGTCCCTGGCATGATCTGGACCAGCGAGGTATGGGATTGCAGCGTTATCTGATGCCGGCCCTCGATCCGGATGACCAGGACAGTCGGCTGTTGAATCGCGCCGGGCTCAACGTCGTCGCAAACGGGCCGGCGGGCCGCGCGCGGCTCGCCGGCTCTGTAACCATGAGTCGCGGTTCGGAAGCGCATCGTGAATTCGTGAGTTTGCCGGTGCGCCGGTTCTGTCTGCAGATAGTCAATACGATCGCGAAGGCGGTCAAGTGGGCAGTTTTCGAACCGGACGATGCGACCCTTGTGAAACGCGTTCACGCCCAGGTGCTCAACTATTTTTATTGCCTGGATGATCTCGGTGCCTTCGCCGACGAACGATTCATCGTTAAATGCGACGCCGGCGTGAGCCACCGGGACGATACCGAGGCGCACGGCGTAACGATCCTGCTGGACTTTCACCCGACTGGCAGTGAGGAACCGATTGCGCTGACCTTGCACCTGACGGCCGCCGGTTGCCGTGTAGGCAGCACGGCTTTTGCGCCCTCAAAAGAAGACGGCGCCTGAAACGACGCGCGCTCATTTTGCATAATCCTGGCCGTGCCGAACCCATGGCGCGTCATACAAGCATCGCTCTTATGCCACCAATTAATCGGGAGGAGGCATGAGAGACAGTGATGTGCTGGACAAAAACCCGCACGTATCGCGATCGGCATTGGAAGCCATTCACGGCCAGGTATTCGGCTGGGCCCTCTCCCGTTCTGACTATGACCCGGTGGTCGCGGAGGACCTCATGCAACAGGCGTACGTCGAATTGCTAACCGGCAAGGCGCGTTTCGATAACAGATCGTCACTCAAGACCTTCGTTTTTTCAGTCGTACAAAATCTGGCGCGCAGCCGCTATCGACGTATCGCGTCGCGGTTACGGCTGCTTCAGGCGGCCGGGGCAGGGATGACCGAGGGCGTCGTTCAGCCCGTCGAGCCCGATGAAAACACCGTGTTGTGGCGAGCGGTACAGGAATTGCCGCAGCGGCAGCGAGACATCGTTGAGCTGGTTTTCTGCCGGGACATGACGATCGAAGAGGCGGCGCGCGTTATGGGCGTCACTACCGGGACCGGCCGAGTTCACTACGATCGAGCAAAAAAGACCTTGAAAACGAAGCTGACCGACAAAGGAGCAAGGTTCGATGACTGATTCGGATAACGCGCTGCGGGGCGAGCTTCGCGAGGCACAGGCGAGGGCGGAGAGAGATCATGCGCCGGACTTTGAGACCGTCTGGACAGCCGCAACCGCACGAGCCGGAATCGTGCGCAGGCAACAGCGCTGGTTTGCCGGGTCGGCGGCAGCGGCAGCGCTTGTCGCCATCGCATTCGGGTTGCTGGTGTCGCCCGCGCAAGAGTCGCGCTACATCGATGCGGATGACTTGCTGGAGACGACCGTTTGGTCGGCGCCGAGCGATAGCCTGCTGCCTGATCACCAATTTGACATATACGAGGATTATCCGGTGCTCATTGAGTCAACCGAAACCTATGGAGGACCGTTGTTATGAGAAAGGGATTTTTGTTAATGCTGGCCCTGGTCAGTGTGGGTGTCGGCCAGGCATTTGCTGCTGAGCCGCAGAAGGACGTTTTCAAGGGCAAGTTGTTTCCGCCCAATCTCATCCTGGAGCACCAGGCGGAGCTTGCGCTGAGCAAGGAGCAATTCACGGCCATTCGGGCCGCCGTCGTTGAAGTGCAGGCCGGCGTTGCCGAGCACGAGTGGGACATGCGCGAGGCGTACCAGGCGTTGATGCAGGAGCTGGACAAGACGCCGGTCGACGAGAACCGCGTGCTCGATCACGCCGATGTGGCACTGCTGGCCGAAAACCAGGTCAAGAAGAAGCAGATGGCGATGCTGGTGAGGCTGAAGAACCTGTTGACGGCCGAGCAGATCAGTTACCTCGAGTCAGTGCAGCAGTAACAAGACGCTCGAAACGCAACGTGGTTCCTCGAACCCGCGGAAAAACAGGGTAACACTGCAAATATGTATCGTTTGTTATCAATCATCGCGACTCTGGTGCTGGGCCTCGCCGGTTGTGGCGGTGGCAGCGGTGGATCTGATCCGCCCCCACAGCCACCCCCTCCCGTGCAAGTGACGAAAGCCGAGGCATACCAGTTTCTCAACCAGGCTTCCTTCGGCGCGACCGAGGCAGAGGCGGCAGACGTCATCTCGATGCGGCAGGAGCGCTGGATCGACGACCAGATGCTGCAGCCGGTGTCCAGGCAGCTGCCGCACCTGCAGATGCTGCCGCCGCCGCAGTTTCCGTTTGAACTGCACGCGGACCGCGTCGACATCTGGTTTCGCAACGCGTTGTACGGTGAAGACCAGCTGCGTCAACGCGTCGCGTTCGCGTTGTCCGAGATCATGGTGGTTTCGCAACTGGGCGCGCTCAGCAATCTGCCTTTCGCGGTGGCGGATTACTACGATGTGCTTGCCGAGAACGCGTTTGGCAACTACCGCGATCTGCTCGAGAAGGTCACGCTACATCCGGCAATGGGTGTCTACCTGAGCATGCTCGGTAATGAAAGGCCGGATCCTGATCTGAATATCCGGCCTGACGAGAACTATGCGCGGGAGCTTATGCAGTTGTTCTCCATAGGGCTCGTCGAACTCAATATCGATGGCACAGAAAAGCTGGACGGGCGGGGACAACCGATCCCTACCTACAACCAGGAAATCATTGAAGGTTTCGCTCACGTTTATACCGGATGGACGTTCGCCGGCGCGCCGACATTTCACCCTGATGTCTTTTTCTTGCCCCAGGCAAGTCAGTACTTCCCCATGGAGTTATGGCAGGAATATCATGATACCGGCGCGAAGCGGCTGCTGAACGGTGTTGTATTGCCGGCAGGCCAGCCCGGTACGCAGGACCTGTCGGACGCACTCGACAATATTTTCAACCACCCTAACGTTGCCCCGTTTATCTCGATCCGACTCATACAGCGGCTCGTTTCGAGCAACCCGTCCCCGGGTTATGTGCGACGAGTGGCTGAAGTATTCGACGACAATGGTGCCGGCGTCCGCGGCGACCTTGGGGCGGTCGTGAAAGCCATCCTGCTGGATGATGAGGCGTACCCTGCGATGCCTATGGAGATCGACGGCAAGGGCAAGGAACCGCTGCTACGCCTGACACAACTGTGGAAAGCCTATAACGCAACATCAAACAGTGGTCGTTTTCCGCTGAATGCGTCCTACATTATTTTCGGCCAGGGGCCGTTACAGTCGCCCTCTGTGTTCAACTTTTTCAGCCCGTTTTATGCGCCGCCCGGCGAGATCCGCGACAGCAATCTCGTCGCACCTGAACTGGAAATCGCGACCGAGTTTCAGAATACATTCTTCACGAACTACATGTTCTACCAGGTGTTTGCACTGAATCAGACGAATGATGCGCTGGCCGACGATGACGTCTTTATTAATTTCGAAGAAGAGATGGCAATCGCGGAGGACACCGACGCACTCATCGACATGGTCGCCGACAAATTGCTCGCGGGCGAGATTTCTACCACTTTGCGACAGGAGATAGCCGGAATGCTGGCGCGCATCCCGGAAACAGACGCCGCCATACGAGCAGCGGAGACCATCTACTTTATCGTGACATCACCCGAGTATGCGTACCAGCGGTAAGCGGCAGGAATATCGACATTGAAAACATTGAATCGACGTGATTTTCTCAAGACGAGTGGCGCAGCCGCCGTGTTCGCGGCGACACCGGGCCTGGCGTACTCACAGGTCGTCGGTGGCGCCGGGCCGTTCGATGACTATCGTGCTCTCGTCTGTGTGTTCCTGTTTGGTGGCAACGACTCGTTTAACATGCTGGTGCCGAACACGCCGGCCGAATATGGCGCCTACGCGGCGTCGCGGCAAAACCTCGCGATACCGCAGGCTGAGCTGTTGCCGATTACGCCGGTCTCGACGTCGATGCCCGACTTTGGCCTCCATCCGACCATGGGTGGTATACAGGGCCTGTTCAATTCCGGTGAGGCCGCATTCGTGACCAATGTCGGGCCGCTCGTGGAACCGACGACGAAAGAACAATACTTCAACACTTCGGTAACGCTGCCTCCGCAATTGTTTTCACACAATGATCAGCAGGATCAATGGACGTCGTTGCGCGGCAACATGCAGAGCAAGACCGGTTGGGCCGGTCGTATGGCAGACCTGATTCGAACCGGCGTTGCGGACCAGCAGATGGCGACCAATGCCTCTTTGTTCGGCGCGAATCTGTTCCAGGCTGCCGATGAAACAGTAGCGTACGTAATGGGACCCGGCGGGCCGGTTCAGTTCGAGGGCTTCTCGACGGATCCGAACAGCATTCTGTTCGAGCAGCGCGAGGCGTTTCGACGCATCGTCGAGGCGCAATATGGCTCGGTGTACGAGCGTGCTTTCGCCGAGGTTCAAAGACGCGCGATCAATGCCGCCGACACCGTAACGGGCGCCATCGACTCCGGGCCGCCGATCAACGCGTTATTCCCGCAGTCGCAGCTCGGTACACAGCTCGGCACTGTTGCGCGGCTGATCGCCGTGCGGGAACAGCTGCAGATGAAACGCCAGGTGTTCTTTGTCGCCGCAGGGGGCTTCGATACCCACGATAATCAGGCAGCCGATCAACCGGGCCTGGTGGGTGATATCAGCGATGCGATTACAGCGTTTCACGAGGCAACGGTAGAGCTCGGTGTTGCCGATAGCGTCACGACCTTTACCCAATCGGACTTCGGCCGGACCTTGACCTCAAACGGTGACGGCACCGATCACGCCTGGGGCGGAAACCAGCTGGTTGTCGGCGGGGCGGTTAATGGACGCGAACTCTACGGAAGTTATCCGTTACTCGCCATCGATGGCCCGGAAGACGTCTCGGGAGGCCGTATGATTCCGTCGACATCGGCAGACCAGTATGCAGCCACGCTCGCCAGGTGGTTCGGTATTCCCGATGCCGACCTGGATGTCGTTGCGCCGAACCTCGCCAATTTTGCTGAGCGCGACCTAGGGTTTATCATCGCCTGATTCGAAATCGGAAAATCCCGTTATGAGATTACTTGCCTCAGCCACCCTGGCTGCGGTTCTGATTGTGGCCGCTTGCGGTGGTCCGCAGGATCAGGCTGCGTCTGAAGACACGGCAATCGATGCGTCGACTGCGCTGGGTGCACTGTTTGACGACTATTTCGAGCGCAATCTTGAACTGAACCCGTTGACGGCCACTTTCATCGGCGACTATCGTTACAACGACCGCCTGGCGAATACCTTTGGCCCGGAATATCGTGCCGCCGAGACGGCAATGGACGAGGAGTTCCTGCGACGATTGCTGGAAATCGATCGTGAGCAGCTCGATAGTCAGGACCGGCTCAGCTATGACATATTCAAGCTCAACAGAGAGCAGTCGCTGGAAGGCAACCAGTTTCCTTCCCATCTGTTGCCGATCAACCAGTTTTACTCGCTCACGAGCTCTTTTGTACAGCTGGGCAGCGGTAACAGCGCGCATCCGTTCAAGACGGTCAAGGATTACGACGATTTCCTGAGTCGCGCGGACCAGTTCGCCATCAATGTCGACCAGGTCATTACAAACATGCAGGAGGGCGCGCGCCAAGGCATCGTGCAACCTCGGATCCTGATGGAGAAACTGCTGCCGCAGCTTGGATCACAGCTGGTCGAGGATGCGCAGGACAGCAGTTTTTATGCGCCGATCCGCAATATGCCCGATGACTTCAGTGATGAAGATCGTGAGCGTCTCACCGCGGCCTATACGGATAAGATCAACAACACCATCATTCCGGCGTACCAGCGGCTGAGTAACTTCATCGGCGATGATTATCTTGCAGCCGCTCGTGAGACAGTGGGGCTCTACGCTTTGCCAAACGGCGAAGCCTGGTATGCCTACCTGGTGCGTGTTCGGACAACGACCGACATGACGGCAGACGAAATCCATCAGATCGGTCTCGACGAGGTCGCGCGCATTCATGGTGAGATGCATGCCGTCATGGAGGAAGTCGGTTTCGACGGCGGCCTCAAGGGCTTTTTCGAATTCGTCAATACCGATGAACAGTTCTTCTTTGATGAGCCGGAAGAGCTGATCCAGGGTTACCGTGATATGGCGGATCAAATCAGCGAACTGTCGAAGAACTTGTTCGAGATCTTTCCAAAAACAGGTTTTGAAGTTCGTCGGGTCGAGTCGTTTCGTGAGCAAACGGCGTCAAAAGGCTCTTACGTCCCCGGAACGGAGGATGGCTCGCGCCCCGGCGTTTTCTACGCAAACACTTACGACTTGAAGGCTCGCGGCAAGTGGGCCATGGAATCATTGTTCCTGCACGAGGCGATCCCGGGCCACCACTTCCAGATCATGATTCAGCGAGAGAACGAGGATCTGCCAGGATTTCGGCGATACGGCGGATTTACGGCGTTCTCGGAAGGCTGGGGGCTCTACGCTGAATCGATCGGCAAGGAAATCGGTGTGTTGACTGATCCCTACCAGTATTTCGGCAGCCTCAACGCGGAGCTCTGGCGCGCGATACGGCTGGTCGTCGACACGGGCATCCACGCGAAAGGGTGGTCCCGTCAACAGGTGCTGGACTACATGTATGCGAACTCGGCGGTGGCTCCGGTGCGGGCGATCTCTGAGGCGGAACGATTCATGGCAGTCCCGGCACAGGCGCTGGCGTACAAGATCGGCCAACTGAGAATTCGGGAAATTCGCAATAATGCGGAAGCCCGGCTGGGTGACAGATTCGACGTCAGGAAATTCCATACCGAGGTTCTCGAGGACGGCGCGATGCCACTTTCGATGCTGGAAGCCAAGATCGATCGATGGGTCGTCACGCAGCTTTGAGCAAGACAGGCAGACGATGAAACTCGACCGCTTCATTCGTATTGCGATAGCCGTTGCTGTCGTACTGGTTTTCGTCATCGCAATGGGCGCTCTGTTGTTCATTTCCGAGTCCGCGCTCAACGTCTGGGATCGCCTCAAAGCAGGGCCGCCGGCCTTGCTCTACGCCTACGTCGCCATCATGCTGTTGCTTGCTGTCATGGCGCTTTGGCTGATCTGGCGTCTCGTGGTCCGGCGCAAAATCAAACCGGCAAGGGCTGCCACATCTCGGCCGCTATCGAAACAGGATATCGAGGGACGAATTCGGGAGGCTCGGGCAGCCGGAGTCGATGTCAGCGAGGCGCAGGCCGAACTCAAAGAACTGGCGGCCCGTCAGGATGACGGGACAATTAACCTGTGCTTCTTCGGTGAAATCAGCAGCGGCAAGAGTTCGCTCATAAAAGCATTGGTCCCGGAGGCCAGTGTTCTCATTGATGTGGTTGGCGGGTCGACGGGCGACGTGCGCCACTATCGTTGGCGTAACGAAGCAGGGAGCGAAATTCTGTTAACCGACGTTCCGGGCATCGGGGGCGTCGACGGGGAGCTCTCGGCGATTGCCACAGACGAGGCCAAGCGCGCACATATCGTGCTCTTCGTTTGCGACAGTGACCTGACCCGACCCGAGATTCGCTCGATCGAGGCCTTGCTGGCCTTCGACAAGCCCCTGGTGCTGGTCCTTAACAAGGCAGATCGCTTTACGAGCGAGGAGCAGGCGACACTCATGCAGAAGTTGCTGGAGCGCGTGGACGAGGTTGGTGGCGAGCTGCGGCGCGATCATGTGGTCGCGGTGACTGCCGGTGGCGAGTCTGACGTTATTGAGCAGCACGAGGATGGCAGCGAGACGACGGCGCGCCGCAGCCGACCAGCAGACATCGGCGTGCTCGTGGTTGCAATAAATCGATTGTTGGCCACCGATGCCCGGCCGCTTGACCGGCGGCGTGAACGTGCCGTCTTTCAGCTGGCGGCAGCCAGGCTTGCGGAGGCCGAGGCCCAGTATCGTCTACAGCGCTCCGAGCAGATCATTCGCAGCGCGACGCGCAAGGCCGTCGTCGGCGCGCTGGCGGCAATCAGCCCTGGAACCGATATCCTGATTCAGGGCTATGTCGGCACGACAATGACGCAGGAGCTTTGCAGGCTGTACGGCGCGACGCCGCGAGACCTCGACATTGAAGAGTTTCTCTCTATGAGCCAGAGTCGGGTCGGCCGCGCGCTTCCCTTGTCGCTTGCCGTGGCCGGCAATGGGCTGAAAGCATTTCCGGGCCTGGGTACCGTTGCGGGTGGTCTCGTGCACGCGGTCGCCTATGGATTGATATTCGACGCTCTGGGGCGAAGCCTCGTGTCGTCTCTGTCCCGTCATGGCGAGCTTGTGCCCGCGACGGCCAGCAAAGAATTCGAGGATGACATCAGTGAGCATTTGGAAGCGGGCGTTCGCCGCATTGCCAAAATGGCGCTGGACGAAACAGGCGAGTGAGTCTGCATCCGCCGGCGGTGCAGATCACCTGAGCCTCGCGCGCGAGAGTCTGCGCGATTTGATACGGGACTCGCGTCTGCCCGATGGTGTGCGTGAGTCGCTGGCGCACGACTACGATGCCGTCCAGGCGATGCTCGACAAACTCGAACATGGTCACCTGCATTTGTCTGCTTTCGGCCGTGTAAGTACCGGCAAATCCTCGCTCCTGAATGCCTTGATTGGTGAAGACACTTTTTCCGTCAGCCCGTTGCACGGTGAGACCCGGCATTCGTCGATGCAAGCCTGGAATGAGGTACAGGCTGGCGGCGTATACCTGATTGATACGCCGGGATTGGACGAGGCGGGCGGTGAAGATCGCGAGGCGCTTGCCAAGGAAGTCGCCGGCCGGTCTGACCTCGTTATCTTCGTTCTGGACAGTGACATCACCGATACCGAACTGGAGGCGCTCAAGGCTGTTCTGGCACAGGGGCGCCCGGTTCTGGTCGTTCTCAACAAGTCCGATCTGTACACGCAGAGTCAATGCGGAGCGTTGCTGCGTTCGATACGGGCGAAGACAGACGGGATTGTCGACCCGGAACACGTTATTTTGGCGGCCGCGCAACCACGTCCGCAGACCGTGGTTGAAGTCGATGAAAGTGGTGTCGAAACGACCTCGGCAAGAGCACAGGACCCCGATGTGGCCGAACTGCGCCTGAAACTATGGGAGATTCTCGAGGCCGAAGGCAAAACGCTGGCAGCGCTGAACGCCAGCCTGTTTGCAGCCGATCTTTCCGACCAGGTGGGCCGTCGAATACTCGCGGCACGACGTGAACTCGGCGACAAACTCGTGCGCACCTATTGCGTGGGTAAGGGGATCGGGGTTGCGTTCAATCCCGTCCCGGTCGCGGATTTGTTTGCGGCTGCCTTCATCGACGTTGGTATGGTCGTGCACTTGTCGCGCGTCTATGACCTGCCGTTGAGCCAAAAGGAAGCCGGTTCCATCGTCAAAGTCATCGTCGCGGAATCTGCGGCGTTGATGGGTACCGTGTGGGCGCTGCATTTTGTTTCGAGTGCACTCAAAGTAGGCACTCTCGGCCTGTCGACCATTCTGACGGCCGGTGCGCAAGGCGCCATTGCCTACTACAGTACCTACCTCGTCGGGCAGGCCGCGGCGGAATACCTTTCCAAAGGAAAATCGTGGGGCGAGGGCGGGCCGAAAAAGGTCGTCATGCAGATTCTCGACTCTTTGGACCGGGATACCGTGCTGCGCGACGCAAAGCGTGAGATTCAGACACGACTCGGTCTCGGCTGAGCGCGTGTGATGGACCGCAAAACGCGCATGCGCCGCATCTGGGAGACGATTCAGGAAATTCCGGAGGGCCAGGTTGCGAACTACGGGCAGATCGCCGAGATTGCCGGTATTCCACGCGGTGCGAGACAAGTCGCCTATGCCTTGCGCCACGCACCCGATGATCTCGAGTTGCCGTGGCACCGCGTTATCAGGTCGTCGGGGAAGAGCGCATTCAGCCCCGGAAGCCCGCACTTCAAGACTCAGTGCGACCGCCTTATCGACGAGGGTGTCGAGGTTATCGGTGGCAAGGTCAACATGAAGAAATATCGCTGGGACCCCGGGCTCGATGAGTTATTGTGGAAACCGTCATCGAGCTGGGATGAGTCTTGACTGTCAAACGCAAATTGCGCTCGTTTCTTCTGAACGTACTCCTCAGTAGCAAAGTTCGTGGCATTCGGCGCTGGCTCCGCGAAAAACGCCGTCGTCTGCTCGGGCGACCACACCTGGTTTCCGTGTTCCTGCAGCTCGATGATCCCCACTCCTATTTACTGGCCTGGTACCTGCCAAGCCTGGCGGAGCACTTCGACATCGAGCTTCGTTTGTTCCTTTCGGAAGCTCGAGGCGATGAGTATCAACCGGCGCCGGAGATGCTCGCCGAGTACGCGATCATGGATTGCGAGCGACTTGCGATGGAACTGGGCATCCCGTTCCTGGACAAGGGAACCAGCCCACCAGTTGAGCACCGGCTCTCGATGCTGGACGCAATCGCGGCTTGTCGAGGCAATGAAAATTTCGATGAAGAATTACTTCAGGCGCTGAACGTGTTCTGGAGAGGCGATGCAGAGGCGGCCGCTCGCAGGAACACGGGTGCCGAGATGAAAGGCATGGCGGACAGCGTTATCGCCGAGTCGCAGACGTTGCAGCAAGGTCTTGGACACTACAACAGCGGCACGCTGCATTATGAGGGCGAATGGTATTGGGGTGTCGATCGGCTGCACTATCTTCTGGATCGCCTGGCCGCACTGGGCGCGATAAGGGAAGATTCTTCAAACCCCTTGCTGGCGTCCGTCCGCCAGGCCATGCAGGTCTCTCTGCCCGTGGCGCCTCCAGCAGCGGCAAAGAGTTTGCCACCTCTCGAGCTGTTTCATTCCTTTCGCAGCCCGTATTCCTACCTGGCGCTGCGACGCATTTTCGAGATCGCGGACGCGTACGGACTGGAATTGCGGCTGCGGCCCGTGCTGCCCATGGTCATGCGTGGTATGCAGGTGCCAAAGTCCAAGTTACTTTATATCCTTACGGACGCGGCACGCGAGGCCGATCGTCTCGGTATTGGCGTTGGCAAAATCAGCGACCCGGCCGGTCGTGGTGCCGAACGATGCCTGGCTGTATTCCGGTACGCGGAGTCGGAGAAGCGCGGCCGGGATTTTTTGCTCAACGCGGGAGAGGCGATCTGGAACCAGGGTATCGATGTCGCGACGGATGCTGGTATGCGCGGCGTGGCCGACAAAACCGGCCTGCTTTGGCCCGACGTCAAGGCAGCGATGGAAGACGATGGGTGGCAGAGATTCGCAGAGAAAAATCGTGAGTCGATGATGGCATCGGGATCATGGGGCGTGCCGACGATTCGCATGGGAGATTTCGTGGTATGGGGGCAGGACCGTGACTGGCTGCTGGTGCGCCATATAGAAGAGCTTTGCGACACAGGGGATGGAATACTCGTATGACAACAGTGATTTTTTCGCATGGCCAGGAGAGCGGGCCGTGGGGCACGAAGATTCGGGCGATGGCCGAGCGGGTCAAAGACCTGGGTTGCCGGGCTGACAGCGTTGATTACCGGGGCATCGAGGATCCGGCAGGGAGAGTGGAAAAACTCGTTCGCGAATGTGCGCGTATCGAAGACTCGCTGGTTCTGGTCGGATCCAGCATGGGCGGTCACGTGGCAACGGCGGCGGCGGAGGAACTGGGCGCGGCCGCATTATTCGTGCTCGCGCCCGCGTATTACATGAAGGGTCACGAGGAACTGACGCCGTCGCCGCCGCAAATACCGATTTGCATTGTGCATGGCTGGCATGATGATATTGTGCCCGCAGATAACAGTATTCGTTTTGCCCGTCGCTGCGGCGCCACGTTGCATCTGGTCGATGGAGACCACCGACTAACGGCGAATATCGATGAGATCAACGAATACCTGAGCTATTTCTTAAATAAGATATCCGAATAATTCGGAAAGTTGGGAGGAACGCATGAAATACGTATTGGTTTTGTTAATGAGCCTGACCTTGTTTGCTTGTGGCGGCAAGGAATCGGGTGGTTCGGTCGAAGACGCAATGGACTCGGCCGCGGATTCTGCCAAAGAGGCGGCGGGCGCCACGATGGAAGCGGCCGAAGACGCGATGGATTCAGCGGGTAGCACGATGGAGGATGCCGCCGAGTCGACTGGAGACATGGCTGACGACGCCATGGATACCGCCGGAGAAATGGCCGACGACGCCCAGGACCAAGCTACCGATGCCATGCAAGGCGCGATGGATAAGGCTGAAGGCGCTGAAGATGCGTTGATGGAGAAAAAAGACGACGTTGATGCCGCTATCGACGACGCAACACAGGACTAATACCTGGTGCGCCTGGAGCCTAGAGCTCCAGGCGCATTCCCTCGCGCGCAAATCTGAAGCCGCGCTTTTCGACCTCGGCCTGCTCCGGGCTACCCTCAATTAACAACGGGTTCGTGTGATTCATGTGTATGAAGATCACGCGAGACTTTTCTTCTTCCGTCATATCTTCGAACAGAGCCATGCTCTCGGCCACAAATGGGTGAGGTATTTTGCTCATGTCTCGCCCGGGAAGCTCACCGTCCGCGTAAAACGCAGCGTCCAGCAGCGCGTAATCAACCGATCGAATGACGCTGCGGATGTCCGTATCCCAGCGGTCCCATTTATCGATATCGGGGATGAACACAGCCGATCTGTTCGGGCCATCGATCCGATACCCCACGGTTTCTGAATACTCGTCGCGATGCGGCACGAGGAACGGTGTCACCGTGAGCCCGTCGCTCAACGTAACCGCTGTTCCGTTTTCGAGGCTCGCCAGCCTGATGTTCTCGTAACGAACCAGCTGATCCCATGGGCCGTTACTCGACAGGAACTCGCGCATGCGCGGCATCGCGTAGACAGGCAGGTTCCGGGTGGCGCTTGCTTCGTGGCCGAAGTGTATGAGTCCCGTGTAATGACCCACGTGGGCGTGTGTAAGGAATACGCCATCGAGCGAATACAGGCTATCGGGAGCGTTGCGGTGCAGTCGATACAGTTGGTCGCGCATATCCGGCGTAGCATCGAACAAATACTTGGTCTTCGTCATATCGTCGACGACGGCGATCGAGCTCGCTGTGCGTCTGAGCGACTTGTCCTCCCAGGCGCGATTGCAGTGCGGCTGATAGCAGTTGGCCTGCGGGTAGCCGGCGTCCTGGGCAATTCCCAAAACCTGTATGTAAGTGATGTCATCAGCGGAACCGACCGCAGAAAAGGCTAAGGCTGCGGCAGCAAGAACTCGTCTCATCATACAAAGGCCCTCGGCATTGTGGCGCGAGCCAGTATGACATACCAGGTTCCCCGGGCAGGCCGACAGTGTTTCGGGTGACAGGTCGAGCCGTGCGGGCACCATGAAGCTTCCTGAAGTAATCGGTATCGACGCGTACCCGGATGCCATCGTATTTCCGGTAGACTTGTCCGCCATGAATATCGCAGGCCTCATCGTTCGCCCGCTGTACTGGTTGGCCGAAAAGGTGTTTTCCTTGTGGGCTCGGCCCGTCGTTCAGCCGGAGTTCCCGTTTGAGTTGATCACCGATCAGGACGCGGCTGTCTGTTACGTGCTCGAAACCGGCGGGCTGGCCGACGTATTTGCCCTTGAACGTGCGTGCGCCAACAATGGCTTGCCGTCGCCGAGCAGTTCCTTCGAATTTTGTGGCGCTCGCGAGTACAAGCGAGTCGTTGCGTTGCGCCAGGTGAAGGGGTTTTTCTTCAGGCGACCCCGTAAAACGGGTTCGCAGCGGCTCTTGCGCCTGGTTGAAGCGGCAGAACACGGCGAGCAGAACCTGTTGCTGATTCCGGTAGCGATTTACTGGGGAAGGTCACCTGAGAAAGAACGATCGCTGGTCAAGCTGTTGTTCTCCGAGAACTGGGACGTGGGTGGCCGCAGCAGGAAGTTCTTTGCGACCTTGCTTCACGGTCGAAACACACTGCTGCGCTTCAGTCATGCGCTGCCGCTGCGGTCTATCGACTCCGCAGGCAAGAGTTCGGCCATCGCATACCGCAAGGTGTCCAGGATCTTGCGCGTCCACTTTCGCCAACGCCGGGTCGCCACCGTC
>Ga0209567_10000456_pt1 | contig 22316 bp, 17 predicted proteins | sample COG_12_FD_184756 | JGI IMG/M metagenome (GOLD analysis project Ga0209567, IMG submission 184756) | Pelagic marine sediment microbial communities from the LTER site Helgoland, North Sea, for post-phytoplankton bloom and carbon turnover... | ecosystem: Environmental > Aquatic > Marine > Neritic...
CCGTGAGCTGCCCGGAGAACAGCAGCGCCGGGTCCGCCGGCAAGCCTCCATGGGCAGATAGCGCCCTCGGATAGCACAGATAGGCGTTGCGGTGAATCGAACCGTACCTGAGAAACTCTGCCTCCTCCAGCCCCGGGATCATCCGGAACACCCGTTCCTGTTCGCCACGCCTGAGGCGGGTCTGAAAACCCACCAGGTTCCACATGCGACCCCTCAGGTCCTCTGCCCTGAGTTGCGCGACGGCGTGGTGTCTGCGGCCAGTCACGGGATCGTTGAGCCCGACGGGCCGCATGGGGCCGAAGCGCAGGGTATCTCGGCCGCGCCGCGCCATGACCTCGATCGGCAGACAGCCCTCGAAGTAGGGTACGTTTTCCCAATCGTGGCCTTCATGGATGTCGGCGCCCAGGAGAGCATCGATGAAGGCCTCGTAGGCGGCCTCGTCCAGTGGGCAGTTGAGGTATGCCGCCTCGCCCTTCCCGTATCGCGACCCCAACCACGCGACGTTCTCGTCGATCGACTCGCGCGAGAAGATGGGAGCGATGGCGTCGAAGAAGGACAGCCCGTCCGTGCCCAGTCGTTTGCGGATCGACTCCGAGAGCGCATCGGAAGTGAGAGGCCCGGTGGCGACGATCGCAGGGGCGGGCGGAAGGTCAGTGACCTCCCCACGCACCAGGCGAATCCCGGGCTCCGCCTCCAGCCGGCCGGTTACAGCCTCGGCAAACAGGTGGCGATCTACAGCCAGTGCACTGCCCGCCGGGACGCGAAACTCGTCTGCCACCTCGAGGAGAAGACAGCCGAGAGTCCGCATTTCAGCCTTCAACAGACCGTGTGGGGTATCGTGATTCTCCGACTTGAAGGAGTTGGTGCACACGATTTCCGCGAGGCGGTCGGTCTGGTGGGCGGGAGTGGCACGGACAGGTCGCATTTCGTGCAGGTCCACCTGGTACCCGAGGCGGGCCAACTGCCACGCCGCCTCGGACCCGGCGAGACCGCCTCCAACCACGGTGACGCGTCGATCAGCCATCGGTTCCCGCACTGCTCCCGAGACTACTTCCGGCGTCGGCCGCCCCTGGGGCGTGACCCGCGGGCAGCCCGTGCCGCCAGCAACTCGACAGCCTGGTCCATCGTGATGTCATCGGGCGACATGTCCTTCGGAAGCGAGGCGTTCAGCTTCCCGTGCTTTACGTAAGGTCCATAGCGCCCATCCAGGAGGTTGACCGGCTGGCCGTCCTGCGGGTGGGCGCCGAGCTCACGAAGGGGCTTTGCCGCCGTGCGTCGCCTTCCTCCCTTGGGCTGCGAGAGCAGCTCCAGGGCCCGGTCCAGGGTGACGGTATACACGTCGTCTGTCTTGTCGAGAGAGCGGAAGTCGCCGTCGTGCACGACGTACGGCCCGTAGCGGCCGATGCCGGCGCGTGTCGGCTCTCCGTCCTCCGGGTGGGCACCGAGGTCCCGGGGAAGCGACAGGAGGCGCAGTGCGATCTCCAGCGTCACCTCGTCCGTACCCATCCCCTTGGCGAGCGAGGCCCGCTTCGGCTTCTCACCGTCGTCGACCTGCTCTCCCAGCTGCACGAACGGACCGAAACGACCGGTCCTCACGTACACCGGCAGACCCGTCTCGGGATCTTTCCCGATCGGCTGGTCGGCCCGTTCCCGGTCTGCCACCAACTCGGCGGCCTTCTCGGGCGAAAGCTCCGCGGGAGCGACGTCCTCGGGAATGGTCACCCGGAGAGGTTCCCCGTCTGCCGCCGTCTCGAGGAAGGGCCCGAATCGGCCTATACGGAGCTCGCCGCCAAGATCGTCAAAATCAGTCAGAGTCGACGCGACCCGGGGGTCGATTTCCGCGGCCCGGTTCTCGAGTCGGTCTTCGAAGCCGTTCTTTCCACGATAGAATTCGTCCAAGAACGCTCGCCAGTCCACTTCGCCGTCCGCGATCGCGTCGAGACCCTTCTCCATCTCGGACGTGAATCCCGGGTCCACCAGGTCCTCGAAATTCTTCTCGAGCAGACCCGTCACGGCGAACGCGATGAACGTGGGCACGAGCTGCTTGGCGCGGCCGGCGACGTACCCGCGCTGACGGATCGTGTCCACGATGGTGGCGTAGGTCGACGGACGTCCGATACCCTCGGCCTCGAGAGCCTTGACCAGCGAGGCGTCCGTGTAGCGGGCCGGCGGACGCGTCTCGTGGAATTCCGGCCTGATTTCCCGGGTCTCGACGGGGTCGCCGGATTCGAGAGGCGGAAGGACCACTTCCCGATCCTCCAGCACCGCCTCGGGATCATCGCTTCCCTCCACGTACGCCCGCAGGAAGCCTGCGAACTCGAGCGTGTTCCCGCGCGCCCTGAACTCGACTCCGTCCCCGCGAAGCGATGCCGATACCCTGAGCTGCTTCGCATCGGCCATCTGGGTGGCCACCGTCCGCTTCCAGATCAACTCGTAGAGAGCCGCGTCCACGCCCGCCATCCGCAACTCGGCCGCGGTCAGCATGGACGTTCCCGCGGGACGGATCGCTTCGTGCGCTTGCTGCGCGCCCTTAGACTTCGTCTTGAAGTTCCGGGGCGACGCGCTCAAGTACTCGGAACCGTACAGGGACTCAACCTTGTCGCGGGCCGCTCCGATCGCCTGTCCCGACAGGTGCACCGAATCCGTCCGCATGTAGGTGATGTGGCCCGCCTCGTACAGGCGCTGGGCCACCTGCATGGTTTGGCGCACCGTGAGATTCAGCTTGCGGTTCGCTTCCTGCTGCAGCGTGGAGGTGGTGAAAGGGGGATACGGTCTCAGGGTGACCGGCTTCGACTCGACCTGGTCTACCTCGAAGTCGACGCCCTTCAGTCGGGCTCGAAGGGCCTCGACCTCGGACTCGCCAAAAACGGATACGGCGCCGGGCTTCTTCGGCTGCCCGGTCGCCGGGTCGAAGTCCGCGCCCTTCGCGACGGGGATTCCGTCCACCTGGGTCAGTTGCGCCTCGAACTCCTGGCCATCGCGCGCAAAGGTGGCGGCAAGGTCCCACCAGGCGCCGCTCCTGAATCTCCGACGCTCCCGCTCGCGGTCCACCACCAATCGCACGGCCACGGACTGCACCCGGCCGGCGGAAAGTGGCGTGCGGCTGATCGGGTCCACCGGAGAGATTTTCTTCCACAACAGCGGCGAAAGGCCATAGCCCACCAGGCGGTCCAGGATGCGCCTGGCCTGCTGGGCGTCGACCTGGTTCAGATCCAGCTCGCCTGGATGCTTGACGGCATCTCGTACCGCCTGCGCCGTGATCTCGTTGAAACGAACGCGCCGAAACCGACTGCCATCGTCCTTGTCGTAACCCAGCTTGACCGCGATGTGATAGCCGATCGCCTCTCCCTCGCGGTCCGGGTCCGTGGCGATCAGGATATCCTCGGCCGACTTCGCCTGCTTCTTGAGCTGGTCGAGCACCTTCCCTTTGCCGCGGACCGTGACGAACTCCGGCTCGTAGCCGTTGTCCACGTCCACCGCGAGACCCTTCTTCGCAAGGTCGACGACATGGCCTACCGAAGCTTCGACGATATAGTCGTCTCCGAGATACTGGCCCAGGAGGCGCGCCTTCTTGGGCGACTCGACGATGACCAGGTGTTTGGCCTTCTTGGAGCTTGACATCGATTTCCAGTTGAAAAGTTAGGGTGCGGCCGGGCGCTGTCCCGCCTCAGCGAGTCTGTCCAGCGTGGCGTCCACCACGGCCTCGGGCGCCAGCCCGTCTGTTCGGACCGCGATCTCGGCCAGTCGGTAGGCCGGAAGCCGGTCGGCAAGCAGCCGCCGAAGCGCGGCCTCCGGGTCCGGTCCCGCCAGAAGAGGGCGAGTGGAGCGGTTTCGCGCAAGTCTGGACACCGCACTACCAGGCTCGACCCGAAGCCAGACACGAACCGCGTCCGGCCATATGTCGCGCAGCTCCGGCCGGGCCATCCAGCCGCCGCCCGTGGAGACTACAGTCCTCGATTCCACGGCCGCGGCACGCGTCACCCTGCCTTCGAGGTCGCGGAAAGCCCTCTCGCCTTCCCGGGCGAACAGGTCGGCGATCGAGCAGCCTGCAGCACGTTCCACTTCCGAGTCGAGATCCAGAAAGGGCCAGTCGAGACGCGCCGCCAGCAATTCGCCCACCACCGTCTTTCCAGCCCCGCTCAGCCCGACCAGAACGATCGGCCCGGGAAGGAACACTGGCTCGGCGGGCCGGCGATCCGCAGAATCGGAGGTAGCAGGGGCCTTCATTCCCAGCGCCGCGAGCGCGCGCCCACCCGTCCCAGGTAGGCTTCGAGGTTGGCTCGAGTCTCGGAGAGCGAGTCGCCTCCGAACTTCTCGACCATCGCGTCGGCGAGGACCAGGGCCATCATGGCTTCCCCCACCACTGCGGCGGCCGGGACCGCACACACGTCGCTTCGCTCGCGCACGGCGGTAGCTGCTTCGCCGGTCCGAAGGTCTACGCTCGCCAGGGGTCGGGTCAGAGAGCTCAGGGGCTTCATCGCCACCCGAGCGACCAGGGGCTCTCCCGTGGTCGTACCGCCCTCCAGTCCTCCCGCGTGATTGCCGGTTCGGCGGAAGCCCCCGGTGCGATCCCGCAGCGGATCGGCCGTGATCTCGTCGTGCACGCCGGAGCCCCGGCGTCGGGCCGCCTCGAAGCCGAGACCGATTTCCACCCCCTTCATCGCCTGGATGGACATCAGGGCACCGGCCACGCGACCATCGAGACGTCGATCCCACGAGACGTGGCTCCCGAGGCCGACGGGAAGACCGAAGGCGATCACTTCGAACTCGCCTCCCAGCGTGTCGCCGGCCTCCCGTGCCTCGTCAATCGCCCGCTTCATCCTCTCCTCGGCTGAAGAATCGAGGCAGCGAAGCTCGGAGGCATCGGACGCATGGTTGAGATCCGCAGGCCACTTCTCGTGCCGCTCCGCCGCTTCGGCTCCGATCCGGGTCACGTGACTGCCGATCGAAACACCGAATTCGGCGAGAAAACGGCGAGCAACCGCGCCGGCGGCCACCCGGGCGGACGTCTCCCGCGCGCTCGATCGCTCGAGAATGTCCCTCGCGTCGGCCCGGTCATACTTGAGCATCCCCACCAGGTCGGCGTGACCGGGGCGGGGCAGGTAGACCCGACGGAGCTCTTCGTCGTCCGCCCCCGACCGAACCTCCACCGACATCGCGACTTCCCAGTTCGCGTGATCCCGGTTGCGAATCCAGATCGCGACGGGAGACCCAATAGTCTCTCCCAGTCGAATCCCGGAGAGCACCTCCCCGGAGTCCTTCTCGATCGCCATCCGCCCGCCGCGACCGTAACCCAACTGTCGGCGGGCCAGGTCCCGCGCGATGTCCGAGCCGGTGATCGGCAGGCCAGCTGGCACTCCCTCCAGGATGACGAGCGTCCCCTTGCCGTGAGACTCGCCGGCGGTCGCGAATCGTATGTGCTGTAGCATGGTGGCCTTCCGTGGACGGTACTCCGAGTGAAACGGCCTGCAGTATACGGCGGTCGGACCAAACGCAAAACGCGAGGCCGGTAACAGTCCCGGCCCCGCGTCCGCGTTCGCGTCTATCCTCTGGTCCACGGGGCAAACAGGCCGCCCCGGGGCCGCCCCCTCTGCTTAGTCCACGATATGGGGCGTTACGAGAATGATCAGATCCGTCTTCCGCTCCGAATTCTTGGTCGTACGGAACAGCGCCCCTACAACCGGAATGTCCATGAGCAACGGAATCCCCGTCTCGGTGCGATCGACCTGGCTCAGGGTGAGACCGCCGATCACCATCGTCTCACCGTCGTCGAGCAGGAGACGCGTCTGGCCGACCTGCTTGAGGAACGTGAAGCCGATGTCCGGAATCTCCGTCTGGATTCCCGACCGCTCTGCGGAGACGTCGAGCAGAATCTGGTTGTTGTTCGTGATGTGCGGTGTCACGTCCAGGATGATTCCCGTGTCCTCGTACTGCACCGTCGCCTGCGCCTGGGCGTTTCCGGTTCCCGCATCCAGGACGCGCACAGGAGTCTTCTCGCCGACCTGGATCCGGGCGTGGTGGTTGTCCACGACCTGGATCGTCGGCGCGGCCTGCACGTCGGACAGCTTGTGCTGCTCCAGGGCCTGGAGCCACGCGGACAGCGAGAAATCCCCGAACGCCACGGACGCGAGAATCTCCAGAGACGGGGCGAGGAGTTGGTCGTTCGCGTTGGCCAGCGCAGCGACGGAGTTTCCGCCGAGATCCACCAGCGTAGAGTTCGTGATTTCGCCCGGATTCAGGGGATCGGGGACTCCGATCACGTCGTTGATCGAGTTCCCCGCCATGTCCTTGAGGTCGTAGATGATCCCCAGTTCCATGACATCCGTGCGATCCACGAAGATAATCTTGGCTTCGATCGACACCTGGGGGGTCCTCACGTCCAGGTTGCGGATCAGGCTGTCCATGCGCGCCACGACCGACGGAGCATCCGTGACGATCACAGCATTGGCGCCCAGGTACGGAACGACCTGGCCGCGGTTCGGTGTGGCGAGTCGCTCCAGCGTGGAGGCGACCGAGTCAGCCGACGCGTAGTTGATCTTGAAGACCCGGGTCTCCGTCTGCAGCGTGTCCCTGGCCCGAATCCCCTCGAGCTTGTCGACGATGAGGATTCCCTCGGACTGCAGACGCCAACCAAGCCCCTGTGAGGCGAGAATAGCGTCCAGGGCCGTGTCCCAGCGCTGGTCGCGAATATCGACACCCTGCACCGTCATCGATGCCGCATCGGCGCTCGGAACGATGGACACCCCGGCGAACTCGGAGAACCCGGCCAGGACCTCGAGCATGCTCGCGCTGTCGTACACGACGGTGATCCGGGACAGGCCGCCCGCGTCCTGGGTCACGGCGGCTGACATCGCGGTCGGAGGTCTCGTCGGTTCGGGAACCCGGTCCGTCATGGCGACGGTCCCGGCCATCACCGATCCGCTGCTCCACGGCTCGAACGCAGCGCCGGGATTCGCGAAGCGGACCGTGTAGCGTCCCCCATCGTCGGTCGTGTGGTAGTTCGCCGGCCTCGCGAGATCGAACACGAGGCGCACGACATCGTCCCTGAACTGGCTGCTCCGCAGCCTCACGATGCCGCCACGGCCGATGCCTTCGAACGTACCTTCGGGAAGCTCGTTGACCGCTCCGTGCACGTCGAGAATCAGCCGGGCCGGGTCCCTGAGGATGAAGTCCCGGACTTCGACGTCGCCGTACGTGATGACGGCGATTTCGGTCTCATCTCCGGAAGGGGAGATTCGGACCTCCTGCACCCGACCCGCGGGCGCGACCGCCCACAGAGTAGCCAGGAGGGTCGCGAGGACCTGTTTGCCGATCATCCGCCCTGCTCCTTGTCCATGTTCTTCAGGCTCAGCGTTTCCTGTCTGCTGACGCCGAAGACGGTGACTACGAAGACCGCCTCGTTCGGCGTCACGTCCAGCAACTGCGCGCCGCCGACGATGTCGCCTTCCCACACCCGGTACCTGCGCTGCGTGGACCGGTCCACGAGGACGACCACACTGCCCGCCTCGGTACTGTATATAATCCCGCTCAGTTCGAGATCTTCGAACCGGGGTCCGAGTTCATCGCCTGCCTCGAGCGGCCGGAACGGATCCCGACGTCCTCCGGCCACATACGAAAACGTCTCGCGCTCCAGCGTCGGAGCGGTCTGCGCCCGATCCACCTCGTTCAGAGAATCCGGCTCTGCTTCCTGTGCCTTCAGTCCCGGCGCCACCAGGAGGAAAAGGGCCACGGCCGACAGCGCCCGCGCTCTCATTCGCCGCCCTCCTGGCTTTCGGGACTGGCCCGATCGGAAGGCAGCACGTACGTCTCCAATCCGAACGAGGCCGAAACCAATTGCCGGCCGCTGGGCGTCTCCCCTGCCGGGGCTACCTGGGTGACGTGGGGGCGTACGATGCGATCGAACGAAGCCACGCGAGTCAGGAACTCGGCCAGCGAGTGGTAGTCCCCCTCCACCTGCATCTGCCATTCCTGGCGCAAGAAATAAGCCCCGCTATCCGCGGGCTCCGGAAGACTCGGCTCGACGTTGATCAAGCGCAGATCGAGGGACTGACTCTCGGTCGCGATGGCCTCGTAAATCGCCGGGACTTCGGCGTTCGACGGCACCAGGCGCTGGACCAGCCCGAATTGTGCCTCGGAGAGGCTGATCCGATCTCTCAACTCCTGCAGGTTTCCGACCCGCGTCTCGGCGATCTGATTCTGCGTTTCCATGTCTTCCACGCGGTCCGACAGCTCGACGATTTCCGCGGATCCCGGACGGAAGACGAAGTTGTAATAGAGAGCACCCGCGGCCAACGCGAGGATGATCACGAGCAGCATGCTCTGCTGACGCTGGTCCTGTGGGAGGATGGCCATGGTCAGCTACCCTCCACGGCAGTCGCGACCGGCGCCTGGGGCTCCGCGTACCTGACGGTCAGCTTGAACGAGTGAGCGCTGAAACCGTCAACGTTCTGCTCCTGGCTCCCCAGTATCCGAACCTGCTGGACGAACGGCGATTCCTGCAGCCGCCGGACATATGCCGTGATCGCCAGTGGATTGGCAGCCATGCCATCGACCTGGATCTCGAGGTCCGGTAACGGGCTGGCCTGGCGAATCGACGTCAGCCACGCGTAGTTCGGAAGCGCTCGACTGAACTCATTGAGCAGACGCGGCCACACGAATCGTCCACCGTCGAGGCCGCGCAGCAACTCCAACCGCTCGCTGATTTGTGCTTCACGAGCCATCAGACTGTCGCTGAGAGCCCGGAGGTCGGAAAGGCGCGCCGAGTCCTCGACGGCCTCGACGACGCGCTCGTCGAGCGCTCCGCGCTCGCTACGATGAGACATCCAGAGCCAGCCGACGATCAGTAAGACGAGGACTGCACTCGCCACGGCGGCGATCAGCCATGGGTCCTTTCCGTCTCCGGTACCTCTACCGGAACCGGAACCACCCGCCTTCAACCAGCCAGGGGCCTTCGGAAGTCGCCGCCCTTTACGGCGACGCTTCGAACCCTCCGGGTGGAGATTGACCTCGATCATCTTCGGGCTCTCACGCGGCATCCCGCAGGGCCAGACCGACGGCGAGCATCATCATCGGTCCCATGTGCTGGAGGTTCTCCGCATCGGCAGCTCCCGGCCGCACGGTGAGAACTTCGAACGAGCTCGCCACTCGCGCCTCAACGCCCAGCCTCTCGGCAAGCGCCTCGACCAGTCCCGGGACGCGCACTCCTCCACCGCACAGGTAGAGCCTGCCGAGGCTGGCCCCCACTTCCTGGGTCTCCAGAAACGCGGTGGCTCGCTCGATCCCTCTCCCCACTTCCTGCGCCCGCTCATACAGGAAATTCCGGAGTCTTTCGTCGACGTTGTCACCCCGGAGAACCGTCTCGGCCTCCTCGGCCAGCATTCCGCGTTCGCGCTGCAGGTCCAGGGACAGACGCCGGGTCCCAAACGAGAGATCGCGAGTGAGCACCGGCACCCCGTCCTCGAGGATGTTCACGTTCGTCGTCTCATGCCCGATGCTCACGAGGCCGGAGATGCCCTTCATGGCTTCCGGGTGGTTGAGCTCCAGCGAGTTGTGCAGGGCGAACGCATCCACATCGATGATCCGGGGGACGAGATTCGCCTCCTCGAGCAGGGCTACCTTGTTCTCGACCAATTCCCGCTTCGCGGCGACGAGCAACACGCTCATCTGCAGACCCTCACCCTCCGGGTCCGTGATCTCGAAGTCCAACTGCACGTCGTCCATGTCGAACGGAACGTGCTGTTCGGCCTCCCACCGGATGACTTCGCGAGCGTCCGCCTTCTTCATGCGGTCCATCTGAATGGGCTTGATGATGAGGTCCCGACCACCGACGGAAGCCACCACATCCCGATCGTGAATGTTTTCGTCAACGAAGATCTTGTCGATCGTCTCGGCCACCAGGCCCGGATCCATGACTTCGCCTTCGACGATGGCGTCAGCCCCAAGGCGGTGCACGACGAGCCGCTCTACCTCGGGCGTGTCTCCCGAGTGATCGACGACCGCGACCTTGATGAAGCCGCTTCCTACGTCAAGGCCAACCGTCTTCTTTTTCCGGCCAATGCCGAATAGGGCCATGATAGACTTGCTCAAGAGAATCTGTAGGGCCGGCTGGATGGCTCGCCACAATACGTCGAGTCAACCCGGCGCGTCAATCCGTTTTCGAACGTGTTTGCCTCCACCGATCCCGCAAGTTTACCTCCATGTGGCACGCACGCAACGGTCGCCCCCCACCGCACGGTATTATGGACCGCTCAAGGCCCGCCTGGTCACCCACTCTTGTTCGCCGGCCGGCCCCGATCCGCTCACCGTCACCTGGATCTCGATCAACCCCGGGGCGACCCCGACAGTGTCGACCGAGACCTCGAGGTGTCCCCTGCCATAGGCCGGGACGTTCTCGAGCATGCTGGCCGCGGCTACCGTCTGGGCGCTTCTCACAGCTGCGATTTGCGCCAGCTTCTGGGCCGCGCTGCCCACTGCCGCCACCCCGAGGACTCCGGCCCCGAGCACGGTGACGGCGACGATCACTTCAGGGAGACCGAATCCAGCACAGGCGCGGACTCCCGCGGGTACCGGGTGCAAGAACGTGACCGCCCTGCCACGGCGGAGATATGCGGTCTTTCGGGTCATTTCGGTCCACCTCTCATGCATTACGCAGGAAACCGTGTCCGAATCCTCTGCCTCCGGACACTCCTCAGGGGGCCCGATATGTCTCTACGCGCAACCGCCCGAGGAAATTCGACACGATCCGAACCACCCGATCGCCACGATACAGATACACGCTCCCCGGAGCCGCCTGCCCGCGAGCGTTGAATCGAAGGGTCGCCGGCCGCACGCGCAGCGAGTCGACGGGAACGTCGCCCGCGGGCCCCACGCCGATGCCCGCCACCCGCTCTCCGGACGCCGTGAGGAGCACCAGGTCGCCGGAGGGACCAGGTCGGACGAGGATCTTCTCGCGCCGCGCGATCGCCAACGATCGGGCCAGGGCGAGGTGGTTTCGCACCGACCAGGTCGCGGCACGCATCGAGGTCGCATCGCGCAGCGACCTGAGGCCACTCGCTCCCAGCGCTGTCAGAGTGCCCAGAATCGTGAGAGTGATCAGGAGTTCTGGCAGAGTGACTCCCGCTGCCGCTGACACACGTCTGAATCGCATCGTACCTCGCTGCCGCCCGGGCGCGTCGCGAGGTGAGGGTAGCTCTGTCTCTCAACGGAGATTCAAGAAGCTCAATCGATGGGCAGGAACCGGCCGTCCCGGTACATGAGGACGCGACGGCCCGGGTAGGCGGCGATCAGTTCGCGGTTTCGCTCCCGCAGGTCTCTCGCGATCACCAGGGGACCGTCAAGCGACGGGTGCTGATCCGCCAGGAACGGCGAGTAGTTGGCGTAACCCGCCCGGTCGTATTCGATCTGGTCGAGGCACTCGGCGGGCAGAGTCACGCCGCTGGGGAGACGAAGCGTTGGATCTCCGTTGGTCAGGGGACTGAACGCGGGAACCGTCTCTCCACCGGGTCCCAGTGCCGTGACCGCGGCGGCGGCGCGACCGGGGGGCCACCCTTCCGCTTCCGCCCGTCGGAGGGTCAGCTCGAGCGCACAGTGATCGGCCTGCCGGTAGGCTGTCTCCGCGCCCGAGGCGGACACCCCGAGTCCACGCATGCGCGCCAGCAGGCGATTTCCCCAGCTCACTGGCACGAATACGACGGCGTTCGAGACGGACGCGACCTGCGCTTCGGCAGCCAGGTCCACCTTCATGCTGGCGAGTCCGGACTGGTACACATGGAACCTGCGGGGAGTCGAATACGCCGCGGCGTACAGAACGCTCAGCATAAGGAGGAGGCCCGCCGTGCTCGTGACGGACACCCGGGTAAGGCCCGAGCCACTCCAGAGCGTACGACCCGCGGTGCGCCTGAACAGCTCGAGCAGACCCCTCGCCGTGAGAGGTGCCAGGAACGCGAGCCCTGAATAGAGGTAACGCGGTCCGAGAAAGGCGTCCCGGTGCCAGTAGAACAGGTAGGCGACGGGGATGGCCATGAAGCCCACCATGAGTCGCTGGTCCCACCTCCTTGACGCCCAGCCCGCCGCGAATAACAGGCCGGCGGGAATCAGGGCCGGAATCGGGCCCTCGAACATCAGGCTCGACAACAGGGCGAGGTCCGTCAATTCGTTGCGCAGGCCCGCCAGGGGGGAGTGGACGTCGCCCCACGGCGTCGAATGAAACCCCAGGCCATGATCCACTCCCCACAACTTGATGTAGCCGGGCAGAAGAGGGTCGCCAGTCGTCGCGGCGTTGTAGGCCAGATACACAATGACGGGAAACAGGGCGCCGATCGCACCTGCCAGGACCGAGCCCGCATCGCGCTCGCGCCAGGCCGAGGCCAGGACGAACGGTGCCATCGCGATTCCGACGGCGGCCGCGGTCAAAGGGCGAGAGAGAAACGCGGCCCCGATTGCCGTTCCCGCCGCCAGCAGCAGCCAGGGGGCCCGTCGCTCTTCCCAGAGCACCAGCAGGTACAGGAAGACGGAGACGAAGAACAGGGCGGACACGTGGTTCATGTGGCTCGCACCCATGAACCAGAAGAACGGCGACAGGGCCAGCACGATCAGGGTGGCCCGGGCCGTGGCCAGGTCATAGGCGCGGCGGGCAAATGCATACAGGAATAGGGCCGTTCCGACGGAAAGCGACACGGGCACCAGCCACCCCGCACCCAGCGCCGCCCCCAGACCGAGGAGAGCAGAGTGCCCGGGAGGATACTGGGAGTACCACCGGCCGCCATCCACCAGCATGTGCTGGACGGCGAAGAACGCCTCGTCCGGCGGCGCCCCCGCGTACAGTTGTCCGGACGTGAATATCCGCGCCTGGAACCACTGAACGACGCTGTCTATCAGGAGTGGGCGACGGGCAAAAGCGAAGACCGCAGTCGCCAGGAGAAGCCCCAGGAGCAGCAGGACCGCTCCCGCGGCCATCCTGGATCCGGCGCCGCCCTCGGCGTCGAGCGCGCGGAGCACTCGCTCGGGGGCCCGGATTGGGAACCACCGGGCCCCCAGTACGGCCAGGGTACCGAACACGAAGAGGCCCAGGAGGGCCTCCGAGGGCGGTGCCAGGCCCCGGATACGGTCGATCTCACCAAACAGCCAGGCCAGCGGGACGAACGGGACTACCAGCAGAAACCAACCGAACACGCGCCCGGAGCGAGAAGGGCTCATGACTGAGGTTCCTCACGCGGCAACCAGACGGTCATCGGACCGGAGACAGTCGCCTCGTACGAGCCGGTCAGCGCGGTCCACACGGGACGGGATCGCCAGAAGTAGGCCAGGACGAGGTCACGGGTTCCGACCCCGGGCGGAGCCGGGCTCGGCCCGATGTCCACGACGCTGAGCGCGAAGGGGATACGCCGGCTTTCCAGGTCCGAGACCAGCCGGGCAGGATCCCAGTGGCCGGTTTCTTCCATGGCGCCGAACGCGAACGGATCGTTGAGCCACGGCCTTCCGCCACGGTCCAGTACCGCCGGGAAAAACAGAGGGTCCGCGAGCGGATAGCCCTCGAACTCGGCCATCCGGGCCGATCCCGCCCCCGACGCCCAGGCTTTCATAGTGGGGTACTCCCGCAGGGCCGCAGCGCTCGCAGTGAGCCCGAGGGCTATGGCGAACAGCATCGCCAGGGCGCGGGTTCTCGGCGGCGGGGCGTCATGGGTTTCGCGCGCCCCGGAAGTGGCTCCCGGGACCCAGCGCACCGCGGCCAGCAGCAGCAGGGCGAACGTCGGCTCCAGCAGGTAGTTGACGCTGGAGCCGGTCTTGAGCATCGCCGCCGTGTGCAGCAGGACGCTCCCCCCGAGGTAGATCTCGGGAAACCCGAGGCCGAGGCGGCTGCGCATGACGAACAGGATGGCCGCGGCGATGGGGAACCACTGCAGTGGCCGGCTGTTCGAAAGGCTCGTGGTCAGGTGCGCCCATCCCGATGCCCCGGTGAGCGCACCCAGTGTGTTCGCCACGTAACCACCGGTCGTCGCCGTATCCAACAACCAGACACCGAGAAGAGTGGCAGAGGCCAGGCCCACGGCGAACAGCGAGGCTGAACCGTACCTCCGTTCCAGGACCAGGCTCGCGAACAACGCGGCGGGCGCCGCCACGAAACTCTGCTTGGTGAAGATCGCGAAAAAGAACGCGGTGGCGGCCGCGAATACCGGTAAAGCGCCTGACCGTACGCGATCTCCAGTCGTTCCAAGGGCCGCGGTGACCCCGACCCATGTGAACAGCAACGCCAGCGTGTCGGCCTGCGCCCCGCCGGCCAACCGGTAGACGCCTGGCGTCAGGAGAGCCGCCGCGGTAAGCGCTAGAATCCAGGTCGGAGGAGCCCTCCGGCGGCGTGCGTGCAAACCCAACAGGACCAGGAGGCCGAACAGGGCAGCGACGCTCACGATCCGCAGGCCCGTAAAGGTGCCGGCGCTCCCGATCCACCGATTCAGCCCGGCAGCGCCCACGAAATACGTGGGCGGGTACAGCGTCAGCACCACCGGCGGCTCGACCCAGCCGTCCGAGGGATAGAGATCCGGGAGGCCGCCCGCCTCGAGAGCGGCGAGGCTACCCAGCACCGGTCCCTCGGTGTAGTAGAAGACCGTCCCGGGCCGGGCAAGCCGCAGGCCGGCGAAGAAGAGAACGAAACCCAACAGCGCCACGTTGAGGGGTGCACAGAGGGTCCAGATCCGGCCGCGTGCGATCGTCAAGCGGGATCGCGCTCCTCATGGAGGGCGCCCGCGGGCTCTGAGGGCCCGGATACGCCGGACAGATTGCGGTATCGACCGACCACCCAGGCCGGCCTTCCCTTCGCCTCGTTGTAGATCCGGCCGATGTACTCACCGATCACGCCCACGGCGATGAGCTGGATGCCCCCCAGAAACAGGATCGAGGTCATGGTGGATGCCCAGCCGAGGATCGCCGCGCCCGAAATGAGCTTCTGGTACAGGACGCTGAGAAGCACGAGAAAGGCGACACCGGACACCAGGAATCCCATGATCGTCGCCATCCGGAGTGGAAGTTCGGAGAACGCGAAGAACGCGTCCGTCGCCATGCGCATCAGCTTCAGAGGTGACTGACGCGGCTGACCTGCGTACCGGGGAGCGCGCTCGAATTCCACTCCTATCTGCCGGCCCCCGACATAAGCGCGTAGTCCGGATACGAAGCGATCACGCTCGGGCATCGTGTTGATCACGTCGACGACCGCGCGGTCCATGAGAGAGAAGTTGCCCGCGTCGGCCGGGATGTCCAGGCTGCTCAACCGCCTGAGGATGCGATAGAACAGGCTGAACAGGGCACGCTTGGGAAGCGACTCCTTTCGTTCCCGCTTGAGGGCGTATACGACATCGTATCCCTCCTCCCACTTCTCGATCAGGAGTGGAATCACCTCGGGGGGATCCTGCAGGTCACCGTCGAGGAGCACCACCGCATCGGCCCCGGTCGCCGCCAGGCCTGCAGAGATGGCCAGCTGCTGCCCGAAGTTGCGCGACAGGTGAATGACGCCGACGCGCCGGTCCTCCTGCGCGAATCCCGCGAGCAAGTCGGGGGTGCGATCCCGACTGCCGTCGTCGACGTAGATCACGCGCCATTCGTATGGAAGACCGCCGAGCGTGTCCGCCAGGCGACGGTTGAGCTCGGGAAGGATAGCCTCTTCGTTGTATACGGGAACGACTGCGTCCAGCGTCTTCACGGGTCCTCCGGATCGGGTTCGACCTCTTCGTCAGGATCCCAGGCGTACAGGCCCACTAGCTCCACACCGTCCAGCTCGACGGCCAGCTCCGGTCGCACGTTCTCGTAGATCCGCCAATGATACGGCTCGAACGACGCCTTGCGAGCTACGAGTAGAAGATAGTCCGGCGGCATCCTCTCGGTCACCACGATGTCGTCGCTCAGCATGCCATTCGATTGGAGCCACTGATAGTGTGCCACGTTGGGCCATGCGGACAGACGGGAGCCGGGCGGCAGCGTCTCGCCGACTCTTTCCAGGAACGCAGGGGTGACGGCTTCCAGCCAGTAGGTGCTCTCCATTCCGGCTCGATTCGCACCCTTCACCCCTCCGATCACCTCGTTGTAATAGGCGAGATAGAAAGGCGCGACCTGCACGGTCTGCACATACGGCGGAACGAAGAACAGCGCCCCGAGCGCGAGCGTCGCCAGCAGTGCTCTCTGCTCGGGCACCCTCCGTCCGGCGAGGCGCACCATGGATCCGAATCCGCGGCCCGCCAGGAGCGCGACGAACGGGAACATGGGAAGCCAGAGCCGAACCCCGTCGTGATTGGGAGTTCCCCGCGCCGCCATGAGGGCGATCCAGAACAGGATTTGTGTCAGACACAAGCCCTCGATGGGTCGCTTTTCCCACTTGCGGGCTCCCACCACGGCGCCCCACGCCGAAAGCACCAGGATGCCGAGAGGGACGGTGATGAGTGTCATCACGGTCGCCTGGTTCCCCGGAACCTCGTACCCCCAACGTTGCCCCAGGTAATAGGTCGCGATCGGTATCACCTCGTCGCGCGCCAGGCTATCCTGAACGAGCCGCAGCGTCTCCGCCACCGGGTCGTGCCACATGAGGGGGTTGAGGGCCCACGCCACTGCGAGCCCGCCAAGCCCCCACAGGACGGCCCCCGCCACGGCTCGCCGGGACCTTCCATACGCGATCATCCACAGCAGCATCGCGACAGGAATGAAGTACCCCGTGAACTTGGTGGCGAGGGCAAGCCCGAGCGCTGCCGAACCGATGGCCAGATACCGGCGCCGGTCCTCCACGGCGTAGAGGACCAGTCCCGCGGAGGCGACGAACCAGGCAAGAGTCGTCACCATGTCGGTCGCCCCGATGTGGGCATGCCCCACGACACGAGGCATGAGGAGAATCGAGAGCCCGGCCCCGACCCCGGCAGCCCTTCCCCAGGTCAGTCCCGCCAGCCACGTGACGCAGGCCACGAGAATCGAGAAGAAGCCGAGGGGGGCGAGGCGGAAGCCGACGATCTCCCCCGTCCAGCGCCCGAACGCCGCTTCCGTGGCAACCATGGCCAGCTTGTAGGCCGGCGGATGCGGGTTCCAGTAACGACGCCAGTTGAAGGTCTCCCTGACGATCTCCTGGCGGAATTGCTGCGCCCGGTCAGGACCGGCGACGACATGGGCGGCCCAGTCATGAATGCGTTGGGAGGAATCAAAGTAGTACGGTTCGTCCCAGGCGACTCCCACGTCGTCCAGGCCGGGAAAGAGCCATGCGAAGGCGAGGACACCCAGTGCCACACCAGCCCACAGGACGAATCGTCGCACAGCCCGGTCAGGAATCATCGAGTTCGATAGACCATCATGAGGGGCACTCCCTCGAGCGAGACCGAGAGCATCGGCGGTCCGCCGAATCCGACCAGGGCGGTCTCCGTGCGCCGCCATTGGGCCTTGCGATTGAGAACGAATACGAAGTCGGCCGAAGCGGCCTTTCGATCGAGAGCCACGGTGGCGAAGCTCTCCGACCCCTCGCATGCCAGCGCGATATCGTCCGTTCCGTCGGGGTTCGAGAGCTGGGTCTCCACCCTCCAACCCGCCGGTACCCAACCAACCGCCTGATAGAAGCACATCTCTTCGATGAAGAAGCCGGGATCCACCGGCGCATCCGGGGGAAGTATCTCTGCCAGGTCCTCGAGGGCCGCGCGGTTGAGCACTTCCTTGAGGTTGGTGACCTCGAGGCCCCGGCGCTCGGCTCCCTCGACACCACCGATGAGTGCGTTGAAATAGGAGAGCTGATAGGGATGGACCTGCGCCGTCCGCAACGCCGCCGGAGCCAACAACGCGACGACAGAAAGGGCGACGATGAGGTCGCGGCGCTCCGCGATGACCGGGAAGCGAGCCTGCAGGCCGCGGGTGACCCACTCCCCGATGGCCACGGCTCCCGTGCCCGCCAGCACGCAGTAGAACGGAAACAGCGGCAGGAACAGGCGCACGCCGTCGTGCATCGGCGCGGACGGAAGCGCCAGCGCCCCGTACAGTACCGCCATATTGAGGAGAACCAATCCACGCAGCGCACCCGAGCGGGGAGCGAACAGCCCCGCCACGGTGGCTACCAGCAAGGACAGTGGATAAACGGCGAGGGTCCAGACGTAGGGGTAGTGCCAGGGTGGCCTGAACAGGTAGACAGACCCCAGGTACTCGGTGGCGATCCGAGTGTCGTCAGCCGCGGCTCGGTCGAGCCCGGCGCGCAGGTAGTCGCTGATTCCCTGCCCCGGATCCACCCACATGACGGGATTCACGGCGACGAATACGAGCGCGCCCGCGAGGCAAAGCACGAGAAACGCCGCCACCCCGCTCCGATTGAAGACGAGCCACACGGCCAGTACCGGCAGCAGCAGCAGACCGGAGAACTTGGTCGCGACGGCCGCGCCCAAGAACAAGCCCGATCCCAGGAACCAGCCCGAGCCACCTTCCTTGACGGCGATGTCGAGTGAAGCGACGGTCCAGAACCAGAAGGCAGCGAGGAACAAGTCCGTGTGCGCCAGGTGCCCGTGCGCGAACAGGACGGGAAAAGCTGGAACCGCCAGACCCGCAGCGAGACCCGCGGCCAGCGAGCGGGAACGCCACGCCGTGTAAGCGCCGACCGATGCGGCGAGAGCCGCGAACGTCAGCATCACCGCGCCCCTGTAGGCCGTGAGCGGATCCGTCAGGTCTCGCAGCAGGACCCACGAGAGCCCGCTCAGCTCTCTTGAGAGCGGTGGGTGCGGAATCCTGTCGGCGTACCAGCGCCAGTGCTCGAATACCCGATCCTGGTTCACTGCGATCGTGGGCTCACCGCCGAGAACAGCCCCCCACAGGTCACTCCCCCACGCGAGTTGACGCAACGAACTGTAGAAGTAGTTCCCGACGTCACTCGCGATCCCGTAGTCGATGACTGTCAGGGCCGTGGCCGCCAGCGTAGCCGCGAACAGACCGAACGCGAGCCATCGAAGGGCGGTGGGCGAGGGCCAGGTCCTCTTGCGCGCCGTCATAGTCTCTGGCTCCGGGCCATGACCCAGGTCGCCGTGAAGGCCAGCAGTCCGGCCAGACTGATCGCCGCGCCAAGCAGGATCGAACCGGGCGCGAAGCGGAATTCCAGGTCGCTCACACCGGCCGGTACGGGAACCGCCATGAAGACACCGTTCGCCCGCAGCACGGGAGATTCCATGCCGTTGACGGTGGCCTTCCAACCGGGATACCACCGATCACTGAGTACCGCGAGCATCGGGCCGGAAGCGCTTACCCTGGCGGTCACCCGGTTGGAGTGATCCAGCCGCGAGAGAACTTCGCCCACGGCTCCCGGGTCGAGTTCAACCCCGGGCTCCGCTTCCAGGACGGCTCTTTCGCCAAGCCCGAACTCGTCCTCCAGGACGCGGCGCAGCGCCGGGGCCTGACCGTCCCGTACCTCGTAGTCTCCCACCAGGTAGAGTCGTGCCACCGGATCCGGTACCTCGTAGATGCGGATCGGGAGTTCGGGGTGTGACGCGGCCAGGATCAGGCCAGAGATCGAGTCGGCGCTAGCGGTGGCATCGGCGTAGAAACCCACGTTCATGGCCCGCAGGAAATGCAGCGGATCGTCGTTCCACGCTCGCAACGCGGCTTCGTTCGTCAGGGCTACGGAGATGAGTTCCACCCCCTGGAGACCGTCCTGCATCGGGAACCCGAAGATCTGCCCCACGTTCGGTCCCATGGTCTGGTAGTCCAGGTACATGTTGGACAGCTCCCAGGCGCCGAGTACGCTCACCATGCTCCCCATGGCCGCATGATGGGGTGAACCGCGAAACCGTACGTCGCCACGGGGAGACATCAGCCCATCGAGCGCGTCTGCGGTCCACGGGGCGGTCACGTACACATCGCTTTCAACCGACGGGTTCACGTCCCGGTGAGCCAGGGTGAGATCGACCAGGACGAGAGCCACCAGGATCACCGAGGCGAGACCCCGCCGCAGCCGACCCGACCGGTACAACCACGTCACGGCGGCCAGGCAGAGGGACAGGGCGGCAATCCGCAGAGCGATGCCGCCGTATAACCCCGACGCGGGTCGCGGATCTTCACACAGGAGAGCCCCGTTGAGCCATCGTTCGCAGGCTCCGGAGAGCATTCCGTCGGCCCGTCCCAGGAGTATGGCTACACCTCCGTACAGACAGACCACCACGAGAATCGGGACCCACACGCCCATACCTCCGGCTGTCCGCTCTCCCCGAGTCTTCCCGCCGCCGATGGTCAGCCACCGTTCCGTTCCCTGCGCGGAGAATACCGAAAAGGCCAGCGCTCCGATCAGAAGGAACTTCTCAGGATACCGGAACGGTCGAAACGGCGGGACCCACTCAAACAGCGCGCGATACATGGGACTGTGGCTGCCGAGGGCCAGCAGAACGGATACAATGGCCGCCGCTCCCCAGAACAGGGTCCAGCGACGACCACGCCCTCGTAGCACCCCGATCAGGGCCAGGGCCAGCGCGATGCCTCCCCCGTAGATACTCAAGATCCAGGGTACTTCAGAGCTGGCCATGAACCGGGTTGAGAATCCATGGGCTCCGGTGTGCAGGGCCGGCGGCAATATCCAGTGCAGCGCGCCGACCGGTCCTAGCGAGCGTGACGACGCGTATTCCAGATCGATGGGGAGGCGGCGCACCGAGTGGCTGATGTACTCGGCGAACGGGAGGAGTTGAACCGACACCAGGGCCACCGCGAAGACGCCGGCGATCGCGAACGCCATAGTCTGTCTACCCCGCGGCAGCTCGCGGCCCTCAGGGTTGACCAGTCCGTGCGCGAAGACCAGGGTTAGGCCGAGAACCAGCATCTGGGGCTCGCCGCCGAGGAACGCGACCGCGCACAGGACGGCGAAGAGAAGCAGATCCCTGATCCGCCCTCCGTCCAGCACACGGTCCCAGGCAAGGAAGAGCCACGGTAGCCAGGCCACCGTCTGCAGGTTGTTGATGAAATTGCCGAGCGAGACGAAGAAGCCCCCCAGCATGAATACCGATCCGCCCAGCACGGCCGCCGTCCACCCGTGTCCCCACCGCCTGAGCAGAAACGCCAGCCCCGCCCCCGCCAGCGGATAGTGCAGAACGACGAGCCAGTCAAAAGCGGCAGGCATGGGCAGGCCGTACAGTATCAGGCTACCCGGGTAGAGCAGACCTGGTTGCAGCGAAGCGAAGAACGGCTCCCCGCCCGCGACCCACGGATTCCACAGGGGGAGCTCTCCGGCCCGGACCGCTGAGACCAGGAAGTGCTTCATCGGATAGAAGAAGGGGGCCACATCACGGCTGAAGAACACCTCGCCGCGAAACAGGACCCTGTCGAAGAAGGCCGCGGCCGCTACGAAGAAGAGCCCGCCGACAAGTACCGGAGCGGGGACGACACGTCGAACACGCCCCACGGAGATCACGTTTCGAACGCTCCGTCAGCCGACACGAACGTCCAGGGATGACCGAAGGGCGCGGCGGGAACACCCGCCGCGCCCTGGTCTGCGATCTTCAAGTGAGCCGAAGATTCGGAATGTGCCCTTACGGAGACTTCTGAACCTTGCCCTCGATCGAACTGCCTGTACCCACCTGCACCCAGTAGGTGTTGCCTGAGGCGGAGTGCGACGCGGTGATCGCATAACCACCGGCCGAAGCGGCCGAAGCGGAAATTGAGATCCCGGTGCTCGTGGTGAAGGAGCCTGTCGCCATCGCGGCCGGTGCGTAGGTCTGATCGTCGGCGAAGTACGCCTCCTGCGACGCCATCGCATTCCGAACGTCGCTCTTCGCGGTCGCGTCGAATGCCTTCTCCTTCGTACTGGCGAACTGCGGAATCGCGATCGCGGCAAGGATGCCGATAATCACGACTACGATCAGCAGCTCGATCAGGGTGAAACCCTTCGTGTTGCGGAGCATGAGTCCTCCAACTGTTCTGGTTTGTGAACGGTTTCTCTTCCGAGTAGTCGTTTTCGTTCACCGGTGGAGGACCTTGCCTCCGGCATGGGTTATGGCAACCCGTATGCCGGACATTTTAGGAAACTGCAACTAGCCGTCATTTATACAGTTACCGTTCGACATGGCAGATTGCCACACTCTCGCCGCGCACGGCGTCCTTGCACTCTGCAAAGTTTACCTGCCGTACTGCAATGGTTGACGACTCAGCCGTCGAGGTCGTAGCGCTTGATCTTCCGATACAGCGTACTCGGGTCTATTCCAAGCACCTCCGCGGCCCGCGTTTTGTTGCCGGCCTCGGCGCGAAGCACGTGCTCGATGTAGGCTCGCTCGATGACGTCGAGCGCCGGATTTACGGCCGGCCGGTCCTGTACGAGGGGCTCGGGTGGTGCCTCGCGAAGTCGTGCG
>Ga0209567_10000459_pt1 | contig 22302 bp, 20 predicted proteins | sample COG_12_FD_184756 | JGI IMG/M metagenome (GOLD analysis project Ga0209567, IMG submission 184756) | Pelagic marine sediment microbial communities from the LTER site Helgoland, North Sea, for post-phytoplankton bloom and carbon turnover... | ecosystem: Environmental > Aquatic > Marine > Neritic...
GGAGCCCGAGGACAAGTTCTCGCTGCAGCCCGTCGCGGATCGCCTCGGCGAATTGCTCGGCCGAGAAGTACCGCTCGTGAAGGACTGGATCGACGGCGTCAATGTCGATCCCGGCCAGGTCGTGCTGTGTGAGAACGTGCGTTTCCTGGCGGGCGAAAAGAAGTGCGACGAGGCGCTGGCGAAGAAGATGGCGGCGCTTTGCGACGTGTTTGTCATGGATGCTTTCGGCACGGCTCACCGTGCTCAGGCAAGTACCTATGGCGTTGCGGAGCACGCGCCCGTCGCCTGCGCCGGTCCTTTGCTTGCAGCCGAGCTGGAAGCGCTCGGCAAAGCTTTAGACAATCCGCGGCGCCCGTTTGTCGCGATTGTTGGCGGCTCCAAGGTTTCCACCAAGCTGACCGTGCTCGATACGCTGGCGGGAATAGTCGACACGCTGATCGTGGGTGGTGGCATAGCCAACACGTTTATCGCGGCGGCGGGTCATGATGTCGGCAAGTCCCTGTACGAGGAAGACATGCTGGATACGGCACGCTCGCTGGCTGCGGACGACAGCGATCGTGCCGACATTCCCGTGCCTGACGATGTCGTCGTCGCCGGCGAGTTTGCGGCGGATGCCGCGCCCGCGACGAAGACTGTCGCAGAGGTCGGCGCCGATGACATGATTCTCGACATCGGGCCGCAGACCGCGGAGCGATTTGCGGCGATTCTCAAGAATGCCGGAACCATCATCTGGAACGGACCTGTCGGCGTTTTCGAGTTCGACAGTTTCGGCGACGGCACCCGCGTGCTTTCAGAGGCCATCGCTGCCAGCGACGCGTTCTCTGTCGCCGGCGGTGGCGATACGCTCGCGGCTATCGACAAGTACGGGGTGCGGGACAGCATTTCCTATATCTCGACCGGTGGCGGCGCATTCCTGGAATTCGTGGAAGGCAAGCAACTGCCCGCTGTCGCGATGCTCGAAAAACGCGGTTCCTGACGCGTTGCGCTGACACCAGCTCGTCACCGGAACGCGGTAACTCGTTTCGCTTAACCTCGCTCGACGTCCCTGTCTCGCTCGGATCGGGCTTCGCTCGTTTTGGCGTCCTGCGTTACTTCGCTTCGCACGACGCGTAACGAGTTACACGCGTCCCGCCGCCGAATCGTGCCACCGTCGATCTGTGTCATTGACCGGCGCGAGCGGGCGAGATATTTGTTGGCGAGACATAAAGCGAGCGCAGCGAGTCAGTCCGCCAACAAAGTATGTCGTCCGATCGCTCCCGTCAGCGCCACGTTCCGGTGACAAATTGGTGTTGCGAAGTTATCGCCTCTCAGGTGGGGAACGGTCCGGTGATGGCAATCGTCATGCCGGGGTACTGGATATTCACAAACATCGTGTTGCCGTCCGGCGAAAAGCAGACACCCGCGAGTTCCGAGTTGGAGTAGGGGTTATCGGCCATCGGGTACTGGCTGCCGTCGGGCCGGATTCCAACCAGGCCGCAATGGTGGCTCGTGTCCTCGCAAACGATCAGGTCGCCCCACGGCGCCATGGTCAGGTTGTCGCAGTTCCTGAGCAGCGAGGTCTCGTTCGCTTCCGCGATCAGGGTGAGCTGACCGGGCGCCTCGGCTTCGCGCTGCGTGCCTTCGTAGGCGCTTGGCGTGTAGGTAAATACCTGTCCGATGCGTGATGGTCCGCCGATCGTGCATGTGAATGCGAAACGGTCGCCGGCAACGCACAGGCCTTCGCCGCGTGCGAACGTCGTCGCACCGAGAGCAGCTCCGCGCAGCCTGAGGTTGTTCTCCACCGGGTCGACATCGTCGAGTTCGATCCAGCGCGTCGCGAGCGGTTCGTTAAGCGGCGTTTGCGGCACGGCCGACCAGTTGTGCGTCATGATGGACGAATGCCCGACGAGGGCCAGCGCCTGCAGGCGCCCGCCATCGAGCAGCTTGCCTGGTGTATTCGGTATGTAGCGGTAAAAAAGGCTGTGGTAGCGGTCCTCGGTCATGTAGACGATGCCCGTACCCTCGTCAACCGCGCAGGCTTCGTGCTCGAAGCGGCCCATCGCCTTGATTGGTTCGGCCTTGTTCAGACCGTCGGCGTAGGCCGAAACCTCGAATACGTATCCGTGGCGCTGGTCACGCGTAATCCTGTGGGCAGAATGCCATCGCTTGCCCGGGCTCTCGAAGCATTCCTCGCAACTGAGCCAGCTGCCCCAGGGTGTCGGGCCACCGGCGCAATTGAGTTCGGTGCCGCCGAGGCTCAGAAACTGTTTCTCCGTGGCGCCCGTGGCCGGGTTGTAAATGGTCGTCGTGGTGCCGCCGCCTGCCGGCGTCTTGCCCGAGCCGCGGTCATACAGCTTCTCGGCAATATCTTTCGGCACCTCGCCGTAGGCGTCGCCGAACGCCGAGTTCGCGAGCCAGGCCGGATCGATTTCATGGTTGCAGACCAGGATTATGCGCCCGTTCTCGCCGCGGAAAGCCGCCATCCCATCATGCGCTATGGGCACGTGCAGGCCGTCGTGCATGCGATCGCCAGCCCTGGATACGACGCGGTAACTGAACTCGGGCGGCAGGTCGAGGATTCGTGCCGGATCCGCCCGAAGCTTGCTTTCTCCCGCGTTGCCCGAGCGACACCCCTGAGTCAGAGCGGGCGTCGCGGCAGCGGCAGCGATGCTCTTGAGAAAGCGGCGTCTGTTCAGCATGGTCTGGCGATCCTCGTTGCTGGCCCTTCAGCATAGCCGGTCTTCATGACGCCGGGAAGACGGCGGGCGGAATTCGTAACACCGATTGCGAATCAGCTGTGCAATAATCGCCGCCATGCTGAGACGAACCAAAATCGTGGCGACACTCGGGCCCGGGTCCGACAAGCCCAAGACCATCCGCAAGATGATCAATTCGGGCGTCGACATTGCGCGCATCAATTTCTCCCACGGTAGTGCCGACGATCATCGTGGGCGCGCTGCGCGCCTGCGGGCCGCGGCTATCGAATGTGGTCGGGACGTCGGCCTGCTGGCCGACCTGCAGGGGCCCAAGATCCGAGTGCTGCGGTTCGAGAATGGCAGCGTGAATTTGAAGGATGGCGCATCGTTTTTCCTGGACAGCACGCTGGGTCTCACGGAGGGCAACGAGAATGGCGTCGGTGTGGCGCTCGATACGCTGCACGAAGACGTAAAGAAGGGCGACACCCTGTTGCTCAACGACGGCCTGATTTCGCTCGTTGTCGATTCGGTCGAGGGCACGCGCATCCACACAACTGTCCTGAACGGCGGCATTCTGTCCGATCACAAAGGAATCAACCTCCGGGGTGGTGGCCTTTCCGCGCCTGCACTGACCGATGTCGATCGCGCCAATATCAAGCTCGCGGCCGAGCTCGAGGCGGATTTCCTCGCGGTCTCGTTCGTGCGCAGCGGCGAGGATATCGCTGAAGCGCGTGAGCTGTTTCGCGAGGCGGGCGGTCACGGCCACATGGTTGCCAAGATCGAGCGCACCGAAGCCGTCGCCAACATCGACTCGATCATCGATGAGTCCGACGTCGTGATGGTCGCGCGCGGTGATCTTGGCGTCGAGGTGGGTTACGCCGTACTGACGGGCCTGCAGAAGAAACTGATTCGTCAGACGCGCACGCAGCACAAGATCGCGATTACGGCGACGCAAATGATGGAATCGATGATCGAGAACCCGGTGCCGACGCGCGCAGAGGTCTCGGATATCGCGAACGCCGTCATCGATGGCACGGATGCCGTTATGCTGTCGGGTGAGACGGCGGTCGGCAAATACCCCAACAAAGCGATCCAGGCGATGGCGGAAGTCTGCCTTGGTGCCGAGAAGTACCCGATACCGCATGGCACGACGACACACCGGCTCAACGATCGTTTCGAGCTCGTCGACGAGGCCATCGCGATGGCCACCATGTACACAGCGAACCATGTCGCCGTTAAAGCCATTGTCGCGTTGACCGAGTCAGGGTCGACCACGCGCTGGATGTCACGAATCCGTTCGGATATTCCGATCTACGCGTTGACACCGCACAAGGCAACGAACCGGCGCGTCGCGCTTTACCGAGGCGTCTACCCGGTATCGTTCGAGCCCGATCCCGAAAACCCGCGGCGCCTTTACCAGGACATCTTCAACATCCTGCTCGCGAAAGATCTGGTCGAGGTCGATGACCTCGTTATCTTCACCAAGGGCGACCTCGAGGGTGTTTCGGGAAATACCAATGCGATGAAGATTCTAAGGGTAACGAGCGAACCGTGAGGCTCGGGCCCGGCAGGATAATCGGCGCCGTTGTGATCCTGGTCGTCGCCATTATGGGCGCCGTAGTACTCGGCCTGCGCGCCAGCCTCCCGCAGATCGATGGGGAGTTTGCCGTCGCGGGAGTCGACGCCGGGGCGAGGATCGCGCGCGATGCGGACGGCATCCCGGCAATCAGCGCGGCAAATCGCCGCGATCTCGCTTTCGCAACGGGCTTCGCGCACGCGCAGGACCGGTTCTTCCAGATGGACATGATCCGGCGGCAGGCGGCCGGCGAGTTGTCTGAGCTCGTGGGGCGGGTTGCCCTGGGCGTCGACAAGCGCTTTCGTTTCCATCGTTTTCGCAGTCGCGCAAAAGCCGTACTTGACGCCGCGTCCGCGTCGGACAGGGAAATCATCGAAGCCTATGCAGCCGGTGTGAATGCGGGCCTCGCATCTCTCGGGACCAGGCCCTTCGAGTATTTCGTGCTGCGCGCCGAGCCGAGTCCATGGCTGGCGGAAGACTCCGTGCTGGTCGTTTTTGCCATGTACATGGATCTCAACGACTCGCGAGCACGCAAGGAAGTTCAGCGCGGACTCGCACATCGCGTTTTGCCCGAGCCCGTGTATGCGTGGATGTACCCGCAAGGCACCTCGTGGGATGCACCTATAATGGGCGATCCGCGGCCCGCCATGCCGATTCCGCCCGAAGAGGTTTACTCCGTCCGACATGTCGCGGATGCGGCGCCGCCGGCCAATGAGGTTGGTCGCTACCCGTTGCGGGGCAGCAATAATTGGGCGGTGTCCGGCGCCCTCACGGAGAACGGCCGTGCGATCGTCTCGAACGACATGCACCTGGGCCTCAATACGCCCAATATCTACTACCAGGCCCGTCTCGTCGTCGCAGGCAGCAGCGATGTTGCTGGCGTGACGATACCGGGCGCGCCCTTCGTGATTGCGGGCAGCAATACCAGGGTCGCGTGGGGCTTCACCAACAGCTATGGCGACTGGACCGACGCCGTCATTCTCAGACCGGGCTCGACGGCCAATACATACCAGACGCCGGATGGCGACAAGGAGTTCGTAACGCACCGGGAGCAGATCGCTGTCAAGGACGGGCAGGCTGTCGAGTACGTAATCCGCGAAACTGTCTGGGGCCCCGTACTCGACGATGTTGACTACCCGGATGGCGAGGTTGCGGTCAGCTGGATCGCGCACAAGCCAGAGGGCGTCAACCTGCGCATTATCGACCTGGAGACGGCCGCCAACGTCGAGCAGGCGCTCGATATCGCGAACACGATGGCAATGCCGCCACAAAATTTCGTTACCGGGGACGCGGGTGGCAATATCGGCTGGACGATCGCCGGCCGGATCCCGCGAAAATCCGGCTTCGACCCGATGCTGCCGGCGGACTGGAGCAACAAGCAGGGCTGGCAGGGCTGGCTGGGTGCCGACGAGTACCCGCGGGTCGTAAACCCCGACAGCGGCCGCATCTGGACGGCCAACGCTCGCGTCTCCGACGCCGAGGCCTTGCGTCTCATTGGCGACGGCGGCTACGACCTCGGTGCCCGCGCCAGGCAGATTCGCGATGGCCTGTTTGCGAAGCAGAGCTTCACGCCCCGGGACATGCTCGCGATCCAGTACGACGATCGCGCGCTATTCCTGGCCCGCTGGAGGGACCTGCTGCTCGAACTGCTGGACGACTCGGTCGTCGGCGATGACGCCGAACTACTGGAATACCGCCGGCTGGTGCAGGACTGGCTGCCCCGTGCGGCCCCGGAGTCTGTGGGTTACCGTCTCGTGCGCGCTTTTCGCCTCGAACTCGAGAAGCGCACGTTCCATGCGCTGATGGCGCCAGCCCGCCAGGCCTATGGAGACGACGTCAAGCTGCGGCGCAGCAACCAGTTCGAAGGTTCCTTGTGGTCGCTCGTTACGACCAGGCCACTGCATCTCCTGCCGAACGGCTACGATAGCTGGGCCGGGCTTATGCTCGCCGTGGTGCGGCAGAACATCGAGTATTTCAACAGCAATTTCGAAGGCGGGCTCGACGAACGGGCCTGGGGAGAGATCAACACGGCCGCGATTCGGCATCCGCTGAGTCGAAGCATTCCGGTCTTCGGGCAGTATCTCGATATGCCCGCCGATGCGCTCAACGGTGACCTGGACATGCCCAAGGCACAGGGGCCGTCCTTTGGCGCATCTGAGCGATTCTCGGTCTCTCCGGGCGATGAGGCGAACAGCATCCTGCACATGCCCACGGGCCAGAGTGGCCATCCCCTGTCGAAATTCTACGGTCGCGGTCACGATGACTGGGTGCGCGGCCGACCGAGCCCGTTTCTGCCAGGAGAGCCGCAGCATACGCTAACGCTGGTTCCTGTCACGGAGTAAGATAGAAGGATCAAGTACGGGATTAATGATGACAGACCAGAAATTCACAGGCACCAGTTCCTATATTGCGACCGACGATCTGATGATGGCCGTCAATGCCGCGGTGACGCTGGAGCGGCCGATACTCGTGAAAGGCGAGCCCGGCACCGGCAAGACGCAACTCGCCATCGAGGTCGCCCACTCGCTGGGCAGGCCGCTTCACGAATGGCACATCAAGTCGACGACCAAGGCCCAGCAGGGGCTGTACGAATACGATGCAGTGGCGAGGCTGCGGGATTCGCAGCTCGGCGATGACCGCGTGCACGACATCGGAAACTATATCGTCCGGGGCAAGGTGTGGGAGGCGTTCGAGTCGGAACAGCAGCCCGTGCTGCTGATCGACGAGATTGACAAGGCAGATATCGAGTTTCCGAACGACCTGTTACAGGAACTCGACCGCATGGAGTTCTTCGTCTACGAAACGAAGCAGCTCATCAAGTCGCGCCACAGGCCGATCATCGTTATCACGAGTAACAACGAGAAAGAGCTGCCGGACGCCTTTTTGAGGCGCTGCTTCTTTCACTACATCAAGTTCCCCGACAAGGACACGATGGCGAAAATCGTCGACGTGCACTTTCCGAAGCTGAAAAAGGACCTGCTGCGGGAGGCGCTCCAAGCGTTTTACAAGGTCCGCGACGTGCGCGGGTTGAAGAAGAAGCCGTCGACGTCCGAGTTGCTCGACTGGATCAAGCTGTTGCTCGCCGAAGACATTCCTCCCGAGGCGCTTCGCGGCAGTGATACGAAGAATGCCATTCCGCCGCTGTACGGTGCTTTGCTCAAGAACGAGCAGGACGTGCATCTGTTCGAGCAGCTCGTGTTTCTCGACAGGCGCACGAACCCGCAGTAAGTCCCGTGCTGATCCCGTTTTTTTACATGCTTCGTGAAGGCGGTATGAAGACGTCGATCACCGAGTTGCTGACGCTGCTCGAGGCAATGAAGAAAGGTCTTGCGGGACAGAGCGTCGATGACTTCTACTTCCTCGCACGTGCGAGCCTGGTCAAGGACGAGGCGGATCTCGATCGCTTCGACCGCATATTCGGCGCGTACTACAAAGGCATCGAAGACTCGCTCGGGGATCTCATGCAGGAGATTCCCGAAGACTGGCTCAGGCACCAGGCCGAACTCATGCTGAGCGAAGAAGAGCGCGCCAGGATCGAGTCCATGGGCGGCTTCGAAGAACTCATGAAGGCGCTGCAGGAACGACTGGATGAGCAGGATGAGCGTCATGAAGGCGGCAATCGCTGGATCGGGACGGCCGGCACTTCGCCGTTCGGCGCTTACGGCTACAATCCCGAAGGCGTACGCATGGGGCAACAGGGCTCGCGAAATCGCAGTGCCGTGAAGGTCTGGGACAAACGCGAGTACCGCAATCTCGACGATTCCGTCGAACTCGGTACGAGAAACATCAAGATTGCGCTTCGCAAGCTGCGAAAGTTCGCGCGCGAAGGCGCCGCAGACCAACTCGACCTCGGCGACACGATTGACAAGACGGCACGCAACGCCGGGCTCCTGGATATCCGCATGGTTCCGGAGCGCCACAACGCGGTCAAAGTGCTCTTATGTCTCGATATCGGTGGTTCGATGGACGATCACGTGCGGGTCTGTGAGGAGATGTTCTCGGCCGCGCGCAGCGAGTTCAAGCACCTCGAGTACTTCTATTTCCACAATTTCATCTACGAAAACCTGTGGAAGGACAATCGGCGTCGACATAGCGAGAAAACGCCCACGCTGGACGTCACGCACAAGTATGCGTCCGATTACAAACTGATATTCGTCGGTGACGCCACAATGAGCCCGTATGAAATCGTATACGCGGGCGGCAGCGTGGAGCACTGGAACGAAGAACCGGGTGCCGTCTGGATCAAGCGCTTGCTGAATACCTACCCGAAGTCAGTCTGGCTGAACCCCGAGCCGCAGCAGCGCTGGGATTACACGCCTTCGACGAAACTCGTTCGCGAGATCATGGACGACCGTATGTACCCGTTAACGATCGCCGGCCTGGACGACGCAATCAAGTCGCTTCATTGAGCAACTTCAGGTCGGCAATGACCTGTGCCGAATGCTCGGACGGCTTCACCTTTTCGTAGTGTTTGGCAATCTGGCCGTCGGGCGCAATGATGAAGGTCTGCCGCTTGGCCACGGTCATGCCCAACATCCGCGTCTTGACGCCATAAGCATCAGCCGCGTCACCATCGACATCCGCGAGCAGTGGAAACGGCAGCGAGTGGTTTTCCGCAAACTCGCGATGCGATTCGACATCGTCGAGACTGACACCCAGGATCTGAGCATTGAGGTCGCGGAACGCGAAAATGTTGTCACGGAATTCGCAGGCTTCGGTAGTACAACCGGGCGTTTCATCTTTGGGGTAGAAGTACAAGACGACCCACTGGTCGCGGTAGTCCTCGAGCGAATGCAGCTGACCCGTCTGATCGGCCAGCTCGAATTCAGGCGCCCGGCTGCCGACGCTCGGTGCCTCCGAGGCCGTTCCGTAGGGCGCAAAGGCGAGGACGCCGGCGGCCGCGATCAAGAAGAGTATGCGTTTCATGGTGTTTGCAGAATCCGTTCAGTAGCGATTCCTGGTTGCGATCCGATTACTATAATACGCTTTAGACTGGCCCGGGCGAAATCTCTTGTGCAAGACTGCATTTTCATGTGATGAACGAAAGCCGTGAAAAACTGAGGACGGCGCTGGTATTGCCCGGCGGCGGTGCGCGTGGCGCGTTCCAGGTGGGGGTTCTGAAGGCCCTTGCGGAGCTCTTGCCGCGCGATAGCGCAAACCCCTTCGGGGTCATCAGCGGCACGTCGGCCGGCGCCGTCAATTCGGTGGTGCTGGCTTCGAGGGCGCATCATTTTCGCTCTGCGATTGCCGAACTCGAGCAGGTGTGGGGACACTTCCGTTGCCATCACGTTTACAAGACCGATCACCTGACGATGCTCAGGAGCAGCCTGCACTGGCTGGCATCGATTGTGCTGGGCGGCTGGCTTGTCGGCACGCCAAAGTCGTTGCTGGATAACTCGCCGCTACGCGACCTCTTAAGCAGCACCATGCACTTTCCGCGTGTACAGGACGCCATCGAAGCGGGCCACCTCGATGCGCTTGCCATCACGGCCGCAGGCTACGCGACCGCGCGTTCGACCTCGTTCTTCGAGGCGTGCCCGGAACAGCGGGACTGGCGGCGAACCCGCCGTCTCGGCAAACGCACGGATCTGCACCTCGACCACCTGATGGCGAGCATAGCAGTGCCCATGATCTTCCCGCCGGTACTTATCGGTAATGAGTATTTCGGCGATGGTGCGATGCGCCAGGCAACACCGCTGAGCCCGGCCGTGCACCTGGGCGCCGATCGCATCCTGGTGATCGGTATTCGTGACGAGGTTGGCGGCGTGGAGCCCACGAAGAAGCAGGCGCTGCCGAGCTTCGCGCAAATCGCCGGCTACATGCTCGATACCCTGTTCATGGATGGCCTGTACTCCGATCTCGAACGCATTACGCGTATCAACGAACTGCTCGACGCGATACCTGTCAGGGATGACACGATGACGATACCGCAGTTTCGTCCTATCGATACGATGCTCATCGTGCCAAGCGAGGACCTGCGTGTTGTCGCGCACCGCCATCGCGCCGAGCTGCCCTTTGCGATTCGGGCACTGCTGCGCGGCGTGGGCGGCAACAACCCTGGCGAAAATCGCCTGCTGAGCTTCCTGTTGTTCGAAAAGGCCTATACGAGGGAGCTGATCAACCTCGGCTACAGGGATGCCATGAACGTCAAGGACGAACTTGTCGACTTCGTAACCGGCAAAGCTGTGCCGCGCCTGTACGCGCCAGGCTGGATCAGGAAGGATTTGAGTTCACTGCATCCCGAGCAGTGAAATGCCACCTACAGCAGAAAGATGGCGCCGAGTCCGAGAAATGCCATGTAACCGACGACGTCGGTGACGGTCGTCAGCACAACGCCACCCGCCAATGCCGGGTCAACTCGTAACTGTTTGAGTATCAGCGGGATGCTGTAGCCTGCAAGTGCCGCTACGACGAGGTTGATTATCATCGCTGCGCCAATGATGCCGCCAATTCGCCAGTCGTGGAACCACAGGTAAGTGAACAGCGCGACGACAACGGCCCAGCCGCAGCCGTTGAGCACTCCGACGAGCAGTTCCTTGCGAAGAATACCGCTCGCGTTCTTGCGGTGAATCTGGCCAAGTGCGATGGCGCGCGTGATGATGGTCAACGACTGACTGCCCGCCACACCGCCCATGCTCGGCACGACGGGCATCAATACGGCCAGCAGAACGATCTTGTCGAGCGTCGTCTGGAACAGGTCGACGACTGCGGCAGCCAGGAACGCCGTACACAGGTTTATGCCAAGCCAAAGTGCACGTCGAGTCGCGCTCTTCACGACCGGCGCGAACATGTCGTCTTCCTCGTCGAGACCGGCGGCGCTCATGAGTGAGTGCTCGGCCTCGTCGCGAATCACGTCAACGACGTCGTCGACCGTAATTCGGCCGAGGACACGAAAGTTATCGTCGACGACGGGCGCCGACAAAAGGTCTCGATTCTCGAACTCCCAGACAACCTGCGTCGATGACGTATGCGCAGGAATCGGCATGACGTCCGTCGACATGACATTGGCGACCATCTCTTCCGGGTCCTGTGTCAGCAGCCGAGAAAGGAAGAGCGATCCGATGTAACTGTTATCGCGGCTGACGACGAATATCGAGTCCGTGCCGTCGGGAATCTCACCGACCAGGCGCAGGTAGCGGGCGACGACTTCGAGCGTGACGTCGGGGCGCACGGTCACGATATCGACGTTCATCAGGCCGCCGGCACTCTCCTCGTCGTAGGCGAGAACCTGCTGCAGTCGTTCGTGGTCCTGCTTGTCGAGTGACTGCAGGACTTCCTGGGTTATGGACTCCGGCAGATCGGCAAGAAGGTCGGCGAGATCGTCGACCTCCATGCCTTCGGTCGCGGCGATCAGTTCCTCCGTGCCCATGCCTTCGATCAGGCCATCGCGAACTTCCTCGGCGAGTTCGACGAGTACGTCGCCTTCGATTTCGGCGTCGACGATCTCCCACAGGACGGCACGGTCATTGAGTGGCAGCGATTCGAGCAGGCGAGCGACTTCGGCAGGATGCAGGCTGTTGACCATGATGCGGGCCGCGCGCATGCGGCCGCTGTCGAGCTTGTCTCGAAGCAACTCCAGGCTGACTTTGGTGTGCTCTCTCGCCTCCATGGTCGCGGAGTGTAACAGCTTAGTTTGGATTTAGACGATGCCCACTCAAGCTGTTGTGACGGATTTGCACGTGATCATGTGCCTTCTTCAACTCGGCGACGAGTTGTTCGGTCATGCATACGGAGCGGTGCTGGCCGCCCGTACAGCCTATCGCGACGGTCAGGTAGCCGCGGTGCGCCTCTTCGTACTTCGGGATCCAGCGCAACAGGAAGGACAGGATGTCATCGAACATCATGCGGAACGAGTCGTGGGAATTCAAAAACTCGGTCACTTCCGTGTCCAGCCCGGTAAGGCCGCGCAGCTTCAGCGTCCAGTAGGGATTTGGCAGAGAACGAAGATCGAAGACAAAATCTGCATCCGTCGGAATGCCGTGTTTGAAACCGAAAGATTGCACGAGGATCGACAGCATTTCAGGTCCGCGCCGATCCACGCGGCCACGAACGATGTCTGCGAGTTCATAGATACTGGTATCCGACGTATCGATAATCAGGTCGGCGCTGTTGTGCATCTCGGCGAGAATGTCTCGCTCGGTTTCGATTGCCGTCCGCAGTTGATCGGCCTGCGACGCCAGTGGATGACGGCGTCGCGATTCGGCGTAGCGTTGCAACAGTATCTCGTCGCCGGCATGCAGGAAAATGATCTCGGATTGCACGTTCTGATTGGCGAGTTCACGCAACAGTTCGGGTAGAGACTCGAGATCCCTGGCACGCGTGCGTGCGTCGACACCGACAGCAAGCAGCCTTGTCCCGTCCTTGTCCGAGCGTACCTCGTCGACAGCGGGCTTCAGCAGTGCGGCCGGCAGATTGTCGATGCAGTAGTAGCCGAGGTCCTCGAGAACATGGAGCGCGACTGATTTGCCAGAGCCCGAGAGGCCACTGACAATGATCAGGCGCAGTTCGTCTGACATGGTGATTTCGGTGCTGTCAGCGAAGCGCCGTCGATTAGCGCCTCGTACAAGTCGTTGCTGCTGTTCATGCCGCGCAACCGTGCGCGCAGGCCTTCGTCAGACAGAACCTGGGTGACGAGCTTGATGTCGGCAACGTGGCTGTCATCGAGATCCGTGGGCACCATCATGCCGAATACGATATCGACAGGCTCACCATCCGCGGAATCGAAATCGACGGGCTCCGACAACTTGATGAGTGCGGCATTGCTCTGCTCGATGCCTTCGACGCGGCAGTGCGGAAAAGCGGCTCCCTTGGAGAGGCTGGTGCACCCCAGTCGTTCACGATCGATCAGGCACTCGAAAATCAGCTCGCTCGCGATGTCGGGATTCGACCTTACGAGCAGTTCGCTGAGTATCTCGAGACAGTGTTTCTTGCTGCGTGCCATGGCGTTGCACAGCACGCCGTCAGGTTTGATGATCTTTTCAAGCGACATTGTTGTTATTCGGCGAGAGGCTTTGCGGCCTTGCGGCCGCACAGGAATCAGGTCATGCGTAGCGGGACTTCTGTTTGTCCCTGGCGTGATGATCGACAAGTTTTTCCTTGAACTTGCGAACCCTGCGTTCCAGCTTGTCCACAAGTCCATCTATGGCTGCGTACATGTCCTCTTCGGTGTGATCACAGTAAATAGTGCCGCCGTTGACCTTTGCAGTAGCTTCCGCCTTGTGGCGCAGTTTTTCGACGGTCAGGATACATTGGACGTCAGACACGAGGTCGAAGTGTCGGCCAATCTTCTCGATTTTCGAGCCGACATATGTTCTCAGGGATTCGGTAACTTCGATGTGATGGCCTGAAACGTTCAATTGCATAATGGTCTCCCAAAAGTGGTGCTTCCTTTCCGGTCCTCTATCGCGTCTCGCGAGTCCTGCGCTCGCTGGACGACGGTATATTCATAGCTTCACGGTACTTCGCGACAGTCCGTCTCGCAACCGAAATACCTTCTTCCTTGAGTAAGTTCGTGATCTTGCTGTCGCTGAGCGGTTTCCCGGGGTCTTCGCCCCCAATCAGCTTGCGAATTTTCGCGCGCACCGAGGTCGACGACTGGTCTTCGCCGCTGGCCGACGACAGGTGGCTCGAGAAGAAATACTTGAATTCGAAGACGCCACGTGGCGTGTGCATGTACTTGTTGGTAGTTACACGCGAAATCGTCGACTCGTGCATACCGATCTCATCGGCAATGTCACGAAGCACCATCGGCTTCATGGCTTCATCACCGTGCTCGAGGAACTCGGTCTGGCGCGCGACGATGCTGCTCGCGACCTTGAGCAGCGTCTCATTTCGTATTTCGAGGCTGCGAATCAACCAGCGTGCCTCCTGCAGCTGCGACTTGAGAACGGCATGTTCGCCGCTGCCTCTTAACAGTTTAGCGTATTGTTGGTTGACTGACAGGCGCGGCACGCCAGTGGGGCTGATTTCGACCTGCCAGCGCTTGTCGATCTTGCGAACGAAGACGTCCGGGATGACGTATTCAGTCGCGGCGGGGCTGACGGCCAGCCCCGGCTTGGGATTGCAGCCTCGTACCAGGGCAAGGGCCTCGTGCAGGTCGTCCTCGCTGGTGCACAGGCCGCGCCGCAATTCACCATAATCCCTGTTCGCGACGAGGTCGAGATGGTCGCTGGCGATATCGATCGCCAGCTGCAGGCCCGGGGTTTTCCAGTCGAGCTGGCTGAGCTGCAGTATCAGGCATTCGGAAATTGACCGGGCGCCGACACCCACGGGGTCAAGGCGCTGGATCTTGGTCAGTGTCCGCTCGATCTCCGATTCCTCGACATCGGGCCGCGCACCCAGGCTCGCCTGGATTTCCTCGAGGTCAGCGGTCAGGTAACCGTCATCGTTGATTGAATCGATGAGGGCCTCGCCGATGATCACCTCGCGCGGCGAAAAATGCTCCATCTCGAGCTGCCAGAGCAGGTGTTCGCGCAGCGTTTGTCCGGATTCGTCGGCAAATTCCGTGATCGGCCGGCCTTCGCCGTTCCAGCCACCATCCTGGGTCCGTTCCACCGCCCGCGTCTGCCACATGTCGTCGGCCTTGATGGTCTCGACCTCGGCCGTCGTCTCGGCATTGGTCTCCGGAAGATCCGGCAGATCTTCCATTTCCAGCATTATGTTTTCTTCGAGGGCTTCCTGGATCTCGGCATTCAGGTCGAGAACCGGCAACTGCAGGAGGCGGATTGCCTGCTGCAATTGCGGCGTCATCGTCAGCGTCTGACCGAGTTTTAGCTGCAGCGATGGTTTCAACATGAACGACTATTACTCTATGGGCGATTCGTGAGTGTGCAAGGGGCTGGAACTACGAGTTTGCCTCAGAGTTTGAACTCCTGTCCGAGATACACTTCTCGTACGTGCTGATTTTCAAGAATTTCCTCGGGCGAGCCTGCGGCTATGAGGCTGCCGTCACTCAGTATATAGGCATGTCCACAGATTCCGAGTGTTTCGCGCACATTATGGTCGGTTATGAGCACGCCGATACCACGCTCGCACAAGTGCCGGATAATGCGCTGGATATCCAGCACCGAAATGGGGTCCACACCGGCAAAGGGCTCATCCAGCAGGACGAATAGCGGATTGGCCGCCAGCGCCCGCGCGATCTCCACTCGCCGCCGCTCTCCGCCCGAAAGACTGATACCGAGACTCGAGCGCACATGACCGATGTGCAGCTCGTCCAGCAGATTCTCCAGTTCCTGTTCGCGGCCCGCGCGGTCGAGGTCCTCGCGGTTCTCGAGGATCGCGAGGATGTTCTGTTCCACGGTGAGCTTGCGAAATATGGACGCCTCCTGCGGCAGGTAGCCCAGCCCAAGCTTGGCGCGACGATGCATGGGTTTGGCGGTCAGATCCTTGCCGTCGAGCAGTATCTTGCCGCTATCGGCCGTAATCAGACCAACGATCATGTAAAAAGCCGTCGTCTTTCCGGCGCCGTTGGGCCCGAGCAGGCCGACAACCTCGCCGCTCTTGATTTCCAGCGATATGCTTTTCACGACCTTGCGCAGCTTGTAGCTCTTGGAAATATCCTGAACGCTGAGGATGCTCATTGACTGCCGTCTTCGTCCTCTGTCTCGTCGTCGGATTCCGCGGGCGTGTAGGTGATGCGCACGCGGCCATCATCGGACCCCGATGATTCTGCGTTGATGCGCTGTTCCTTTATGTCGTAGACGAGGAAGTTGGCTGAGATCTGGTTGCCGTTCTCAGTGATGGTCGCTTCCTCGGAAAACTCGATGACGCCGCTGTCGAGATCGTACTTGAGCTTGCCAGCTTCGGCGTAGGTCGGCTCATCGCTGCCTTCGCGGGTCAGTTCGAAGGTTGCCGGGGCTCCTTCAACAACCGCGAGCCGAAGCTGGTGGTCGAGGAATTGCAGATCCGCGGATTCGCATTCGATATGGCCGTTCTCAATGTCGATGATCACGTTGCCGGTGAACTTCCAGACGCTATCCTCGAAATCGAGCTTGCTCGCGAGACCCTCATCGGCTTCTATGCCGATGCTGCCCTGCGACAGGCGCAGACCCTTGAACCTGAGCATCGAACTTCTGCCATCATAGTCCGTCGAGTCCGCGTCGAGCGAAATTGGCAGGCGCGGATCGGTAAGCTGTGCGACCGCCAGGCCCGGCAGCAGCAACAGAATTATCGGAATGATTAAGTGTTTTTTCATCGAGCGTGATCAGGGCGCAAATTTGCCGCTGACGTTGGAGAGGAGTTCCACTTGGTTGGTATCGAGAGATGCTAGCATGCCCGTCGCCGTAAGGCTGCGCGCGCCGATACGAATCTGGACTCGCTGGTCCGTTTCGGCAAGGTATTTCTCCGGGTCCAGCTCCAGGTATTGCGTTCGGATTTCGGTGTCGTTATCAGAGAATCCGCGGGTACTGATCGCCCGGACATGACCGCGCAGGGTGACGCGCGGACTGTTCTCGCTCAAGGTGGCCTCGTCGGCATTGACGATCCAGGGAATATCGCTGTCCGGCGAGTAGCGTATGCGCACGTCGGTGAAGTCGATGCGCTTGTCGGAGCGCTGCTCTGCGCGGTCCGCCTCGATCTCGTACAACAGGTCGCCATTGTCGCCCGTGCCGAGGATGCGTGCCGATTTCAGGTAATAACCCGTGTAAGCCGAATCAATGGGCAGCTCGTCGCCGTCGGCATCCTCTCCCGGTCGCGCCAGGTACCAGCTGCCGACTGCACCCGCGGTCAGCACGGCAAACAACGCAAAATTCCTGGGGCTGATCATGCCTTCGCGCCCCGGGCTGCGAGCAACATATCGCAGACTTCGCGCACAGCGCCCGCGCCGCCGCATGCTTGCGTCGTGACATCGCAGCTTTGCAGCAAATGAGGGGTTGCGTTGGCGACGGCGATGGAAACGCCGGCGTATTCTAGTGCAGCCAGGTCGGGGATATCGTCGCCCACGAAAGCGCACTCGGCGGGCGTGATACCGAGTTGCGCGATGATGTTTTCCAGTGCCGCGACCTTGTCTCTGCAGGCCAGCACGACAAATGGCACGCGGAGCTCTTGCATGCGGTGTTCCACGGCACCCGACGCCCGCCCGCTGATCACGGCGACGGATACGCCGGCCTCGATGAGCTGCCTGACGCCGAAGCCGTCCTGCGTGTTGAAGGCCTTGCTCTCGACGCCGTCGTCGGACAGGTAGAAACGACCGTCGGTGAAAACGCCATCAACATCGAACGCGACGAGCCTGACCTGGGCGAGCCTGTCGGCGTTCATAGCAGGCCCTCGCGAAACAGGTCGTGAATATTAAGAGCGCCGACCAGTGTTCCATCGTCGTCGGCAACGAGCAAAGAAGTAATCTTGTTCTCCTCGAGTACGCGCAAAGCTTCTGCCGCGAGTACGCTGGCGCTGGTCGTTATGCAATCTGAATGCATGACGTCGCGGATAATCGTCGAGCGCACATCCGCACCCGTATCGAGCGTGCGACGCAGATCGCCGTCCGTGTATATGCCGAGTATATGCTGGTTCGCATCGACGATTGCCGTCATGCCGAGGCCTTTGTCGGTCATTTCGAGGAGCGCGTCTCTGAGCGTCACGTCGGCAGTAACGGCCGGGATCCTGTCGCCGCTGCGCATGATGTCATTGACGCGCAGGAGCAGGCGCTTGCCGAGCGAGCCGCTGGGGTGCGACCGCGCGAAATCCTCGGCCGTGAATCCGCGTTTCTTGAGCAGCGCAACGGCCAGCGCATCGCCCATGGCAAGTGTCGCCGTCGTGCTTGCCGTCGGCGCGAGATTCAACGGGCACGCCTCTTCGGAAACACTGATATCGAGGTGCGCATCGGCAGCCTCGGCCATCGTGGACTTCGGGTTTCCGGTCATCGAAATCAGGCGGGCGCCCATGCGCTTGACCACAGGCAGGATCGTCACGACCTCCTCGGTCTCGCCCGAATAGGAAATGGCAAGCAGCAGATCGTTTTTCGTGATCATGCCGAGATCGCCGTGACTGGCTTCGGCCGGATGCATGAAGAAAGCCGGCGTGCCCGTGGACGCGAGCGTCGCGGCTATCTTGTTGCTCACATGGCCGGATTTGCCCATGCCCGTGACGACCACCCGTCCCGGCGTGTCCATGCACAGCTGGCAGGCCAGCGTGAAACTCTCTCCCAGCCGGCCCTTGAGCCTGTCAACCGCGCGGGATTCGATGTCCAGCACATCGGCTGCAAGCGCGAGCAGCTCCTTGTTTGTCAGCTTGTCAGCCAAGCGCGTACCCCGGCGAATGCTCCAGCCGTCATTCTATATGTTTTGCATCACGACGTAGATGTTGTAGGCCACATAGGCAGTGAGCAGCGCCAGGCCCTCGGTACGGGACAATTTGGACTTGCCGTCGTAGTCGTAGGTCATCGCAAACAGGACGAGCGTGAACGCAACCATGACGAAGATGTGCAGCGACAGGACGCTTGGCGCCAGTGCGGAGGGATGGATTGCGGCGGCGACGCCGATCACGGCAAGCAGGTTGAAGATGTTGGAACCCACGATGTTGCCGATCGCAAGGCCGTATTCGCCTTTCATGGCGCTCGCCAGCGAAACCGCCAGTTCCGGCAGGCTCGTGCCAAATGCAACGATCGTGATGCCGATGACGATTTCGCTGATCCCCAATTCCTTGGCAATCCCGATCGCGCCGTCGACGAGCAGCTCGGCGCCAATAAGAAGGGTCCCCAGTCCAACGATGAGCCACACCACGGCCATGACCATGCTGACGTCGGTCGGGATCTCAGCCTCGTAGTCCATCGCGATTGGATCAGTGGCGGATGAACGAACGCCAAGACGCGCGAGCCAGATCATGACGATGACGAGGCCGGTCAGCATGACAAAGCCGTCGATACGGCTCAGGTAGGTATCGAGAAACAGTGACACTGTCAGCAGTGAGACAGCCAGCAGCGCGGGCATTTCGCGCCTGAGTGTCGCCGACTCGAGCGCAATGGGCCTGATCAATGATGTCAATCCGAGGACCAGGCCGATGTTGACAATATTCGAGCCGATCGCGTTGCCGATCGCGAGACCGGGCTCCTTCTGCATGGCCGCAACCACCGAAACGAGGATCTCGGGCGCTGAAGTCGCGAATGCGACGATCGTGAGGCCGATAAGCAGTGGCGCGATGCCCATGTTACGTGCCGTCGCGGCGGCGCCATGAACAAAGCGATCAGCGCCCCACATCAGCAGGGCGAGGCCCGCGATGACTAGAAGGATATTGCCGAGCATAGAGTGAAGATGTGAACGATCGACCGCCAATCATACACAATCACGGTCCGGCAGTGTGCTGGCGCATGGTTTGCGGTTACACTGCGCGGCGCGCGGCAATTATGTGCGAGGAGATCATGGATCCAGCGGAAATCACGCGATTAATAGAAGCCGGCCTGCCGGGCGCGAACGTCCAGGTCATGAGCGATGACAACACCCATTTCGAAGCCCTCGTCGTAGCGGCTGAATTCTCGGGCAAACGCCTGCTGGCGCGTCACCAGATGGTATACAAGTGCCTGGGATCGCTGGTGGGCAACGAGATTCACGCGTTGTCGATTATCGCGATGACGCCCGAGGAATGGCGCGAAAAGAGCACGCCGGAGTAGAGCATTGGACAAATTATCGATCGAGGGCGGTACCAGTCTGTCCGGGCAGGTCACGATATCGGGCGCCAAGAACGCCGCGCTGCCGATTCTCGCTGGCACCTTGCTGGCCGGCGAACCAGTGACGGTCAGCAATGTGCCGCATCTCAAGGATGTGACCACGATGCTGTCGCTGCTGCAGATGATGGGCGTGCAGGTGACCGTCGATGACCGCCTCAAGGTCGAGATCGACGCGCGTAACGTCGATCGGCGCGAGGCACCGTACGAACTCGTCAAGACCATGCGCGCGTCCATCCTCGTGCTCGGCCCGCTGGTGGCAAGATTCGGTGAGGCCGATGTCTCCCTGCCGGGCGGTTGCGCCATCGGCGCTCGGCCCGTCAATCTGCATGTCGCCGGTCTGCAGGCGATGGGCGCCGACGTCGTGGTCGAGGAGGGTTTCATCAAGGCACGCGCCGATCGATTGAAGGGCGCCCATATCGTATTCGACACCGTGACGGTGACGGGTACCGAGAATCTCCTGATGGCCGCGGTGCTCGCCGACGGCGAGACGGTTCTCGAAAATGCCGCGCGCGAACCCGAGGTCACCGATCTGGCTAATTTCCTGGTGGGCATGGGTGCCAGGATCGAAGGGATTGGCAGTGGCACGCTGGTTGTCCACGGTGTCGACGCACTTGGCGGCACGGAGCATTTGGTATTGCCGGATCGTATCGAGACAGGGACCTACCTGGTCGCGGCCGCGATGACGGGCGGGCACATCCGCGCCCTGGGCACGGCGCCCGACACGCTCGAGGCTGTGCTCATCAAGCTTGCAGAAGCCGGCGCCAGCATCGAAACGGGCAGCGACTGGATCGAGATCGATATGCGGGGCCGGAGGCCTGCTTCCGTTGACGTACGCACAGCCCCTTACCCGGCGTTCCCGACCGACATGCAGGCACAGTTTTGCGCGATGAACGCGATTGCCGAAGGCGTCGGCACGATCACCGAGACAATCTTCGAGAATCGCTTCCAGCATGTGCTCGAGATGCAGCGCATGGGCGCCGATATCCAGCTGGAGGGCAACACGGCGATCTGCACGGGCGTCGAGAAGCTGACGGCCGCGCCCGTGATGGCGACCGATCTGCGTGCCTCGGCCGGGCTGGTGTTGGCGGGACTGGCCGCGGACGGAGAAACGCTGGTCGATCGCATCTACCACGTCGATCGCGGTTACGAGCGTATCGAAGAGAAACTCGGACAGCTTGGCGCCTCGATCCGGCGCGTCGTCTAGCGGCTAGAGCGGCTCGTCGCCGCGTTCGCCTGCCGTGACGGTCGTTGTGAAACGCTGACCGTTGCGAATTCCCGTTATCTCGACCTGGTTGCCCGGGGCCGTGCTTGCTGATATCAGCAGCGCCTGCCGCCTCGAGTAAACAGGCTCACCGTTCATCTCGAGGATGACGTCGCCACGGCGGAGATCGGCGAGCCCGGCGGGCCCGTTCTCGTAAACCTCGACGAGCAGTATGCCGGCGCTGTTTTCGATGCCCAGTGCCAGGCGTTCGGCATTCGTGAGGTCGTCGGGAATCATGCCCATATAGCCTCGGATCACGCGGCCGTTGCGCTTGATCTGTTCGACGACGCCTCTCACCAGGTCCACGGGGATGGCGAAGCCTATGCCTTCGGTGCCCGGGTCGTTCGCGAGGACCGCCGTATTGATGCCGATGAGTTCGCCACGACTGTTGACCAGGGCGCCCCCGGAGTTGCCGGCGTTGATCGCAGCATCGGTCTGGATGTAGTTCTCGAACGTAACGAGTTCCAGCTGGCCACGACCCGTGGCACTGACGATGCCCTGGGTCACCGACGTCGTAAGGCCATAGGGATTGCCGATCGCCAGGACGACGTCGCCAATGCGCAGTTGCGCCGAGCTGCCGAGGCTAATCGCAGGCAAGGTGCCGACATTGACACGCAGCAGCGCCAGGTCGGTCTCCTTGTCGACGCCGACGATCTCGGGCTCGGTAAAGCGCCCGTCACTGAGTTGCACGCGGATCTCGGTGGCTCCCATGACGACGTGGTAGTTCGTGACCACGAAGCCCTCCGGGTCGATGACGACGCCCGAGGCGAAGCTCGAGTCGACCCGAAATCGCGTGCGTGCGGTGGGCGCCGTACTGTCCTGGATCAGCCGTTTCGTGTAGATGTTGACGACCGAGCCCGCGCTGAGATCGACCGCATCCGCGTAACTGGCAGGTCCTTCGCCGCCGCTACCCACACCCGGCATCAGGTCGGGTCGCACGAGCACGACCAGAAACGCCACGGCCAGCCCGACGACGACAGATTGCAGCAAAAACACGAAGATCGATTTCAACTCAGCCACACGGAATTCCGCTAATCTGTTTGTGGTAGCACCTAGCCAATTTCGTTTGGCCCCGTGTATAATGCGGCGTGGTTCCGCACCTTGACCCGGGGTACCCGTCATCCTGACGGCA
>Ga0209567_10000460_pt1 | contig 22270 bp, 16 predicted proteins | sample COG_12_FD_184756 | JGI IMG/M metagenome (GOLD analysis project Ga0209567, IMG submission 184756) | Pelagic marine sediment microbial communities from the LTER site Helgoland, North Sea, for post-phytoplankton bloom and carbon turnover... | ecosystem: Environmental > Aquatic > Marine > Neritic...
GACGCGAAACCGCAGACTCAAGCCGACGTTCTGGCTTTCGCTCCTGGTGTTGAGACCTGGCCCGCGAAGTCCTAGCGGGCACGGGACGAAGGTCGAGCTGAACCGAAAGAGCCGGCGATCCCCGAAAGGATCGCCGGCTCCTCGCTTGCGCCTCGGCCCTCCGCGGAGGGGCCCTTCTCAGCCTCAGTCGCTGGTCGCGTCCCGCGCCCGCCCGCCCGGAGGCAGGTTCTCGTTCAGGTAGCGCGTCATGTAGGTGTACAGATGCACGGTCGTGCCCTCTCCCTCGTAGATGCCGTGAGACCTTCCGGGATACGAGAGCATCGTGAAGTATTTGTTGTGCTTGATCAGCTCGTTGATCAGCATCTCGGCGTTCTGGTAGTGCACGTTGTCGTCGCCCGTTCCATGCACGAGCAGGAGGTTGCCCTCCAGCCCTGAAGCGTGCTTCAACACCGAGCCCTCCTCGTAGTCCTCCGGGTTCTCGTCGAGGAGACCCATGTATCGTTCCATGTAGATCGTGTCGTAGTTTCGCAGGTTCGTCACCGCGGCGACCGCGATCCCTGTGCTGTAGATTTCCGGGTAACGGAACAGGGCGTTCAGCGTGGCGCCGCCGCCGCCACTCCACCCCCACATCCCGATCCGGGACGCGTCTACGTACGGGCGCTCGGCGAGCGCGATGGCCGCGGCCGCCTGGTCGGCGCTGTTGACCCGGCCCACCTTCCGATACTGGGCCTTACGCCAGTCGCGTCCACGCGGGCCGGGCGTGCCCCGGTTGTCCACGCTTGCCACGATGTAACCCTGCTGGGTGAGCATGGTGTGCCACCCGAAGTTCCCGAAATCGAACCGGTCCAGCACGGTCTGAGCGAACGGACCGCTGTAGGCGAAGAAGAACACGGGGTACTTGAGGCTCGGATCGAAGTCCGGCGGATACATGATCCAGGCGTCCAACATCGCATCGCCCACGTCCACCTGGAAAAGCTCGGTCCGGCCCCGGTCCAAAGCCGCCAGGGTCTCGTTGAGCCGCGCGTTGTCCACCAGCACGCGCTGTACCTCGTGGTCCGGAAGGCTGACCAGGCTCGTCACGGGCGGCGTCGTGATCGTGGTGTACGTGTGAATCGCGAAGGCGCCGTCCGGAGAGATGCTGTACGTGTGTGTTCCCGGCTGGTCCTCCGGCGAGAGTCGAACGGGGTCGCCCCCCTCGAGGCTTACCCTGTACAGGTAGCGCTGCGTGGCGTTCTCCGGAGAGGCGATGAAATAGATCCAGCCGCCTTCTTCGTCGATCAGTTCGACGCTGACGACTTCCCAGTCGCCGGACGTGATCGCGGCCAGTTCACCCGTCGCCCGGTCCACGGAGTAGATGTGCCTCCATCCCGAGCGTTCGCTGAGCCACGTCATGCGCTCGTCGCCGTCAAGCCAGATCCAATCGTTGATCGCGTCCAGGTAGGCCCCATCGGCCTCGGTCAGCAGGGTGCGGATCGAGCCGTTCTCCGCGTCGCAGAGCATGACCTGATTGGTGTTCTGGTGGCGGTTCATGCGCTGGATCGCCACCTCGTCCCCGTTCCCGGACCACTCCATGCGCGGGATGTAGTTGTCACGCTGATCGCCGGGCACATCACACCATCCGGTGGCGCCTCCGTCGGCGCTCACGACGCCCACGCGGGCGGCCGAGTTCTGCGTGCCGACTTTCGGGTACTGCACCGGAATAGTGTACGAATAGACGGAATCGGTGTTGTTGATCATGTCGAAGACGCCGATGCCCTCTGCGTCGAGCTGCCAGTAGGCGATCGACTCGCCGTCGGGGGCCCACCGCCAGCCATCGGCCGGCAGCGGCATGAAGAATTCCTCCTCGTACACCCAGTCGAAGTTCCCGTTGATGATCGTCTCCGAACCGTCGTCCGTGAGCCGCGTGACCTCGCCGGTCGCCACATCCTCGACGAACAGGTCGTTCTTGCTCACGTAACCGAACCGGTCGCCCGACGGGTCGAACTTGCCGTACATCAGGCTCGATTCCGGCCGGTCCGCGCCCATCTGCCGCAGGGCGCCGGTTTCCAGGTCCATGACCCAGTAGTCGCCGCGCGAATTGAATCGCCACACCCGCTGCGAGTTCGTGTAGATCAGCAGCTTGCTGCCGTCCGGAGACCATTCGTAGTTCTGGATTCCCAGCGGCCGGGTCTCGCCTTCAGGCACGAGTTGAGCCGCTGATACCAACACCTCGCGCTCGCCGGTCGCGGCGTCGACCTTGACCAGGTCACGTCCCGGGCCGGCTTCGCTACGCTCCAGCGTCGTGTACGCGGATCCGTCCTCCAGCCATCTCGATCGACCAGGGAAGTCAGGGAAAAAGTCGCCGGATCCGTAGAGCCGGTCGAGCGTCACCTTGCTGGCATCCGTCGCTTCCTGGGCGTCACTCGCGGGCGCAATCGCCAGGAGGGCGAACAGGGCCACGAGGATCGGCAAGCGGGACGTCACACGTTTCACCAATGTCATCAGATCTTCCTTGTTCTGCGGTACCATCATGGGCTTTGCGCGGGCTCGTGCCGCGGTCGGGCAAGATACGAAGACAACGCACCTCACGCTTACTGACAGACGGGGAGGTCCTGGCGTTTACCGGTTCCCGGCCAGATGTACGAAGGCCCGGCCCGGTGTGTGTCCGGGTCGGGCCTCGCGCGCCGGTTCGACAGGCGCCGCGCCGGGGAGATTCCTCCTCAGTCCGAGCCCGACTCCTGCGGAATCCCGCCCGGAGTCATGTTCTCGTTCAGGTACCGTGTCATCTCGGTGTACAGGTGCCGTCGCGTGCCCTGGCCCTCGAAGATCCCGTGCGAGCGGTTCGGGTACGAGAGCATGGTGAAGTGCTTGTTGTGCGCCACGAGTTCGTTCACCAGGGCCTCGAAGTTCTGATAGTGCACGTTGTCGTCTGCCGTTCCGTGCACCAGCAGCAGGTTGCCTTCCAGGTTCTTGGCATGCGTGATCGGTGCCCCGGCCTCGTAATCCTCGGCCGCCTCGTCCGGCAGGCCCATATACCGCTCGGTGTAGATCGTGTCGTAGTACTTCTGGTGCGAGACAGCGGCCACGGCGATCGCCGTACCGTACACGTCCGGGTACTGGAAGAGCAGGTTGAGGGCCATCTCACCGCCGCCGCTCCATCCCCACGTCCCGACGCGCTCGGCATCGACGTACGGATGGGAGACGATGACCCGGGCCGCGGCGCTCAGGTCAGCCACGTTCAACTGCCCGATATTCCGGTACAGGGCCTTGCGCCAATCCCGTCCACGGGGGCCCGGCGTACCGCGGTTGTCCACGCTCGCCACGATGTAGCCCTGCTGGGTCAGCATGAGGTGCCACAGGTAGTTGCCGCCGCCCCACGAGTCCTGCACGGTCTGGCCCCAGGGTTCGCTGTATCCGTAGAACAGGATCGGATATTTCTTCGACTCGTCGAAGTCGGGCGGGTACATCATCCAGGCGTCCAGGAGCGCGTCGCCGATATCCACCTGGAAGAACTCGACCTTGCCACGATCCAGCGCGTCCACCGTGCCCCTGAGCTGGTTGTTGTCCACCAGCGTCCGGATCACCTCGTGGTCGGGCAACCGAATCAGTTCGGTGACCGATGGAGAGCCGAAGCTCGAGAAGGTGTGAAGCGCGAATCGGGCGTCCGGGGAGATGTTGTATCCGTGCGTTCCCGGCTGGTCTTCCGGGGTGAGCCTCTCGGCGTTCCCTCGCCCGTTGAGGCGCGCCCGGTACAGGTACCGCTGCGTCGCGGTCTCAGGCGAGGCCATGAAGTAGACCCGCCCGCCATCCTCATCGATCCGCTGGATGCTGATGATCTCCCAGTCATCGTCGTCGTCGGTGACGGTCCTGATCTTCTTGCCGTCTCTCGACACGCGGTACAGGTGCCGCCAGCCGGATCGCTCGCTGACCCAGGTGAACTCCTTGTCGCCGTCCAGCCACTCCCAGTCGCTGACCGCGTCGAGATAGGCCGGGTCCGTTTCCGTCAGGATCGTCTCCATCGCACCCGACGCGGCGTCGCACAGCATCACCTGGTTCGAGTTCTGGTGCCGGTTCATGCGCTGAATGACGATCTCGTCCGAATTGCCCGACCACTCCATCCGGGGGATGTAGTTGTTCCTCGAGTCTCCTGGCACGTCACACCACGTGGCCTCGCCGCCCGTGCTCGAAACCACGCCCACCCGGGCCGCCGAGTTGGTGTCTCCGGCCTTGGGGTACTCGACCGGAATGGTGTACGAGTAGACCGAGTCCGTGTTGTTCATCATCAGGAAGTGACGAACTCCTTCGGCGTCGAGCTGCCAGAATGCGATCGACGCTCCATCGGGGCTCCAGCGGAACCCGTCGCGCGCGAAGAATTCTTCTTCGTACACCCAGTCGAACGTGCCGTTGATCAGGGTTTCCGATCCGTCATCGGTGAGTCGGACGACCTCACCCGTGGCGATGTCCTCGACGAAAATGTCATGCTTGCTGACATACGCCACCCGCCCACCAGCTGGATCGAACTTGGCGAACATGAGACTGGACTCCGGCCGGTCGGCCCCGATCTGACGCAGGTCGTACGTGGCGAGGTCGAGGACCCAGTAGTCTCCGCGCGTGTTCTGCCGCCACACGCGCCGCGAGTTCGTGAAGAGCATGACTTTCGTCCCATCGGGGGACCACTCATAACCCTGGATGGACAGAGGGCTCTCGGTTCCCTCCGGCATGAGAAAGGATGCCGAGACGAGGATCGTGCGCATTGCCGACTCAGTTTCGTAACGAACGATATCGCGTCCACCGGAGACGGCTGCCGACGGCTCCAGCGTGGTGTAGAAGGTCCCATCTTCCAGCCACCGGGCCTGCCCAAAGAAGTCTCCTCGGAAGTCCGCCGACCCGTAGATCCGGTCCAGGGTGACGGTCGCGGGGTCTGCCTCCTGGGCCACGCCGATCGGCGCCATGAACAGGGAAGACATGAACAGCAGTGTTGCGGCGCGCGGGGCGCCCGGTATCAAGGGTCGCATCGAATTCCTCACGGATTGCCGGGGATCGCCTCCGTACGACGGATTGGAGGCGCTGAGGTCGCCGCCGTCGTGGCAGGACCTGCACCAAGCTATCGAATGGAGGTGCTACCCGCCCGGTTCAGAGTCCGAGAAGCTTGAGGACATCGTTGAGGAAGGCGAAGCTCATGAAGAACACCACGACCGTCGCGCCCGCGAGGTTCGTGTATCCCACCAACACAGGGTGAAGCGGCCGCCGGATCAGACCCTCGACGGTCAGAAGCAGGAAATGCCCCCCGTCCAGCACCGGAATCGGCAAGAAATTCAGGATCGCCAGGTTGAGCGATAGAAAGGCGACGAACGCGAAGAACTGAGGCCAGTTCATCCGGTAGGCGCGTTCGCTCATGCGCGCGATCTCAACTGGTCCGCTGACTTCCCGCAGTCCGACGGCGCCCGTGACCAGCAGTTTTCCGCTCTCCGTGATCATCCGGGTGTGACGCCCCACTTCACCCGCGCCATAGGCGAAGGCGCCACCCAGGTCCCCGTCCAGAAACTCGGTTCCCAGATGCGCGCCAAGCCACCCGAAACTTCCTTCCGCCGCGAACCCGTGGTCGGGTTGGGGGACCTGGATATCCATCCCCGACCCATTCCGCATGATTCGCAGGGAGACGGGGGTCGTGGGGGCGAGGGGCATGGCGCCCAGCCACTCGTAGAACGTCGGAGTCGGGGTTCCCTCCACCGCGACGATGCGGTCTCCGATCACGAGTCCAGCCCGCTGCGCCGGCGAGCCGGGTTGCACCGTGCCGAGCACGGGCGGCAACGGCGGCAGGAGCGAGGCGAGAATCCGGATCCGATCCCCTTCCACCTCAGGAATGAAGACCTGCAGGCTTTCTCCGTCCGCGAAGATCAGCGATTGAGGTCCGTCGTCGATCGCGAGGATGGCCATGGCGAACTCGCCCCAATCGCTCACGTCACGGTCGGCCACGCGAATCACATCTACGTCCGAGGGCATCAACTCCCAGCCGGTGGCGTCGGCCGGCAACTCGTCCTCGAACACCGCGCTCACCCGGGCGGGGGTGGGCGGCGTAGCGGAACCAGTCGAGCCGAGGATGGCGTAGATGGTCAACGCGAGGGCGGCGTTGGCTGCGACGCCCGCCACCACCACGATCATTCGGCGGTGCACCCGCTGGAAGGCGAATCCGTTTGGCCACAGCCGGCGGTCTTCTTCCGTGCCCTGCATCCCCATGATGCGCACGAATCCGCCAAGCGGAATGAGTGCGAGTTGGTACTTCGTTTCACCGATGTGGAAGCGGAAGAGAGGCGGCCCGAAGCCGACGGAAAACGAGGTGACCGGCATGCCTGCCCACTTCGCGGCGACCAGGTGTCCCAGTTCGTGCACCAGGATCAGCGCGTCTGTGACGAGTAGCAGAAGCAGGACCGCCAGGATCATGTGTAGTTGCCTTTCGTAGCTCCCGCTCGATGGGCGGGCGTTCGAGCCGCCCGATACGGCGCGGTTCGTCTGCATGTCGAGGTGCAAGTTCTGTTCGGGCCCCATGCCGTCCCGGTCATGGGGCCTGTGGGAGCCGGTTTGACGGCACGCGCCCCGGTCGAACGCCGGTCTTTCCTTCTCGGCGTTAAGGCAGCGAAGTATTTATGTAAAAATCACTTACGTGTCATCGGGCATGGTCAGGTCCTGCCGTTCTGGCACGTGGGCGACCCCGCCGGCCGGCATCGGAGTTCTCCGCGACGGTCCACCCGCGTGCCGGGTCTTCGTTGCGGCGGCGCCACACACGCGGCGTGTGGTTCGTGGCGCTGCTCCGGCACATACCGGGTGCAGTTCCGGGTGTCGTTGTTCGCGAATCCCCGGGCCTGTAGATTCTGCGCTCCCCATTTGCCATGAGCGGTTGGGGAAGAGCGGTGTAGGGGTTTCACTGGAGCGGGGACAGGGGCCGGCGATGGGCCGCCGGTCACCGTTCTTCGGGACGGCGCGCTGGCGCCGCACTTACAGGAGGACACCAGATGCAGAAGTGGTTTGATGGACCTCGTACGCTGACCGGGCACGGTGGTGTGCTGTCTGCGGTCGCGCTGATCCTGGCTTTCGGGGCCTGTTACCCCGGGGACATCAGCAGCGCCGAGGAGACAGACATCGTACTGACCATCCACAGCGGCAACGACTTCTCCGGCTACAACACATATGCCATGCCGGACACTGTGATTGACGTATGCGAGAATGCCGATGACCCCGAGTGCGACAACGCGCTCGATATCGATCATAGCTACGACGCTCAGATCCTGGCGCAGATTGCCGACCGCATGCAGGGCTACGGCTACCAGCGGGTACCGATCGACGAGGTCGATGAGAACAACCTGCCTGACGTGTTCATGATCGTGACGGTGTCAGCGAACGAACGCACCTCGGCGACGGTCTGGTGGCCCTGGTGGGGCTGGGGCGGCTGGTGGCCCGGTTGGGGTCCCGGCTGGGGTCCGGGATATCCCGCCGTTTCGGTGACGCACTGGAACCAGGGGACGCTGGAGATGACGATGATCGATCCGACGGACACGGATCCGGATCAGCAGATCTTCAACGTTCAGTGGGATGCGACGCTCAGCGGCGTGCTGGACGGTCCGATCGACACGAACCGGATCGACCGAGGCATCCAGCAGGCGTTCGACCAGTCGACCTACCTCGACACCACCAACTGAGCCAACAGCGAGAATCGGAGTTACATGATGAAAGCGATAAGGGGAATCATCGCCTCGCTGGCGCTCATTCTGGTGTTCAGCGGGGAAGCCAGGGCGCAGGATTGGTGGTGGGGCATCACGTACCAGATGTCGGCCACCTCGAGCCTGCCGACAAATTCGGACTCGGACGTGAACTTCGTCGAGGACTTCAGTTTCAGGGGTCTCGGTATCGATGCGCGCTACGTGCCGAATCGCGACGCCAACTACTCGTTCGGGTTCAACTTCGGCTGGAACGTCCTCAACGAGAAGAACGACTTCGGCTCGGAGCGGAACACGATCAGTCTGCCGGAGGCCGACATTACGGGCACTCAGCTCAGGTACTTCAATTCGATACCCCTGCTGGCCAACGCGTCGTACTACTTCGGTGACCGAGGCGGAATCCGCCCGTACGTAGGGGTCAACGCTGGTACGTACTACATTGAACGGCGAGTGGACATCGGCGTGTCCGCAGTTGTCGATGACAACTGGCATTTCGGGTGGGCACCTGAAGTGGGCCTCGTCGTTCCGCTCGGGCGGCCGGAAGTTGCGCTCCTCACGTCGATCCGGTACAACTGGGCATTCAGTGCCGGAGGAACCGGCGACCAGAAGTATTGGGGCTTCAACATCGGGATCGCGTACCGGTGATCCGCCGGCGCGATCGCGCAGAATCGACGCTTAGACGGGGGAGGCGGCCGGTCTCTCCCGTCTACATTTTCAGGGCTAGGAAAGGCGGAAAGCTGACTATTGGCTGAAGTTCAGATCCGGGACGGAGAGGATGTCCAGAAGGCGCTGCGGCGCTTCCGCCGCAAGGTTCAACGAGCAGGTATTCTGAAGGACTTCCGCAAGCACCGGCACTACGAGAAGCCAAGTGCCGCGAAGCGTCGCAAGACGCAGGCAGCGGAGCGTCGCAGGCGCCGCCAGGCGAGGCGGAAGAAGCCCGAGTAGGACCTTCAGGCCCACATCTCCTCGTACATCAGGTACTGCGAGGCTAGCATCCCGAGCGCCTGGTAGGTCTCCTGGGCGGCGAGGTTGTCGCGCTCCACGTACAGGCGAATTCCGAGCACCTTCTCCGAGAGCGCCGCTTCCCGAACATGGTCGTGGAGCCCGCGGTACACGCCCTCACGGCGATGGCGCTTCGACACGTAGACGCTCTGCAGCCACCAGACCAGGCCGTTTCGCCAGTCGCTCCACTCGGTAGTGATCATGACCTGGCCCACCACCTCCTCACCTTTGACGGCCACGAAGTAGCGCCCCCTGGAGGGATCTTTGAGCAAGGCCTCGACGCCCTTCCCGAGCACTCTGCGGTCCAGCTCCCGGCCTTCGGTCTCCCGGGCCATCGCCTGGTTGAACAGGACGATGCGGGCGGCGTCGTCTGGATCGGCTTCACGAATGACGATCGGCATATGTCGTTCTCCCGTTCGGTGCGTGGAATCCCACATTCTCGGCTGGTCCGGCCCCACTCGCAAACCACCCGCGCGGCCCTGACGGCGGAGCCGGTATCGGATACCTTGCCGTATGATGCTCGACGATCGTGTGTCCGAAATCTGCATCGTCCTTCTCACCGGGATCGGTGACGTGGTGCATGGTCTTCCCGTGGCCAACGCCATCAAGGACGACGATCGCGCGCGACGGATTACCTGGGTGGCGGAGCCCGCTCCTGCCGAGGTCCTGCGGGAACACCCTAGCGTGGACCGTGTGATCGTCTTCCGAAAGAAGGACGGACTGCGCGGCGTCGCCCGACTGAGGGACGACTTCAGGGAGTACCGGTTCGACCTGACCCTGAACATGCAACGCCACTTCAAGGGTGTGTTTCCGACCCTGTTCTCGAGGGCGCCGACGCGAGTCGGCCTGGACCCGGCGAAGGTCCGAGAGGGCGTGTGGCGGTTCAGCAACCACCACATCGAGCCCGGCCCCTGGGCGCACACGCAGGACATGCTGCTGCGTTTTCTGGACCCTCTCGGGATCCAGCGCCCGGACCCTCTCGAGTGGCGGATCACCTTCAGTGAGGCGGAGAAGTCCAGGCAGACGACGTTCTTCGCGGATCTGCCGGACGGTCCGGTAGTGGGATTGGTTCTCGGCTCGAACGTCGCTCGGAAGGACTGGCCGTCCGAGCGCTACGCCGAGCTCGCCGAGGCGATCGCGGTACGGCACGAAGCTACGGTGCTTCTCGTCGGAGGCCCGGCGGAGCGGGAAAGGGCGGCGGCGGACCTCATCATAGGCCACACGAAACACAGGCCGATATCGACCCTGGCGGATGACGTCCGCCGGATGATGTGGACGGTCGGAGGATGCGATCTGCTCGTCAGTCCGGACTCAGGACCCCTCCACCTGGCCCACGCTCTCGGCGTCCCGGTCGTCGGGCTGTACGGCCACACCAACCCGGCGCGCGTCGGCCCCTACTCCCGGTATCGCGACCTGGTGGTGGACGCGTACCACGATCCGGGCGAGACCCCGGATCCGACGGTGCCCGGGTCGAGGGACGGGCGCATGGACCGAATCGCCGTATCCGACGTGCTGGAACGGGTCGAGCGAGCGTTCGATCTCTATGTTCCCGCCGGCGGACGACGGTCCAACTCGACGGAGAACGAGCCATGAGAGGTCTTGCCAGGACGCATGCTGCAGCGACGCTCACCCTCGCGGCTTTGGTGATCGGAGCCGGTCAACTGCGTGCGCAGGAGGTGGCTCAGCGAGAATCGGAGTTTCCGGAATTCGCTCCATCCCAGGAGCAACCGGTGCTGCGCGAACTGGCTGCCGCCGTGTCGCCAGGCCGGATACAGGCTGACGTTGAGACTCTGGTAGGTTTCGGCACCCGGCACACCCTGTCCGACACGGTCTCGGATACCCGTGGGATCGGGGCGGCGCGGCGATGGATCAAGGCCGAGTTCGACATCATCTCAGCGGCCTGCGGGGGCTGCCTCGAGGTCTCCTACCAGCGCACCCTGGTCGAGGGTGGGGACCGGATACCGGACGCCGTGGAAATCGTCAACGTGATCGCCATCCAGAGGGGCATCCACGACCCCGGCCGGTACGTCATCATGTCAGGAGATATCGACTCGCGTGTCTCGGATGCGCTCGACTTCACGTCCGATTCTCCGGGCGCCAACGACAACGCATCCGGAACAGCCGGCGTGCTCGAGGCTGCTCGCGTTCTGAGCGAGCACCGGTTCTCGGGATCGATCGTGTACGCTGCACTTTCCGGTGAAGAGCAGGGTCTGTATGGGGGCCGCCACCTGGCGGCTCTGGCGATCGACGAAGGCTGGAGAATCGCGGGTGTGCTGAACAACGACATGATCGGCAACGTCGAGGGCATCACTGGGGTCGTGGACAATACGTCGGCCCGCGTGTTTTCGGAGGGGACCCGCGCCGTGGAGACCGAGCGAGAGGCCAGGGTGAGGCGCTTTTCGGGGGGTGAGGTCGACTCGCCCTCTCGCAATCTCGCGCGCTACGTGAAAGTGATGGCTGAACGGTATATCCCGAACCTCGACGTCATGATGATCTACCGGTTGGATCGCTTCGGACGGGGCGGTCACCACCGGCCGTTCAACGACGCCGGTTTCGCCGGGGTCCGAATCATGGAAACGAACGAGAACTACCACCGGCAGCACCAGGACCTGCGCACTGAGGACGGGATCGAGTACGGAGACGTCATCGGTGGCGTGGACTTCGACTACGCGGCGAAACTGACGGCGCTCAACGTGACCGCGCTGGCCTCGATCGCCTGGGCGCCGCCGGCCCCGTCTGGAGTGCGGATCGCCGGTGCCGTGTCGCCCAGCACGACGCTTTCCTGGATTCCCGTGGACCGGGTTGTGGCGCCAGATCTTGCGGGATACCGCATCTACTGGCGTCTCACCACTTCTGCTGAATGGAATTATTCGGTTTTTGTCGGTGACACGGCCGAAGCTACGCTCGATAACGTGATTATCGACAACTGGTTGTTTGGGGTCGCGAGCGTGTCAAATCGGGGTTTTGAGAGCCCCGTGGTGTTTCCAGGGGCGGCCGGAGCCTTCTTTGAGGATTCCGCGCAGCGTTGAAGCGCCTTCCCGGTCGGTGTGCGGCACGGTGATTGCTCCTGCAACCGGGCGAGAAGACATGAAACGTGAGCGAGGAAGGCAGCACTACCGGTGAAACCCGATGGCGCGTTGCGTCGAATTTTTCTAAAGGCGCCCGAAGATTCACTCCTTCAAGCCGGGGGGAACGGCGAGCTCATCATCGCCCGTGCCCGGGTCGGGGTGACCTCGGTTCTTCTCGCTCTCGCCGTTCTTGCCTACGTTCAGCATCCTTCGTCGCCCCAGTCTCGTGTCCACCTGGCCGGCGGCCTCCTCGGTGCTCCGATCAGTATCCTGCTCCTCCTGTTGATCCGAAGGGCGCACTACCGGTGGTGGATCGGGATGTGGACCACCCTGTTCGACGTTTCCATGGTGAGCGGGGCCCTGGTCGCTTTCCTGATTGCTGGAAACCCGCACGCCGCGGTGAACAACCTGACGGCCTATCCCCTGTACCTCCTGGCCCTGTCCGCGACCACCATGCGCCTCGATCAGCGGGCGTGCGCTGTCGGCGGCCTGGTCGCCGTGGGCCAGTACACGGTCGTCGTCCTGGTGGCGCTCCTCATGTGGGACATGAACGCATCGCAATGGGCGCCGTTCACGTACGGGACATTTGACCACGAAGCCCAATTGGGACGCGTCCTGATCCTCGGCGCGGCGGGGGCTCTCGGCACTCTCGTGAACCTGCGCATGCAGACGCCCCACATTCTCTCGGCCGCCGACGCGCTTACGGGGATGATGAATCGCCGCACGTTCGAGGAGCGCTGGCAGGGTGAGGTGGCCCGAGCCCGACGGTACGGGCGGCCGATCTCGATCGCCGCGATCGACATCGACTATTTCAAGCAGTTCAACGATACCTACGGCCACGCGGCCGGTGACTCGGCCTTGCAATCCGTGGGCCGCGTGATGCGGAGCCGCATCCGGACCGGGGACTTCGCCGCACGAATAGGGGGCGAGGAATTCGTGGTTGCCCTCCCGGAGACGAACTCGGTGAACGCGGTGGCCATGGCCGAGCAACTCAGGCGAGCTATCGCCGAGAACCCGATCCGCATCCCGGGTCAGCGGGCGACAGGAGGCGTCACCATCAGCATCGGTGTGGCTTCCTGGCCCGAGCACGGTGAAGAGATCACCAAACTCCTCGAGCGGGCTGACAACCGCCTGTACGAGGCCAAGTTGGCCGGGCGGGACCAGGTGAAGGGGCCGGGAGGGTCGGGGACCAGCCAGGACTCGGTGCGTCCACAGGCCCTGACGCGGGTCAAGCCTGTCTGAGGATCTTCCGAAGCAGCAGCCAGCACACGAACAACGCGGCCGCGATCCACAACCCTCCCCACACGAGTGTAGGCACCCCCGTCATCTCCGCCAGCATGCGGGCGTCCGAGCGCAGTTCCGGTCTATCGAGTACATCGCTCTTGATGTCCAGGACCGCATACAGACAGCTCGTGAGGCCCAGGGCCCAGAGGACGCGTCGGTTGGCCACCGGCGACAGGTATCGTGCAGCAGCGACCAGCGCCGCCGCGAAACCGAGACCGAAGGCGAGGCCGAACGGGTTCCGCACGTATAGCACCGTCACCAGGCCCATGAACACACCGATCGCACCGGTGATCCAGGACGATCCCCGCGTGAGTCTCACGGCGAGAAGCACGAGGGCCGCGCCCCACAGCAGGCTGCCGAGGTAGCCCGCCGATAAGGTGAGAAACGCGTCGCCTCCACCGCAGTAGCAGGCGCCCCCGAGATCCGGTGTTACCACGATCTTCTCGATGGCGCCCCCGGTAGCCACGGCCATGAGCCCGTGGCTGATCTCGTGCAGAAGAACGACGAACAGCTTCAGCGGCGTGACCAGCCAGGTGTCCCACAGGAACCACAGGCCGGCGAAGAACGCCATGAATCCGGCTACGAACCGAATCCTCTCCTTCGTCGGCTTCCTGCCCGGCTGCTTACTGCCCCGTTCTGCCACTCGTTCCCTCTCACCTGCTTTCATGATCCATGGTGCCGAAGTGCCGCCTCCGTCGCGGCAGCGACCGACGACAGGTATTATGGCGACAAGTGCCCTCCAGATCGATACGAGAGACCACGCAATGAGGATTCTTCAGGTGGCGAGCGAAGCCGTTCCCTGGGCGAAGTCCGGGGGGCTGGCGGACGTAGTCGGGGCGCTGAGCGCCAATCTGGCGGCGTCGGGCCACGAGGTGGTCCTCGCCCTGCCACTATACCGTGACCTCAGCGCCGCGGGGCCGGAAGCCGGCGCTCCCGCGGTCGAGGTGTCCTGGGGTCCGGGCCCTTCGATCGCCGTGCGACAGTCCAGGGCCGCCGCCGGCTACGATGTGTGGTGGGTGGACGCTCCCCACCTGTTCGACCGCCCCGGCCTGTACGGAACGGCCGACGGCGACTATCCGGACAACGCGCTTCGCTTTGCGACGCTCGTTCGCGGAGCTCTCGCGGCCACTCCGGCGTTTGACTGGCGCCCTGACGTCATCCACGCACACGACTGGCAAGGAGCACTCGCGCCATGGTACGTGCGCGAAGGCTACGAGAGCGAATGGTCCCCTGCTCCCGCGACCGTGCTCACGATTCACAACATGGCGTACCAGGGGTGGTTCTCCCTTACCGCCGCGACGAGCGCCGGTCTGCCGACCTCGGAGACCCTGGCCCACAGTGACGGGGTGAGCCTGCTGAAGGGCGGTATGCTATCGGCTGACCAGGTGGCGACCGTCAGTCCGCGGTATGCCCGGGAAATAGGGACACCCAGGCTGGGGTTCGGCCTCGACCGGTGGATTGCCGACCTCGACCCGCCCGTAGAGGGGATACTCAACGGGATCGATACGGACGTGTGGAATCCCGAGACGGATCCAAACCTGGCGGCCACCTACACCGTTTCGGACATGAGCGGTAAAATAGCGTGCAAGGCGGCGCTCCAGGTAGAGGTGGGGCTGCCCTCCAGCCCGTTGATACCGCTGTTCGGGATGGTCTCCCGCCTGGTCGGCCAGAAGGGACTGTCTCTCATCGACCAGTTGGGTGACGACCTGGTCGAGCGGGACGCGCAGTTCGTCTTCCTCGGCACCGGAGAAGCTCGGTACGAGCGCCTGATCGCGGCACTGGCGGCCCGTCACACGAATGTCGCCGCCCGCCTGGGATTTTCCGAAGGCCTGGCGCACCGGATCGAGGCGGGAGCCGATTTCTTTCTCATGCCCTCGGAGTTCGAACCCTGCGGGCTGAACCAGATGATCAGCCAGCGGTACGGCACGCCGCCCATCGTTCACCGCACTGGAGGGCTGGCTGACAGCGTGACGCATGCGTCTCCGGCGGCGATCAATGCGGGGGAGGCGACCGGAGTGATGCTCGATCACTTTGACGCCCCGACTCTCTCCTGGGCGCTGGACTTCGCCGAGGACCTCTTCGCGCGGCCCGCCCAGCTCGCCGAGGTTCGAAGGGCGGGCATGGAGACGGATTTCTCGTGGCGCCGAAGCGGACTCGGGTACGAGCGGCTCTATCGCAAGGCGATCGAAGACATGAATGGAGCAGATTGATGCGAGGCGACCTGAGGATACTCGGGCTGGTGATGGCCGGTGGCGAGGGCAGCAGGCTCATGCCGCTCACCGAGGAGCGGAGCAAGCCGTCGGTCCCGTTCGGGGGCAGCTACCGGATAGTGGATTTCGTGCTGTCGAGCCTGCTCAACTCAGGGATCTACTCGAACTTCGTGCTGGTCCAGTACCGGTCACAATCACTGATCCACCACCTGCGCGAAGGGTGGCGGCTGAGCACGCCCCACCCGGATGACTTCCTCACTGTGGTTCCGCCCCAGATGCGCGTCGGAAAGGAATGGTACCGTGGGACCGCGGACGCCGTGTACCAGAACTTCAATCTCATCTACGACTACCGTCCGGACCTGATCGCCGTCTTCGGTGCCGACCACGTGTACCGGATGCACATCGGTCACATGGTCCATTTCCACGCGAAGAAGAAGGCCGATGTGAGCGTGGCCATGCTTCCCGTGCCGGTCGAAGAGGCTACCGGTTTCGGGGTCGCCCACGCGCGGGATGACGACACGATCGCGGCGTGGGAGGAGAAACCGGCCAACCCGCCTGAAATGCCGGGTCGCCCCGGGTGGGCCTATTCGTCGATGGGGAATTATCTCTTTGAACCGGGCGCCCTTCTGAAGGTGCTGCAGCACGTGATGGAAGAGGGTCTGGAGCCCGACTTCGGGAAGACGATCGTGCCGTTGATGGTGGAGGATCCCAAGTACCGGGTCGCCGCCTACGACTTCCACCGCAACAGGGTCCCCGGTGTAAAGTCCTACGAGGAGAAGGGGTACTGGCGGGACGTCGGCACCCTGCAATCGTACTGGTCGGCCCACATGGACCTCCTGGGCGCTCAACCCCGGTTCGACCTGAACAACCGTATGTGGCCCATCCACTCGCAGGCCTACCACCGGGCCAGCCCGCGCGTGCTGTCCGGAACGATCGAGGACTGCTCCCTCGGGGTCGGCAGCGTAGTGGACGACGCCCGGATCGTCCGGTCGGTCATCGGGCGGAATACGTGGATCGAGAGCGGCGCGGAGATCGTCGATTCGATCGTTATGGACCACTGCCGGATCGGGCACGACACCCGGATACACCGGGGGATCGTAGACCGCTACAACTTCGTGCAGGACGGCGAGGTAATAGCTGCGGGCGCGGGGCCGTACAGGGAGGGAGCGCGGGTCGACGGAGATCTCATTGCCCTTCGGCGGGGGCGTACCCGACCCATCTGATCGGGACCTGCGGCCCGGCGCTCTACAGCAACAGGACGAGAAGGGCCACCACACACACGGCGAGTCCGCTCACCGCGAGGACCGGAAACCTCCGGTCGAACACGGCCCGGCTCACGGCAAATATCGACAGGAACAGGGCCATCGTGGCGTACAGACCGGTCAGCGCCCCCTTCCAGAGCTGTGTGTCCGGGTAGAGCAGAACCGCGGCCCCCGACACCAGGGTGCCGAAGAACAACAACCGTTCAGTGAGGGCTTCCTCTGGCCGCGGCCTCTGCGTGGCCGGCAGCTTGCCGGCCAGGGCAAGAACGAGCAGCACCACGAGCTGGACCCCGATCAGTCCGAACCAGCCGATTCTCCCGGCCGTGAGTCCGCCACCCGGAGTCAACGCGTCGGTGAACGCCGAGAACGCGATCGACGTGACCGAGATCGCGCCCAGCGAGTAGATACCGAAGGCGATCAGGCGACCGACCACCAGGTTGGCGAAGAAGGTCCCTGGAGTGTCGCGTCGGAAACGGAGCGACGATACGGCTTCCAGTGGATTGCGGGACACGACGACCGGAGGCCAGCGATCGGCTCGCGCGGCTCGCAGCACGGCAGCCGCCTCCGCCCGGGTGCGCGCGACATCTTCCGATCCTACCCAACCACGTTTCGCCGCCTCCGTCAGCTCGTCCTCGTCGAGAAGTCTCGGGGGACCGTCCGGGGCCTGCCACACGTCCAGGAACAGGTCCGTCAGGTGCCAGACGGCCGTCTCGGGACGCGGCGGCTGAACGAAGTTGGTGTAGTACCCGAGGAAGTTCGCGTGCTCATCGTAGACAGATCCAACTTCGTAGGATCGTCCCGGGAACATGAACCAGAGAATGGCCCCGCCCGGAGGGACCTCTGTTTCCCCCACAGGCAGCGCCGGATCGTCTGGATCGAGCACGAGCAGGCTGATCTTGCAGGCTGCTCCATCGTGCAGGAGTTCCTGGGAGAAATGCTGCACGTGATCGGGCGGGCGCCGGTATACGATGGCGACGGTGGGAGTGCCGGCGTCACCGCGCGCCGGCACCCCGCGGGTGCGCGATCTGCGGTCGATCAGGCGCCTAGTTAAGATCGGTAAACGTCCGATTCTGCTCCGCCATCCGCACCAGGACCGGTGCAGGGGCGAAGCGGCTACCGAGCCTGCCGCCGTAGTCCGACAGCGCGTCGTGAATTTTCTGGATGCCCTCCGAATCGGCCCACCGGAGAAGACCGCCGCGGAACGGGGGGAATCCAGTACCCATCACCATGGCCAGGTCCACTGGATCGGGGCCTTCGACGACCTGCTCTTCCAGTGCATACGCGGCTTCGTTCACCATCGAGTACAGGCACCGCCGGAGGATTTCCTCGGGCGTCGAAGTGGCAGCCGTACCCTGGCCAGGTACGCGCTCCACGGCAAACAGAACCTGGACGGTCGGATCCGGGCCACGGTTACCGCCATCCTGATACCGGTAGAAACCCAAACCGTTCTTCTTACCGAGCCTGGCGTCTTCAATCATCCGGTCGATCACGCCCGAGGGGCGCATTCGGTCGCCGAACGCGGCCACCATCTCCCTGCTGGCATGTCTCGCGATGTCAAACCCGATCTCGTCCAGGAGACGGAGTGGGCCCATGGGCATTCCAAAACCTCCGAGCGCGCCGTCGATGTCCTCGATGCGGTTCCCCTCCTCGAGCAGGAAGCCGGCCTCGTTCAGGTACGGGGTGAGGAGGCGATTGACGAGGAAGCCGGGTCTATCGGTCACGAGCACTGGAGTCTTACCGAGGGCGAGGACGAGGCCGAACCCGGTGGCCAGCGCGTCGGGCCTCGTGCGTGGACCGGACACGACTTCGACCAGCGGCATCTTGTGCACCGGGTTGAAGAAATGGAGCCCGAGCACGGAACCCGGGTCCTCCACTCCGTTCGCCATTTCGTCCACCGACAGGGCGGAGGTGTTCGTGGCCAGCACCGCACCGCCGGTCGCGGATTCCACTTCCCGCAGGACCTGCTGCTTCACGGCCATCCGCTCGACGACCGCCTCAACCACGAGATCGACTCCCTCGATGTCTCCGTAATCGAGGGTGCCCGTGATGAGGGCGAATTTCAGCGACGCCTCCTCCTCACCGAAGACCCGAGCGGCCGCTGCCTTTCGCAGAAGGTCGCCCGCATGTCTAAGTCCCGAATCGAGGGCATCCTGGTCGATATCCTTGAGAACGACCGGGATGTCGTGTGCGGCGGCTAGCTCGGCGATCGCTCCGCCCATCACGCCCGCGCCTACGACGCCCATCCTCTCCACCGGCCGCTTCCGCTTCATGACGTTCGCGGGCAGCGCCTTTCTGGCCGCCTGCGAGAGGCGGAATACTCGCACGAGATTCCGGGACTCCGGGGTAACGGCGAGTTCCCCCAGGGCCCGAGCCTCGAGAGCATACGCTTCGTCCGCCTTCATTCCCACCGCGTCGGCCAGGACGTCGATCGCCTTGAAGGGAGCCGGATAGAAGGATCCGACCTCCGTGGCGGCCTGCTTTCGCGCAGCGCCGAACATGATCCGGCGTCCAGGGCCCGTTCCCTCCAGCAGGCGCTGCCCGAATCCGATCGTCCGCGTTGGGCGCTCGACCCGATTCCCTACCACGTCGGCTGCGAACTCACCCACGGCAGCCTTGAATCGAGAGGCGGGCACGACCCGGTCCACGAGCCCGATCCGACTGGCCCGGGCAGGACGCACCGGCTTGCCGGACAGTATGATCTCCAGCGCGTTCTGCATGCCTACGAGGGCCGGAAGCTTGACCGTTCCGCCGAATCCGGGCAGGATACCCAATCGCACCTCCGGAAGGCCGATCGACGTCGAATTCCTGTCAGACGCGACGCGATAGTCACAGTGCAGGATGAGTTCGGTGCCGCCTCCCATGCATGCGCCATCGACCGCCGCGATGGTGGCAATGCGCAGGCGCTCGATACGTCGGAAGATACGCTGCCCCTCGGCGCTGGCATCCCGAGCCTGTGCGGCAGTGGAGAGGGCCTCGATGGCTTCGACGTCCGCGCCCGCAAAGAAGGCTCCTTCCTTCCCGCTTCGGATCACGAGGGCGAGCATCTGACCGTTCGCGATGCGCGATTCCAGCTGTGAGAGCAGCGCGTCGAGTTCTCTCATCAAGTGGGGAGTGAAGACGTTCACCGACGAATCGGGTCGGTCGAAGGTCAGCCAACCGACGTGGTCGCGATCGACTTCGAAGCCTAGGCCGGCGGTGGATTCGGACGTCGGGGCGTTCATGGAGTGATTCCCGCGCCAGGGTAAGAAGCAGGAAATCCGGCGAGGCCGGGTCCCGCGCGCGCCAGGGAAGCTGCCGGTGCGAGGGCGCGCGTGGCAGTCACGCGCACCCTCGTCCGACGATCGTCACAGGGGTCAGAGGCGAAGGCGTTCGGCGCCGTTGGAGACATCGAGGCGAACTGTGTCGACCTGCGCTGGATCGATCTTCAGATTCCACACGAACTCACCGACCGGCACCCGGATCCGCGCGTTGATCCACCAGTCGCCTGCCGGAAGAGCGCGCGTGACGAAGCCGTCGGCGCTCGTCGTGTCCGCAAAGACCTGCCGCCCCCCTTCGGTGACGATCGACTGCTCGATGTCGAAGTACCCGGCGTACGCGTCATCTTCCCACGTGTCACGTACTGCCTTGAACTCGTCCACCTGAGTCGTGACCGAGTCCTGCATGGCTGTGAACTGATCGAACAGTGCCTGCTTCTCACGATTGAGCCGACCCTCGACGCCCTCGAGCTGCTCGAACTCCTCGTACTTGGACATATACTCTCGCGTGCCCCGTGATCGCGGATCCATCGCCTGCATCTCCTCGGACAGGGTCTGCATCCGGTCGCGCGACTCGGACCACTCCGCCTCCTTGTCGCGCCACTCTTCCTGGAGTGCTCGGATCTGAGCGAACGTGGCCAGCATTACCTCCGGAATCTCCGGCTTCGGCGAGGCGGCCTCGTTGTCGAGCGCGTCGAACACCGAATCACGATCGAACGGGTAGAAGAAGATCTCGAGATTGGACTGCGGGATCTGACCGTCCGCGCCCTCACCAAGAACCTGTACAGTTACGTCGGAGCCCCCGCACGCGCTGAGCGCAACGACGGCACCGATGATCAGAAACGAACTACGCTTGCCTCGCATCCGTGTCTCCACGTTGGATGAGCGGTGGTCCTAGCATTGCGACCGGCAAATCTACCGGCCGCCTCGTCGATTTTCAAACACGATTCGTTCGTCCATACCCCAGACGACGACAGGGGCCTCCCTTTGGAAGCCCCCGTGTGCATTCACGTGACTCGCGGGATGACCCACAAAGGGCCGGCCCCGGCGTCACTCGTAGACGATGTCGTCGAGCAGGTACTCCCTGGGGTTGACCTGGCGGCCATCGATCAACACCTCGTAGTGGAGGTGTGGGGCTGTAGCCAGGCCTGTCTTTCCGACCTCGCCCAGGAGGTCGCCGCGAACGACACGCTCACCGCGATTCACCTGGATGCTCCCTGCGTGCGCATAGCGCGTCTTGTACCCGAACCCGTGATCGATCTCCACCGTCTTGCCGTAACCTGACTTGGTGCCGGCGTAGGTGACCGTACCCTCCGCCGAGGCGAGGATCGGTGTGCCGGCCACGGCCGAGATATCGAGTCCCGGATGGGGCCGGTTGTACTGGAGGACGGGATGCATCCGGCTCTGGCTGAAGCTGGAGCTGATCCAGGATTCCTCGGCCTGAACGGGCCTGATGGAAGGTCGCGAGAGAAACACCTGTCGATGCATCTCGACCGAGTCCATGGCCTCGTCGATGGAACTCCCAAGGAGGTCCAACCTGCGCATCAGCAATTCGGCATCGTACGCGGTGGCATAGGTGCGCTCGGCCAGCTGAGGCGATGCGGCGAGGAACTCCTCTCTCTCGGCGGCCACCGGCAATGGACCACCGACGCCGACTGCCCGGACATCGTCGTCCAGGTCAGGGAGACCTGCCAGGAGCCGGAACTTCTGCTCCTGCTCCGACAGTTGATCCACGGAGTTGGCCAGCGTGCCGACCTGGTTCTCGACCTTGCCGAGGTTATCGGTCAGATGACGATTCTCGAGCCGGAGGCGCACGAGCTCAGCTTCGCGGACTCCGTCGAATGCGAGGCTGACGACGAACGCTGCCACGACAAGCCCGAAAACACCGGCTGCCGCTGCCGCAAGGCGCACGACACGCCGCGAAACGCGAACCGTGCGGATGCGCCCACCGCCATCCGGCATGATCTGGACCGTCCAGTGGGCAGACCCTTCGTGCCCCGAACCGGCGGATCCGTGTGACGACATATTTTTCCGTACCCTGGTATCCGTTGCAGATCGGCCGGTCTCACCGGCCCATCCCGCTCCCACGATCACCGCCGCCCCGCGTATTCAGCAAGACGCGGGCCTCGACAGAGGCGAACGCACCCATACACCGAATTGGTGCAAATGCGTACGCATAAGTTGTTTGGCTTCGGTTCCGACGAAACGGACGGATCCGAGCGGGACGAGAGGAGACTAATCCGGCGCGGGAACGGGTGTCAAGCGCTGCCGATCAGTCGTCCTCCGACTCTATCTCGACACGGGGAAACAGGACGGTGTCCCAGCGCTCCGGTATGGCGTCCGGGAGCTTGCCCGTAAGGCCCTCCAGCGAGGGAAGTTCGTCGCCACCCAGCCGCTGCCACATCTCGGCCGCCTTGACCGGGATGAACGGCTCGAGGAAGACGGCCGTCGTGGCGAGACCGCGAACCAACGCCGCCAGCACGTCGTCCAGGCGGGTCT
>Ga0209567_10000461_pt1 | contig 22267 bp, 34 predicted proteins | sample COG_12_FD_184756 | JGI IMG/M metagenome (GOLD analysis project Ga0209567, IMG submission 184756) | Pelagic marine sediment microbial communities from the LTER site Helgoland, North Sea, for post-phytoplankton bloom and carbon turnover... | ecosystem: Environmental > Aquatic > Marine > Neritic...
GGAGCTGATTGCACCGATCGCCATGGAAGACGGGTTGCGCTTCGCCATTCGTGAGGGTGGCCGTACCGTTGGTGCCGGCGTCGTCGCCAAGGTGATTGAATAAGTAAGACACAGGGTATCCGCACCCGGCATTTTTCTGGTCGAAATGGCTCGCTACGCTGCGCTTTATTTTCGACCAGAAATATCCCGGGCACGGATACCGGATACATTTTTACCTAGGAGCCGCTTGTGGCTACGAACCAAAATATACGAATTCGCCTCAAGGCATTTGATCATCGATTGATCGACAATTCAGCACGTGAAATCGTGGATACTGCGAAACGCACGGGCGCTACGGTAAAGGGTCCTATTCCGTTGCCGATGAGGAAGGAGCGTTTCACGGTCCTGATTTCTCCGCACGTCAACAAGGATGCTCGGGACCAGTACGAAATCCGTACGCACAAGCGCCTGATGGATATCGTGGATCCGACCGACAAGACGGTTGACGCCCTGATGAAGCTTGAGTTGCCGGCTGGCGTTGACGTGCAGATTAAGCTCAACTAACGTCCTGTGGGAGCCCGCCTTGCGGGCGACGCCCCCGCGGCCTGACGGCCGCCGCGTTGCTTCGCGAGCAAGGCTCGCTCCCACGGTAGTAAGTGTTTGATTCATAAGGCGTAGTCAGGCCGAGAAAAAGGACCCAAAAAAGGCTGGAAACCGCTTGTAATAAGGGGTTCGAGTCGTATAATAGCGGGCTCGCTGCATTTGGCCGGACCGGGAGTCGGCCAAGACGCAGTAAACAAACATATCTGTCGCCAGGAAATCGAGGGTGACACGGCAAATCCCGGAACCGCCGGACCGATTGATGGATCGGGTCGGAGCTTAGGGTCAGCCCCAGAGCAAAGAGAGCACCGCTCTCTGCGATGGCTGGCCCTTTCGCATGTCTGGAATAAGGGGACATTCTGCTTTTTCTCTCTTTCCGGGCAGGGTCGGTACGGAGGAAAGCAGAATGTCCCCGAATCAGGCGCAGCCAAAGTAGTTGCGCCGGTGAAACAGATTTTATTTGAGAATGGCGCTGACCAATCGAAGTCAGTGTGAGGTTTTGAAGATGACGATGGGTCTTGTTGGCCGCAAATGCGGCATGACACGTGTCTTTACGGAGGACGGAGTTTCGATTCCGGTGACCGTAGTGGAGGCACAGCCAAACCGAATCACTCAGGTGAAGACCGTGGAGACGGACGGTTATCGCGCGCTACAGGTTGTAGCCGGAAGCCGCAAAGCGTCCCGGGTCGTCAAACCTGCAGCCGGCCACTTTGCAGCGGCAAAGGTCGAAGCCGGCGACCTGATTACCGAATTTCGCCTTGCTGACGTCGACGAGACGGACTACCAGGTTGGTTCGACGCTGGAAGTCGACCTTTTCGAGGAAGGCCAGAAAGTCGACGTGATTGGTACCACGATCGGTAAAGGTTTTGCCGGCACTGTCAAGCGCCACAACTTCTCAATGCAAGACGCTACGCATGGTAATTCCCTGGCGCACAGAGCGCCGGGTTCTATTGGCCAGAACCAGACACCCGGCCGAGTGTTCAAGGGCAAGAAGATGTCGGGTCAAATGGGCAACGTGCGCCGCACGATCCAGAATCTGGAGGTCGTGCGTATCGATAGCGAGCGCAATCTCTTGCTGATCAAGGGTGCTGTCCCGGGTCATCGCGGCGGCAGCGTGATCGTACGTCCCGCAATTAAGGCCAGGAACTAAGGGGCGCATTGATGAAACTGAAACTACAGGACAAGGGCTCGGTTGACGTTCTGGACACCGCATTCGGTGTCGACTACAACGAAGCGCTCGTACACCAGGTCGTAACCGCGTACCTTGCAGGCGCACGAGCCGGCACCAAGGCGCAAAAGAATCGCGCTGCAGCGCGCGGCGGCGGTGCGAAGCCCTGGCGCCAGAAAGGCACGGGCCGGGCACGCGCCGGCACTATCCGCAGCCCTATCTGGGTCGGCGGTGGTCGTACATTTGCAGCCAAGCCACGCAACTACGATCAAAAGGTGAACAAGAAGATGTATCGGGCTGCACTGCGCTCGATGATTTCCGAACTGGTTCGCCAGGATCGCCTGGTTGTTGTCAATGAGCTGAGTCTCGAAGCACCAAAGACGAAGTTGCTCGCGTCGAAGCTCAAGGAAATGAGCCTCGATAGTGTGCTGATTCTGAACGAGGCATTCGACGAGAAGCTTTTCCTTGCCGCACGCAACCTGCCTGATGTCGGCATCTGCGATGTTGCGTCGATGGATCCGGTTGTATTGATTCGGTTCGACAAGGTGCTGGTGACTGTGCCGGCGCTCAAACTCATCGAGGAGCGCCTTTCATGAGTATTGCCGCCCACCAGGAAAGACTGATGACGGTTATTCGCGGACCACATCTTTCAGAGAAGGCGCACATCGTTGCGGAGAAGAACCAGGTGGTCCTGAAAGTCCGTACCGACGCAACCAAGAAAGAGATAAAACAGGCGGTTGAACTGCTGTTCGAAGTCAAGGTCGATGGCGTTCAGGTTGTCAACGTAAAAGGCAAAACCAAGCGCTTCCAGCAGGCCAGTGGCCGCCGCTCAGACTGGAAGAAAGCATACGTGAAGTTGGCTGAAGGGAGCTCTGTGGAAGAGTTCTTCGGCGCGGAATAAAGGTTATCAAACATGTCTCTGCATAAAGCCAAACCAACCTCCGCGGGACGTCGATTCGTCGTCGCCGTCAAGACGCCGGAGCTGCATAAAGGCAAGCCCTATGCGCCGCTTCTCGACAAGAAAACGTCGAAGGGCGGGCGTAACAATAATGGCCGTATCACGATTCGTCATCAGGGTGGCGGGCACAAGCAGCGTTACCGCATTGTCGACTTCCGGCGAAATAAGGACGGTATCCCGGGCGTTGTTGAGCGGCTCGAATACGATCCGAATCGCAGTGCGCACCTGGCTTTGGTCAAGTATGCAGACGGTGAGCGTCGCTACATTCTGGCGCCCAGGAATGTTCGTGCGGGCACGCCGGTCATCAGTGGTGAGGACGCGCCGATCAAGCCGGGCAATGCTCTGCCGATTCGTGCGATTCCGGTTGGTACAACCATTCACAACATTGAGATGAAGCCCGGAAAGGGCGGCCAGTTGGTTCGTTCGGCCGGTGGTTCCGCGCAACTGGCTGCACGTGAAGGCGCTTATGCGACGGTCCGGCTGCGTTCGGGGGAAACACGAAAAATTCACGTTAATTGTCGTGCGACTGTTGGAGAAGTCGGTCATGGCGAACACAACCTGCGCAAGCTCGGCAAGGCCGGTGCCAGCCGTTGGAGAGGTGTTCGTCCGACGGTCCGTGGTGTCGCGATGAATCCGGTTGATCACCCGCACGGTGGTGGTGAGGGTCGGACCTCGGGTGGCCGTCATCCGGTCAGCCCTTGGGGCACGCCGACGAAGGGCGCGAAGACGCGCTCAAACAAGCGTACGGACAACATGATTGTTCGTCGCCGCAAGCGTAAGTAAAGGACTTCGATAATGCCGCGTAGTGTGAGAAAAGGCCCATTCGTCGATAACCATCTGGCGAAGAAGGTTGCAGAAGCTGCTAAGAAGAACGATCGTCGCCCGATCAAGACCTGGTCGCGTCGTTCGATGGTACTGCCCGATATGGTCGGATTGACCATTGCCGTCCACAACGGACGTCAGCACGTACCGGTTTTGATTTCAGAGAACATGGTTGGTCACAAGCTCGGCGAGTTTGCGATGACCCGCACGTTCCGCGGCCACTCCGGTGATCGCAAGACCAAGTAAGGCGAAGGAGTTAGGGTACATGCAAGTTGCAGCAACACTTAGATACGCGCGTATCTCGCCGCAGAAGTGTCGCCTGATGGCAGATGCCATCCGCGGCCAGTCGGTTGACGATGCTCTGCGCACGCTGACTTTTTCGCCGAAAAAGAGTGCTCGCATTGTGAAGAAGGTTCTGGAGTCGGCCGTGGCTAACGCAGAGCACAACCATGGTGCGGATATCGATGAACTGAAAATTTCGACCATCGAGGTCAACGAGGCGCCGACGTTTCGACGTTTTCGTGCTCGCGCCAAAGGTCGCGGCGCACGGATTATCAAGCGGAACAGTCACATCACGATCCGGGTAGCAGACGAACAATGATTACGGAAATCAGAATTTACCTCGCTGATCAGCTGGGAGACGAGTAAGAATTATGGGCCAAAAAGTACATCCAACTGGTATACGTCTTGGCATCGTCAAGGATTGGGCATCGAAGTGGTATGCCGATTCGAAGGCGTTCCCCGAGTACATACGTGCCGATCACATGATTCGCGTTTTTATCAAGAAGAAGCTGAAAGACGCGTCGGTCAGCCAAATCGGGATTGAGCGTCCTGCCAATAAGGTAAACGTCACGATTTTTACGGCGCGTCCGGGCATTGTCATCGGCAAGAAAGGCGAGGACATTGAAAAGCTCCGAGCCGAGTTGTCAAGAATGCTCGGCATGCAGATTCAGGATGTTCGAATAAACATCAGCGAAGTTCGCAAGCCGGAGCTTGATGCACAGCTTGTCGCCGAAGGTATTGCGCAGCAGCTCGAGCGTCGCGTTATGTTCCGCCGTGCGATGAAGCGCGCGGTAACGAACACGATGCGTGTTGGTGCCGAAGGCATCAAGGTCAAGGTCGGCGGTCGTCTCAACGGTGCAGAAATTGCGCGATCCGAGTGGTACCGCGAGGGACGTGTCCCGCTGCATACGCTGCGCGCGGACATTGATTACGGCACGGCTGAAGCGCACACGACGTATGGCGTGATTGGTGTGAAGGTCTGGATTTTCAAGGGCGAGGTCTTTGACAAGCCCGAAGCGGTTCCGGCAGAGACTGCAGAAGCAGCTTCTGGCGCGCGTTCGTAAGAGAAGACAACGATGTTACAGCCTAAGAGAACAAAGTTTCGCAAGCAGATGAAAGGCCGCAACCGCGGACTTGCGCTGCGCGGCAGCAATATTTCATTCGGTCAATACGGACTCAAGGCAACCGGTCGAGGTCGCCTGACGGCTCGTCAGATCGAGGCGGCTCGCCGAGCAATGACTCGCCACATTAAGCGCGGCGGAAAGATCTGGATTCGGGTTTTCCCGGACAAGCCGATCTCGAAGAAGCCGCTCGAAGTCCGTCAAGGTAAGGGCAAGGGCAACGTCGAATACTGGGTCTGTCAGATTCAGCCTGGCCGCGTTCTCTATGAGATGGAAGGTGTTTCGGAGGAGATCGCACGTGAAGCGTTTCGCCTGGCGGCTGCGAAGCTTCCTTTTGGCACCACGTTTGTAACTCGGCAGGTGATGTGATGAAGGCAACAGATCTCCGCGCCAAGTCGGTTGATGAGCTCAATGAAGAACTCGTTGCGCTGCGTCGTGAGCAGTTCAACCTCCGTATGCAGCATGCAACCGGAGAGCTGACGCACAACCACGAGCATGGTCGCGTTAGAAAAGATATCGCGCGCGTCAAGACGGTTCTGAGCGAACTAAAGCGCGCAGCGGGTGAAGACAAATGAGTGAAGAGAAGAAAACACAGCGTACGCTCGTCGGCCGCGTCGTCAGCGACAAGATGGACAAAACCGTATCGGTCGCTATCGAGCGCCTGATAAAGCATCCGGTCTATGGCAAGTACATTCGCCGTACCAGCAAGGTTCTTGCTCATGATGCATCGAACGAGTGCAAGTCCGGCGATCGTGTTGCGATTTCGGAGTGCCGCCCAATTTCGAAAAACAAATCCTGGTCGGTCGTCAACGTTGTTGAGCGCTCGGCGGACAAGCAATAACACTTAAGGTTTAGTCATGATTCAGATGCAGACAGTTCTGGACGCCGCCGATAACTCAGGTGCTCGCCGTGTTCAGTGCATCAAGGTACTCGGCGGTTCGAAGCGCCGTTACGCCGGTGTGGGTGACGTGATCAAAGTCAGCGTCAAAGACGCCATCCCGCGCGGCAAGGTGAAGAAGGGCGAGATTTATAACGCTGTTGTTGTTCGTACGCGTAAGGGCGTGCGGCGCAAAGATGGCTCGCTGATTCGCTTTGATGGCAATGCCGCAGTGCTGCTCAACGCTCGTCTCGAGCCCATTGGTACACGTATTTTTGGCCCGGTGACTCGTGAACTGCGCACCAGCCAGTTCATGAAAATTATTTCGCTGGCCCCCGAGGTTCTCTAGGTGAAAAAGATCAGAAAAGGCGATGAAGTCATCGTAACAACCGGTAAGGACAAGGGCCGTCGTGGCACCGTATTGCAGGTTTTTGACGATGCACGCGTATTGGTAGAAGGCGTGAACCTCGCCAGAAAACATATCAAGCCCAATCCGAATATCGGCGAGATGGGCGGTATTCGCGATACTGCGATGCCAATGGATATTTCGAACGTACTCGTATTCAACCCGAAGTCGAAGAAGGGTGAACGGGTTGGTTTTGAGGTTCGGGATGACGGAACAAAGGTTCGCGTTTTCAAGAATGGAGATGCGGTCGATATTTGACTGTAGGAGCGGCTTTCGGCTGCGCTCCGACAGGCACAAGTAGATACAGAGATAAATAGATGTCACGTTTACAGGAAAAATATCAGAACGAGCTTGCTGGAGAGATCCAGAAGAAGCTCGGCCTGGAGAATGCGATGGAAGTGCCTCGCATCACCAAGATCACTCTCAACATGGGAGTCGGTGAGGCGATTGCTGACAAGAAGATCATTGAAAATGCCCGCGCGGACATGGAAAAAATCGCAGGTCAGCGCCCGGTAACGAGGGTTGCTCGCAAGTCTGTCGCGACTTTCAAGCTTCGTGATGGCATGCCTATTGGCTGCAAGGTCACGCTGCGTCGCGAGCGCATGTACGAGTTTCTTGATCGCCTTGTCAATATTGCAATCCCGCGAATTCGAGATTTCCGGGGTTTGAGCCCTAAGTCCTTCGACAAGCAAGGTAACTACAGCATGGGCGTTCAGGAGCAGATTATTTTTCCGGAAATCAACTACGACGAAATTGACGCGCTGCGCGGTATGGATATCACTATTACCACTACGGCGCGCAACCCTGAGGAAGGCAAGGCGCTTCTCGAAGCGTTCAATTTTCCCTTCAAGAAGTGATTGGGCACCTGTTTTTGCCCGGCACAGATTTAACACGGCACAAGACGAGAACTACTTAAGATGGCCAAGAAATCAATGATCATGCGGGAACTGAAGCGAGCCAAGCTCGTTTCCCGGCAGGCTGAAAAGCGTAAGGCACTGAAAGCAATCGTTCGCAGCATTCATAGCTCGGATGAAGAGCGCGCGGCCGCGCAGGCGAAGCTGAACAAGCTGCCACGTGATGGCAGCCCAACGCGGCAACGGAATCGTTGTGCCATTACGGGTCGTCCGCATGGTGTTTATCGCAAGTTTGGGCTGGGCCGAAACAAGCTACGGGAAGCCGCCATGAATGGCGAGGTCCCCGGCCTCACAAAAGCCAGCTGGTAGGCGGAGACAGAACATGAGTATGACAGACCCAATCGCAGACATGCTTACCCGCATCCGTAACGGGCAGAAGGCGCGCAAAGTTGCGGTATCCATGCCGGCTTCAAAGGCAAAAGAGGCCGTCGCGAAGGTGCTGGAGGATGAAGGCTACATTACGGGATTCGCGACGGACGGTGAAGGCGCTTCGCGGGAGCTCACGATCGAGCTGAAGTATTTCGAAGGCGTTCCCGTTATCGAGAAGATCCAGCGCGCCAGTCGTCCTGGCTTGAGGATATATCGCGGCAAGGAAGATCTGCCGAAGGTTCTTGGCGGTCTCGGTGTGGCAATTGTATCGACCTCGGCCGGCGTCATGAGCGATCGGCAGGCTCGCGAAAAGGGCGTTGGAGGTGAGGTTCTCTGCATCGTTTCGTGATGCGTGACCCCGAAGGTAAGAGACAGAACTATGTCAAGAATTGCAAAAGAACCGGTTGAACTGCCAAAAGGTGTCGAGTTCAAGCAGGACGGTGACGTTATCACGCTGAAAGGCGCGAAAGGTGAGTTGTCATTGCAACTGAATTCGGAGGTTGAGCTCAAGCAGGATGAGAATCTTCTGAGCATTTCACCGCGATCCGGCTCACGCTTCGCAACAGCGGTCGCCGGCACGATGCGTTCGATCATCGCTAATATGGCGACCGGCGTATCGACAGGATTTGAGCGGAAGCTTGAGCTGGTTGGCGTCGGTTATCGCGCGCAGGCTCAGGGCAAGAAGGTAAATCTGACGCTCGGTTTTTCGCACCCGGTCGAATACACCGTGCCGGATGGCATTACCGTCGAAACACCGAGCCAGACTGAAATTGTTATCAGGGGCGCTGACAAGCAGCAGGTCGGTCAGGTCTCAGCAGAAATTCGCCGTTTCCGTCCGCCTGAGCCCTACAAGGGCAAGGGTGTGCGATACGCCGACGAGCGTGTCTCTTTGAAGGAAGCGAAGAAGAAATAAGCAGGTAAAACACCATGAAGTTGGACAAGAAACAAAATCGCTTACGTCGCGCCCGCCGAGGACGCTCTAAGATTCGTGAGCTCGAGGCCAATCGCCTCAGCATTCACCGTACGCCGCGCCATATATACGTGCAGGTGATCGGCCCTGACAATAACCAGGTACTTGCGTCGGCGTCGACGCTGGAGGCCGAGGTGCGTAAGGGAATCAAGAATGGCGGTAACGTCGAGGCAGCAGCCATCGTGGGTGCGCGAATCGCGGAGAAGGCGAAAGCGGCCGGTATCGATACGGTTGCATTCGACCGCTCAGGGTTCCGTTACCACGGTCGCGTTAAAGCACTGGCTGATGCGGCCCGCGAAGCGGGATTGAAGTTTTAATTATTTAAGGAATGTTTTGATGGCCCTGTGCCATCGGTGACCAACATGGCTAGAAACGAACACAATCAATCGAACGACGATTTCATCGAGAAGCTGGTAACCGTTAACCGTGTCGCCAAGGTCGTCAAAGGTGGCCGTCAGTTCGGCTTCACGGCGCTGACCGTGGTCGGTGATGGGCAAGGCAAGGTTGGTTTCGGCTACGGCAAAGCGCGTGAAGTGCCGATTGCGATTCAAAAGGCGATGCAAAACGCTCGTAACAACATGATTAACGTCACGCTGAATAACGACACGTTGCAATACGCAAAGAAAGGCCGTCACGGTGCCACGCTGGTTTATATGCAGCCGGCGTCCGAAGGTACCGGTGTAATTGCCGGTGGTGCAATGCGCGCCGTATTCGAGGCTGCGGGCGTTCGTAACGTCCTGGCCAAGAGCTACGGGTCCCGCAACCCGATAAACGTTGTTCGTGCGACGATCAAGGGATTGTCGGAGATTCATTCTCCGCAGGCCATCGCAGCGAAGCGCGGCAAGAAAGTTAAGGAAATCCTCGCCTAGGTCAGCACGACACGGTGAGGGTCAATAGCAAAGAGATACAAGAGACAAGATCATGGCGACGCCAAAAGAATTGAAGGTCACGCTGGTAAAGAGCAAGTTCGGGCGGCTGAAGAGCCACAAGGCCTGCGTTGCCGGATTGGGCCTGCGCAAGATGCACCAGACCGTTAAGGTCATCGATACGCCTGAAAATCGCGGCATGATCAATCGTATTTCGTATCTCCTGTCAGTAGAGGAAGCCTGACATGCGTCTGAACGATATTTCGCCCGCTAAGGGTGCGAAGAAAGTCGGCAAGCGTCTGGGTCGTGGCCATTCCGCGGGTCAGGGCAAGACCAGCGGCCGTGGCCAGAAGGGCCAGCACGCGCGCTCCGGCGGATACCACAAGGTTGGTTTCGAAGGCGGCCAGATGCCGCTGCAACGCCGTTTGCCAAAAGTCGGTTTCCGTTCGCGCATGGCGCGCCTGACGGCCGAGCTGCGCTTGCACGAACTTGAGATACCTACGGCGGATGTCATCGATATTGATGTGCTGAAAAAGGCGAATCTCGTTCCGGCTTTTGTAACCAAGGTCAAGGTCATCAAGTCTGGCGAAATCAAGAAAGCGGTCAAGCTGAAAGGGCTGGCAGTTACCAAAGGTGCCCGCTCAGACATCGAAAAAGCTGGTGGCAGCATTGAAGAATAGGAAAGCATCGTAGGAGCGCGTCTTACGCGCGACAAACGAAGACAGGAAGAACATGGCGAAGAAGCCCCAACAAACTCCGGCGGATCTTGCAAAGACAGCGAGTAAACTAGGCGAACTAAGAATTCGCCTGTTGTTCCTCGTTGGCGCGCTGATCGTGTACCGCGTTGGCACCTTTATTCCGGTGCCTGGCGTGGACCCGGTGGCGTTGGCCGATTTCTTCGAGCAGCAGTCGGGCAACCTGCTCGGCATGTTCAACATGTTCTCCGGTGGTGCGCTTTCACGCTTCGGCATTTTCGCGCTGGGCATCATCCCGTACATCTCGTCATCGATCATCATGCAGATGGCGAGCCATATCGTTCCGAGCCTTCAGCAATTGCGCAAGGAAGGTGAGTCGGGTCGTCGCCAGATCGTCAAGTACACGCGCTACGGCACGGTTGCCCTGGCGAGCTTCCAGTCCATAGCTGCGGCATCCTGGTTGTCGAACCAGGCGGGCCTCGTGGTCAATCCCGGCACGGCTTTTCTGATCACGGCTTGTATTACGCTCGTTACGGGTACGGTATTCCTGATGTGGCTGGGTGAGCAGATTACTGAGCGCGGCATCGGCAACGGCATCTCGATGATTATTCTTGCGAGCATCGTTGCCGGGTTGCCGGCGGCGATTGCCGGAACTGCGGAGCTGGTGCGTAACGGTGAAATGAGTCCCATTACGGCCATCATGATGTTGATCGGCGGTATTGCGGCAATCATCTTCGTTGTCTTCATGGAGCGTGCACAGCGTCGTATCACCGTCAATTACGCGCGACGTCAGCAAGGGCGGAAAATGTTCCAGGCGCAGAGCACGCATCTCCCGTTCAAGATCAACATGTCGGGTGTTATCCCACCGATCTTTGCCTCGAGTATTCTGATGTTCCCGGCGACGATTGCACAGTTTTTCGGCCAGGCGGCCGAGCCCAACGCCGTTCAGCGTGCATTGCAAACCGTTGGCGCAAACCTCGGACCCGGCCAGCCTGTTTACGTATTGCTGTATGCGGGGATGATCATTTTCTTCTGCTTCTTTTATACGGCGCTCATGTACAACTCGAAAGATACCGCCGATAACCTGAAGAAAGCGGGGGCATTTCTGCCGGGCATCCGGCCGGGCGCCCACACGGCAGAGTATATCGACCGGGTCCTTACACGACTGACGTTCTGGGGTGCGATTTACATCGCCGGCGTTTGCCTGCTGCCTGAAATGGTACGCATGTTCTACCCGAGCATGCCGTTCAGCTTCGGCGGCACTTCGCTGTTGATTCTGGTCGTCGTAACTATGGACTTCATGTCGCAGATGCAGGCACATGCCATGAGTCACCAGTACGAAGGCATGATGCAAAAAGCCAACCTTCGCAACTACGGCAAGGGTGGACAGGTACGCTGATTCGGTCAGCGCTTAGGAGAGAGCTCATGAAAGTAAGAGCATCAGTCAAAAAGATTTGCAGAAATTGCAAGATCATTCGCCGTAATGGTGTTGTGCGAGTAATTTGCACCGACGCACGGCATAAGCAGCGTCAGGGTTAGTCCTGGGCTATTTGATGAGGAAAGGTTAAGTGGCACGTATAGCAGGTATAAACATTCCGTTGAACAAACACGTCGTGATTGCGTTGACGTCGATCTTCGGTATCGGAAATTCGCGCGCCAAGCAAATCTGTGAAGCGGCGGGCGTTGCACCGAATTTGCAGGTCAAGGACCTGGCTGAACCTGAAGTTGCAAAGCTCAGAACCGCTGTCGCGGCGTTCACGGTCGAAGGTGACCTACGGCGTGAGACGTCGATGAATATCAAGCGTCTTATGGATCTCGGTTCGTACCGCGGTATTCGTCACAGACGTGGTTTACCGCTGCGCGGCCAGCGTACTCGTACGAATGCGCGTACCCGCAAAGGTCCGCGCCGTCCCATCAAGCGGTAGCGATTTGAAATCGTAGGAGCGCGCTTTGCGCGCGATCGCGGCCAAGGGCCGCTACAACAGGTAAAGAGAATGGCAGAACCGAAAAAGAGGAAGGTCAAAAAGCACGTTGTTGACGCAATTGCGCATATACACGCTTCCTTCAATAACACGATCATCACGATTACCGACCGTCAGGGTAATGCTCTGTCGTGGGCCACTGCAGGTGGTTGCGGCTTTCGTGGTTCTCGTAAATCCACCCCGTTCGCAGCTCAGGTGGCGTCGGACAAGGCGGGCCGCGTGGCTCTCGAGTTCGGTGTCAAAAATGTGGATGTGCGGGTTCGTGGGCCGGGTCCCGGCCGCGAGTCTGCTGTGCGCGCCCTGAATGCTCTGGGATTTCGTATTCAAAGTATTGAGGACGTTACACCCATTCCTCACAATGGCTGTCGCCCGCCGAAAAAGCGTCGCGTGTAGAGGCTAAATAATGGCAAGATATTTAGGACCAAAATGCAAACTGTCCCGCCGCGAAGGCACGGACCTGTTTTTGAAGAGTGGCGTAAGGCCACTGGAATCGAAGTGCAAGCTCGAAGTGCCGCCGGGTGGACCGACACAGCGTCGTCCCCGTATGTCGGACTACGGTTTGCAGCTACGTGAAAAGCAGAAACTCCGGCGTATGTACGGGGTGCTCGAACGGCAATTCCGCAATTACTACAAACGTGCAGCACAGTTGAAGGGCTCAACGGGTGAGAACCTGCTGCGTCTTCTCGAAGGCCGTCTCGATAACACCGTTTATCGCATGGGTTTCGCTGCAACGCGTGCGGAAGCGCGGCAGCTGGTAAGTCATAAGAGCGTCGAAGTGAATGGCAAAGTCGTGAACATTCCGTCGGCTCAGCTTAAAGCGGGTGACGCGATCAACATTCGCGAGAAAGCGAAAAAACAACTTCGCATTCAAAGCGCACTTGAAATTGCGAGCCAGGTCGGCCTGCCCGAATGGGTTGATGTCGATGCAAAGAAGATGGCAGGCGTCTTGAAGTCGTTACCGGATCGGGAAGACATACTCCCCGATATCAACGAAAACCTTGTCGTCGAGCTGTACTCGAAGTAGTTAGGAGGGTATATACCCATGCAGGAATCAGTACACGAATTTCTGAAGCCGCGCGTAGTAAAAGTAACGCCGGTCAACGATCTCCAGGCCAAAGTTACCATCGAGCCGTTCGAGCGTGGTTTTGGCCATACGCTGGGCAATGCGCTGCGGCGTATTTTGCTCTCGTCTATGCCTGGAGCGGCAATTACCGAAGCAGAGATAGATGGTGTGCTCCACGAATACACCAGCATCGAGGGTGTGCAGGAGGATGTTGTCGATATTCTTCTGAGGCTCAAGCAGGTTGCTGTCACGATGAATACCCGTGACACCGCTGAACTTCGTTTGTCCAAGAAAGGCCCAGGCCCGGTAACGGCGGGTGATATTCAGCTCGACCATGACGTCGAAATCATGAATCCCGAATTGGTTATCGCGAACCTGACCAAGGCCGGTGAGCTGAATATGTTGCTCAAGGTTGAGCGCGGTCGCGGCTACCGGCCAGCGACACAACGACCGTCGTTTGAAGAGCATGCCGGCCCGATAGGCCGTCTGATGCTTGATGCGTCGTTCAGTCCTGTCAACCGCGTGACCTACAATGTCGAAGCGGCTCGCGTTGAGCAACGCACGGACCTTGACAAGCTGCTAATCGACATCGAAACAAATGGCACGATCGATCCGGAGGAAGCTATCCGCCGCGCGGGCAGTATTCTCAAGGATCAGCTGTCTGTTTTCATTGACCTGCAGGGTCAGGAAGAAGGCGTTGGCGCACAGGCGGAAAGTCAGGTTGATCCCATTCTGCTACGTCCGGTGGATGAGCTCGAGCTCACGGTTCGTTCTGCGAACTGCCTCAAGGCAGAGAACATCATGTACATTGGTGATCTCGTACAGCGTACCGAAGTCGAGCTTCTTAGAACGCCGAATCTTGGCAAGAAGTCCCTGACGGAAATCAAGGAAGTCTTGGAAGGCCACGGCCTGGGTCTGGGAATGCACCTGGATAACTGGCCGCCGGCGAGCCTGCGTCCCGAGCATGAGCTCGTGATGTAATACGACACGAGCGTTAGCTTGCGTTGTGTGAATAGATATTTAGGAAAGACAAATGCGTCATAGAAAATCCGGTCGTCGACTGGGTCGTAACAGCTCTCACCGCAACGCCATGTTTCGCAACATGGCCGCGTCGATGCTGAAGCATGAGACGATCAAGACAACACTGCCCAAAGCAAAAGAACTGCGTCGCGTCGTTGAGCCGCTGATCACGCTGGCGAAGGTCGACAGCGTTGCTAATCGTCGTCTGGCTTTTGATCGCCTGCGTGACAAGGAAGTCGTCGGCAAACTGTTCACGGACATTGGTCCACGTTTCAAGGAACGCCCCGGTGGCTACCTGCGTATTCTCAAGACGGGCCCGCGTCCTGGTGACGCCGCGCCCATGGCCATTATTATGATGACGGAACAGGCTGCCGAGGTAGTCGCCGAAGATTAGCAGGTAACATGCGTTAGCGAGAAAGCCGGGCTCTGCCCGGCTTTTTTGTCTCTGGGCTCACCGTTGAACCGTTTGTAGTCAAACACCCCTGCACACGACATCCACACATCGTAAATTATTGAAAATAAGGGAAAAATGGAATTTCAAAAGCTGTGAGTCGGCTCACAGAGATTTCTCAATAATTGTCCTAGAGTAATCGCTTGCCTGGTCATGGGAATAAAGCCATCAGTAACGAAAAGGCCTTTGATGATTGCGTGTTCCTGTCTAAGGAAGCGTTCGACCCGGAAGCCGTCTTTCTCGACGATATCGTCGATGATGAGGTCCTGCCGAACCCGACCCTGGCCGTCGATGGTCTGACCACGACGAGGGAATGCAAAAAAGGTGATCTCGAACTACGTCCTGAAGACGTTGCCGCGAACGAACGCCTTTCGCCTGATACAACCATGCCCGTGGCAACGCTGGGCTCCGATCAACTCGACGTCTACGGCTGGGAGTCGAGTCTGTGGAAGAAAATAAAGAGCTATTTCGAATTTTGACATCCTGGCGCGACGATCGCCGGATTTTCTCAGTCACTCAGGCAGTGTTCGCATCGGGAGGGACCCGGGTTCGCGAACTCGCTTTGTGAGATAATCCCTGCGCTCGTGGGCAAGACGCTCAACCATGTACCTTCAGTTCCAATCCGTTGTCATTCAAATAATGGACGGTAAGATTTCAGCATGATTTTCAATGAAAAGACCGTGATAATCACGGGCGGATCCGAGGGCGTGGGTGCTGCCACTGCGCGCCTGTTTGCCGAAGCTGGCGCCAACCTGATGCTCGTGGCTCGCAATAAGAAGAACCTCGAGGTAATCGCAGACGAGCTGCGTGACAAGACCAAGGTCGAAATATTCGCGATGGACGTGTCTGACGCAGATGCCTGCGTCGATGTGTTCAAGAAAGCCAAGTTTGAGTTTGGGCGTGTCGATATTCTTGTTAACAATGCTGGCTACCATGCTCGCGGCATGGTTGAAGAGGTCAAAGCCGTGGAGCTGGCGAAGGTCGTTGATGTGAATCTGCGGGCGCCGATCGTGCTGAGCCGCATTGCGTTGCCCTACATTCGCGAATCGGGCGAGGGCGCAATCATCAACGTCGGCTCGCTCGCGGGTCGCGTAATCTATCCGGGCGCTGCCGCGTATTCCGCGACCAAAGCGGGTCTGCGCTCGTTCACGCTGGCGCTGAGCGAGGAGCTGCGCGGCACCAACGTTAAAATCGGCCTTGTGTCACCGGGACCCATCAGTACGGCGTTCATTATGGAGGACATGGACAAAGTGTCCGATATCACCTTTTCTCAGCCAATGAGCAGTGCGGAAGAAGTTGCACAGACTGTTCTCGATCTGTGCGGCAACAATGTCCACGAAGAGGCGATGCCGAAAAAGAGCGGTTTGTTGGCGGTTGTGATCGGCCTGATGCCATCGCTGGGCCGACTACTGAGGCCGACGCTCGAACGCAAGGGGCAGCGAATCAAAAAGCAGCTCAAAGCGGAGGCACGCGCGGCGGCAACGGGCGACTAAGGAAGAAGGCCCGGAACGGGGGAAGTTCCAGGCCTCCTTGTTGGTCGCCGCCCGATGATTGGGGGGGGGAGCGACCCTTTTTCAACTACCTGATCAATTGCCTGGTCCTGCTACGCGTCCTCCGTATCCAGACGGTCGAGACGATCGAGATTCCTCTCGGCAAACGATGATGACCTGGTCTCGAGTTCAATAGCGGCGAGGAAATCGTTCCTGGCGAGGACAATTTCACCCGTAGCTGCGAGGAGGACGCCGCGATTTGACAGCGCAAGGGCAAGCTCGGACCTGTAGGCATGACCTTCTGCACTGTAGTTCCAGGCACTCGTTGATGCCCGGCTTTTCCGCCTTTTCAAACGTGCGATTGCGGCGTTACACGCGACGCTGGCTTTCTCGAGGTCACTCGTCTTGGTGTATGCGACACAGAGGTTGGTCTGGTCTGCAAACCTGTCGCGTGAGCGATGTCCGCCGGCGGTGATGCTATCGATTGCCTGTTCGAACTTCCCTGACGTTACGCTGCGCCCATAAGCCTCGTTGCTGATCACAGCCATCGTGAAGGGTGCAGCTCCGTCATTCTCAGCCAATGCCGGCGCGGAAATTGTGGCGCTGATGAGTAGAGCGCCCAGAACTGCGAATTGGTGTTTCGGTTTCGTTTCGTCTGTCTTTTTCATAACTTTTGCCTCAAAGCGAATTACTGTAGTTGCGAAGTGACGGGCCGTGTTTTCGGCTTTGTCGCGAGCTACGGTAATTTCGAAATCGGCAACGCACAAACGAGAAAAATTTCACGACGGGCTGAAAAACTTTCAAGGATGATCCACGAAATTTTGTAACACCCAGTTTCTGAGGGCCTGTATGTCTTCGTTGTCACGATCATCCTCTCTATAGACCAGCGAGTAGGTATCGTCTGTAAGGAGTTCGTGATCGAAGAGTTGCACGAGGCTTTTTGACTCGAACCACGGATCACTTAGTTGCCTGGGGATCAGGGCCGCGCCCAGACCTCGCTCGGCGGCGCGTGCCACGGCGATCATCGAGTCCATTCGAATTGCATTCCTGTGGTTGGGCAACTTTATACGGGACGCGCGCTCCCACTCGCGCCATGCCCTGGGTCTCGACTCATGAACGACCAGCGGAAATTGGCTGACAATCTTGCCTGCCGTGACTCTTATCGTGTCATACATGTCCAGAGTCCCGGCCGGGATCAGGCGTAACGGAAACAGCGGGTCGCATGCGAGTGAGTCGGGTGGGGCCTTGAAAATGCGTATGGACACATCGGCAGTGGCAGGGTGCTTCTCGAGCGACTGGTCGCTGGTGTCTACACTGATATCAATATCAGGATGTTGCTCGACGAATTCCGGAAGGCGGGGCACGAACAACTCACTGGCAAAAAAGGGTTGTACAGAGATGCGCAGCGATCGCGATCGTTTTACTCTTTTGTGTTGACCGATGACCGTATCGAACTCGGTAATCAAAGGATAGATATCGTCGTACAACGCATTGCCATCGGCGGTCAGCCGCAAAGAGCGCGATGTTCGTTCGAACAGCTTGATTCCGAGCTCGGTCTCGAGATGCTTGATCTGGTGACTTACCGCCGACGACGTTAGAAACAGCAGCTCTGCCGCTTCGCGGAAGCTCTCGCGTTCGGCGGCCACGCAGAAGGCCCGCATTGCGCGCAGCGATATGTTGCGATTTGCGGTTCCCATGTTGCCTCAGGCTGCACGATTTGTGCCAATCGAAGATGGTCTGCGGCAGGCCCCGCAGACCAGTGGTAGCGTGGATCCAGAGTTTATCGGGATCAGGTTACAGAGAAATTACGCGCCAATTCGGGGCATCGATCCGCTTTCCGTGAGCCTTTATGAGGCAATATCGAACGCGTCGCGAGTCAGGTTCTCGCGACCGTTAATCATTACGCGCACGTCATCCTCGATGCGAATACCGCCGTAAGGCCGCAGCCAATCGACCGTCTTCCAGTTGACGTGATTCTCAGCTGGCGTGCCGCGCAGATTCTCAAGCAACATATCGATGGCGTACAGGCCGGGCTCAATGGTTAACACCATGTTTTCTTCAAGCACGCGCGTTAGCCTGAGAAACGGGTGACCACTGGGCGGATCGATTCTGGTGCCGGACTCGTTCTCCATAAAGCCACCCACATCATGTACCTGGACGCCCAAAAGATGGCCGAGACCGTGCGGGAAAAACGCCGCGGTGACGCCGGTCTCCAGCAAGGTGTCCGGGTCGCCAGTCGCGAGTTCCGCGTCCACCAGGATCGCGGCCAGCATCTTGTGCGTGCCAATGTGCAGTTCCCGATAGTCGACGCCCGCCCTAATCTGGTTGATGACGTCCCGCTGCATGATGTCCATGCGGTCGATAAGGTCCTGGAAGCGCTGGTCGCCGAAAGAGTAGGTGCGCGTAATATCGGACGCATAGCCGTGTACCTGTGCGCCAGCGTCGATCAGAAAGGAATTCAGGACCTCAGGCGCTTCACGGTCGAGATCCGTGTAGTGCAGCACGGCGCCGTGTGCATTGAGCGCCACGATGTTGCCGTAAGGCAGCTCCGAGTCTGTGTGACTGACCGCCTGGCAGTAGGCGCGGTGAATCTCGAACTCTGCGAGACCGTCGCGAAACGCTGCTTCTGCGGCACGGTGCCCGGCTGCGCCGCGCCGTGATGCAAGCCGCATGGCGGCGAGTTCGTATTCCGTTTTGGAACCGCGCGCGTAGTGCAAAATGTTGACGGCGGTTGTCGGATTGATACGCTCGATGCCGAAGGCCAGGGCGTTGTCGTCGATCTCGCCAATGACTATGCATTGTTCCCGCTTTTCCGGCAGATGCGCCGCAACGTCGTCAATGGTATGCACGACGCGAACGTCGAAGTGAGCAGTCCAATAGCCTTCCGGCGCGCCCGGCACGACGTGCCAGTAGTCGTGAGGCTGGAAATAGACAAGAATCGGCGTCTCACCCGGCGTGTAGACGATGTAGGAAAACGGCAGGTTCGTCAGCGGCACCCAGCTGACGAAATGCGGGTTCGCCTTGAACGGGTACTGGTAATCATCGAGAAAAGCGATTCTCGGGTTTCCCGAATAGATGACGGCATGGCTTGCACCGGCCTGCTCCAGGGCGTGATCGTGTCGAGAAGTAACGGCAGCGATATGGCCCCCGTAAAGCGATCCAAGTGTCGGGCTGTTGTCGGTGTAGGCGCTATCCATGAAGAGAATCATACCCTGTTGCTGGCAGTGGCGGCGAGTGCGATCATTGACGCCCCCGCCGACGGGGAGCGGAGCACAGGATGAAGAGAATTATATGGTCATTGGGCGCAGTTATTATGATCTCAGGGTGCGCGGTTACAGTGTCTGAGCCGGGGTACGATCGAATCACCGGCCGAGAGTTTGCGTCCCGCTCGGAGATCATTGCACCTCATGGCATGGCGGCGACGAGTCAGCCGCTGGCGACACAGATCGCACTCGACATCCTGAAGGCGGGTGGCAGTGCCGTTGACGCCGCTATTGCGGCGAACGCGGCGCTGGGTCTCATGGAGCCGACGGGCTGTGGCATCGGTGGGGACCTGTTTGCGATCGTCTGGGACGCGGAGAAAGGCGAGCTCACCGGTTTGAATGCCTCCGGGCGCGCGCCCAGGGCGATGACACTCGAGTATTTTCGGAAGAACGGCATCGACAAGATTCCGCCTTACGGCCCATTGCCTGTTAGCGTGCCCGGTGCCGTGGATGGCTGGTTCGAATTGCATGGCCGCTACGGTCGTCTACCGATGAATAGACTACTGGCGCCCGCTATCGGCTACGCGCGGAACGGATTTCCGGTGTCAGAGGTCATTGCCTATTACTTGTCGCGCAATGTCGAGAGCAGAGCAGAATATCCGGGTTTCGCCGAGACATTCATGCCTGACGGACGAGTGCCGAAAAAGGGCGAAATGTTTCGAAACCCTCGCCTGGCAAACACCTACGAAACAATTGCTGAAAAGGGCCGGGACGAGTTTTACAAAGGTAGCATCGCCCGCAAGATTGATGCTTACATGGCGGAGCAGGGAGGCTTATTGAATTATGACGACCTGGCGGCGCATGAGTCCGAGTGGGTGACACCGGTCTCGACAAACTACCGGGGCTGGGATGTTTTCGAGTTGCCCCCCAATGGCCAGGGCATTGCCGCACTGCAGATACTGAATATTCTGGAGGGTTTCGACATCGCGGCAATGCGGTTCGGGAGTGCCGAGTATCTGCACACGCTTGTTGAGGCAAAGAAGCTGGCATACGAGGATCGTGCGAAGTATTACGCCGACATGGACTTTGTCCACGTACCCGTCTCGCGCCTGATTTCCAAAGAGTATGCTGAGGAGAGGCGCAAGTTGATCTCCCCGGACAGGGCTTCGAAGAAGCTGCCGGCTGGCGACGCGTTACTCGAAGACGGCGACACGATCTACCTGACGGTTGCCGACAAGGACGGCAACATGGTGTCGCTGATTCAGAGCAATTACCGGGGCATGGGCTCGGGCATGACGCCAGGCGAGCTTGGCTTCATTCTTCAGGATCGCGCCGAGTTATTCGCGCTCGACGCGAGCCATGCCAACGTCGTCGCAGGCGGCAAGCGGCCGTTCCACACGATCATCCCCGCATTCGTCATGAAAGACGGCAAGCCATTGATCAGCTTCGGTCTCATGGGTGGAGCCATGCAACCACAAGGGCACGCTCAGGTGATCGTCAACATGGTCGACTTCGGCATGAACCTGCAGGAAGCGGGGGACGCGGCGCGCGTCAATCACACCGGCTCGTCAGAGCCGACCGGTAGCATGATGAGCGATGGTGGCGTCGTGCACCTCGAGAGTTCATTCAGCCAGGAAACTCGTGAGGGTCTTGAGTCACGGGGGCACGTGCTGGGGCCCAGTGACGGTAGTTTTGGCGGCTACCAGGCCATCATGCGGGATGAGGAGCAGGGCGTGTATTATGGCGCGAGTGAAGTCCGCAAGGACGGCCAGGCAGCAGGATACTAGGCATGACCGAGGAGATTTACCTCACAGGGATTACTACCACGGGAACGCCCCACATCGGCAACTACGTCGGGGCAATCCGGCCCGGGATCGAGGCCAGCAAGGATCTCACGACCAAGCATTTTTATTTTCTCGCCGACTACCACTCACTGGCAAAAAACGAAGACCCTGACAAGATCAGCCGCTCGACACTTGAAATTGCGGCCGCCTGGATGGCGCTGGGGCTCGATACCGAACACGCCTATTTCTACCGGCAGTCGGACATTGCGGAAATACTCGAGCTGACCTGGATCCTGCACGGCATGACGGCGAAAGGTCTCATGAACCGCGCACACTCATACAAGGCAGCTGTGCAGGCCAATGAGGAGAGCGCCAACAAAGACCCGGACAAAGGCGTGACGATGGCGCTATACAGCTACCCGATACTGATGGCGGCCGACATCCTGATGTTCAAGTCGACCAAGGTGCCGGTAGGCCAGGACCAGAAACAACATGTCGAAATGGCGCGTGATATTGCGCAGCGTTTCAACCATCATTACGGCGAGACGTTTGTACTGCCTGAGCCTGTCATCGGCGAACACACCGCCGTACTCAAGGGGCTCGATGGCCGCAAGATGAGCAAGAGTTATAACAATACGATCCCGTTGTTTGCGCCGGAAAAACCGCTCAGAAAACTGATCATGAAGATCAAAACCAATAGTCTCGAGCCTGGCGAACCCAAAGACACTGAAAGCAGCACCATTTTCGACATCTACAAAGCATTCGCGACGCCTGAGGAAGCGGCCGAGGTGGCAAATCTCTACGCCGAGGGTATAGCCTGGGGACAGATGAAGCAGAAGTTGTTCGAATACATCAACGATCACATCAAACCGGCGCGCGAGGAGTACGAACGACTCGTCTCCGATCCGGCGATTGTCGAGGCAGAGCTGAAGAAGGGCGCGGAACGAGCACGCGAAGTTGCCGTGCCATACATGGCGAAAATTCGCGATGCGATAGGAATACGAAGGCTGGGATAGATAGGACCATGAGCAATACACAGATTCGAGAACTACTGGCTAAACTTCAGGACGAGATTCAGAAAACAGAACTGGATGACGATACACGTGCTCTGGTGCGGGACCTGGATACCGATATTCACGACCTGCTGGACCCGGAGGGGCACCTCGCGGAGACGGATTCGGTTCTGGAAAAAGCCAGGGCGCTGGAGACGAACTTCGCGACGGAACATCCGACCATTGAGCGCTTCA
>Ga0209567_10000462_pt1 | contig 22219 bp, 17 predicted proteins | sample COG_12_FD_184756 | JGI IMG/M metagenome (GOLD analysis project Ga0209567, IMG submission 184756) | Pelagic marine sediment microbial communities from the LTER site Helgoland, North Sea, for post-phytoplankton bloom and carbon turnover... | ecosystem: Environmental > Aquatic > Marine > Neritic...
CAGTGCCACCCCGTAAAGCGACTCCGTCGCCACGGGGCTAGGTGCCAGCGAAGCCTCGTGGACGACGCAAAGCGTCGGCTCTACGGGGTGCCAGTGCCACTGCATATCCTAGATACTCGTGGTTGCCGAGCGCACCTCAAGCCGCTCCCCCGTAGCGGGATCCGTAAACGACAAGCTCAGTGCGTGAAGTAGATGGCGATCCAGTCCTTCCAGTGCAGGCCCACCATAGAGGGTGTCGCCTAGGAGGGGGTGGCCGATCGAGGCCAAATGCACTCGGATCTGATGCCGGCGCGCGTTGTTCGCACGGAGCTCGACGAGGGAGCCATGCTCGGCGGGAGTGCTCGTGAGCACCTCCGTTCTTGCGGGTCGGGCACGGAGGCGCTTGATCTCGCGCAGGTCGATGCAGGCTCGGGCTTTGCGCCGATCTCGCGGGTCGTTTGCAATTGGCGTCTCGATCACCGTCGGTGCGGCGATGATCCCTTGGCAGCGAGCGAGATATCTCTTTTCGATCTTGCCGGCTTGAAGTTGCTCACGAAGCGCTTGGAACCTCGCTTCGTCACGTGCAGCGAGGATCACACCGGAGGTGTCGGTGTCGAGTCGATGGAGGATGCCGGGCTCGCGCTTGCGGTAACCCACGCCGCGCATCTCTCGGTAGCGGGCAACCAGTGCGCCCGCGAGCGTGCCGAGCTCTCCCTCTTTCAACGGATGGCTGGGAACCCCGGCTGGCTTATCGACCACGACATAGCCGTCCTTTTCGAGCAGAACCGTCAGCTCCAGGTCCGGGTCGGGCGAAGCATGAAAATCCGCCGGAGGGGGCAAGCCGGCCAGCGTGACCCGATCGCCGGCCGCCACCGTGTAGCTCTTCTTCACCCGCCGCCCACCGACCCGAACGCCACCTTCCTCGATCAGCGCCTTGGCTCTGCCTCGGCTCAGCGCCGGAACCCGACGAGTCAGCACCACATCGAGCCGCTCCCCCGCGTCATCTTCTCCCATATCGAGCTCGACGGCTGGCATCTGCGTCCCCTCCCACACTCTGAGATATTTTTCCATGCCGTTTGCGCGCTCAACCCCCGCGTCTACACTCCAAAAACCAGTGTCCAAGCGTGATTACTACGTGATTCTCGAAGTCAGCCGTGCAGCGTCAAGCGACGACATCAAGCAAGCCTATCGGGCACTTGCGATGAAGCATCACCCCGACCGCAACCCGGACAACGCCGCTGCCGAGGATTCCTTCAAAGAGGCAAGCGAGGCGTATGCAATCCTCAGCGATTCGGACAAGCGCAAACAGTACGACCGGTACGGACACTCCGCGTTCGATACCGGCGGTCCAGGGTTCGAAGCCGGTGACTTCGGCGCGGTCAGTGAAATTCTGGAAGGTCTGTTTGGCGAAGTCTTTAGTGGCGGGCGCCGTAAGCGCCGCGACGGCCGCGACCTCACCTACGACGTGGAGGTTTCGTTCGTTGAGGCCGCGCTCGGGATCGACAAAAAGATCGAGGTGAACCGACCGGCGGCCTGTGCCGCGTGCGACGGCACCGGGGCAAAGCCCGGCACCCCGGTTCACCAATGCAATGTCTGCCAAGGCCGTGCGCAAGTGAAATATCAACGCGGCCTGTTCGCCGCTGCCCGTCCGTGCCATGCGTGCCGCGGCACCGGCAAAAAGATCCCGACGCCATGCGAGGCCTGCAAGGGTACCGGCAGCAAGATGCGCTCCGAATCGATGAACGTGAAGATTCCCGCCGGTGTTAAGGATGGCGCAGTGCGCACGGTTCGAGGCGCCGGCGAACCGAGCCCCAGCGGCAACGGCGACCTTCACATCAACATCAAGGTTACTGACCACGAGCTCTTTCAACGCGAGGGCGCTGACATCCTGATCTCGGTGCCCATTTCGTTCCCTCAAGCGGTGCTGGGCGCGAGCATCGATGTCCCCACGCTCGAGGGTAAAGTGTTGATGAAGATCCCTCCCGGCACCCAGTCTGGAAAGACATTCCGGCTTCGAGGCAAGGGAATTTCCGTCTATGGCGGTTACGGAAAAGGCGATCAGCTGGTCACGGTCGTCGTCGAAGTCCCGCAGGAGGTGAGCCGGCGTCAGCGCAAGCTGATCACCGAGCTGGCCCAGGAGATCGGGGATCGGAGCCATCCCCAGCAGGCGAGCTTCCTGAAGAAGTTGCGCGGCTTGTTCGACTCGTAGCCGTGTGATGGCTTGCGCTTGCGGCCGAGCTTGCCAAGGTACGCGCATGCGAACTGCAGCCCTTTTCATTCTGGCCGGAGCATTCCTCGTTGGATGCCCCAAGGACGAAGACGCACCGACCAAAAGCCAAGGCGAAGAAAGCCCTGCGGCGACTCAAAAGGAGGCCACCGAGGTGACCCACGACGAAGCAAGAACGCCCGATCAGTACACCGTCGAGCTAGACACGACCAAAGGCGCAATCGTCATCGACGTTCGCCGGGAGTGGGCTCCGCACGGCGCCGATCGCTTCTACGAGCTGGTGCAGAACGGCTACTACAACGACGTGGCGTTCTTCCGTGTCGTTGGTGGTTTCATGGCCCAGGTTGGAATCAGCGGCGACCCCGCCCTCAACGCGGAGTGGCGCGAGAAGCGCATTCCCGACGACCCAGTCAAGGCCAGCAATGCACGCGGCACGGTCACCTTCGCCACATCCGGCCCCGACTCCCGCACGACCCAATTCTTCATCAACTTCACCGACAACTCCCGTCTCGACGGGATGGGCTTTGCTCCGTTCGGTAAGGTCAAAGACATGGCACCGGTCGACGCGCTCTACGATGGCTATGGAGAAGGTGCGCCTCGCGGCCGTGGCCCGTCGCAGGGGCAGCTCCAGGCTATGGGCAACGCCTACCTTCGAGAGAGCTTCCCCAAGCTCGACTACATCAAAGGCGCCAAGATCATCGAGTGACCCGCCCGCTGTCGACGTGGAAGTCGACTCGGTCGTTGTCGAGCAGGATGAACTCCGGATGGGTGGTGGTGAGAAAGACCTGGCCCCCTGCGTGACTCAACACCTCGAAAAACCTACGGTTTCGACTGCGGTCGAGCTCGCTCGAAACATCGTCCAGCAACAGTATCGGCACCCGGCCCGTGCGCTCGCTGAGCAGATCGAGCTCCGCAGTCTTGAGCGCGAGGACGATGGTCCGATGCTGCCCCTGCGAGCCGTGGTGGCGCGCACCAACTTCGTGCAGCCGAAGCCCGAGGTCGTCACCATGAGGACCATCCGCAGTGAACCCGCGCGCGCGATCCTTATCGAACGAGCGCTCGAGCGCTTCGGCGATCGCTTCCTCCTTGGGCTCGACGCGGGGCAGGTAACGAACGCCAAGCGGTGTATCACCAGCGAACACATCGGAGAACGCCCGCACGACCCTCGGCGCAAGGTCCTCGATTAGGCGCCGCCGGGCCTGACCGATGACCGCCCCTGCCTTTGCGAGGATGGCGTCATACGCCCGAACCGACCGTCGGTCGGTGCGTTCGTCCTTGAGCAACCGATTGCGGCTGCGAAGTGCCTTCTCGTAGCTCGTGAGCGTCGAGGCATAGATCGGATCCATTTGTTCGAGCATGCGATCGAGGAACGCGCGCCGTTTGTCCGGCGCACCGCCGGCAAGGACAAGGTCGCCAGGATGAAACAACACCATGCGGACGGTCTGATGCCAAACGCTGGTCGAACGCGGACGTTTTCCGTCGAGCTGCAGTCGGCGACGTTGGGAGCGCCCGATTTCGATGTGGAGCTTGTGAGGGGCGGGCCCTCCTTCGAACGTCGCCCCGAGTACTGCTTGATCGGAATCGAGCGCGATCAGGTCGTCGGTCCGCGCCCCGCGAAAGCTTTTGAGGGCGCCAAGATAGTAAATCGCCTCGAGAAGGTTCGACTTCCCGGCACCATTGTCGCCATGGATGACGTTGAAGTGAGACCCAGGCTCGAACGCGAGCGATTGGAGATTCCGAAAGCCGCGTGCGCGCAGAGCCGTGAGCCGGCTTGGGACCTCCGCGCTCCGCGATTCCGACGCCAACCCCCTGCCCCAGTCTCTACTAGATGCGCATCGGCATGATGACACCGATGAAATCGGAATTGTCACCGACGGGCTTCAGTACCCCAGGGTCCCGCTCTCCGCTCAGCTCCATCGCCACCTCGTCGTGCGGAAGCGCGCTCAGGGCATCGAGCAGATACCGTGCATTGAAGCCAATTTTCAGGATATCGCCTGCATAGTCGACATCGACCTCTTCGCTGCCTTCGCCCACCTCGGGGTTCTGGCTCTGGAGCCGCAACAGACCGGGCTCGATCGTGAGCTGCACGCCACCGCTTTTGTCGTTGGCAACCAAGCTGATGCGCCTCAGGGCCTCGACCAGCGGTCCGCGGGCCGCAATGACGGTCCGGCTCTGCTTGTTTGGGATCACTTTGTTGTAGGGCGGGAAGTTCTCGTCCGCGAGCTTCACACTCAAGCAGAGGTCCTCCCGTTGGAAGAAGGCGTTTCCTCCGGCAGTGGCAATGCCGATGGTCGCCGCCTCATCGCCCTTCCCTTTCGAGCCTTTGACGTCGTCTAGGAGCCGCTTGAGCTCGCTGATGCCCTTGTGCGGGACCAACATGCTGAAGTTCATCATCGATCCCTTGCCGCCAGCCTTGTGCTCGGCTTTCGACAGGCGATGGCCATCCGTGGTCACCATTCGTACCACTTTCCCATCACCTTCGAAGAGAGTTCCAGCGAGATGGGGCCGCGTATCATCGTGAGACATCGAATACTGCGTCAGCGAAATCAACTCGGAGAGAAGCCCCGTGTCGAGATGCGCAAAGTCCGCATCGCCGGGATTCGGCAGCGGAGGGAAATCTTCGCCCGGCATGGCGGGGATGCGGTAGCGCACCTTGCCGCAGTGGAGCTCGACCGCATGGCTGTCGCTGAGCTTCCAACTGACCTCACCATCAGGCAGGTTCTTGACGATGTCGAAGAGCGTTCGCGCGGCTACGGCGATGGTGCCGCCCTTCTTGATGTTTGCGGGAACGACTGCGGTCACGCCTAGATACAAATCGGTTGCGGACAAACGAAGACGATCCGGTCCTTCGGCTGTAAGCAGCACATTCGACAAGATGTGCATCGAGCTTTTGCGATCAGCTACACCGTGAGTACGCGCTAGACCACGGAGGAACTGTTGCTTATCGATCGTGAGCTCCATGTTTCGGTTCACTCCCTAGAGGACTGTGTCTGTTTATCCACCGCGTTAGATCTATAAATTTTAAATTAGTCTTCGTCTTAACAGCTGTGAATTGTGAAAGAAGTTAGGTAACTAGTTGGAAGAACAAAGCTTTGGGTTAATTCTGGTGCGTGGATCGACCCTGGGCCGGATGGGGATAACGCAACCCCCGCGTGCTCCCCAGGGGGATTCCCCAGGTTGGTCTCAGCCTGAGCACAGGCGCTGGTATACACCAAAAGCGTGTGGAAGGCCCGGCTTGCCGAGACCCTCCACACAACCCCCATGAGGCGCAAAAACGCTGCTGCATCAGATGCCGAGCTTGCGCTCGATGGCACCCACGGCACCGAGGACACGTTCGTCCTGGGCCTCGATCAGACCGCTGATTTTTCGGACGGCACTCATGACCGTAGTGTGGTCTTTGCCTCCAAAGCGCTCGCCAAGCTCGGGATAGCTAGTCCCGAGGCGCTGCCGGCAAATAAACATCGCGATCATGCGGGGGAAGCTCACTGCGCGGTGACGGCGCCGCGACTTCAGGTCGGCCAAACGGATGCCGAAATAGCCACATGCAATGCGCTGGATGTCCTCGACAGTCGTTTCGGTGTCCTGATTCGGAAGGACGGCTCGCATGGTGTCCTTGGCCAGCTCGAGGTCGATTGGAAGCCCCAAGAGCTCAGCCTTCACCGCAATCCTGAGGAGGGTGCCTTCGAGCTGTCGAACGTTGCTGCGTACCGTCTGTGCCAAGAACAGCGCGACCTCGCTCTGAAGCTCGATGCCTTCGCTCTCGGCCTTCTTTTGCAAGATGGCGATCCGGGTATCGAGCTCGGGCGCCTGGACATCGGCGACCATGCCCGATTGGAATCGGCTGATCAGACGTTCCTGCATTTCGGAGATCTGCTGCGGGTAGACGTCAGAAGTGACGACGATCTGTTTATCGCAGTGGTAGAGCGCGTTGAACGTGTGGAAGAACTCTTCCTGCGTCTGTTCCCGGCCAGCCAGGAACTGAATGTCATCCATCAACAGGACGTCGCACTGCGCCCGATAGCGCTCCCGAAATCTATTGATCTCGTGGTTCTGCAGCGACCAGATGAACTCGTTGGTGAACCTTTCGGCCGAAACGTAGAGGATTCGTGCACGAGGGTTTCGCTGCATGATCGAGTGACCGATCGCGTTGACCAGGTGGGTCTTCCCGAGACCGACACCTCCATAAATGAAGAGCGGGTTGTACCGCCGCCCCGGATCGGAGCCGCAGGCGACGCTTGCTGCGTGGGCAAGCTGATTGGCGGGTCCGACGACGAAGTTCTTGAACCGGTACTTCGGGTTGAGGTCGGCGATTTCAGGAGCCTGGGGCGTAGCTCGAGGCGCACGTGGCGCGGGCTTCGAGACCGACTCGCGTGCTGCTTGTGCCTTGTCGCGCAGGGTTTCATCGAGCTCCCAACGAATCTGCTTTGGCACGGGCTTGTCGCCAGCCTCGGTCTGAAGAGTGTCGAGGATCATGTCGAGGTAGTGTGCCGCGATCCACTCGGCGAAGAACTGATTGGGGATCCGCAGCACGATCGAATCATCCTCGATGCCCCCAAACTGAACGGGCCGCAGCCACGTCTCGAAGTTCTCGGGAGAAAGCTGCCCCTTGAGGCTCCCCAACGCTTGTTCCCACAATTGTTCCATCGTCTCCTTGACCCCCGAAAAACGCGCACCTCAGCGCCCACGTCCCCAGGCTATCCACACCTGGCCCTGGAACGAGCGAGCCCATTTTATCACCAACACCTGCCGACTCTGGCGACCGTCGACTGGTGTCCTTCGAGTGAAGGGCGCCGAAACTAGCAGCGACTTTCGGAGCCGTCTACGGAGATCGACAAACAAATTTCTAAACGCTTGTGATCGCGAAAGATTCGCATGCAGTTTTTTTGACAGACGTGCGTGCTGCTTTACTCGTTGTTTCTTCCCTGTTGACAAGCTGTTGTGATCATTCCGAATTACGTCTTGTTATCGTTTGCGCAACATCGAACGCGTTCACGCGTCCAATTTTTCCACAGGTGTTGCTAGTTTCGTCGTGCCCCGATCAGTGGAGAACACCGCATCTTGTGCGTTAGATCCACAACTTGTCCACCGACAACTCACGATGTTTCCGGCGGGTTTCTCACGAACGTGTGGGAAGAACACGCAGCGCCCGCGCGTTGTCCTGATCATCGGGCCGGGGTCGACAATTTGGAGGGGTGATCCATCGCTGTTAGCTTCCCCCGGAGCATCATCCATGCGGGAAAAGAGCGCTTTTTGGGGGGCGGCGATCGTCGGTCTGTTGACGGTACTGTGTCCTCTTCGGACTGCACGGGGGCAGACCCAAGCGCCGTCCGGTGTGGGCGGTATCGGCGACCCGATGGTTGTACCGACCGAGGACACACTCGAGACGGCCTACGGGTTGGGGATGGGCGCGGGTTCGCGTGCCGGGGCCACTGCGGTTTCGGCCCTGGCCTATAACGCCTCCAACATGGCGGCGGTCTCGACGTACCATGTGGAGGCATTCTCCCAGATCATCCCCGGCAGCAAGGGCAACGGGGGAACGTATTGGACGATAGGAAGCTCGGTGAGCGACTCGACCACCGCAAAAAAGATCGCCATGGGCACGAGCTTCCGCGGGGTATTCAGCGGGGAAGGCCGACGGTACAGCGGCTGGGATTGGCGTTCCGGCATCGGGATTCAAGCCATCCCGCAGCTCGGCATCGGCGTCGGTTTTCGTTGGGCGAAGCTACGGGCGGACCGGCACGAAGGTCAGCGGCTCGGGCCGTCGTTTGATGGCATCACCATGGATGCGTCGCTCACGATCACGCCGATTCCGTGGCTCAAAGTGGCCGGCCTCGGCTACAACCTGATCAAGACCTACTCGCCACTCGCGCCGCAGATGGCCGGCGGCAGCGTGAGTCTGACGCCCGTAGAAGCCTTCAGCATCGGTGGCGACATGCTGTTCGACTTCACCACGTTCCAAAAGACCGAGCTGATCGCCGGTGCCGGTATGACCTACGTCGCCGGCGAGATGGTCCCGCTTCGGTTCGGCTATCGTCGGGACAACGGACGCAACCTCAACCAACTCACGGCAGCCGCGGGCTTCACCAAGGGCAAAGTCGGCGCCGAGTTTGCGCTTCGTCAAGACATCGCCGGGCGCAAGGAGACCTATCTCCTCTTCATGTTCCGCTACGTCGTGCAGTAGCGGACGCTTCTACTTCTTGCCCCGCGTCATTCCGAAATGAACGAGACTCGGCATGTGGCGACCCGCAAACGCGCCGGCCTTACCATGTCCTGTGAAGGTGTACTCGCGCTTCCGTCGTGCGATGGCGCCAACCATCACGCGCGCTGCCCGATCGGTGGGCCACATCAGATTCTTTGGACGGCGGTCTTCGCGAGACGAATCGAACCTGCCCTGGTTGTCGACTTGGGCGATCTCGCTTTCGATGTAGCCCGGATGAATCGTCGTGCAGGTCACGCCGCTTCCGTGGAGCTCGACGGCAAGCGCCTGCCCAATGGCGCGTACGGCATATTTCGACGCGGAGTACGCACCGAAACCCGGCGTAGACAACATCGATGACACGCTGCCAACCAACACCATGCGGCCTTTGCGCTTGCGAAGGTGCGGGATAGCGTAGCGCGCGGTCATCGCGGCGCCGATGACGTTGACATCGAGTTGGCGCCGCCAGTCGGCCGCTGAGAGCTTCTCGATGCGCCCCGCTACGGAAAACCCCGCGTTGGCCACCGCCACATCGAGACCACCAAAGGTCCGAACGACTTTCTGCACGGTTTCCGCGACCGATGCCTCGTCGGCGACGTCGCATCGGACAGCCAACCCCTTGGCTCCGCGAGCCTCCAGCTCTTGTACGACTTCTTGAAGCCGCTCTTCGCGCCGTCCCGACACGGCGACGGTGGCACCCTCGTTTGCAAAAGCCAATGCCAGCGCACGACCGATTCCGCTGCCTCCGCCGGTGATCCAAACCACCTGATTCTCGAAACGCTTGGCCATTGTCTCCGCGTAGCAGCTCCATCGAGCGTCTGCCACGGGCGGGCGAGCCCCTACTCTGCGGTCGTGTCGACCGTGTCGTCGTCGGCAGCAGCGCCCGGGTCCGTCACCCACCGGCTCAGCGGCGCAAACCATCCAGATATGCGCGCTGCCAAGTCCACGTCGAGCCGGTACAGGCAAGGCACGACCAATAACGTAAGCAGTGTCGAGAACGTCAGGCCGTACACGATGACCTGCGCCATTGGCGCAAGGTGCGGAAGGCTCTCGGTGGCAAGCGATAGTGGAAAAAGGCCGGCGATCGTGGTGATGCTGGTCAGAAAAATCGGCCGGAGACGCAACTTGCCCGACTCGACGATCGCCTCGTCGAGCGCCATTCCTCGATCGCGCCGCTTATTGACGAAGTCGACTAGCACCAACGAATCGTTGACGACAATCCCGGTTAGCCCGACCACCCCGACGAGTGCAATCAACCCAATCGCTTTCGGACTGAGCAGGAAGCCCCCCGCCACGCCGATGAAGGACAAGGGAATTGCCGCCATTACGACCAAAGGCTGAGAGAAGCTTTGAAACTGCGTCGCAAGGATCGTGTAGATCAGCAGCATCGCCACGAAGAACGCTCGGAACAACGAATCGACCGATTCCTGCGTTTCCTCAAACTGCCCCCCGTATTCGAAACGGATGTCGGGGTTGGCGGCCTCTAGCGAGGCGAGCTGCTTCTGGAGCGTCGAGTTCACCTCCCCGCTGTTGGTTACCTTGTCGTCGATGCCCGAAAGCACGCTGACGACACGCTTCTGTTGGTACCGCCGAATCACACCCGGGCCTCGGCCATGCGACACGTCGGCGATTTCACGAATCGCCACCTCGTCGCCCGTGGGCGCTATCAACTGGAGCGAGGCGATGCGGGCCGGATCCTGTTGCACGTCTTCTTTGAGTTGCACGACGATGTCGATCTCGTCATCGCCTTCGCGGAGGGTTGACGCCGGGGTTGCCCCAAACGCGCTTCGCAGCCACCCGCTGACCATCTCCGGAGTGAGCCCATGAAGCGCCGCGCGCTGCTCGTCGACTTTGATCTGAAGCTCCTGCTTGCCGAGCTCGTAGTCGTGGTTCGAGTTGCGCGTTCCTCGCGTGACGCGAACTTCGGCGAGCACCTGCTCGGCAAGCTCGACGAGTCGCTCGTAGTCCTCGCCGCGGATGCGCACCGCAACGGGCGCGCCACGCGGCGGCCCGGGCCTCACCTCGACGACCTCGAGCCGCGTCGGGCCCACGACGTCGTCATAGAGCCCGCTCACTTGGGTCACCAAGTCGCGTCCGCCGTGAAGGCTGCTGCGTTCGGTCGCCGGGACGACGAACACGGTCACCATGCCCATGTGGTCTCCCGTGCTCATACCCATGTCGGTTCTCGACAGCCCGCGCACGGCGAGCGTGGCTTCGACGTCCGGGTTGTCGAGTGCGAGGATCCGCGCTTCTAGCTTTGCCAACAACGCCTCGGTCTCCTCTTTGGAGGCGTCGGTCGGCATGCGGATGCGGACGTCGAACATGTCCGGATCGCCTTCGGTGAATAGGATCACGTCTTTTGCGCCCAGCGCGCCGCCCACCATCAACGCACACAGCGCGTAAGTGCCGAAGACCACGGTGGCACGGTGTTTGAGCGACCACCGAAGAACGCGTTCATAGCCCCGGAGGATGCGGGCGCCCGCCCGTTGCAGCCTCGTTTTCGGCGGTCCTGAATCGCCGTTCTTCAGGCGTGAGAGCTTTCCGAAATCCGCCATGTGACTCGGTAAGATGAACATCGCTTCAACCAGCGATGCGGCAAGAGATGCCACGACGACCTTGGGAATGATCGCAAAGAAGTTTCCGAGGACGCCTTCCATGAGGAGCAGAGGCAAGAACGCGGCCCAGCTGGTGAGCGTCGAGGCTACGACCGGCCAAAAGACCTCTTGCGTGCCGATGACGGCGGCTTTGCGCCGCGGCATCCCCTCCTCCATGTGCCGGTAGATGTTCTCGATGATGATGATCGCGTCATCGACCACGACGCCCAAGCACAGGATCAACGCGAGGAGCGACATCATGTTGATCGTGATGCCCATCATGTGCATCGCAATGATCGCGCCTGCGATTGCCACGGGAAGCCCAATGGCGGCCATCGTGGCGTTCCGGGCGCCGATCGCGACCCAAAGAAGAAGTAACACCAACAGCAGCCCAACGGCCGCGTTCGTGTAAAGCGTCCCGAGGGAATGCTCGACTTCCGCGGCGGCGTCGCCGAACAAGTCGATGCTCACGCCCGGCGGAAGCGTCGGGCGCATTTTTTCGACGAGGGCCCGCACGTCTTGGCTGATCAGCACGCTGTCGGCTTGCTCTTCCTTTCGAACGGTGAGAACGATTGCCGGCTCACCGTTCACGCGCCCGCTGTACTTGCCTGCCGCAAACGAGTCCCTGACTTCGGCGACATCACCTACGCGTACCGAGCCTCCCTGCGCGTCTGGCCTGATCACCACGTTGCGGAGCTCCTCCACATCGTTGACCCGCGTCATCCCCCGTACGAGCCGAGCATCGCCTTCACCCTTGGTGGTCCCCGCCGGTACGTTTGCCGCGCGGAACCGGAGCGATTCGGTCACCGTGGTGAGGGAAAGCTGATACGCCGCCAAGCGGTCCGGATCGACATCGACCCGGAATTCCCTGTCTCGAATCCCGTTGCGCCAAGTGCCGGACACACCCGGTAGCCGCTCGATTCGGTCGGCCATGTCTTTGCCGACCTGGCGCAGCACGACTTCGGCGACCTCACCGCGGATCGCCACCGCGATGGTCGGGAAGTCGACTTTCACTTCGCGCACTACCGGGCGCTCCGCGTCGAGTGGTAAGTCGTCGATGCGATTGATCTCGTTCGAGACCTCCATCATCGCGCTCGTGATGTCTTCGACATCCGCGTCGAAATGGAAGCTCACATAGGAGACGCCTTCTTTGGACACGCCCCAGATCTCTTCGACCTTGTCGACATCGCCGACCGCATTCTCGATCGGGATCGTGATCAGTTGCTCGATCTCCTCGGGCGACGCGCCGACGTAGACCGTCGTGATGTTGCCCCAGCCAGTTGGCATCGTCGGCAGCGACTCGCGATGCATGACACCCATTGCCAGTGTGCCCACCACCACGGTAGAGATCGCCACGAGGTTGACGAGAACGGGCTGGCGGACTGCAAAGGCTGGAATGCTCATGGCTCGTCGGCTGGTTCTGGCAACGATGCGGCGGCTGACTCGACCGGGACTATCTGGACTTTCGAGCCGTCCACGACCCGAGTGACGCCCTTGACGACGACCGTCTCGCCGGGTTCGATGCCCCCGGCGACCTCGGCAAAACCGGCGCGAACCAGCCCGAGCACGATCGCCCGGCGCCAAGCGATCCCATCTTCGATGACGTACACGTGTTGACTCCCAAAGCGCTCAAAAACACCGTCCAAAGGCACTCGCATCACCATCTCGGGTTCACCGGTGACCACCGAGAACCTAGCCACCAAACCAGGGCGCAGCCGGCCGCCGTGGTCGTCGAGCTCGATCTCCACGGGGAGGCGTCGGGTGCGCGGGTCGATCACCTCGCCCACACGGACAACCTTGCCGCTGAACACCTCGCCGGGCCGTGCATGAACGTAAACGGTTGCCTCGGAGTCGATCGTCACGTCGATGGCTTCTCGCGGATCGAGCAGGACGCGGGCTTTGAGAAGGCTCGTATCGGCCAACGTGAGCAGCGGGCTCCCGGGAGCGAGGTACTCGCCGAGCTCCACTGTGCGCTCGACGACCGTTGCCGCGAACGGTGCGCGCACGACGGCGTCGGTGAGCCCGCGTCGTGCAAGTCGAGCCTCGGCCCGCGCCGCATCACGCGCCGCCGACGCGAGGCGTACCGAATCCTGCGCATCGTCCAAGCGTTGCTCGGGCAGACCTCCAGTCTTCACGAGCTTCTTGGTTCGGCCAAGCTCGCGCTCGGCTTGCGTCAGCCTGGCCTCGCTTTGCGCAACGGCTGCGTTGGCGGCCTGCGTCGCAGAGGCTGGGCGGCCTACATCGAGGCGCACGAGAACCTGCCCTCGTTCGACGCGGTCGCCCGCCTCGACCAACACGTCGACGACCCTCCCCGCGGTTTCCGAGCGCATGTGCGACTGACGATTGGCCAAGATCTCGGCGGTGGCGACCGAGGTGGGCGTCACCGCCTCGGGCTCGATGGTCGCAGCGTGCACCGGCGGTGGGGGGGCCTCCGTCGCGGCCGGCGCGGTCCCAGTGCAGCCCACCGCGGCCGCCCCGACAGCAATGACCAGCGCGAGCGCCATGCGGCGCGATGAGCACGAGGAAGACCTCATCAGAGAAACCTGTGTGTGGATCTTTCCTTCGGCAAGAAGAAAAAAACCCTGTGTTTTCTCAGCGTAACACGGCGTAGGCGTTGCTCAGGCAGGGCGCATCCGGCCGTTCCTCGGTGGTGACGCCCAAAATCAGCCGTTCGCGGTCATTCCAGCCGCGGACAATTAGCGTATCCCCCGGAAAAACGGGGTTGCTGAACTGTCCTCGAAGGGTCGCCAACTTGTCGGGGTCGCCGCCGCACGCTCCCTTCACGATGGCGCGGCCGGCATAGCCGTAGGTGCACAAACCATGCAGAATCGGTCTGTCGAAACCCGCCTGCGCCGCGAAGTCCGGGTCGGCATGGAGGGGGTTGTAGTCGCCGCTCAGGCGGTAGAGAAGGGCCTGCGTGGGCGCGATCGGGTCGCGCGTTTCAAAGTCGGGGGGGCGCTCTGGCAGAGCCACCCGTTCGGTTTTCGGAGGACGCTCGCCCCCGAAGCCGCCGTCGTTTCTCAGGAGCAGCGTCACTTCTCCACGGGTGACCAGGTCGTCGTCTTCGTCGTATGCATCGATCGAGAAGACCGAGATCGCTAGTCGTTTGAGATCATACAGGCCCCCCACGCGGCCCATGACCCGCAATCGTGCGTTCGGGAGCAGTGGCTTGAAGAGGTCCATTTGTTGGCTGTGGTGGACCATGCCGAGACGGTCGCATCCGATCCGATCCACCAGCGCATCGAAGGCAGCGAACGTGGGGATGGTGCAAAACGTGGGGAGCACCTTCGGGCCCCGACCCTCGTAGAGATAGTCGAGCTCCTCGTTCGCGGACGCCCCTACCCCGAGCGCGTAGACCACGGCGTCGCCCCAGTTGTAGTTGAACTCGATCGGAGGGGTCTCGTAGCCCAAGCTCTGCGGGTCGATGGCCATATCGATGGCCCCGAGTAGAGCGCCTGACAGGAAGGATGGCAATCCGGCGCTGCGAAGCTTACAGTTCGGCGTGGTGAGCGGGGTGAAACGAGTTGCGTTCGTCTTTTCGGGGGGGCCCGCACCGGCGGCCAATGCGGTAATTGCCGCGGCGGCGACTTCGTTCTTGGAAGCCGACATAGAAGCACTCGGGATCTTCCACGGGTACACCAACCTCCAGGAATACGATCCAGTCACCAATCCGATGCTCGAGTCCGAGCACTATCGCCTTCTAACACCGGCTGACATTCGCGGAATACGCAACACCCGAGGAGTCATCATCGGGACGGCTCGCGTGAATCCGGGCGCGATGATCATGACCCCCTCGGACCTTTTCGATCCCGAGAAAACCGAGCGCCTCGCCAGAATTCACCGTGCCCTGGCCGACCTGAAGGTCGACGCACTGATCTCGATTGGCGGTGACGACACCCTGAAAACAGCGAACTTCCTATACGAGTACCAGCGCCACCACGTCTCCGAGGAAAACCGCGTTCGCGTCGTTCACCTGCCCAAGACGATCGACAACGACTATCGCGGCATCGACTTCACCTTTGGTTTCTTCACGGCGGTTGACGTGATGGCGAAGGAGCTCCTGAACCTGCGCGCCGATTGTATTGCAACGAGCGGTTATTTCGTCGTCGAGACCATGGGTCGCAAGGCCGGCTGGCTCTCCTATGGGGTCGCGATTGCAGGCGAAGCCAACATGGTGGTTTCGACGGAAGACGTGTATGGCGACCTCGCGATCGAAGAGAAACGCGTCGATCCGATCACGGGCGACGAAACCATCGAGCGACGGCTTTCGATCACGGCGCTCGTCGATCGCATCGTCGATCTGATCCTCGAACGCGAAGAACGAGATCAGTTCTATGGCACCGTCGTGCTTGCCGAAGGTCTCGCGGAATGGCTACCCGAAAACTCCCTGGTTGGGATGCCCCGAGACGAGCATGGCCACATCCGCCTCAGCGCCTTCGACCTGGCCAGGATGGTCTCCGACCGCGTGCAGACGCGGTACGAAGAGCGCACAGGCAGGCGCAAGAAGGTTAGGCACATCCAACTCGGCTACGAGTCGCGTTGCGCTCCGCCGCACGCCTTCGATGTCATGCTCGGGAGCCAACTCGGCATCGGTGCGTTCCGCGCCTTGGTCGAGGAGCAGCTCGATGGGTACATGGTGAGCGTCAGCGGCCAGCTCGACTTGCAATACGTCGAGTTCTCGAAGCTGATCGATCCGAAGACATTGCTCACCGAAGTGCGATACATCGAACCCGGAAGCGACTTCCACCGGCTCGCTCGCTTCTTGGAAACCCAAACCGGACGGCGTTTTGGGTGGAGCCCAGGGCTGCGTCGCGAGCCAGAAACCGAAAAGCCTCCGGAGTAACTCCGAAGGCTTCGTTTCAAAACGGGCGCTCAGTGCGCTCAGTGATCTGGCGCACGCGCTTGCGACGGCGGCGCGCTGCCTCCGCTGCCTTCTTTCGCTTCTTGATCGAAGGCTTCATGTAGTGACGGCGCCGTTTGAGCTCGCGGAGGATGCCCTCGGTCGCCATCTTGCGCTTGAGGTGCTTGACCGCGCGCTCGAGTCCACGTTCACCGACGTGAACTTCGATTGGCTTACATTGTACGGTCTCGACCATGAACGCTTTTGCTCCTTCTAAGAGCGCCGGAGGCTTACACAGTGTACACAGCGGTGCAAGGAGGCCCAGATTTACCGGGGGTAGCCCTCCTAAGCGACCACGATCACGGAGTTATTCGGCTCTGATGCTCGTTTCGCCCCCGCTCGGGGCTGCCGCGCCTTCGAAAACGAGCTTGCCGTCGCCTGCGTCGACCCGGATCACGTCGCCCGAGGTGAACCGTCCCGCCAAGATATCCTCAGCCAAACCATTCTCGAGGTAGCGCTGGATCGCACGCTTGAGCGGTCGGGCGCCATAGGCCGGGTCGTAGCCGACGTTTGCCAGGAAGTCCTTGGCCCCGTCGGTGATCTCCAGCCGCAAATCACGCTCCGCGAGGCGCTTCTCGAAGTTGCGGAGCTGCACGTCGACGATGTTGCGGAGCTGCGCGCGATCGAGCCGGTGGAAGATGATCGTCTCGTCGAGCCGGTTGAGAAACTCGGGTCGGAATGCGTCGCGCAGGTCCTCCATCACGGCTTTGCGCATCGACTCCTCGTCGTCGAGGGCCATGATGTGATGTGACCCGACGTTCGACGTCAGGATGATGACCACGTTCTTGAAGTCGACCGTACGACCTTGGCCGTCGGTCAATCGGCCGTCGTCGAGCACCTGCAGGAGCACGTTCCAGACGTCCGGGTGCGCCTTTTCAACTTCGTCGAAGAGGAGGACCGAGTACGGACGGCGACGCACGGGCTCGGTCAGCTGACCGCCCTCTTCGTAACCGACATATCCGGGAGGCGCACCGATCAGACGGGCCACGGCGTGCTTCTCCATGTACTCGCTCATGTCGAGCCGGATCATCGCCTTGTCGTCGTCGAACAAGAACTCAGCGAGCGCCCGGGCGAGCTCGGTCTTACCGACGCCGGTCGGCCCGAGGAACAGGAACGAACCGATGGGGCGATTGGGTTCGCTCAACCCAGCACGCGAACGCCTCACGGCGTTGGACACGGCGACGATCGCCTCATCCTGACCGATCACGCGTTCGCGCAGTCGGTCCTCCATGTGAAGAAGTTTGTCTTTCTCGCCCTCGAGCATCTTGCTCACGGGAATCCCCGTCCATTTCGAAACGACCTCCGCAATATCTTCGTCGGTGACCTCTTCTTTGAGGAACGAAGCGCTTTCCTGCACCTCGGCGAGCTTCTGCTGTGCTTGGGTCACCGCGGACTCCGCGGCGGGGATTTCCCCGTATTGCAGCCGAGCGGCCTTCTCGTACTCGGTGGTGCGCTCCGCCCGCTCGAGGTCGAGACGGAGGCTTTCGACCAGCTCCTTCTTCTCGCGGATCTCGGTGATGAGCTCCTTTTCGCGAAGCCACTGCGCGCGCATCGTGTCGCGTTGCTCTTGAAGCTCGGAGAGCTCCTTTTCGAGGTCCCCCAGACGCTTCTTACTCGCGTCGTCTTTCTCCTTCTTGAGAGCCTCACGCTCGATCTCGAGCTGCGTGAGCTTTCGTTCGATGGTGTCGATCGGAGCGGGCAGGGAGTCGATCTCCATCTTCAGCCGCGAGGCTGCTTCGTCGACCAGGTCGATCGCTTTGTCGGGCAAGAAGCGGTCCGTGATGTAGCGCTGACTCAAAGTCGCAGCTGCGACGATCGCGGAATCTTGAATCCGGATGCCGTGGTGAATCTCGTAGCGTTCCTTGAGGCCACGCAGAATTCCGATGGTGTCGGGCACCGAGGGCTCACCCGCAAAGACCGGCTGGAAGCGTCGCGCGAGCGCGGCATCCTTTTCGATGCGCTTGCGGTATTCGTCGAGCGTGGTTGCGCCAACACATCGCAGCTCACCGCGCGCCAAGGCCGGCTTGAGCATGTTGCTCGCGTCCATCGACCCTTCGGCGGCGCCTGCGCCTACCAAGGTATGCAGCTCGTCGATGAAGAGGATGACCTCGCCCTTCGCCGATTCGATTTCCTGAAGCACCGCCTTGAGACGCTCCTCGAACTCGCCGCGGTACTTCGACCCGGCGAGCATCGCGCCGAGGTCGAGGGCCAGAAACTTCTTGTTCTGAAGGCCTTCGGGCACGTCCCCCTGCATGATTCGGTGCGCGATCCCTTCGGCGATCGCGGTCTTGCCGACGCCGGGCTCGCCGATGAGCACCGGGTTGTTCTTGGTGCGGCGGGACAGGACCTGCATCACGCGGCGAATCTCTTCGTCACGCCCGATCACGGGGTCGGTCTTGCCTTGCCGCGCCGCCTCGGTGAGGTCGCGCGTGTACTTCTCGAGCGCTTGGAACTTCCCTTCCGGGTCCGGGTCGGTCACGCGTTGGCTCCCACGAACCTCTTGTACCGCCTCGAGCAGTTTTCCGCGATCGACGCCCTGCGCCACTAGGGCCTTCTTCAACTGGCTGTCCTTGTACGAAGCCAGGAGGACGTGCTCGGCGGAGGTGTATTCGTCCTTGAGCGCTTCGGTCTCTTTCCAAGCGTTGTTGAGCAGGTCGCGAAGGCGTGGCGAGATGCCGGGCTCGGCGCCTCCGGCCACTTTCGGCATTCGATCTAGGATGGCGCCGAGGGCGCGAATCAAACCTTGTAGATCGGCGCCTGCCTTCTCGAGAATCGCAGGCGCGAGCCCGCCGGCCTGAGCGAGAAGCTCAAGCACCAGGTGCTCAGGATAAACCTCCGGATTGCCCCGATCGGTGGCATTTTGCTGCGCTGCAACCAGGGCCTCGCGGGTCTTCGTGGTGAGTCTGTCGAGTCGCATTTCAGCATAAGTTAAGCACGGCAAAGAGAGCGTCAATAGTTAGACAGACCGCAAGAACGGGGCAATAACAGCCGCGTGCGCCTGATGACGTTCGCCGCGGTAGCCGTCTTCGCGATCGCGTCCTGCAAGACGAGTGAACCGGCGTCTACCGGCTTCGAGTCGCCAAGTGCGACAATCGACTCGCTCTTCCGTGCATACGGCGTGCAAAAGATCTCTCAGGACGAGGCGCGTCGCCGGTTGCAGGCCCGCGAACGATTCGAGCTCCTCGATTCACAGCTCTTCCGAAGTTGCTTTTCGGACTGGCAGGGAGAGCACGACCAAGCGCTTGGCGGATTCGTGTTCGGACAGCTCGTGGCCGGAAAAGATGAGCTCGAGATCGCCGTCGAAGGTGAAGCCGCCCGCGTGCACGCAGCGTCCGCATCGGCCGAGCTCCAACCGATCGTTCTCGTCCACCAGGACGGAGCATGGAAGATCGATCTCCGCCAGAGCGTCCCCCCCAAGATCCGCCAGAGCCTGTACGAGGTCTACCGGCGAGCCCGCAAAGCCGAGCGCCAAGCACGCTGAGGATCTCGATCAACGGATTGTGAAGGGCTCGATGTCGATTCGCTCGCCCAACGTGGCTTCCTTCAATGTGTCTTGCAGCCGCACGAGCTCCCGGGCATGCGGATTCAGAGCGAGGCCGGCGGCGACGGTCCGCCGCGCGGCGTTGGTGTCGCCAACCCCCGCAAAATACAGCGAATCCGCGTAGTGTCGCCACAGCATCTGGGTTTTCGTGTGCTCCTCGATCGGCAGTCCGATGCGTTGGTAGATGTCGCCCCAGAGCCCCGCATGCGTGTGCATCGCGCGTGCCTCGTCGGTATCGGTCGTGTCCGAGGTGAGCACGCGGTGGTACAGCTGCTCAGGGACGAGCAGGTCCATCGTCTCTTGAGTGACCCGCACGTCCATCTCGACGAACACCGGTCGGAGCGCGGCCAGGCTCTGGAGCTCCGGAGCGCTCAGCATTCCGTCGAGCACGTAGCTTCGCAGAAGCGACGTCAACTCCGGTTCGTCCTTGACGAACCGATCGACGAGCTTCGGATAGCTCAGCAATGGGAGCGGGATCATCGTCACGTCTGGGCGGTTGAGCTCCTCGGCCTCGCCGCCCCAGTAGCGAAAGATCGTCTGCGGGTTGTGAACCAGGACGACCGAGCGCGAAGGTAGTGAGCGGCGCAAACCATCGTCGAACACATCGGTATCTGCGAAGTCAGCAAGCGTCGAAGCCTCGGACGAGCGGACGAACTGGGACAACGCCGCCACCGCGAGGATCATGGCAAGCACGGGCGAGAGCCTCGGTTTGCTCGGTACCGCTTCGGCCAGAGCGGACAACAAGACGCCGACCGCGAATATCGTGAAGACCGCCAGCGACGCATACGACAGCATGAAGTAAGCAATCGCGTCGGGATTGCCTTGAACGAAGCCCATGACAGCCCGCCCGAGCGCGTAGACCATCCACAGAGTGAGCCAAAACAGGGCGTATTTCCGGGAGGATTTGACCCTCAGCATGAAATACGCGCCCAGCAGCGCGACGACCAGCATTGCGACATGGAGGTCTTCCCCGGTTGCGATCAGGACGTCGGCGAGACGCTCCGCAAAGGGCGCTGCGGCCTCTGGCGAGATGCTCTTCTGAAAGGCCTCCGCCGTCACGACCCAGAAGAAACGTCCAGGGCTCGACGGATCACCGAGATTCAAGAACGGCTGCGAAAGCGCGCGCAGGGGCAGGTAGAGATAAGTGAGCAGACCAGCGCTCAGAAATCCGGCCGACCATGCGAACGGCCGCCATCCCCACGTTCGCCAGATGCCGAGCAATAGCCACAGTGACGGAACGACAGCCAGCGCCGCAAGGTAGTGGTGGTTGGCGAGGGCAAGTCCCAATGCCAACGCGGCCTGATAGAGGGGCCGCACGTCGCCGTCGGGTCCAGCAAGCGAAACCCGGAGCAGGCGCTCGATCGCGATGCACAAGAGGGCTGCCTGCAACGCGTACACTTCGGGCCGCACCGCCTGGAACCACCAAGCCTGGGTCCCCACCACCCACCAGGTGGCGGCGAGCGCGAGCGGAAATCGCAACGAGTCCCGAATCACGACACTCGCCTTCAAGGTGTTCTCGAAGGCGAAGCACAACGCGACCGCAGCCACTGCGCCCAGAAGCGCGCAGATCAAAGCCATGCGAAAGGAGAGGGCACCGATCGGCACCAGATTCGCCGCGCCAAGAACAATTGCAGCCAAGGGATGACCCGGTGGATGAGAGACACCAAAGTCCGCAGCCGCGGCGACGAACTCGCCGCTATCAAACCAATGCGCATACCCCGACGCCGAATAGACGTAAACAAGGAGCGGCGGCCCACCAGCAAGCAAGGCCTTCGTGACGTTCGAACGCAAAGCCCAGCCATGATCAACCGACAGCGGCGAGCGGGTCAAAATCCACGAATCAACTGCACCACCGGAGAACAGCTAGGCACGGGCGTGCTCGGTCACGGGTGCCCGCTCGCCCCCAACTCCTCAAGTCGACACGCGGCTAGGCTCGCCCCCGCTCCCTGTGCTGCCCATACCGAGCAGTTCTCCTGCGTAGACATCTCTGTACGGAGGGGCTGGGCGCGACGCGAGGTCATTCGAGGGCACTCCGGTGTGCGATGGGACCTCAATACGTCCCGCCTAGTGTTCTGAGCCTGACCCGTCACATCGCCGTATCGCGTCCCGCCCAGCCCCGGTCTTGTCGCCGGTGTGTCATAGTTCGCGGATGGCTAAGTTTTGGCTGATGAAGAGTGAGCCTGATGTGTACTCGATCGATGATCTCGGGCGCGATGGGATCGAATCATGGGAGGGGGTGCGGAATTATCAGGCGCGGAACTTCATGCGGGACATGGCAAAAGGCGATTTGGTGATCTTCTACCACTCGAATGCGAAGCCCCCGGGCGCCGCAGGGGTCTGCCGGATATCCCGGGAGGCCTATCCCGATGACACGCAGTTCAATAAGAAGAGCAACTACTACGACCCGAAGTCCAAGAAGGAAGACCCCCGCTGGTCGATGGTCGACGTCGAGTTCGTCGAGAAGTTCGACGAGGTGGTGTCACTCCAATCGATGAAAGACGACCCAGCCCTAGAGGGAATGCGCGTCACACAAAAGGGCTCACGTCTGTCGGTGCAGCCAGTGGAAAAGAAGCACTTTAAACGCGTTCTGAAGATCGCCGGTGCGAAGACCAAACTGCCGTAGGTGACCCATTCGGCTCGCGCTGCCGTGCATGGGTTCGAGCGGTGGGAGGGTTGGTTGCCTGGTTTGGTCTAGTTACACCGCCCGCCCACCCCCACCCGTAGTGCTATTTCACTCTCACGCGAGTGAGCAGCGTGCTGCCGCGCCCTGCGCTTTGCTTGG
>Ga0209567_10000464_pt1 | contig 22188 bp, 19 predicted proteins | sample COG_12_FD_184756 | JGI IMG/M metagenome (GOLD analysis project Ga0209567, IMG submission 184756) | Pelagic marine sediment microbial communities from the LTER site Helgoland, North Sea, for post-phytoplankton bloom and carbon turnover... | ecosystem: Environmental > Aquatic > Marine > Neritic...
ACTGCCTCCGGCGACTTGGGAACTCCCCCGAGGACGACCCTGCCGGCGGGGATTCCCGCGGCCAGGGCGCGGGCCACCTCGCCCACGGTCGAAGCCTCGAAGCCGATCCCGTGAGAGGCCAGGCGGGCCAGTACGCCCAGGTTGTAGTTGGCCTTCACCGCGTAACAGATCCGCGACGGATCACCTACTGCGTCAATCCACCGGCGTACACCGGCGTCGAGCATACGGGCGTCGTACACGTAGGTGGGTGTTCCCTGCTCGCGTACGATCGCCGCGAGAAGCTCCGGGTCGAGACTCGTGGGCACGTTCAACGAGGAACCAGTATGCGGCCGGCGAGAGGTTCGATCTGGGCCACGATCGGTGTTTCTCCCCTGGGCTCACCATCGATCTGCGCCGCGACGGGCGGATCCGACTCGACGCTCACCCTGCGGGCCTGGAGAAAGATCATGCGATCGTCACCGGAGTACTTCTGGAACACCACCCGGGTCAGCATTGCCGCCATGTCCGGCAGATGGCGAGGAGAGAAGATAGCCACGTCCAGCAGCCCGTCCTGGAACGAGGTCCGCGGCGCCACCTTGAGCTCGACCGGCAGACCTCCGGCCCCGATGATACCGGCGTTGGCGAGCAGGACCATCGAGGCCTCGACCTCGATTTCCTCGTCATCAGCCACGATGTGGTACATGGTGCGGCTCGGTGTGACCACGTGCTTCAAACCGCCCACCAGGTAGGCCAGCACACCGAGCCGGCTCTTGAGTTCTGAGGTCGCGCTCGCCATCACCTCCGCGTCGAGACCCGCCCCTGCGATCAGGGCGAAGTACTCGTCGCCGATCCGGCCCAGGTCGATCTTCTCCACCACCCCCTCGACGGCCACTCGGACGCTGTCTTCCAGGGAGACGGGCACCCCGAAGTTGAGGGCCAGCTGATTGCCGGTGCCAAACGGCAGAAGGGCTACGGGTACATCGCTTCCGGCTGTGCCCCGGAGGGCCAGGGCAATGGTGCCATCCCCGCCCGCCGCGACCACAGCCTTGCACTTCGAAGCGACGGCAGCCCGGACGATCCTGAGACCATCCTCGACGCTGGTGGACTCGACGATGTCGAACGGGACCCTGTGGGACGCCATGACCCCGGCGATGCGACGGCGCAGGACATCCCGCTGTCCGCCCGCAGCGTTGGGGTTGAGCAGGACGAGGTACCTGTCGGAATCCGATATCGGGTAGTCAGACGCCACTCTGGACCATCTCCTCCAGTCGCCGCACTCTCTCCTCGGTGGGCGGGTGGGTCCGGAACAGGCCGCTCAGTCCGCCGGCTTTCAGCGGGTTCACGATCGCCAGGTGCGCGGCGCTTGGATTCAACTCCATGGGCCGGCGGCGGGCCTCGGCCTCCAGTTTCTTCAATGCCGACGCAAGAGCATGCGGCTGACCGCTGATCTCGGCTCCGACACGGTCCGCCCGGTACTCTCCCGCCCTGCTGATCGCCATCTGGATGAGCATGGCGGCGAGGGGAGCCAGGATCAACATCATCAGGCCACCGATCACTCCGCCCCGGTTATCGTCTCCGCCGAACCAGAAACCGAGACGCGACAGCATCACGACGGCCGCAGCCAGGGTGGCAGCGACCGTTCCGATCAGCATGTCCCGGTTCTTGATGTGCGCGAGTTCGTGTCCGATCACCCCCGCCAGCTCGTCCGCACTCGCCACCTGCAGCATGCCCTGGGTCACGCATACCGCGGCGTGCGTGGGGTCGCGCCCGGTCGCGAACGCGTTTGGCTGATCCGCAGCAGAGATCGCCACCGCCGGCATCGGTAGCCCGGCCCGCTGCCTCATTTCGTCCACCATGTCGTACAGCCCCGGTGCCTCGTGTCTCTCCAGCGGGCGGGCCTTGTACATGCGGAGCACAGCTCGATCCGAGAACCAGTAGGCGCCGAAGTTGAACACGGCCGCGAACCCCAGCGCGATCAGCATGGCCGAGCGACCGCCGAACCAGCCGGCGATCGCCACGAACAGCGCCGTCATCAGGGCCATCAGGCCGAAAGTCTTTATGTAGCTCATGCACCCACCTCCCAGGGGCCGGAATCTACAGTCAGAAGTTCCAGTCCCGGAAGAGCATCAGGCCGTACGTTCGCCGACTGTACGTGCTGAACGAGTAGCCGAACGACGCGTATCTCTTGAACAGGTCTTCCGTCACGAACTCGAGCCGCCAGTGGGAGGAGAACGACCACTCCAGCGCGAAACCCGGCAGCTGGCCACCGAGCGGCTGTGTCGCGCTCACGAACAGGTCGGGTGTCAGGTAGCGACCGATCTCGAGTTCCGTGCCGTACAGGAGGCTCGTCGTGCTCTCGGACTCGAGCGGACCTACCTGCCCCGACGACCGGATGTCGAAATAGTCCACCAGGCCCACGCCACTCACCAGTACCTGCGAAAACTGGTTGCCCACGGTTCCGAGCAGGCTCTCTCGTACCAGCGACGCCGCGAACTCTCCTCCCTCCGTCCCGGCACCCAGACAGGCCGCAGAGAACAGGAGGAAGCAGATTTCGTCCGCCGCGGGCAGAGGAGGGTCGCTGGAAGTCTGGAGGGTGGGCGCTGCGGCCGTGCCCCCGATATCGACGGTGATCGTCACGGGGCCCAGGTCCGACCGGGTCTGGTACTCGGCCTGGATGTCCAGGTTCGGATCCATGCCCGGCGCCCCGGTGAACGTGATCGAGCCGGCGGCGATCTGGAGCTGCCGCGAGTACAGGCTCGACAGGTCCGTGCCCGAACCCGACACGTACCGGTACTTGCCTCGGGCCAGGCTCAGGGCGCCGAAGGCGGTCAGGTCGCCCTGCGCCCGGTTCATCTGAACGTCCAGTGTCCCCGCCAGCTCGACTTCGAGTGCCTGCGAACGCAACCAGAAGTTGGGCCCAATGCTGATCTGGGCGTCCATGCGCAGATTCTGCATGAACGGGTTTTGGGCCCTCTCGAACAACCGCTGCTCCATGGCCAGGGTCGTGTCGATCAGCGCCGTGACCATCGGGTCCGTAAGATCCACCGCCTGTTGCATCCGCATGAACCGTTCGGCGCGTACCTGGCCCTCGGAGATTCGAAATGCCCCGGTCAGCAAGGGAGAGCTGTACGAGCCGCCGAGGTGACCTTCCCCGTCGAGATAGAACTTCGCCATCCGCCGATCCATGGCCCGGAGGCGATCCATGGTGATGGTCAGGTCGAAACCGAGGTCCTTGGGTTCACGCGTGTCGATCGCGCCGCGGAGGGTGGCCGTGCCTCCTGCCGAAGACGTGAGCCTCCCGGACTCGAGAAGGGCCCTCGTCCCCTGGAACGTCAGCGAAGCCGCTACGTCCTCGAACCGTATGCCCAGGTAGGGCACCGTAGCCCCGGCTTCGAGCAAAGTAGCGGCCCCCTCCAGGCTCAGGGCGTCCGGTTCGCCCGAGAACTCGATGCGCCCGACTCCATAGCCCTCCACGTCCTGGAGGCTGGCGAAGGCCAGTTCGAGGGGCTCCATGGGCAAGCTGTCAGCCTCGACCACCATGCGAAGTGGATTGGGCGCAAGCCGGCTTTCTCTGGTCCTGAGCGCCAGATCGGTAAGGATCGACCCGTCGAGCCGGCCGAGGAGCGTCCCGTTCTCGTGCAGGCTGACTCCCATGGTCATCCGACCGTCGGTGTAGTCGGCGTCGCCCTCGAGTCGTTGATACTCGAAGCCGTGGACGCCCGGATTCGACACCTCGAACGTCAGGTCCCACACCGGATCATCCGCGGTTCCCGTCAGGCGTCCGTCGGCGTCCAGGAGCCCCTGGTACTCGAGCGCCTCGTCCGGAATGCGAAACACGCTCTGCAGGTCGAAGCCCCGGATCTCGAGAGCGAGGTTCGCGGGGCCGCTATCCGGAACGACCCCCTCGAGGCGCAGGCCGATTCCGTCCTCGCCCCGGAAATAGAGACCGGTAGAAGCGAAGCCCGCGGCGCCCCAGGCGATCTCGGCGGTCCCGTCCAACGTCATGCGCTGGGGTCCTACCATCGCGGTGAACCGTTCCAGTCCGATCCGTGTCTCGGCGTCGGTCCACCGGATTCGCGCCCGGGTGTCGAATTCGATGCTGGAATCGCGCCGTGCGTAGAGATCCACTTCGTTGAGAGTGGAATCCCGTCGCGCCCACAGCACTTCGACGCTGTCGAGCGTGGTACCGGCAGCGGCGAGGTGCCAAACGGTGGCGCTCGCAACCAGTTGATCCAGTACCCTGGGGTCCTCGATGTCGACGGTCAGCATGACCGAGTCGGCCTCCACCGAGCCATAGCTGACGTCCCGCCCGTGCAGTCGTCCCCCGAACGTGAAGTCCAGGAGGTTGCCGGACAGCACGCCGAAACCCTGGATGGACCCGGCAAGCGTGTCGGCCGGCTCACCACCCACCTGGGCGGGCGCCCCCGGTTCGGCGCCTTCACCGCCGGGAAACGCGGCGAACAGACCCTCGAGGCTGGTGTCCTGGCGGGCCGGATTTCGTCCCGGCACGAGCCACCGATTCCACGACGCCAGGTTCGGAGCGAAGACGTCCAGGATCAACGCCCCCCTCGTGTCCTCGGAGAGTCCGAACGTGCCTCTGCCCCTGACCCGCCCGGCGTCCGTCTCGATGGCAAACGTATCCGCCACCGCCAGCCCGTCGGAGACGGTGAAGCGGAGGAGACTGGAGTCGACCCGCGCACCCTCGATGAGCGACCGCAGGATGGTCAGGTCGAAGGTGGCTTCCAGGGTGGCCGGGTCCGTCCCAACACCCAGTACCCGGCCCTCGACGGCCAGCCGGGTGGATGGGGCCTGCTCCACCCATTGCCGGAGTTGCAGGTCACGGGCGGTCAGCCGCGCATCGTAGCGCCTCTCCTCCGCCATCAGATCGAAGCGACCGTCGAAATTGACCAGCCCGCGCGGAGTCCGCAGATCCGCGATCACCCGCAGGTCGGAGAACAGGCCGCGGGCGGATACCGGTCCTCGGACATCTCCCACCAACTCCACGTCGGGCGACGCATACGGTTGTAGGGCGGCCAGTGACAGGGGGTCGGCGATGAACTCGACCGTAACGCCGGGCTCGTCACCCAGGACCACGCTGCCGTCCCCCGTCACGTGCGAACCCTGTCCCGATGGCAACTGATGTACCAGGTCCGTGTCGAAATCGAACCACTGACCGACGGTGCCCGTAAGGGTGGTGCGGCCGTCGAGCCTGCCACGCAGAAGGTGAGTGATGCCGACGATAGCCGTCCACCGGGGCTCGAACGACAGGAAGGTCAGTTCGAGGTCTTCCATGTCGCGCGGTTCCACTATGGAGAGCCCACCGGAGGCCGTGACGAACGATGGATTCACCGCCTCGTCCAGGTCCGTCAGCGTCAGATCCGCCCGGATCTGCATCAGGTCCAGAGGGCCCGTTCCGGTGACCGCCCCCGTGATGTAGCCCTCGATCAACGAGTCGCGCTCCAGGACTTCATCCACCAGTCCGAGGCGAAGCGGCTGCAGAAGGAGGTCGAGGCTCTCGAAGCGCGGGGTGTTCTCGAGGGCCAGAACGAAAGACCCACGGGCCCTGGAGTCGCCTGACCTGGCATCGGCAGCCGAGACGTCGACGACGATTACCTCGCCTCTCGTCCACAGGTCGATCCGGGCGGGCCCATTTCCGCGCCGCGGCATGGGAACCGGCAGCCAGCTGAGATCCCCGAATGCTATGGGATCGGCGTCGAGCCCGAAGCGGAATTGTTCCGGATCCGAGGGCACGACCCATCCCGAGCCCCCCAGCACCGATTCCTCGGTCTCCAGCGCTCCGATCTCTATCGCGATCGTGTCCCGGAAGGTGGCACTTCCGTCAAACCGACGGACGTTGAGCGTCTGGGTCACCACGGAGGCAGCGGTCGCGAGCCCGGTGGCCTCGATACGGAGCGGCCGAACCGGGTCTACGATGCGCAGCAGCGGGAAGCCAGCTGAGAGGGAGTCCAGTCGGATCTCCCGTACCCATCGACCAGGGCCGGCCCGCACCACGCGCCACAGCTTGTCCCCGCGCAGCCCCTGGGCGACCAGCGAGTCCCGGTCCGCTCCGCGGCGGTCGGCCGCCCACGGGGTGGTGACGAGGAGACTTCCTCGTCGGATGTTGAGGTCTGTGAGGAGCACCCTGGTCCGGCTGGGCCCACGGGTCGAGTCGGGAACCTGCGCGGAATCCGGGAGCGACTCCAGCTGCGACGGATCGTCTCCGAACAGGCGATCGAAGTTCCACACTCGGTCCGGCGCCTGAATCAGCGATACGCGCGCGTGCTCGGCGGTGACGTTGTTGAACCGATAGGTCCCGATGAGAAAGCCGAGCGGGTTATAGCTCAAGCGTACGCTGTCGAGTGATACGAATGGAGTGCCATCCGACTCGAGGAACTCGAAGTGCGCCAGGTGAACCCGGGTCAGCATGTTGCCGCCGAGAATCGGTCCGACCCGCACGTCTCCGTTGACCACGTCCGACAGGAGGTTTTCGATCTGCGTCGCCACTACGGCGCGGCCCACCACCGTCTGGCTCAGCAAGAGGATGGCTCCGGCAGCCGTCAGGCTCGTGAGGCCGATCAACACGGCCGCTGAACGCCCGAGGACCTTGATCAGATGCCACCACCGCCGGGGCATGCCAAACGGACCCCTCAGCCCGTGTTTCCCGCTCCGGCGCCGGATCGGCTTCATCGCGTGGGCCACCTCAGAACGCCTCACCGATCGAGAACTGGATGCGCATGCGGCGCCATATCTCGGTCAGAATCGACGGGTCGTCCCACGTAAAGGGATCGTATTCCACGGGATTGGGAACTTCGACGATCGAACCGTCGTCGAGAACGACCACCGCCGGCTTCAGCTTCGGGCCCGTCGGATTGTACCCGATGTCGAGGCGCAGCGGACCGACCGGGCTGCGGAATCGAACGCCCGCCCCCGGAGTCGCGCTCAGTGGCACCCGATCGTCCACGTTCTCCCACACCTGCCCGACGTCCAGGAAGGCCGCCACGGACCACCGCTCACCGGCCCTGAACCGCGCCTCGACGCTCCCCTCGAACACCGAGTTTCCGCCCAATGGACGCTCGTTGTACGTGGTCGGTGGAATGCTGGCGACGCACTCGGGAAGGCTGGCGAACCGGTCGCAGTCGGCTTCTTCCAGGACCAGCACCGTCGGCCCCAGAAGGTTGAGGCCGAAGCCGCGAACGCTTTGCGGTCCACCAGCGAAGAAGCGTTTCTGAGGGTGCACGATGGCCCCCGATGACAGGTTGCCCTCGAACACGTTTCCCGAGTAGGGCAGGATCGCCCCGGCCCGCACATGGGCCCCCATGACCACCGTCTGCGAGACCTGCCGGAAGATCGCGCCGTCAAACGTGCCCCGGGTGTACTGGTAGTCTGAAAACGTGAGATCGCCAGCGTTCTCGAACTCGACGGCGAGGTACCAGCCACGGGTGGCCGCAAACGGGTTGTCCGTTCGATCGTATGTCCACAGGGCGGTGACCGGCGACAGCCAGTTGGCGTCCGAAAGAACCTGAATGTCCTCCGGGTCGCACACCCCGAAGTTGACGCAGAAGTAAATGTCGGCCGACTCCTCGGCGAACGATGTTAGCGCCGGCTGGTACCCCAGGGTGAGTTGCATCCTGCGCTGTAGACGACGGCTGAAATATACCTGGCCACCGACGGCGTTCCTGACGTACAAATCCGGCACGGTCTCGCGTTCACCGAACACGCTCGCCCGCAGGTTGTTGCGTCCGTCCGAAAACACCGGTTGCTCGAAGCCGACTTCGAGCAGGTAGTTGAGCTCCTGATAAACCTCGTTTTCGCTCACGTCGGTGCACGGAAACCGGCCCTGCAGCTCGCTGGCCAGGAGGTTCGACACCCGCCCGGTGAACCTGAGGATTCGGGCGTCCCCGAGGAAGTTCCGATAGACCAGGTTGGCCTGAGCCTGTACGCACTCGTCGGTCTGTATCCCCGCTCCAGTCTGGATGGAGCGCTTGGGCGCCGGCGCGACTTCGACCCGCAAGTCGATCAGGGTATCGGTGTCCGAACGTCGCTCGGACGAGATGTTCGCCCACCGGAGAGCCTGCACACTGTAAAGGCTTCGCTGACTCTCGACGATCCGATCCTCGCTGAACCACTCGCCGGACCGAAATCGAAGCAACTCCCGAATTACCCCGTCTCCGACTTCGCCCGAGCCAACGATCCTGACCTCACCCACCCGCACGCGCGGGCCGGGGACCACCCGGAGGGTCACATCCGCCTGGAGCGATTCGCTGGGTATGAAGTACTCGCGCAGAACCTGCGCCTGAACGTATCCGTCCTTGCGGAGACGCTCGGCGAGAGCGCGTTCACCTTCGCCGAGCGCGACCAGGTCGAGCGGGTCACCCACCCTCAGCGCAAGATCATCCGCCACGGCTGCCGAATCAAGGAGATCTTCGCCCCCGACGACCTCGAGGTTCCGAATCCGTGTCGGCTCGCCCTCCACGACCTCAAACTGGATGTGCACCTTGTTCTCGTCCCGGGCGACCGTCGTATCCACCGTCGCGGCTCGGAACCCTCGCTGCCGGTAGTACAGTCGGAGGCGCAACACGTCCAGGGGTAGCTCACCCTCGTCGAGGTACTCCCGGATGTGCGCCACTCCCCAATCGGTCAGCGGGCACAGGGGGAGAGGAAAGACGAAGAGGAAGGTGCGACACCGAGTCGCCGCCGTCAGGATGGCGTCTTCCAGATCTCCGTTCGGGAAGGCTGTGTTCCCCTGGAAAGTGATCGTCTTGACCTCGGGGTCGGCGAACGTCTGGCCAGCGGCGTCACTCGAGCCGGTCGCGATCAAAGCGACGCCCACCGCGATCGCGCGCCAGGCCGTTCTCACGTCCGCGAAGTTCCCTTCGCATCGGATCCAAGGCGGTTCATGAGCCACGCACCCAGGCCGATAAACCCGATGCTGAGGACCTGTGCCAGGGACAGGACACCGAAGAACCGGTCGTCCTTGGCCCGGAAGAACTCAACGAACAGGCGCTCGAGCCCGGCGAGCACAAGCCACAGGGAGAACAACCACCCGGCCCGCTTGCCGCGAAACCTCAGTCTCCAAAGGACGAAGAAGATCAGCAGGGAGATCCCCGTCTCGAACAACTGTGTCGGATAGACGGACAGGACCTGGCCGTCGTGGACTTCGGCGGGGATGTCCACGCCGAAACCGCGCCGGAGATTGCCGGCGGTGGACGGCGGCGAGCCCTTCGGAAACGCGATTCCGACCCAACTGTCTGTCGGTCGACCGTAGTCGTCCCCGACCAGGAAGCACCCGACTCGCCCGAGGGCGTAAGACAGGGCGAGTCCCGGCGCCACGACGTCCGCCATTTCGGCGACCGACTGGCCGGCGCGCCGAATCATCCAGATCACGCCCAGCGAACCGCCGATGAAGCCGCCGTACCACACCAGGCCGGACCTGCTGGTGAGCATGCCGATCGGGTCGCGAACGGTGAGGGGCCAGTTCAGAAGGATGTAGTAGAGCTTCGCCCCGAGGATTCCCCCGATGAGGGCTCCGAGAAGAATGTCACCCGCGATCTGCTCGTCCTTGCCCTGCCTCTTCAAGCCAACCCGGATCACCTGGTAACCGGCCAGGAAGGCGATCGCCATCATGACGCCAAACGTCGTGATCGTGAACTGGCCGAGGACCGGCAGGTCGAGCGTGATCAGTTCCGGATACATGTCTTGCTTTCGGTTCGCGTTACGAAAGACCCGGAAACGGCAGTGCCGGATCCGCGTTGAGGTCCAGACCGTGTTTCTGGCCCGCGGCCAGCCGGTACTCGGCGAGCCGGGCGATCATGGCTGCATTGTCGGTAGACAGCCTCGGCGACGGAGCGAACATCTGTCCGGTCGGTCCGATGGCCGCTGCCAGCCTCTCACGGAGCGGGCCGTTTCGAGCTACGCCCCCGCCCAGGAGGACCCGGTGGCACCCGGTGTGCTCGACGGCCCGCAGCGTCTTGGTGACGAGGACGTCCACGACCGCCTCCTGGAACTCCGCAGCCACGTGGGGCCGGGCCTCATCCAGTGTCGCCTCGCCATCCTGCTCGAGTTCCGCGATCAGGAGTGAGGCGGCCGTCTTGAGACCACTGAACGAGAAATCGAAATAGCCGGAGTCATCCGGGCCTTCACGAGTCGAGAGCATCGGACGCGGAAGCCGGTACGTTCCCGCGACTCCCTGCCGGGCCAACTTCTCGATCTGTGGCCCGCCCGGAAAGCCCAGGCCGAGGCGACGAGCCACCTTGTCGAACGCCTCGCCCACCGCGTCGTCCCGAGTACTTCCCAGCAGTCGGTACTCCCCCCAGGCCGGCGAATGCAGAAGCAACGTATGACCGCCGGAGATGAGCAACGCCACGAAAGGAGGGGTCGCTTCCGGAGACTCCAGCGAATTCGCGTACAGGTGGGCCTCCATGTGGTGCACTCCCACCACGGGCAGTCCCAGAGCGTAGGCGAATCCCTTGGCCCAATTCAGACCTACGAGCAGGGCCCCGACGAGCCCGGGGCCCGCGGTGACACCGACCCCGGCCAGGTCCGCGGGCGCAATTCCCGCTTCCTCCAGAGTCCGCGTGACCACCCCGTCGATGTGGACCAGGTGCTGGCGTGCGGCGATCTCCGGCACGACCCCGCCGAATACGGCGTGCGCGTCCTGGGAGAGGATCACGTGTCCGGTGACGCGACCATCAGATACGACGGCTGCGGAGGTCTCATCGCACGACGATTCGATCCCGAGGACGGGCCCGCCCCGGAAGCTCATGTCTCACGACCCTTCCGGTCTGACCGTAACCTCTTCCGGACGCGGCGACGCCGAGACGAAACCCCCCGAGGTCAGCTCGACCGTCACCGGCGCCAGATGGGGACCCAGGGGTACGGTTTCCACCTGCACGGTCGCCCACGACACCGAGTCGAGTTGTCGTCGGACCGCGGCGGCCGCTCCACGCACCACGACATCCACGGAGTCCGGCTGCAGTCGGACCCGCCCGGCGGCGGCGCCCGTGGCACGAACGGGGACCCGGACCTGGCGCACGACGAGCGAATCCACGGGAACGGTGACCAGGACGCTGGGGGGATCGAGTTCGATTCCGCGCATGCCCGTGGGTACTTCCAGGGGAACGTCCCGCATGACCGCGTGCTGGAGATCCTCAAGCGACGCCCGGCGCGTGGTGATCTGGCGGATCGCCTCGACCTGGGAGGCTCCGCCTCTGACCGTCACGCTGTCGGGCTCCACGAGCAATGGCCGCATGACCGTGTACCCCATGGCCGGCACCGTGACGAGATCGGCTATCACGGGAACTCTCCGCTCCGCCAACTGCTCGAACTGCAACTCGACGGAAGCGGGCACGACCAGCGTGGCGCGCACGCCCAGCTCCCGATCGTACACCACCTGCTCGGCATCCAGATTCACGCGCATCACGGAGCCCGTCACTTCCGGGATGCCGATCCTGACCTCCGGATCGCCGCCGATGAGGGCCAGGAGGTCACGATTCCGACCCTGGAACGTGGTGGCGACTTCGTTGGGCGCGTCGAGGAGGACCCAGGCGGAATCCCGTACATCGATGACGAGCCGGGTCAGCACTTCCTGTGACTGTCGCTCGCCCGCGGTGAGGTCGAGCCAAAGCAGGAACACGATGAAGAACGCCCCGACCTTGTACAGCCAGTGGTCCCGAAAGACAGCCTGCCAGTTCACGACCCGAGCGCCCGGATCACTGGTCAGGATCCCGGCGCTCGTACCACTGGCGCGTCGGGTCCACCCGGTCCACGTCACCCGCCACTCTCACCTCGACGGCACCCCCTTCCCTGAGGCTGTAGCCCGCGGGCGGATACTGGCCGACGATCCTGCCGGGCGCGGAGAGCGCCTGCGGGTCGTAGGTAATAGCCCCGAGCTCGAGGCCGACGCCGGACAACTCTCCCTGAGCGTCGTCCACGTGCCGACCGACCAGATCCGGAACCTGCACCACCGGACGACCCTCGCTGACCACGAGCGTGACCTCGGCTGGAACGGCCAACTCCGTCCCCGCCTCCGGGCGCGTCTGGATCGCCCTTCCACCGTCGAGCGTGTGCGTGATGCGCTCGAGCGTGACTTCGTACCCCAGGCGCTCGAGCACGATGGCCGCCTGCCGGTCGGAGAGTCCCGATATGTCGGGCAGCACGTGCAGCTCGGGACCCCGGCTCAGAGAAACGTAGATCGGCGCGCCGGGTCGGGAGTACTGTCCCGGAAGCGGATCCTGTGCCAGGACAGCGCCCTCCGGTGCGAGGTGGTGCGTGACACCGGAACGCACCGTGTACTCCAGCCCGAGTCGGTCCAGGAGGCCCTGCGCCTCGTTCTCAGTCAGACCCACGAGCTCGGGCACCTTGACCAGCGACGGGTCCTCCTCGACTCTGCCGCCGGGGAAGACCCATTGGGCAGCAGCCAGATAGCCTCCGCCAAAGAAGGCGGCTACGACGACAGCCGAGATCAGCCACCGCCCCCATCGCCCGCCCCCCGTGCTCACGCCCTCGACCTCCGGTTCCGGCTCCCTGGCGAACAACTCGCTCAGGGTCTGCGTGCGCGGAGGAGCCGCGGCAGCAGCCGTTCCGTCAACCGGACCCTGCTGTCCTGAAACCTCGCCCGACACCTGTTCTCCTGGCGAGGATGCCGGCTTTCGGTCGCCGTTCTTTGCCCCTCGTCCGCCGCCCAACCCGCGGCGCCGCGTGTAACTCATCCTCTAGTTCTCCTTCGTCCGGGCCCTGAGCGACCTGTTAGGAACGTCTCAGTCGGCTCGCGAACGCTCCGTCGGTGTCCCACTTCCATGGCAGTACCCGAAGGTCGCCATTCGTATCCATCGTTTCGTCTCGTACCCACGAAGACTCCGGCGGCTCCCTTCGGAACCCGCCGTGCCTGGCGAGAAAACTGTCGACCTGCTGCTCGTTTTCCTCCGGCTCGAGGGAACAGGTCGCGTACACCAGCAGTCCCCCGGGTTCGACGAGTCCCGCTACCGCGTCCAGCAACTCGCCTTGCAGCGCCACCAGCGACTCGAGCTTGTCCTGGCCGAGGCGCCACCGGGCATCCGGACGTCGGCGCAGCACGCCCGTGCCCGTGCACGGCGCGTCGAGCAGGACGGTTCGCGCACTGCCGATGGCCGGTGAACGCGCGTCCGCTCGCAGTAGGCAGACATCCAGCCCAAGCCTGGCCACTGATTCGCGCAACCGACCCAAGCGACGGCCGCTGACGTCCGCCGCCACGAACGGCCGTGCTCCACGAGTCCGCCAAGCCAGGCCAAGCGTCTTCCCGCCCGGCGCGGAACAGGCATCCAGAACCGGGCCGTCGAAACGATCGCCCACGTAGTCTACCACAGCCGAGGCGGCGGGGTCCTGCACCACGGACGGAAGACTTCGCACCACTTCCTCGGGCCGACCTTCATCGACACGGAAGACTCCCCTCCAGCCCGGCTCAGGCACCAATCGGACCCCATCGACAGGTGTGAGATGGCGATCCGGGTCCGCGTCTCCGTCGAGCACTCGCACGGTGACCGGCGGAGCACGGTTATCATTCTCCACCAGACGACGAACCGAGGCAAGCGGCAAGCGGAACAACCAACGCCGGATCAGCCAGCGAGGGTGTGATCCCCACACCGTCAGATGCCCCTCAGGGTCGTCTTCCGGGTCCGGGAACGCGCCCTCCGGCCGACCTTCTCTCACGGCTCGGCGCAGCACCGCGTTCGCGAGTCCACCGGCCTTCGGTCCCCCGATGCTCTTGAGTCCCCGAACCGTCTGGTCCACGGCCGCATGGTCCGGTACGCGGGTCTCCCGCAACTGGTACAATCCGAGGCGCAGCCACTGGAGCACGCCGGCATCAAGATGGTGAATCGGCCGGTCGAGCAAGAGGCCCAGCTCGGCGTCCAGCCGGGATCGCAAGCGAGTCGTCCCGTACGCCAGCTCGAGGGCCAGGCCGCGGTCGGAGGCCCGGAGATTCGCCAGACGACGAGATGCGGCGTGATCGGCGAATACGCCGCGATCCACGTCGCACAGGATGTAGAAAGCGGCGAGGCGGGGGTCATCCCCCGTTGTCTCCCGGTCCGATTTCAATCCAGCATGCCCGTGGACGGGCTGGAGGGCACGCCCCATTCACGCTTCGGCATGCGACCGGCCAGCCACGCGGCCCGGCCGGCTTCGACCGCCTGGCGCATCGCCTGGGCCATCAGAACTGGATGGTCCGCGGCCGCAAGCGCCGTGTTCATGAGAATTCCGTCCACGCCCAGCTCCATCGTCGCGCAGGCGTCAGAGGCGGTTCCGACCCCCGCGTCCACGATCACCGGGACATCCAACCGGCTCTTGAGAATTCGGATGTTCACGGGGTTGAGCAGCCCGAGCCCGCTACCAATCGGTGACGCCAGCGGCATGACGGCGGCCGCGCCCGCGTCCTGGAGCTTCAGAGCCGTGATCAGGTCGTCGTTGGTATACGGCAGCACCGTAAACCCCTCCGCCACCAGGGTGCGTGTCGCCGCGAGCAACGCTTCCGTATCAGGGAGCAGCGTCTCCTGGTCGCCGATGACCTCCAGCTTCACCCAGTCGCTGAGTCCCGCTTCCCGCCCCAGGCGGGCGTAGCGCACCGCGTCCTCCTCGGTGTAGCACCCCGCCGTGTTCGGAAGCAGGAAGAATTCTTGCGGGTCCAGGTGGTGCAGCAGGCTCTCTTCTTTCGACGCGTCCAGATCGACGCGCCGCACCGCGACGGTGACCATTTGCGCGCCGGACGCCCTGAGGGCCGCGACCGTCTGCTCGGAGTCCCGGTACTTGCCGGTGCCGACGATCAAACGCGACTCGAACGCCCGTCCGCCGATCGTCAGCGGGTCAGGATCCGCCGCCAGCCCTTTCGTAGTGACCGTGTTCATGGTTCGACTCGATGCCCCCGTGTGTGATTCAACCGCCGCCCACGAAGTGGACGATCTCGACGCGATCTCCATCTCGCAGTGCTACGTGCTCGATCTCCGTCCGCCGGATGATTTGCCGGTTGAGCTCGACGACCACCAGCCGGCCGTCCAGCTCCAGGTCTTCCAAGAGTCCGGCCACGGTCCGGCCGTCGCCTACTTCCCTGTCCTTGCCGTTGACTTCTACTCGAAGCATACGCCTCTCGTCCTCCTGTTCGTGCGCTGGCGCCGCGACTACGTCGATGAGCCTGAGGAGCGCATCCACGGGATTCGTCGCCTGCCAGACGGCTCGAATGACTGCGATTCCCGCGGCACCAGCATCGATGACCTGTCGCCCGTTGCCCGGATCGATACCCCCGATCCCCACGACCGGCACGCCCGCCACGGCACACGCGGTGACCAGCGCGAGCCCCCCGGGGACCCGATCCGGGTGCGTGGCCGTGGAGAACACCGACCCGACCACCAGGAAGTCGGCTCCCTCGGCCACCCGTTGCCGGGCCTCGCCGGCCGAGTGAACGGAAGCGCCGATGGGCAGGCGCATTCCAGCGAGCCGGCGAACCGCCTCAACCGGCAGCGCACCCGACCCGAGTTGAACAGCCTGGGCACCCGAGGTAAGAGCTACGTCGACCCGCCCATTGATCACGCACCACGCACCGGCGTCCGCCGCCGCTTTGCCGAGCCGCTTCGCCAACTCGTGATAGTCGCGTCCGGCGATGCGACGGAGCCTCAGATGCAACGCAATCCGGTCCCGGCCGGCCGCGATCAGGTCCGCGGCCGTCGTCTCGAACGCCGGCGCTTCCACCACGGCGTCCGTGGCGACCACGTGCAGGAGCGGCACCTTCACTCGAACGACTGGCCCTCCGCCACGCCCCTTCCGTGGATCCATGCTTCCGACGCCATCCGGGGCCGACCGGCCGGTTTCACCTCGCGGAGGCGGATCGCCCCTGATCCGGTGGCCACGACCAGGCCCTCGTGCGAGTCCGCTGCCAGGACGGTGCCCGGCGGACCCGATTCACTGGAGGAATCCAGTTCCGGGCCGAACACCTGAACCGACTGCTCCGCGAGGGTTGTCCACGCGCCGGGCCAGGGGTCGCACCCACGAATCCACCGATCGAGCTCGGTTGCCGGAAGCCTCCAGTCCAGGCGGGCTCCTTCCCGGCTCATCTTGGGCGCGTACGTAGCGTGCTCGTGCACCTGCGGCTCCTCGCGCAGGGCACCCGCTTCCATCTGCGCCAGGGCTTCGACCAGGGCCGTCGCGCCGATCTCGGAAAGCATTTCGTACAACTCGCCGGCCGTCAGGTCCGGTGGCAACTCTACCGCCACCCGGTAGAGGACCGGCCCGGCGTCCAGTTCCCGCACCATTCGCATGATCGTAACACCGGAGTGCTCGTGCCCGCGGATGATCGCCCAGTTGACGGGCGCTGCCCCCCGTAGTTCGGGAAGCAAGGAACCGTGGACGTTCACCGACCCCAGGGACGGCAAGGTCAGCACTTCCTCGGTGAGGATTTCGCCGTAGGCGGCCACGACCGAAATCTCCGGCTCCAGTTCACGGAGCTGGGCCAGGAATTCCTCCCCCCGGGGCTTCTCCGGCTGGAGAACCGGGATGCCTTCCTCCTCGGCCACGGCCTTGATCGCCCCGGGGTGCACGGCTCGGCCTCGCCCGGCCGGGCGGTCGGGCTGTGTCACCACGGCCACCACGGCGTGTCCCTCCTCCTGGAGGGCTCGCAGAGACGGCACACCGAAGTCCGGCGTACCCCAGAAGAGGATCCTCATTGGTTGTTCCCGTCGTTTCGGCGGTCCCGTTCCAGGTTCGTATCTATCGCCTGGACTCGTCCATCTTCGACCACTTCTTGAGCAGCATGCGACGCTTCAGGGGGCTCACCCGATCGATGAACAGAACGCCATCGAGATGGTCGCATTCATGCTGGAGGCAACGGCTCAGCAGCCCCTCCGCCTCGATGCGCACCGGCTCTCCGTCCCGGCCGAGCCCCTCAACCACGACACGCCCGCTTCTCTCCACCACTTCGTCGAGCCCGGGTATGCTGAGGCAGCCCTCCACTTCCTTCTGCTGGCCCGTCGCTTCGACGATCCGTGGATTCACGAGCACCCCCGGCTCGATCTCGTCATCCCGGACGTCGTAGACGAACACGCGCATCGGAACCCCGACCTGCGGGGCCGCGAGGCCGATGCCGTCCTCGGCGTACATCGTCTCGAGAAGATCGTCGACCAGGGCGCGTACCTCGCCATCGACCGCTTCTACCTCCCGGCACATCTCCCGCAAGACGGGATCGCCGAGATATCGCACCTCGCGCATGCTCATGACAGCCGTCCGGTCCCGCCCGTGCGCTTCGCCCTCAGCCGTCTGCACTTTCGCCGCCGGCCTTGCGCCCGATCTTGGAACGTTCGACCTCGAGCCGCGTGTCATCGGCGGTCTTGATCGTCATCCGATCGTCGGTGAGGTATACGATCTTGCCGATGATCCCGCCGATCGTGACTACCTCGTCGCCCTTGCTCAGCGACTTGACCATCTCGTCATGCGACTTCTGCTGCTTCCGCTGCGGCCTGATCAACAGGAAGTAGAAGATCATGAAGATGGCACCAAACATGAACACCGTGCCGAACGGATTCGGGCCGGCCGGCGTCTGCGCCTGAAGAAGAGAGAGGATCAGCACTTTTCGTCTCCTGGTGGCCCGCGCCCGCCCTGAGCGGACGCGGCCTTCGGTGGTTCAGTTGTGTCGTTCAGCCAGATAACTTAACGGATCCAGATCGGTATCGCTCCAGCCAGCCGTCTGCCCACGCCTCGAACTCGGAGGCGAGCACCGCGGCCCGGGCTTCCGCGACCAGATCGATCAGAAACGCCAGGTTGTGGAGCGACAGAAGCCGCAGCCCGAGGAGCTCGTCCGCCACGAACAGGTGACGCAGATATGCGCGCGTGTAGTTGCGGCAACATTCGCACCGGCAGCCCGGGTCCAGCGGCCGGCCGTCACGGGCCAGGTCCGCCCTTTTCACATTGAGTCGTCCGTCCCGTGTGAACGCCGTTCCGTTGCGCCCATTCCGGGTGGGCGCCACGCAGTCGAACATGTCCACCCCCCGTCGCACGGCCTCCACGAGGTCCTCCGGGTACCCCACGCCCATCAGGTAGCGGGGAAGCGCCGGCGGCAGGGCGGGCTCGAGCACGTCCAGCATCGCCAGCGTCACATCCTTCGGTTCGCCTACCGACAGGCCTCCGATTCCGAGACCCGGCCACTCGCCCAGTTCGAGCGTCCGCTCGAGAGACTCGACTCGCAGATCCCCGAACGAGGCGCCCTGGATGATCGGGAACAGCAGCCCGGGTCCGGCACCTTCCCTCTCCAGCTCGGCATGCCGGACGCGGCATCGCTGGAGCCACAGGATCGTTCGATCCAGCGCTTCGCGAGCCGTCGGACGATCCGCCTGCCCGGGCGGACATTCGTCCAGGGCCATCATGATGTCCGACCCGAGGACCGCCTGGATTTCCACGGCCCGTTCGGGCGTCAGGAGATGCCGGGACCCGTCGATGTGGCTCTGAAACGTCACTCCATGGTCTTCCACTCGGTTGATGCGGGCCAGGGAGAACACCTGGAACCCGCCGGAGTCTGTGAGGATAGGCAGGTCCCAGTGCATGAACCGGTGCAGTCCGCCCATCTCCGACATCACTTCGGTGCCTGGACGCAGGTACAGGTGGTACGTATTCGCCAGGATGACTCGCGAGCCGATCGAGCGCAGGTCTTCTGGGGTCAGAGACTTCACCGTGCCCTGCGTGCCCACGGGCATGAAGCAGGGGGTGGGGACCTCACCGCGCTCCAGGGCGAGGAGTCCGGCGCGCGCACGGCCATCTACTCCCTCGACCCGGAACCGCCCGTCCGTTGTGCTCATCTCATACCACCAGCATCGCGTCGCCGTAGGAATAGAACCTGTAACGCTGCTCGACCGCATGCTGATACGCGCGCATCACCCGGTCGCGCCCGGCCAGGGCCGCCACCAGCATCAGGAGGCTGGAACGAGGAAGGTGGAAATTGGTCAACAATCCGTCCACCGCCTTGAATGGATACGGCGGATGGATGAACAGGTCTGTCCAGCCCCCGCTTCCCTCGAACGAACCATCAGCCGCGGCCGCGGTCTCGAGCGTCCGGGCAGACGTGGTGCCGACGGCCCACACCCGCCTTCGGGCGTCACGCGCCCGGTTCAGGACGCGGGCGGACGCCTTCGGCAGCTCGTACCACTCCGAATGCATCCGATGGTCCTCCACGCGCTCCGCGTCCACCGGGCGGAACGTGCCCAGGCCCACGTGCAAGGTCACGGGGACCACACTCACTCCACGCGCCTCGATCTGTTCGATCAGTCCGGTCGTGAAGTGGAGTCCCGCCGTCGGCGCCGCCACGCTTCCCCGCTCCCGTGCGTAGACGGTCTGGTAGCGCTCGCGATCCTCGGCGTTGCCCGGACGCCGAATGTAGGGTGGCAGAGGTATCTCCCCGTGACGTTCGACCAGGTCCCACGGATCTCCCTCCCCCTCGAGTCGCACCCGCCGGCTGCCGTCCGCGAAGGAGTCTTCGACCCGAACCTCGAACCCTTCGGCTACCTCCACGACCCGACCGGGTTTCAGCTTTCCACCGGGACGGACGAGCGCCTGCCATGTCCGTCTGTCGTCGTCCTCCGGCAAGGGTCGAAGCAGGAAGATCTCCGCCGGGGCGCCGGTGGGCTTGCGGCCCAGCAGACGTGCCGGGAATACACGCGTGTCGTTGACCACGAGGGCATCACCCTCCGCGAGGTACTCCAGGAGATCGGGGAACATCCGATCCGTCACCGATCCCGTCTGACGATCGAGAACGAGGAGGCGGCTCTCGTCCCGTCGATCCGCCGGATGGCTGGCGACGAGATCCTCGGGAAGCGGGTAGTCGAAATCGGCCGTGAGAAGCGCGGGCCCGCCTTCAGCCGTCATCCCCGAACAGTCCTGCCTGGGACGATTCCCCGCCCGGCGGGAGGGCGTACCCGAATCGTTGGAAAGCTCTCGGCGTCGCGACTCGACCGCGAGCCGTGCGGTGCAGATAGCCGTTCTGGATCAGGTAGGGCTCGTACACTTCCTCGAGCGTGGACGCGTCCTCTCCAACGGCGACCGCCAGCGATCCCAGGCCCACAGGACCGCCGCCGAAGTTCTCGATGATGGCACGCAGAACCCGCGCGTCCATCTCGTCGAGCCCGTACTCGTCGACGTTCAGCATCTCCAGCGCGCCGCGTGACGTGTCCCCGTCGATCCGACCGTCGGACTTCACCTGGGCGTAGTCCCTCACTCTCCGGAGCAGCCGGTTGGCGATGCGAGGCGTTCCGCGGGACCGACGGGCGATTTCTGCCGCCCCTTCCTGGTCGATCGAGACTCCGAATATCTCGGCAGAGCGCTCGACGATCTGGTGGAGTTCCTCGGGCGGATAGTAGTTGAGTCTCTCGATCACCCCGAAACGTGCCCTCATCGGCGCGGTGAGCAGTCCGAACCGGGTGGTGGCGCCGATCAACGTGAACTCTTCGATCTTCATCGAAACCGTCTGGGCCCGGGCTCCCTCGCTGAGCCGGATCTCGATCCGATAGTCTTCCATCGCCGGATAGAGATACTCCTCCATGACAGGCCGCAGGCGATGAATCTCGTCTATGAACAGGATGTCGCCGTGCTCGAGATTCGTCAGGAGGCCGGCCAGGTCACCGGGCTTCTCGAGTACCGGACCCGAAGTGATCTTGATGTTCACATCGAGTTCGCGGGCCATCAGGATTGCCAGTGTCGTCTTGCCGAGTCCCGGCGGACCGAAGAACAGCGTGTGGTCCAGGGCCTCCTGGCGCTGCAGGGCGGCCTGGATGTAGACGTCCAGCGCCTCCTTCACCTTCTCCTGGCCGACGAACTCCACCAACCGGTCTGGGCGCAGGGAACGCTCGTGACCCGCGTCCCCTTCGAGCGGCCGGGGAGTCGTCACTTCCACGCGTTCGGACATCGGCCTCTCCCGAGGTGAGGGTTTGTCGGTAGCCTGCTACAGGTGCCGCAGCGCGGCTCGGATCATTTCCTCGGTGTCGACGTCTCCGCCTACCTCGCGACGCGCTGCCCTCAGTGCACCTTCGCTTTCGAGATGCGAGTACCCCAGGGCCCGCAGCGCCTCCAGCGCCGCCTTTCCTCCCTCCATCGGCTCGTCCTCGGGCCCGGACCCGGCCAGGGCTGCCAGGTCCTCGAGCTTGTCGGCCAGTTCCAAGGCCATACGCTCAGCCGTCTTCCGGCCCACGCCGCTCACCAGTTGCAGCGTCTCGTGATTGCGGCTGCGAAGAGCGCTGACTATTCGCTTGGCGGGCAGCGCGCCGAGGATGGCAAGGGCCAATCGCGGGCCGACGCCGGATGCGCTCTGTAGCCGAAGGAAGAGCTCCCGATCCACCGAGCTGCCGAACCCGAACAGCTCCAGTGCGTCATCCCGTGACACGAGGGCCGTGTGCAGGTCGACATCCCCTCCCGGCTGTGGGAGCCCCTCGAACACGCGGGAAGGAACGATGACCTCGTACCCCACGCCGGCCACCGTCATGATCTCGACGCGGTCGCCCCGAACGGCGGCCAGTTCTCCCCGGACGCGGCTGATCACAGGGCCGCTCCACGGCCACGGCGGGCCAGCGGTCCCGTACCGATGATCAGGTGGCACAGGGCCGCGGCACAGCCGTCCGATGCGTCCGACGGTCGAGGCGGCTCGGCCAGCCCGAGGAGCTTCTGTACCATGAATCCCACCTGTGTCTTGGTCGCCCGGCCCGTTCCGACCACCGCCTTCTTGATCTCCGCCGGCGGATACTCCGCCACCAGCAGTCCGCTTTCGGCCCCGGCCAGCAGGGCCACGCCGCGCGCGTGTGCCAGCACCACCGCCGTGCGAGGGTTCTCACGGTAGAAGACACCCTCGACGGCCATGCAATCCGGCTGCAGCCGTTCGATCACTGCCTGGATGTCACTGTAGATGTGCAGGAGGCGTACGGCCAGATCGCCCTTCCGCGGCGAGCGGATGATCCCGCATTCGATAAGCCGCCAATCGGTCCCGCTGCCTTCGACCACCCCGTACCCCGTCACCGTGGATCCAGGATCGATTCCCAGGACTCTCACGTGACGCCCGGCGCCCCGCCCGAACACGGCCGGGCCCGGCCGCGGGCGGCTTCAGCCCTCGAGAGACGCGAACGCTTCGTCATCCACCTCGAAGTTCGAGTAGAGCTTCAGCACGTCGTCTTGCTCTTCCAGCGCGGTCACCAGCCTGATGAGCTTCTCGGCCTCACGGCCCTC
>Ga0209567_10000466_pt1 | contig 22152 bp, 20 predicted proteins | sample COG_12_FD_184756 | JGI IMG/M metagenome (GOLD analysis project Ga0209567, IMG submission 184756) | Pelagic marine sediment microbial communities from the LTER site Helgoland, North Sea, for post-phytoplankton bloom and carbon turnover... | ecosystem: Environmental > Aquatic > Marine > Neritic...
TCCCGGACTTTGGTGCCGGACAATAAAACGAAGTCGTCTTTGGTATGGTCTGGAGCATCCCGCATCATGACCACTTTGTGCAGCTTCTTCGAGTAGGCGGTGTGGTCGGCGCGAAATATTTCGATCTCCAGGGCACCCTCGGGAACCTCGTCATCAAAGATCGTCTGGGCGTCGAACGCGCCGTAGTAGTCACCGACACCCGCATGGTCCCGCCCGATGATAAAGTGGCTGGCGCCCATGTTCTGCCGGAACACCGCGTGCAGCACCGCCTCACGAGGGCCGGCATACAGCATGTCGAATCCGTAGCCGGTGATCATTGCCGTATTGGGTTCGAAATAGAGGTCGACCATCTTGCGTATCGCCGCATCTCTAACCGGTGCCGGAATATCTCCAGGCTTGAGCTTGCCCAGCAGCATGTGAATGACCACACCGTCCGCGTTGACCGCCTGCATTGCGATCTTGCAGAGTTCCTCGTGGGCGCGGTGCATCGGGTTCCTGGTCTGGAACGCGACCACCCGGTCCCAATCGCGAGACTGAATCTCTTCCCGGATCTGGACTGCCGTCCTGAACGTCTCCGGAAAATCCGTCTCGAAGTAGCTGAAGTTCAACACATGAAGCGGGCCGGACACGATGTGTCTGCCCTGTTCCAGAAAAGCCTTTACACCCGGGTGTTCGGTATCCGAGGTGCGATAAATCTTGCTGATCATGGTCTCGAGGTCGCCGTCGGTCACGGTTTCCACGGTATTGATGTCCATGACGGCAAGAACCGGGGTTCCTTCACGATTGGGGTCGCGCAGGGCGATACGATCCGCGCCCTCGATCGGGGTGACGTCCCGGAGCATGTTGAGAATCGGCACGGGAAAGAAAACGCCGTTCGCGGTGGTCATGCTGTGACAAACCGACAGTGCGTCGGTGCGATCCATGAATCCGGTGAGCGGATTGAAATATCCGCCCCCCAGCATCACGGCATTCGACGCCGCGGCTGAACTAATGACCACGGAGGGAAGGCTCTCCGCCTCGTCCAGCAATCTTTCTCGCTCCGCGGCGTCATCTACGTACAGGGGATTGAGCTCCGTGGAGCCGTGGGGGTTTATCATCTCGATTCTCTGTTGTTGTGTCTTTATTTATCTAAGACACTACCTCATCTTCACCTAAACCAAAATCCATATATCTTATGACGGGATAAGCGTCAGCCGGTGCGTGATTTTCCCGCCAGCGCGCTGTAGTAAAGGATGGGGATCACGATCAGTGTCAGCGCGGTGGAAACGACGATGCCGGATATCAGCGAGACCGCCAGCCCGTTGAATATCGGATCATCCAGAATGAAGAACGCGCCCATCATAGCCGCTATACCGGTTAATATGATCGGTTTGGCGCGCACCGTCCCGGATAGTTTTACCGCCTCTTCCAACGGCATGCCGTCGCGCACCTTCTCGTTGATGAAGTCCACCAGCAGGATGGAGTTTCGGACAATGATGCCGGCAAGCGCGATCATCCCGATCATGGATGTCGCGGTGAACTTGGCGCCCATGAGCGCGTGTCCGGGCAGGACGCCGATGATGGTCAGGGGAATCGGCGCCATGATGATCAATGGCGTGAGGTACGACCTGAACTGGCCAACCACCAGAAGATAGATCAGCAATATGCCCACGGCGTAGGCGATGCCCATGTCGCGGAACGTTTCATAGGTCACCTGCCACTCGCCGTCCCACTTGAGGCTGTACGCGTAGGGCGTAGTGGGAATGGCCACCAGGTACTGCTCGGGGCCCTGGCCAGATTCCACTATTTTCTGGTAGATCTCGAACATGCCGTACAGCGGGCTGTCCGTGCTGCCGGCCATGTCGCCGGTTACGTAGACCACCGGCTGAAGATCTTTGTGATAGACCGCGTTGTCGCGCGGTTCAGTCCGTATCTCGACGAACTCAGCCAGCGGCACCATACCGCTGTTGCCGCGGACCTTGAATGCCCGAAGACTCTCGAGGCTTGCCTTGTCGGCAACCGAAAGTTCCAAGCGTATAGGCACGGCGTACTTGAGGTGCGTGTCGCGCAAGAATGACACGTCGTCGCCGCCGGTAAATACCGACACCGCTCTCGTTACCGATTCCTGGCTGATCCCGAACTGCGCGGCACGCTGCCGGTCGACCACGATTTTCAGCCTCCGGGCGGGGTGTTCGATGGTGTCGTCGATATCGACAATGTCCGCGGTCTGAGCGAACAGATCGCGCACCCTGCCCGCCGTAGATTTTTGACCGGCGTAGTCCAGACCGTAGATTTCCGCAACGAGCGGGGCGAATACAGGCGGGCCGGGCGGCACCTCGACGACCTTTATGGCGGCATCGAAGGAAGCGGCGATCGGCTGCACGTTCTGGCGTATTTCCAGCGCAATATCGTGGCTCTTTCGCCGCCGCTCCGACTTTGGAGCAAGATTGATCTGGATCTCCCCTAGGTGTGCGTCCGTGCGGAGGTAATATTGCCGAACCAGTCCGTTGAATCCGATGGGAGCGGGCGTGCCCGCATAGCTCTGATAGTTGTCTACCTCGGAAACGAGGGCGATTTCTCTGCCCAATGCGTCGAGGACGCGGTTGGTGTGCTCCACGCTGCTGCCTTCCCGCATATCGACCAAGATCTGTATCTCGGATTTGTCATCGAACGGCAGCATCTTCAGGATAACCGCTTCCGCAACCACCAGGTACATGGATACGCCGATTGCCGCCAAAATGCCTAACCCCAGTAGAAGCCGCTTGAGGCGTGCCCGGGGGGTATCGAGAAAAGGGCTCAGCAGGGCGTCGAAGAACCCATTGGTCGGACCTCCGTCGGGTGAGTATTTGTCAGATCCAGGGGAGGGCTTCATCAAGCGTAAGCACAGCCAGGGCGTGATGGTTAGCGCCACAAAGAGCGATATGATCATGCCGGTACTGGCGTTGATGGGTATGGGGCTCATGTACGGACCCATCAGCCCGCTCACGAAAGCCATGGGCATCAGTGCCGCAACGACCGTAAATGTGGCCAGTATGGTGGGGCCGCCTACCTCGTCGACCGCGGACGGGATCACTTGGTTGAGGGAGCTGCCTCCTGTCCTGCCGCGTCGGTGGATGTTTTCCACGATGACGATGGCATCATCGACCAGGATGCCTATGGAAAATATCAACGCGAACAGCGATACACGATTGATGGTGAAGCCCCAGACCCAGGAAGCAAACAGAGTGGCAGCCAGGGTAACGAACACGGCCGCGCCAACGATAGCGGCTTCTCGCCAGCCCATGGTGAGCCACACGAGCGCCACCACTGAAAGGGTGGCGAAAACCAGTTTCTGAATGAGTTTCCTGGCCTTGGCGTCCGCCGTCTCTCCATAATTTCGGGTGATTTCCACGTTGACGGTTTGCGGAATCACGACGCCTCGCAACTGATCGAGCCGGTCGATAACGCTGTGGGCGATGTTCACCGCATTGGTGCCGGGTTTCTTGGCTACGGCGATGGTTACCGCCGGGTAACTTTGATGCGTTGTCCCGGATATCACCGTGTGCTGTACATATTCCTCGGGCTGGTAGGGGCCGTAGTGCACGTCGGCTACATCGTCCAGATAGACCGGCATGCCTTCCTTGAGCCCAACGACGAGTCCGGCGATCTGTTCTGCATCGGTCAGGAAAGCTCCCGCTTTGACCGGGATCGACTGGTTGTCCCGAACGATGCTGCCGGCATCCGCGGACACATTGCTGGCGATCAGGGAACGCCGCAGGTCCTCCACGGCGATGCCGTATCCCGCCATATTCTGTGCATCGAGCAGTACGTGAACCGCCTGCTCCGGAGCACCCACGGTGTAGATGTCCCGGGTTCCGGGCACTTTTTTCAGCTCCACCTCCAGGGCGTGGCCGATACGGGCCAGTTCGTATGCCCCCAGCGCCGGATCATCCGACCATAGCGTTACATTGACGATGGGAACATCGTCGATGCCCTTGGGCTTGACTATGGGCTGACCGACCCCAAGCGATGGGGGGAACCAGTCGCTGTTGGAAAACACCTTGTTGTACAGCCGCACGATCGCTTCCGTCCTTTGTTCGCCCACTTTGAACCTGACCGTTACGATCGACATGCCGGGTCTGGATTGCGAATAGACGTGCTTGATGCCGCTGATCTCCGACAGTATCTGCTCAGCCGGAATGGTGACCAGTTTCTCGACCTCCGCCGCGCTGGCGCCGGGGAAAGGTATGAAAACGTCGGCAAAGGTCACGTTGATCTGAGGCTCTTCTTCCCGGGGCGTCAGCAGTACGGCAAACACACCAAGCAGAACGCCAGCCAGCATAAGCAGTGGCGTCAATTCTGAATGCAGAAACGCCGCGGCTAATCGCCCCGCGATGCCGTGCCGCCTCTCGTTCATTGTTTTGATAGATGCTTCAGATGGGCGATGGCCGCGACCGGGTCCAGCGCGATCTGCTCATTTTCTTGCAGACCTGCCAACACGATCTTTTTCTCGCCGGACAGGCTTGCCCCCGGCCGGATTCGACGCATTTGAACGGAGCCGTCCTTGCTTACTGCGTATACGCCGATGACTTCGCTGCGATATACGATGGCGCGCTCAGGAATTACCAGCACGGTCCGTTCCCCGGAAAAGAATGAAACTTTGACCAGCATCCCGGGTGACAGTTCTTCCACACCGTAAGGTAATGTAAGACGGACCCGCGTGGTACCCGTGCCGGCGCTGGCATAGGGAAAGATGGCTATGTCGTCGACTATCAGCGAGTCGGGTTCCCGACCCGGCAGGTGCACGCGGGCGGAACGATATTCGCGTACGTGACCAAGCAGGCGTTGCGGAACGTCCACCCTGACACGCAGCAGATCAGGCAGGAATCCCGATATCATCGGCTGGCCGGGCGTTACGGACTCACCGCGCTCTACATGACGTTCAGTGACGACACCACCGAAGGGCGCGCGGACCAACGCGTAACCCGCTTGTTCCTCGGTCTTCGTCAACTGGGCCTCGGCGACGCGCAGGGATGCCTTGCTGACCTCGAGTGACGCTTTGGCCTGTTCCATCGCCTGTTCCGATGCGGCATTCTGGCCGTACAACGATTCGATCCGCTGGTAAGCCCGGCTCGCTTCGACCACCCGCGCCCTGGCGTCCACGACCTGCGCCTCCGCTTTGCTGACTTCCGCTTTCTGCTCGGTGCCTCGCAGTCGGATGACGACCGAGTTGGCGGGGACGACGTCGCCGACATCGAACAGGACTTCCGCAACCCTACCCGGGATCTCGGCGGTCAGGGTGGCTTCGTTGACGGCCTCCACGATCCCATCCAGACGGTGTTCGATCTCGATCGTATGTCGCAGAACCGTTGCGATCTCCAGCGGGGTTTCGGCAATCACAGGCGTCGCGCCTGCAACGATAACTGCGGAGAGTGGGATGAAGCGGGTTATTCTGAGCAATATCATGGATTTGTCGGGCTAGTGGTTTCCGAAATTACGTATTGTTATTAATTATCGTATATTATAATATTAGTATATATTATTTTACTACCTCTCTGAGTGAATAGCATGCGATCTACTAACACGGTCCTCCACGCACTCACCGGCCGCCTGATCTGGGTGGCGTTTGCCGTCGTTTTCTTTTATTCCGGGCTCTTCACTACCGAGTGGCTGCTCGAGCCCGAGCAGTTCGCCGGTGGCTGGCGCTGGATCCTGGTCGGCCTTTTCCCGCTGCTGTTGCCCGCGTTTTTTGTCGTCAATCGGCGTTACGGCTGCGCCAGCGGCGCCTGCCGGTCAGGTACCTGCACGCTTGGTGGACGCAATGCCTCCGTAAAACGAATGCCCGGTGCCTGAGTTCCGCGGCGCGGTGCACGCCACCGCGGTCGGGTAGGCACGGGCTGCTACACCACCTTGACCTTGATGAGTTCCTCGCCGTCCGGGTCGGTGACGTGTACGGCGCAGGCGATGCAGGGATCGAAGCTGTGGATGGTGCGCAGGATCTCGATAGGCTGCTTCGGGTCATGCAGCCTGTGGCCCGCGAGAGCGGCCTCGTAGGGCCCGGGTTGGCCCTTGTCATCGCGCGGACCCGCGTTCCACGTGCTGGGCACCACCGCCTGGTAGTTGTCTATTTTACCGTTCTTGATCACGATCCAGTGCGCCAGACCGCCCCGGGGCGCCTCCATGTAACCCACGCCGCGGGCCTCGCTCGGCCAGGTGGACGGGTCCCACAGTGTGGCATTGAAGGTGCGCGCATCCCCGGCCTTGATATTCATTACCAGATTGTCGTACCAGGTCTGCATTGCGTCGCCAATGACCTTGGTTTCCAGGGTGCGTGCCGCGGTCCTTCCCAGCGTCGAGAACAGCGCCTGCACCGGCACCTGCAGGTGCGAAAGCGTCATGTCCACCAGTTCCTTGGTCTGGGCATGGCCGCGCGCGTACAGCATCAATACTCGCGCCAACGGGCCCACCTCCATGGCGTGTCCTTTCCAGCGGGGAGACTTCAGCCACGAATAATCTTTGTCGACGTCCAGGTGCTCAAAAGGGGGCTGCGGTCCGGTGTAATTAAGTTCGGTTTCCCCATCGTAGGGATGCAGTCCGCTGGCTTTGCCGCCCTGGTACTGATACCAGGAATGAGATATGTATTCCTGAATCTGGTCCGCCGCATTCATGTCGACGTCATGTATGGTTCCGATATCCCGATTCATGATGACGCCCGCCGGTATCAGGTAGCTTGACGGGTCGTCCATGCCCGTTTCCGGAAAATCCCCATAGGTCATGAAGTTTCCTATGCCCTCACCCTGTCCGCCCCAGTCCTTGTAAAAAGACGCAATGGCGAGGGTGTCGGGTATGTAGACCTGATCGACGAAGGTGCGCATCTTGTCGATGATGTCCTGTACCTGGGCCAGCCGTTTGGCATTGATCGCCGAGTCCGATTCGAGGTCGATGGGTCCGGGTACGCCGCCCACCACGAAGTTGGGGTGGGGATTCTTGCCCCCGAAAATCGTGTGCAGCTTGGCGACGTCGCGCTGCCACTCCAGCGCCTCGAGGTAATGTGCCACAGCCATCAGGTTCGCTTCCGGCGGCAGTTTGTAAGCCGGGTGCCCCCAGTAGGCGTTGGCAAAAATGCCGAGCTGGCCCGATTCCACGAACGACTTCAACTTCTTTTTCATGTCGGAAAAATAGCCCGGCGAGGTTTTTGGATAGTTGCTGATCGATTGCGCCAAGGCCGACGTTGCGGCCGGGTCGGCGTCGAGTGCGGAAACCACGTCTACCCAGTCCAGTGCGTGCAGATGATAGAAGTGCATCACGTGATCGTGAACGTACTGTGCCGCAATCATCAGGTTGCGAATCAGCTGCGCGTTGGGCGGTACCTCGTAGCCCAAGGCGTTTTCCACCGCCCGGATCGAAGCGATGCCGTGCACCAGCGTGCACACGCCGCAGATGCGTTGAGCGAATGCCCACGCATCGCGGGGGTCGCGACCTTTGAGGATGATCTCGATGCCCCGCACCATGGTGCCGGAGGAGTAGGCCTGGGCGATTGAATCCCCGTCCATCTGTGCCTCGATGCGAAGATGACCTTCGATGCGGGTTATGGGATCGACTACGATTCTCTTGTTCATGATTTGAGTCCGTATGCGACGTTGGATTTGTCTTTCATGGACGCTGTGAATACGTCCCCGAAAGACAAACCCAACGACGCGTCAGCGAGCAGATTATTGATGGAATAATCAGGCAAGGTGATCGGCCAGTGTCTCGGTGAGGCCGATGACCTCGATCTGCATGTTATTTTCTTCCAGCCCCTCTTCCATGTTTATGCGGCAATTGGCGCATGCGGTGACCATGGTGCCGACACCGAGCGCTTCGAGTTGGCTCTTTTTCCGCTTGAACGCCGCGAGTTTCAGAGGTTGGGCACGTTCGTTGGCGCTGACGCCGCCGCCGGCGCCACAACACCAGTTCATCACACCCGCATCCTCCATTTCGACGAAATCGGACGCGACCAGGCTGAGCAAACTGCGGGGCTCCTCCACCACACCGCCTTTTCTGACGATCTGACAGGGGTCGTGAAAAGTCAGCTTTTCATCCACCTTGTCTTCCACTTTCAGTTTTCCCTTCAGGCGAAGCTGATCCAGAAGTTCCAGAATGTGGATGACCTGGAAGGGGTATTTCTTACCTAGTACGTTCGGCCCCTCCCAGCGCAATGCATAGTAAGCGTGTCCGCACTCGGGGCTGATGACGTATTTCACCCCAAGACTTTCGGCACCGTCCACAACGCGCTGGAGCAGTTCCCCTTCCAGGTCGCTGGAGCCGATCTGCATACCGCTGTTGGTCGCTTCGAATGCTTCAGAGCACAGCGTCCAGCTTACCCCGGCCTTGTCGAATATCTTCACCAGAGCACCGATGTACTCGGGAAAGTTCATGATCTCCATCGAGGAAAGCAGCGCCATGTAATCGGCGCCGTGTACGTCGACCGGGACCCTAAGCCCCGTTTCCTTCTCGACATTATGAATCTGCACCTGCAGTGCTGGAAATTTCACACCCATCGGACTGCCGATGGTGACGGCGCGCTGGGTGGCGCCTTTCAGGCCGTCAGGCGCATAGCCCGCGGCGACCATGCCCTCGCGGGTCTTGCGGATCATGTAGGAAATGTCATTACCAACCGGACACACCATGGAACAGCGTCCGCACAGCGTGCAGGCGTCGTATATCAAGGGTTCCCATTCCTTGAGCAGATCATCCGTGACTTTTTTGGCGAGCCCAAGCATGGACGCCAGTTTCCCAAAAAAGGTGTACTCGCTCTTCCACACCCGGCGCAACGGTTCGACCTTGTTGATCGGCGTGTAGCGCGGGTCCTCCGTTTCCGTATAGAACAGGCAGGCATGGGCACACAGTCCACAGTGCACACAGCTCGACAGATAGGATGCGATGGGACCGTCGATCTGCTCCCTGAAGGCGTTGACTGCGCGGTCTTCTGAGCTGCTCATGATTGTACCCCCCTGCGGCCAAAAGCGGCGCCGTTGTACCAGCGTGCTATGAACGAGGTGAAAAAGTGCATCAATTTGGTGAACGGGAAAAGGATGAGCAGGATCTCAACACTCAAAATGTGCAGCCCCAGCATGGTCTGGTAGGGAAACAGCATGCGGTGGAATGCGAAATAGCCGGTGACCAGCGGTAGCAGCGTGGCCGCCCAAACTAGGTAGTCTTCGCCGTTTGAAAGGAACCTCAGCACCGGATTGCGCAATCGGTTGGCCAGGATCGCCAGCATGGCGAAGATGCTGATGATCGCAACGGCGTCAACCAAAGGGGTCGGCAGCCCAGGCCATTGCAGACCCAGAACGTCGTGGAACAGTTCGATATGGGGGACGAAAAAAAGGATGGTTATGAACAGCCCAATGTGGAAAAGATAGCCCAGTACGATGGTAAACGGCGAGCGCTTAAACGTGCCCGGGTCCGGGATGGACCGGCGTACGATGGTCTTGATACCCGGCATGGTTTCGCCACCGCGCGGTTTGGATAGATCCGCTTTTCTGCCGAGAGCAAAAATTTCGATGAGGCGTATCACGACCCCGACCACAAAAATCGCAACCGCAATTTGAAACATCGGACCGCGGACCCAGGCCAGAAATTCTACCGATGTCATGATGACTCCTCCAGATCGCTCACGGAGACCTTGTAGTGCAAGGCCTTCGCCTTTGATTTTCGGCTGCGAGCCATGGCGGCCGCGGCCGCGCCGAGTACCGCGCCGGTGCCGACGCCATAGACAAGAGTGCGGGTGGTATCTTCGGTCGGGATGGACAAGGCTCGATAAAAGCTGCCCATGTCCCAGAAATCAGGTTCCGCGCAGCCCAGGCAGGGATGCCCGGCTTCGATCGGAAAGCTCGTACCCTGGTTCCATTTGGTGGTGGCGCAGGCGTTGTACGTCGCGGGGCCCTTGCAACCCAGGCGGTATAAACACCAGCCTTTCCGAGCGCCCTCATCGTCGAAACTCTCGGCAAACAAACCCTTGTCATAGAAAGGACGGCGGTAGCAGCGGTCGTGAATGGACTGCCCGAAAAAGGTCAGCGGCCTGCCCAGCTCGTCCAGTTCCGGCAGTTTGTTGAACGTCAGGAAATGCGCCAGTACACCCGTAATCACCGTCGGGATAGGCGGGCAGCCGGACACGTTCACGATCGGCTTGTCGGTGACGATCTCGGACACCGGCATGGCGCCGGTCGGATTGGGCCTGGCGTGGCCGATGCCCCCGAAGGCGGCGCAGGAGCCAACCGCGATAATCGCGGCCGCGCCGGCGGCGACTTCGTTCAGCATGTCCACATTTGTGATACCGGCAATGGTGGAGTACACCCCGCCGTCCTTGACCGGGATCGACCCGTCCACCACCAGCAGGTATTTCCCCTGATTTTCCTGCATGGCCATCTCCCTGGCGAGCTCCGCGGCTTCACCGGAGGCTGCCTGCAGGGTGTGGTGATAGTCGAGTGAAACCTGCTCCAGGATAAGGTTTTCAATGCTGGGAGAGTGGGAGCGCGTCAGAGATTCGGTACAGCCGGTGCACTCCTGAAACGACAGCCAGATAACGGATGGACGCCGCGCATTCTCCAGGGCGCGGGCGATGGCAGGCACCATGGCAGGGGACAGCGCCATTAGCGACGCGGTGGAAGCGCAGAATTTAAGAAATCCGCGGCGGCTGATCCCCTCCGCCCGTAATCGGTCGGCGATGGTGATTGCTCGTAAATTTTGTTCTAAAGCGGAACCCATATTCGATTTCTCCTCATGTCTCGATCGACCCTGGTTCGCCGTCAGGGTCTGCAAGTTGCACCAGTGATCCCAGCCGTCGGCATGCGGCAGCGACATCGTCGCGCTGCGACTTCAGGATGCCGGGGATATAGGCGACTTCTATTGATTTGGCGGTGATTTCTCCGTGCTCGTTGCGGTGCTCGATCCACCAGATACCCGGAAATGCCGTCTCGGTAATACGGCTCTCGCCCAATGCGTGCAGCACCGCTTCCACTTCCCCCTTCCCCAGAAACTCGGCCAACCGCTGCTCGTCGATCGACCCGAAGGGCAGGCTCTTGATATCGATAACCGTCTCTTTACCGCATCGCTTCAGCGCCTGGAGAGCGTGGTAAAGTTCAGTGAGGACCGGCCGGTCATTGCCACGGTCTCGACCGAAACATATGCCGGGCTGCCGAACTTGCTCGGTATCTCGAGTCATTCTCGTGCGTGGATTGGTAAATTATTGATTCTGGCTCCGCCGAATTATTCGAGATTGATTTATGTCAATAAACTAGGGTGAATCGCCTGATCCATTTGGGATATGAATTTTCCGCTCGCGCCATGTCTCCGCGAGGTGCCTAACCTTTTCCGCGGTGTCCCTCACTGCCCATGACACCGGCGGCGAAAGATGCTCTCCCCAATGCACATGTTGGGGCTGGATTCCGAATAGAGCCCGCCGATGAGGCAGGCGGTCGACCAACCGTGCGATGTCGAGCAGATCGCTCAAGCTGACCTCATGCACGCTGCGGCCACTCCGTGACAGGAATTCGTCCATCTCGGCGTCGATGAAACACCGGCATTCCCCGGCGGCACCCCCAATATTTGCGGCATCGATGACAATCAGGTTGTCGGCCTCTTCGATATACTGGCTCAAAGTAAAGCTCAGAGTGCCGCCGTCTACGAACTCGATGCAGTCGTCGGTGTGGGAGTCGCGCAGAAGCTCCATGGTGCGCACTCCGGCCCCCTCGTCGCCAAGCAGCGTGTTGCCGATGCCGAGGATCAAGGTTTTTGCCGAATTTGACATATATCAATTCCACATATACAGCGGGGTATATGCTCCACCTAAGATCATCATTGTATACGCCGTCATGTGTCTTGGTATACCGATGCAAATCAAGTCTGTCGAGGGTTTTATCGCTCGCTGTGAAGCAAAGGGCGTGGAGCGTGACGTCAGTCTGTTCATGCTGGCGGAGGGTGAAGCCCGTCCCGGTGACTACGTGGTCGTGCATGTCGGGTACGCTATTCAGATGATCACCGAGCAGGAAGCCCGTTCGGCGTGGGAGTTGTACGACCAGATGCTGAGCGGCGATACATCGCTTCCGAAAGAGGCCAATCCCGGTGCATGAACTCGCGGTATGCCAATCGCTGCTGCGGCAGGTGGAACGAGTCGCAATGCAACACGGTGCGGATGAGGTAGCCAGTATCCACCTCAGCATCGGTCCGCTATCCGGTATAGAAGTACCGTTGCTGGAGCAGGCTTTCAGCATCGCCCGTGCGGGTACCGTGGCAGAGGGAGCGAAGCTCGTTACGAGCCTGAAAGGCGTGCGAGTGCGCTGCGGTCGGTGTGACAAGGAATCCGCCGTGACCGTCAATTGCCTGGTCTGTCTCCACTGCGGTGATTGGCGAACGCAACTGGTCAGCGGCGACGAGATGGAGCTTACGCGCGTCGAAATCAATATTCCCGAAACCGTAAACTAAAGGAGAGCGGTCATGTGTGATACCTGCGGCTGCAACGTCACGCCGGGCAACGAACATCTGGTTCAGGCCGGCGGAAAACTGGCGTCGACATCGTCCGGCCGTGACAGCGTTGAAGTGCTGCACGGTCTGCTGCATGCAAACGACCACCAGGCGCACCACAACAGAGGACATTTCGAGCGACATGGCGTCCTCGCAATCAACCTCATGTCGTCGCCGGGCTCGGGCAAGACCCGTTTGCTGGAAGCGACCATAGACGACCTTGGTCGCGACAAACGGATCGCTGTGGTCGAAGGTGACCTGGAGACGGAGCGGGACGCAATGCGAATCCGTGAAAAGGGCGTGCCGGCGATTCAGATCACCACCGGCAGTGCCTGCCACCTCGACGCGCACATGGTGCACGATGCCCTCCATCAACTCGATCTGGACGCCGTGGACATCCTGTTCATCGAGAACGTCGGCAATCTGGTTTGTCCGGCCAGTTTCGACCTGGGTCAACAGCTGAATGTCGTATTGCTGTCGGTTACCGAAGGCGACGACAAGCCTGCCAAGTATCCGGTGATGTTCCGCGCGGCGGATGCCGTGGTGATTTCGAAGGCCGATTTGCTGCCGTATCTCGGCGACTTCGAGCCGGATCGGGCGAGGAGGCACCTGCGTGAGCTGGCCAACGCGGCATCGCTGTTCGAACTGTCGGCGCAGACGGGTGAGGGGCTCGATGCCTGGTGTAGCTGGTTGCTGGCACAGATTCCGCAACGGGATCAGGCGGCTGTTGGTGAAAGAAGCGTTGCCGTCACTTCCGCTTAATTCGCACTGTCACCAGGATCTCGATCATGTTGAACGCTCACCGCTGGCTGGAGGAAATTCACCGACTGCCGCTGCGCGATACGGTACGCGTCATGAATGTCTGTGGCGGACACGAGCGCTCGATAACCCTGGCCGGATTGCGCGGCGCCCTGCCACCACAGATCGAGCTGATACCGGGCCCCGGTTGCCCGGTGTGTATATGCCCGGAGCGGGACCTCTATCAGGCCATACAGATTGCGCTCAGCGAACCCGTCACGCTGGTGGCGTTCGGGGATATGCTGCGCGTGCCGGTCAACGCCCCGCGCCGGGAAACTCGCACGCTGGAACAGGCAAGGTCGCGGGGCGCGGACGTTCGTCCCATTGCTTCACCGTCCGAGGCGGTGACCATCGCCCGCGCGGAGCGTAAACGCGATGTCGTGTTCTTTGCGGCGGGCTTCGAAACCACGATGGCACCGGTTGCCGCCATGATTGAACAGGGGGTGCCGCCCAATCTGTCGGTGTTGATGAGCGGCCGACTGACCTGGCCGGCGGTGGCGATGTTGCTCGACGCCGGGGCGGCGTTCGACGCGCTTGTCGCACCGGGCCACGTCGCCACGATCATGGGTCCTGAACAATGGGGTTTCGTGGTGGAACGCCACCACCTGCCGGCAGCGGTGGCCGGCTTCACCCCGGACAGCCTTGTTGCCGCCATTTACTCGGTGTTGCGGCAGAAACTGGAGGGAAAGATTTTCCTCGACAATTGCTATCCAGAGGTCGTACGAGCCGGCGGCAATGCTACTGCCAGAGCAATGCTGGCAAGGAGCTTCAAGATCGTGGATGCGGAATGGCGGGGTGTCGGTGTGATTCCGAAATCGGGATTCGGCCTGCGTCGGCAATACAGCCACATCGATGCACGACTGCGCTTCAAAGACCAGGTCGACGAATCGCGAAAGCGTATCGGCGAGATGCCGCAAGGCTGTGAATGCGCCGGCGTCGTGCTGGGCAAGATCTATCCGGACCAGTGCAAGATATTCGGCACGGCCTGCACGCCGCACAATCCGGTGGGGCCGTGCATGGTTTCTGACGAGGGTGCCTGCCGGATCTGGTGGTCGGCGGGCCGTCGTCCGACCGCGGCTTGACCGGCTGTTACTCGACGGGTTCGGAGTAACGGTCAAGTCCGCCGATGAGGGAAATCATCGCACTGAGAATGCGCGTGGCGGGCCAGGTTCAAGGGGTCGGCTTCCGTCCTTTCGTCTATCGACTGGCGTGTGAGCTGGGCGTCACGGGCTGGGTGCGAAATTGCTCCGGTACGGTGGAAATCCTGGCCCAATCCGACCCGGACACGCTGAACTGTTTTCGTGAGCACCTGACCCACAGCGCACCCCCCTTAGCCTCGCCGGAGTTCGGCGAAGCGGTGCAGATCAAAAGCGTCATGCCGACCGAACGTTTCGACATCGTCGACAGCGACGGCACGGACGGGTCGAACGTGCACTTACCGGCGGATCAATTCACCTGCGCGGACTGTCTGCTTGAAATGCAGGACCCCGATGATCGCAGGTATCGCTATCCCTTCATCAATTGCACCCAATGCGGGCCGAGATACACCCTGATCGACAAGCTGCCCTATGACCGGCGGAATACCAGTATGTCCGAATTCGGGATGTGCCGCGAATGCGAGGAAGAGTACCTTGACCCGGCAGACAGGCGGTTTCACGCCGAGCCCATTGCGTGCCCATGCTGCGGTCCGGCGTTAACCTATGTGGACAAGGAGGTTCGTATCACCGATACGGAGTCCGCATTGTGGGCCGCCGTTGGCCGACTGCGCCACGGTGCAATCATCGCGGTGCGGGGCATCGGTGGTTACCATCTTTTATGCGATGCCAGCGACGAACAGGCCGTCGGGCGGCTGAGACGGCGCAAGCGCCGTCCGCACAAGCCGCTGGCGGTAATGGTTCCCCAGGCGGGAGGCGATCTGCTGGCGGGCGTTCGCGGCGTTGCTCGACCCGGAGTCGAACAGGCCCGGTGTCTGCTGTCACCGCGCAGACCGATCGTGTTATGCGACAAACTGCCGTCGTCCTCACTGGCTCAGAATGTGGCCTCTCGACTCGGTGAAGTCGGCATCTTTCTGCCTTACAGCCCGCTGCACCATTTGATCCTGAATGATTTTTCCGGTCCGTTGGTCGCAACGTCCGGGAACATAAGTGGTGAACCCGTGCTCACCGACCCCGAGCAGGCCCAAGCGAGACTCGCCCGCGTGGCGGACGCATTTCTTCATCACAATCGGGACATCCGGCGGCCCGCGGACGACACGGTTCTCAGGTCGAGCCAAGGACGGATGCGGCCGGTGCGACTGGGCAGAGGGTATGCGCCAGTGGAGCTAAAGCTTGCCGAGGCACTGCCGATGCGGCTACTCGCAGCCGGTGGTCACATGAAAAACACTGTGTCCCTGGCCTGGCGCGATCGGGTGGTGATTTCTCCGCACATCGGCGACCTGGAGAGCCCACGCAGCATGGAAGTGTTCAGACAGGTGATCGAAGATCTCCGGCGCGTTTACGATGTCGAGCCCGACGGGCTGGTTTGCGACATGCATCCCCAATACGTCGCGAGCGAGTGGGCGAGGAGCAGCGCAAACGCCAGCGGAAAAAAATGCTTCGAGGTTTTTCATCACCACGCCCACGCGTCTGCCGTTTACGGTGAGTTTGCGTGTGAAGAAGACATTCTGGTGTTTACCTGGGACGGCACCGGATATGGTGAGGACGGGTTGATCTGGGGTGGCGAAGGTCTTTTCGGGGTGCCGGGGCAGTGGCACCGGGTGTCCAGCTTCGCACCTTTTACCTTGCCCGGTGCAGTTATGGCGGGCCGTGACCCCTGGCGATCCGCGGCGGCTCTATGCTGGGCCGCCGGATATGAATTTGTCCCCGATATAGAGGACTTCGCGGGGGGGCCGTCTGGCGCGGATCTCGAACTGGCCAGGAAAGCGTGGAACATAAACCTAAACACCTCGATCAGCACCGCGGCCGGTCGTCTTTTCGATGCAGCCGCCTGTTTGATCGGTCTTTGTGCAAGTGCGAGCTTCGAGGGTCAGGCACCGATGTGGCTGGAGGCCGCGGCGATGGAATTTGAATCCCCCTGGGTTTCCGCTCTGCCGCTTGAACGGGACATGAATGGCGTCTGGCGCGCGGACTGGCGCCAATTGGTAAAAATGTGCATGGACTCGCAGCGGCCGGTGCCGGAACGGGCAGCGATGTTTCACGAAAAAATGGCGATGACGCTGTTGCATAAGACCCGGCGTGTCAGGGAAGAGCGCTGTTTCAAAACCGTTGGCTTGAGCGGGGGTGTGTTTCAGAACCGGATACTGGTTGAACGCGCCCACCAGCTGCTCTCCGCGGAGGGTTTTGACGTGTTGATCCCACAAAGGATTCCGCTCAACGATGCCGGGCTGGGATTCGGTCAACTCGTCGAAGCCGCGGCAACCAGCGGGTGCAGAATGGCTTTGAAGGCAGAACGATGAATAACATCTGCATTTCATTAGCTCACGGCAACGGCGGGCGGCTCATGCGCCAGCTGATAGAAGAGATTTTCTATCGCCACCTGAACAACGGATCGCTGAATATCGATCTGGATGCCGCGCCCGTGAAGTTAGGCGATGGAGAAGTGTGGGTTACCACCGACGGATTTACAGTCGATCCCCTTGAATTTCCTGGTGGGAACATTGGCAGCCTGGCGATACACGGCACCATCAACGACTTGAGCGTATCCGGCGCGGTGCCGGTGTACCTGACGCTGAACGCGTACATCGAGGAGGGGCTGGAACTCGCACGGTTGGATCGCATCGTTGCCAGTCTGGGCGATGCGGCCCGACGGTGCGGAGTTTCGATCGTCGCCGGTGATACGAAAGTGGTGGGAAAGGGGCAGGGCGGTGGACTGTATCTGGCCACCACCGGCATCGGCCTGCGAATGCCCGGCCTGCGGCTGGGGATGGAATACATCGAAGCCGGTGACGCTGTCCTGGTGAGTGGCCCTGTCGGCGATCATGGTGCTGCCGTAATGCTGGCCAGGGAGCAGTTCGGTATGAGGGGCGATCTTGCTTCGGACTCGGCACCGGTGTTTGCGCTGGCGCAGGCCTTGATGACGTTCACGGGTTTGCGCTTCATGCGCGACCCAACCCGTGGTGGTGTGGCCACGGTATTGCATGAAATCGTTCGCATCACCGGGTGTGGCATCCGTTTGAGGGCGGCTGCCATGCCCGTGCGGGAGCAGGTTCAATCGGTTTGCGATATTCTTGGCTATGATCCTCTCTATCTCGCATGTGAGGGTCGAGTGCTGGCGGTTGTCGATGCGAACCAGGCGACCGACGCACTGGACTTACTCAGGCAAACCGAAGGTGGCGCTGGCGCGGCGGTGGTCGGTTCGATCGAGCCACGAGGCCCGGTGGTTGTGGAAACCGAATTCGGCGGTGAGAGGATATTGCAGGAGCTGGAGGACGATCCGCTTCCGCGGATCTGCTAGCCTGGGTCTCTCGCCCGATGTAATTGAACCATGCCGTGTTGCGCTCGCGTTGCCCGTTGGGCGGCCCGGCTGGTCGGACCCCGCCTTGGACTACTGGCGCTGGCTTGGCACCTGCAACGGCACCCCGGTGTTCATGACGGCTTGATAGAATTCAAGCGCCTTGTATTCGGCGCTCTGCGGCTTGAATGGTTTTGCACGAACCTGTTTGATGCAGCCGCTGTAGCGCCGATGCACGGTGCCCCAGGGCTTGTCCGCGACGGCCCATTCGGTGCGGTATACCGGGAATCCGGTCGTTTGCCCCAGTCCGGCGCTCAATACGTCGCCCCGCAGATTTTTGCCAACGCTTTGAACGTGGCAGTCGGAACACGAGAAGTGCAACTGTCCGCGCCTGGTCCAGTAGAACTCCTTGCCCTTTTCATACCACTCCCTGGCGCCGTCCGAACCGACCTCGATGGCCATTTTTTCGCCGTTGAACTGTTCCTTGAATGCCGCCACCAGGCGCGCGATCTTGCCATACCAGAGATTCTTGATCGGTTTCTCGCCGTTGGCTTGCAGGCACGCATTGATATCGCCCTCGATCGTGCGGATGTCGTTGGCGGCCGCATCATGGTAGGGGTACTTGTTGGCCGGCGGCTTGTCGCTGAAACAGTCGTCAAAGGTTTTGCCATTGGCAAAGGGTGTCGACCATTCCTCCCGTGCGGTGTCCATTTCCAGCTCGTAAGGGGGGAACTCCATGAGGATTTCCCAGTTGGCGCGGCGGTGCGCATATTGGGGCAGGGCGTTGACGCCGTCCTTGTATTCTTCCAGCGCCACCTCTGGGTTCTGTTTTTTGAAATAGCCTTGAAATGCAGCGATGTCGTCCTCCACGGTGCCGCTGCCCGCTTTGATGCCCACCGCGAACAGTCCGGAAAGCAAAAGGATCGAAGCTGTGCTGAGTACCGTGGTTTTCATGAGTTGTGCCTATGATGTAATTTGACCGCGGCTTCCGCGCTGCCGGTCTAACCCACTTTGGCCTTCCATTCGGCGCCGATTTTATCACCGGGGCATTCGGCGCGCCAACATGTAACCCTAACTACTGAAAACAGGCCCAAAGCACCACAGCAAACATCCGTTTGGGCCTGAACGGTTGGCTAATGCTGTGTTCTTGATAAACCCCGCATAATGACACTGGGCTTACTATGCTATCCGCTTTGGCTACTCCACTTGAATCGATTGAAGATAATAGACGAGCGCGAGAATCCGTCCGTGAACGATTTCTTCATAGTTCACTTCGTGAGGACCATGTAGTGTTTCAGATGCGTCTCGTTTGTAATAGTTGCCCCAGAGCGGCATCTCCATGGTCCCATGCGCCCGCAATCCGCGACGCCCGTCGATAGCTTGATAGATGTCCAAAATGGGAAATTTACCGTTGTTTCGCTGACTGATCTTGGTCAAGTCGGGTGGAGGCAGGGTGAGCAGATCAGCAAGCGCACCGTCGCCCATACCGTTTAGGCCGTGACAAACGGCGCAGTGCTTCCCAAACTCTGATTTTCCGAAGGTAACCGTAAAGTCCTCTTCACCCGCGCGGACTCCCGTCGAGATGCATAGCGCAACCGAAGTCGCTACGCTCAAGGCAAGGATTGAACGAAAGTTAGTAATCAACATAGTCTGTTCTTCATTTTGCTTAGTCTGCTATTTTCTATCACTATTACGGCGTGAGTATATTGATCCATATCAGTTTCAGACTTAAAATTGAACTGCTGCCTTACGCTGATATCTGGACTGTATAGCGGGCTAGTTTTGTTCTATCGGGTAGCCTGCGTTTCTCCAGTTGGTGATCCCACCGGTCAGGCTTTCGACATCGACGAACCCCATTTTCTGCAGTACGTCAGCGGCTAGGGAGGAACGCCCCCCGGTACCGCAATACACCACGAGTTTTTTGCCGCGCGCATTGGCCAGGACCTTGTTGCGCTGCGGGTTTTCCAGGTCCACGGCAGGCTCCAGTACTCCTCTCGGAATCAATATGGAGCCCGGAATTCGCCAACTTTTGTGCTCCTCGGGTTCCCTGACATCGACGATGATCTGTTCCTGTTTATTTTCCAATGCCTCGTGAAGTTGTTCCGCGGTGATCTCGCAGATGCGGGTTTTTGCGTCTTTTACGAGATCGGCGAGTGTCAGGTGCATTGATCGGTCTCCTGCGAAATCTAAAACAGTTCAGGGCTGCCGCGCGGTACGCTCGTTGTCAGGCTGCGAGGCCTTGACCTGTTCGAGGCAAAATGTCTGGTATAAGAACATGATGAGTTGCCTTATCTCATTGTGCTCGAGGCGGTAGAAGATGGTCTGCGCCTCCCGCCGGCTGGTTACCACGCCCGTATTCTTGAGCAGGCTCAGTTGCTGGGACACCGTGACCTGGCTGGCGCCGATCAACCGGGCCAGCTCGCCAACGGATTTTTCCTCGTCGACCAGCTGGCAGACGATCAGCAGGCGGTTGGGATTGGACAGCAGCTTCAGGATACTGCTGACGTCGTTGGCCACAGATGCGATGGATTGTATATTCATACTTTATTATATAATGTACTAGTAATAACAATGCAATCCCCTGCCGCGCAGGTTGCCTCCGGATCCCATCCCCGGGGTGCGAACTGCCGTTCAATTGCTCAGTTTGTGCCGCGATTGCGCGATTCTGCGTTCAAGGTAGTAGAGATAAAAATCGACATTGGGCACCCCGATGAGGGGTTCCGCAAGCGATCGTCCGTCGCCATCGAGAAACAGAACAGTTGGGGTGAGGAACACGCCGTATTTGTTTGCAAAGCTCCGATGGTCGGTAACGTTGCCCTCAAAATCAATCAATCGAATAGGATTGTCCATCGCCAACTCCCTGAGGATTATCCGCTGGTCACGCTCCATACCTATCAAAACGTTGTCCTTGAGCACTTCGCAGTAGTGGCAGTCGGAAGCGGAAACCAGCGCTACTATAGGCCTGCCGGTACGGGAAGCGGCCTTGCCATCCTGCCTCATATCCTCGGCGTAGGGTAACTCAGCGCACCAGGCCGCCACCGAAACCGTGCTGATCAATAAACACGCTGATAACCTTAGATTCACTCCGGGCACCTGATTGGCAAGAATCAAGAATAATGTGCGGAATATATGGGAAACCACAGTATTCTAGGATTTCTGCAGCCCTAGTCGTATACCCTCAAAGAGGGATCGGGGCGCAATACACGGATAAAATGTGCCGATGTCCGTGTAAAATAAGGCAATTGGAGGAATCGCGATAATCATGAACTCGACACCGGATTCACAATCGATTGGGCGATTAATGGCTCAGCTGATACCCAGGCCGATCGGTTGGTCGCAGTCGGAGCGGGATTCGTATCGTAAGAAGTTCGTCAAGATTATCGGTGGACTTGTAGTCGCTGCAATTGCGACGGGGATCACCGGGTTTTACCTGATATATTATCCGCAGCACGTCACCGCGATCTGGGTACTGCAGTTGTTTTGTCTGGTCGCATTGCTCGGTTTCGTACTCGCCGCTCTTGCTAGCGCACGAAAGTGTTTTTTCGAACCGCTGGGGCATATACGGCAATGGGCCTCCGAGATCCGCGAGGGAAATTTTTCCGCCCGGGTACCGTCGGCCCGCGAGCACGGATTTGCTGGACTTGCCGACGACGTCAATCGGCTGGCGGAATGGCTCGAGTCGCTGGCAAACGATGCCGAGGAACAATTGAGGCAGCAGGCAGAACGGTTGGCCTCGAAGAGCCAATCTTTACGATTGCTATGCGACGCCTCCGCCCTGATCAACGAGGCGCCGAGCGATGAGGAACTGGTGGGCCAGTACCTTGGGTCCTTGCATGGCGTGCTCGAAACCAGGATGGGGCGGGCATATCTCGCTTCTCCGAACGGTATGAGGCTGGTATCGACGGTTGGCGCTGCACAGAAGATGCGTGGCGACGCGGATACGCCGGGCCCATCGACCGGCTCCGAATCGGACGAGGGGAAGCTCTGCAAGGTGGAAGTCCCCCTGGAGTACAAAGCGCGGATCCTGGGTAAGTATGAACTTTTCTTCGATGGAGACAGCCGAATTCTGGCGCCCGAAACCTATGATCTTCTACCCAGCATCGGGCGGCATCTGGGCATGGCGATCGAGAAGACCCGTCTCGAGCAGGAAGCCATCAATCTCTCGGCCATGGAAGAACGTGCGCAGGTCGCGAATGACTTGCATGATTCTCTGGCTCAGACGCTGGCCGGACTGAAGTTCCAGATACGTGTGCTGGACGAAAACATCGCCCAGGGCGACGAGTCATCGATCTGGGGTCAAATGGAACGGGTGGAGAACAGCCTCGAGGAGGCCACCCTGGAGCTCAGGGACCTGATCGCGGAGTTCCGAGGGCGTGACGATTCTTCCGGGAATAACAAGTCGATTGACCACATCATAAACCAGTTCAGGCGGGGCTCGGATAT
>Ga0209567_10000467_pt1 | contig 22151 bp, 25 predicted proteins | sample COG_12_FD_184756 | JGI IMG/M metagenome (GOLD analysis project Ga0209567, IMG submission 184756) | Pelagic marine sediment microbial communities from the LTER site Helgoland, North Sea, for post-phytoplankton bloom and carbon turnover... | ecosystem: Environmental > Aquatic > Marine > Neritic...
AAGAGGGTCACGGGCTGGCCGTTGGGAAAGTCTTCGAGGAAGAGTTTGAAACCGACCAGGATCAGGACGGGGTAGACCAGCCAGCGCGCCTCTGGCCAACGCTTGTGGCGGCTGGACAGAGCGAGGGTGACCGCCGCTGCGGACAACACCGCGGTTCGGAGCGCGGCAAGAACGGCAGGATCGGCCTCAGGGCTGCCGGCGCCCGCCACGATTGGCGCTATGTACGCGACCATGAGCCCGCCAACTTCCCACACGGAGAGCGCCAGGACGATCAGCTGCGGCAAGCCAGCCGCAACGCCCCAGCGATCGGAATGCTGTGCGACCGGAATAAACAGGCAGGCGACGGTCGTCAGGGCTATCACGAGGTGCCATGGCACCGGTACCGGCCAGGACTCGAGAGTGCCTCCCGCCAATGCCTGAAACCCGGTCGCAAGGATTCCGGAGCTTGCCCCGGCAGCGAGCAGCAGGAAGGTGCACTGCAGGCTCAAGGCCACTCTGCCGTAGCGACCACTGAACCAGGCCATCACCAGCGCCAGCAGTGACCACGCCGCCGCGGCGACGGCAGGCGATAGTACGAGCGCGCTGCCGACGACCAGCAGCAAGAGGCCCAGGGACGAGTAGAAAAAGAAATTGCGGCCGCGGGTACTGCGTGTTTCGGGCGAAAAAGCCAGCGCATACGCACAGGCCGCCAGCAACAAGCTCGCCATTCCGACCTGTGGCATCGCGACCTGGCCGGCACCAGCCGCAAGGCTTGCCGCGAGGAACGAGATACCGACGGCCAACAGAGTCTGCACGGCCTCAAAGATACCGACGTGGTTTCCGCGGACGTGAGAGTGAAGTGCGAAGCTCGACAGGTAAGCGAGCAGCAACACGGCGCCTGACACGAACGCGGCAAGAGGCTCGACTGTCCACTGGTCGCTGCGACTGAACAGCGCGAGCGAAAGGACACCGACATTGGCCCCTAAAGCTCCAAGCCACTGCTGACCTTTCCAAGGCCGAACATAGGTTGCCCACAAGGAAGCGGCGCCGAGGAATATAAGGAACGCCGACACGGGGACGGCACTTCGGGACAGCCGCATTATCACAAGCGCCGTGCCGATGCCGCCGGCCGTTACCAGCCAGCCAAGGAGCCTCATGTCTCTTGCGGCGGCGACCGAGAGAGAGACCGAGCAGAGTATCGCCAGCGCGACGAGTCCCTGGGTCCCCGACAGCAGTGCAAACCGGCCGGTTGCCTCGACCAGTAGCGGCATCGCCAGCAGGATGGAAGCCCCACCATAGAACAAAGCCGTTGCACCCTGGGCCTCGTCACTGCCTTTTCGATACGCCATGAACAGCCAGAACAGCGCGTAAGCCGCTCCCAAAGAAACTCCGAACGCGGTGGGGACGACCTGGAACTCGGTAATGGCGCGCAGCAGGTAAGCGCCGCCAAATATGAGCAAAACCCGACCAAGCAGCGTCGAGGCGTTGGAAAGAAAACCGTCACCTGTCGTGGGCGCAACCTCGACGTCGCCAGCTGCCGGCGCTCCCGGAGACTGGCCCTCAAGTCGGCTTAGCCGCCGTTCGACAGCGGCAAGTCTTGATTCGAGCTCGGCTAGGCGGTCTTCCATTTAATCGGCGCTCGCTTCTCTCTTCAGCGAAGGCACGAACTTGTTGATGATCCCGAACAGCACGAACGGCACCAGGATGACCGTCAGCGCGCCAAACACGCCTTCTTTGAACGTCTCGGCACTGTGCGGGATGATGGGAATCTCATAATGCATGTAGCCGGAGAAAGACAGCGAGAACGCCTGGCCGCCGATGACCACGTTCCAGCGCATCATGAAAACGCCGAAAAGTACCAGGAGGAGTGCTAATACCGTACGTTTCAACGTTCGGCCGGGCAGGATCAAGAGTACGAAGGGCACGAGGTTGCCGAGCGTGTACTGCAGAACAAAGATGTTCATGAAATCCTTGCCATACATGACGGATCGCAGAATGTCCCAGGATTTCATCGCCGTGTAGCCACGGAATATCAGGTCCAGCAATTCGAGGCTGATCGCGGCGATCAGAAATCCCAGCAGGTACCGAGCCGCAGTGTCGATGACATGGGTTTCGGCTCCCTTTATTTCACTGGCCTCGAGGACACCGCCCTGTCGCCGGCGGCGAAACGCCTGCCATTCCCTGATGATTATGTAGGTCAACATGCAGAGCGCGATGCCTGAGACGACGGCGGACATGATGAAAATGACGGGCATCAGCGGTGACATCCACAAGGCATTGGCTTTGACGGAGCCAAATATGAAACCGGCATAGCCGTGCAGGAAACAGGCTACCGGTATGCCGATGGCGGCCAGAACAGTTGCAGCTTTCTTGTCCACCCTGATCGCATCGTCGCCGACGTCGTAGGCCCCTATCGTCAGGATCCTGTAAACCAGGCGATTCATGGCATTGAGGAATCCCGGCTGATCTTTCAGTGCGTGGACCTGTTCGACGAAATACTTGCGATAGACGAACCAGATCTCGCTGAGCACGATGAGTGCGTAGGCCGTGAAGACGATGCCGAACGCGGCAATGGCGGACGTGAAATGTGGAGTGAGCAGTGGTTCCATGGCGCGTAAGGGCTGCTGCAGGTGCAGCAGCAGCGGCAATGCAGCGACAGGCAGTAACGCCAGCGAAAATACGAGGGAGAACTGCGCAATTTCCTTGAGCTGTTTTTGGCCAAACACGTGGTACAGCGATGACAATACGAAGGCGCCGGCAACCAGGCCGGTCATGTACGGGTACATGACGATCTGGATGCTCCAGTAAATGTATTCGTTCGGATATACGAACAGTTCTTTTACGGTCCACTCTATGCCGTGAACGATAATGTCCTCAGGCATGAAATCACCTCACGTTGGCGTCAAGGCCCAGATAAAAGACATGCGGTTTGGTGCCGTATTCGTCTTTGAGAACCGCTACCCTCTCGGTCGTAATGATCTTCGTCACCGGGTCATCGGGGTCCTTCAGGTTGGCGAGCCTTCGCGCGCCGAACGAGCAACACTCGACGCAGGCGGGCTCCATGCCCTTGCTGATCCGGTGGTAGCAGAAGTTACATTTGTCGGCGACTTTGTGTACGGGATGGAAGAAGCGGACGCCGTACGGACAAGCCATGATGCAGTAGCCGCATCCTATGCACCAATCCCTGTCGATCAGGACAACGCCGTCATTGGTCTGGTAGGTAGCGCCCACCGGGCACACCTGCACGCAGGCCGGGTTGTCGCATTGATTGCAGAGCTTGGGAACAAAAAACGCTTTGTCGATATCGTCCGGGTCGATCTCCTCCTCACCCATTTGCATGCTGGTAAACCCGTCGCGTCCGCCCATCGGCGAGTCAATATGCGTCTGGCCGTCTTTGGTCACAACGTATCGTTCGACCCAGGTGCGAGTGACCGCCGCGTCATAAGGAATTTCGTTCTCATTCTTGCAGGCGTTGACGCAAAGTCCACAACCGACACACTTTGTGGTGTCGACCAGGAACGCCCATCTGACATTCGATTCGGCGATAGCCGCCCGGGCTTCGGCCGGGCTCAGAAATGTAAATGCACTCAAAGGCAAAACCGAGGCGAGGGTGCCGCCTACGGCTTCCTTAAGAAAGTCCCGGCGAGAACAGGTCATCGCATATCCTCCTTGGGATCGTGCGGGTTATGGCATTCGCTGCACTCTTTTCGCCGCTTGTGCCTTCTGTCGACGATGCTCAGCAGCGACCCTCTGGCGCTATTGGGATACTCGAGAAAAGCATGGCAGCGGAGACAAAGGTCTCTCGCAGTATTCAGGGGCAGCGACTCTACATCGTCCGGGTGATTGACGGAGGGACCATGACAATTTTCGCACTCGACCGGGGCGTGGGTGGAGGCATTGAGCATTTGAAGATTTTCTTCGTGGCATTCAGCGCACGATTCCCTGCCCTGGTACTTGACCGGGAAATCCTTCCACTCCTGGACGTTGCTCAGGCGATAATAGCCGTAGGTGAAGTTCCTGCCGTGTACGCCGAAGTCATCCGGAACGAGGAATGCCCCGGCGATCAGAATTGCTCCGACCAATCCGATGGCTACCCACAACGGGCGCAGGACGTGCCACTTCATGTTCAGTCCCCCTGAATTTCCCAAGGAATTCAAAAGGCCCAAAAAGACCAGGCCAGGTGGCATCGCTCCTCAGATAACGAGCGTATTGTTATTTTTCAGCCACCCGATACTATGAATACGTAGCACCGCCCGGTTCCACAATACGTAGTCCCCGTAGCCGCACAATTTCAAGCCAAATAAGCGCTGAAGGCAGACTAGCCAATGAGTCGCGATACCCGAACACGAATACTCGTATCAAGCCTTTTGTTGTTCAATGAAAACGGCGAGCCGAACACGACGACGAACGAGATCGCCGACGAAGTCGATATAAGCCCCGGAAACCTGTACTACCACTTTCACAAGAAATCAGACCTGGTTGACGCACTGCTCCTCGAATTTCAGGCGGATGCCCGGCAAGTCTTGCGACCACCCGAATTGCAACAAGCCTCACTCGACGATTTCTGGGTGTTCCTTCATCATCTTCTCGAATTGACGTCGGCATATCGTTTCCTGCTGCGCGACATGGAGTCCCTGACTGTTGTGTATCCCAAGGTTCGAAATGCGCTCAAACACTTCGGCCGCGGGCTTGCCGCATCGTTTGAATTGTATTTGCATGCGATGGCTGTGGGAGGCGTGATCCGGCCCGACGATATCGATGCGCGGCTTGTGAGCAGAAACCTCGCGGTAATAGCGTTGTTCTCCGAGAAGTTCGATACCCTTGTCAATTCTCAGCCTGCCGCCGACGACTCGGCACTGCGCATCGCCGGTTCGGTCCTGAACTTGCTGAAGCCATACGTCGAAGAAGGTTCCGCCCTGCACCTGGCGGAATTGGCCGGTTACTACCAGGTCTAGAGGCAAAAAAAAGGGGCCGCATAGTGCGGCCCCCAGACACCAGAAGTGTCTTACGTGCTAGTTTGCAGTTACCGATTTTACGTTCTCGACAACGCGATCCTTGGCTTCAACAACCTCTTCAACGACGTCCTCGCCGAATTCCCTGACGTCCTCGCGGAAGCCCATGAAATCTTTGCGATAGCGATCACGCGTTTTCTCACCGTCTTTCACGAGTTTTTCGAATGTCTTTTCGAAGTCTGCCTGAAACTTCGTGAATTCCGTCTGCATGGTGGACACCAGGCCGAGACTCGCCAGGAAGGTTCTGTTGGCAATTCTTATCGGTGTGCCAACGAAGCTGTCTTCGAGCATGTCAAACACAGTCTTGGGTTTGGCTTTCTTGGCCACTGTCTTTCTCTTTGTCACTTTCTTCTCCGTCATTTCATTACTCCTTACACGTCAGTCGCTAGGCCGCTTTCCTGGCCGTTTTCCTGACCGTTTTCCTGACCGTTTTCTTAGCTGTTTTCTTAGCCGAGGTTCTGGTTGTCTTTTTCGCTGGTTTCCGTTTCGTCGCAGCACGGACCTTCTTGGGCGCGGCCTTGGGCTTTTCATCAAGCAGCCTCAGTATCTTGTTCAGCTTCTTGTTGATGGCGTCGACGTCGTTCTTGCTCGGAACATTCAGACGATCCATCGCATCCGCTACGCGAGTATCGAATACGTTGTTGAGCTTCTTCAGGTTAGACCTATCGCGAACCTGGTCGAGCAGTCCGGTCGCCTTCGACTGGGCGTCGTCGGTCATTTCGCGAATCGCGTCTTGCACGTCGTCGATAAGAGACTCTGTTCTCTTCGTGGTCTTCTTGCGGAAGGCCTCGCCCTGTTTGACGAGCGAATCAAACGTCTTTTCTCCAGCCTTCTGAGCATTGGACAGTGCTCCGAGTCCGGCGAGGAATGCGTCCTCCAGTTGCTCCGTGACCCTCTTGTCTGTAACTCTCTGTTTTGTAGTACGTTTCTTGCCAGCCATGATCATTCTCCTTGGAATTGCTTGTCTGCCATGAATGAATGCTAGCTGTTAGGATTAGGGTGTTCACACTAGAAACGAGCCCGTCAAAAAAGAATTTGGATGAATATCAGACGCAGCCATCAACTCGGCATCGAGGAGGCGAGAAGTCGCGCCGACGAGATCGCCGAGCACCTGGGTCGGCAGTTTTCGCTGACCTCGCGATGGCAGGGCGATCGGCTGCTGGTCAGTGGCAATGGTGTTAACGGGCAATTGATCGTGGCCGAAGAAAGCGTCGAGCTCCAGGTCAGGCTGGGTTTTGCGCTGAAGCTCATGGAAGGACCGATCCGGTCCGCGATCGAATCGACAATCGATGAGCACCTTACCTAGGCTCACGAAACCACTCTCCCCAGGCGTGCTTTACCTTATCGAGCTTCTCGATCAGCGTCCTTCGACTTTAGGAATGGACTTGCGACTGGAATCAATGGCATTGGCGCGAGGCGGTCTGACTTCGAATGCATATCTGTTTTGAAAATATAAGTATATCTACCTAACAAATTATTATTTTTCAGTTATTTACTTCACAAGATAACTTGCATTCGAAGTACATATTTTCTATGATTCTCCCAGGGTGCTGGGCGGTTTGCCGCAGTGGTGCTTTTACGAGACACGACCAGGGAGACATAGGGTGTTTGATTCCTCCGCCAGTTTCGAGAACAAGCCGATTGCCCACGAATATTCTACTGAGACCTTTGGTATGTGCCCGACGACAGCCTCAAGCCTGCTGAAGAACAGCTCCATCGAGCTAAGCACCAATGGCGAGGATGCCATCAGGGGTGCCGCGGAGATCTTGCCGGCTGGAATGGCCGTATACGTGCCCAAGATGCCCCGTGCCACGTTGAGCGACAAGCTCGTGCAGCTCCGTCTGCTTCGAAAATATGGCTTCAACCCGATACCACACGTCGTTGCGCGACAACTGAGTTCGGAAGACGAGTTACGGGCCTTCCTCGCGGACGCAACAGGCACTGCCGGAGTTCACCGCGTTCTCGTGATCGGCGGCGACGGCAGGGAAGCGGCAGGTCCGTTCGACGATAGTGCCGCCGTAATGGCAACCGGAATCTTGCGGGAGTTCGGTATTTCAGCGGTCGATGTGGCCGGCTATCCGGATGGCCACCCGGTGATCCCGCCAGGCACGCTAGCCGACGACTTACAACGCAAAATCGAGATCGCCGGAGAACAGGGTTTCGACCTGAGCATCGTGACGCAGTTTTCGTTCGATCCTGGAAGCGTCGTGCGCTTCTGCAGGGAGACATCAGAACTGGCACCGGGAGTGCCCGTCTACGCAGGACTCGCGGGTCCGACGAGTCCCGGGAAGTTGTTACGATTTGCAAAACTCTGCGGAGTCAGCACATCAATGCGTGCAGCCAACAAGCTCGGCATCAATGCGGTCAAGCTGGCGATGCACTCGGGTCCGGACAAGCAGTTCGACGTGCTGGCGAGCGGTAAGTCCAGGGAGGAAGCAGGCAACCTGGCGGGTATCCACCTCTTCAGCTTCGGCGGTTTTGTGGATTCTGCACAATGGCTCGATGACAAAGCCCGCAGCGCGGGTCTCGGGTCATAATTTGTTGATGCGCTCGTACTCGTCGTCGGTGACCGTGCAGTAACCGGGTGTGGGATAAGCCTGGAATCCCCGACCGCCATCAATGAATATCGACTGTCCGAAAATGAAATTCGAGTCTTCGCTGGCGAGAAATACGGCAAGACGCCCGCATTCCTGCGGCGTGCCGATACGGCCTATCGGCGTGCGCGACAGGATCGTGTCCATCAGTTGCTTGTCGGAACCGACCCGGCGCATCAAGTCTGTTTCGATTGGCCCCGGTGCGATCGCATTTACCTTGATGTCGTGAGGCGCGAGCGCTACCGCCTGCACCTTCGTCAGTTGCTGGATACCGCCTTTGGAAACCGTGTAAACAAACTGCGAATCGAGTGCAAGGTAAGCGTTAACGGATGACATGTTGATGATCACACCGCCGTTTCCCTGCGCAATCATCTGCTGCGCCGCTTTTTGTCCACCGAAGAACATGCCTCTAAGGTTAACGTTCATTATGCGGTCGTACTGCTCGGGCGAGATGTCGAGGTAGTGGGTCTTGTCGGCGTCGTTGATGCCCGCGTTGGCGACGTAGATATCGAGGCGACCGTAACGATCGACAGTCTGGCTGATGATTTTGTCGAGGTCGTCCAGACTCGACACGTCGCAGTTCACGAAGAAACCTTCCCCCCCGGCTGCCTCTATCTCTTTAATTGCCGTTTCGCCGTTCCTGTCGGTGGTGCCGCCAAGGACAACCCTGGCTCCCTCGCGCACGTACTCGAGTGCTATGCCCAGGCCGATGCCCCTGGTGCCGCCGGCAACAATCGCCACCTTGTTTTCAAGTTTCATGCGCGCTCACCCATCTCCATATGCGTCACGGAATTCCTGCACCTTGTTCCTGCCAGCCATCAACAGTGATGCACCGTCCTGCATGACGACAAGCCACTGATAGCCCTTCTCCAAACAGCGGTGGGCTTTATCCCAGTCGGTGGCTACCGTGCCGAGGAACTTGCCGGAGGCCAGCACCTTGTCCTCGATAATTTCGATTTGCGCCTGTGCCTCGGGATGCCCCGGGTTGCCGAGGTGTCCCATGCTGCTCGCAAGATCCATCGGACCGATAAAAATCCCATCCAGACCGTCGACCTGCAGGAGCTCATCGAGGTTTTCGACAGCCTCCATGGTCTCCACGGCGATCATGACGACGATCTCGTCGTTCGCGGATTGCAGATAGGGCACCGCGTTGCCCGAATACCCGGCGGCGCGCGGGCTCCCCGCAACCCCGCGAACGCCTTGAGGCGGATACCTGCACGCCGCAACTGCGGCTTCGGCCTCGGACCTGGTGTTGACGTACGGCACCAATATGCCCATGACGCCGGTATCCAGGATCCGCTTGATAGCAACCTCGTCGTTCCATGGTGCACGAGCGAATGGCACGACCCCCGAACCGTTCATCGCCTGCAACTGGGCCTGGAGATTGGCGAAGTCGCCGGGCGCATGTTCGAGATCTACGATCAGCCAGTCGAAGCCCGACTGACTCAATATTTCCGCGGCCACGGGGCTCATGGTCTGCAGGAAACCGCCGATGGTCTTCCGGCCGTTTTTCAGCTTTCGTTTAACGACGTTCCGCATCTGTTGATCAACCCGTTTGCTGCTTCGCGAAATACGGGTCGCCGCCTTCGACAATGGTTTTGAGAGCGGCCGGATCCCTGCCAAATTCCCTGGCTTTTTCGAAAAGCGTCACGACGTTTTCCGGGGGGATGTCATGACCGATGTTGTGGCAGGGCGCGAGGATATAGCCGCCGCTGCGGCCGAGGTCGTAGACACGTCTTGCTATCTCCTGCTCGAGTTCCGCCGTGCTGGCGTTGGGCAGCATCTGCTGCACGTCGATGGCGCCGTGGAAAGAAAGCCGGTCACCGAATGCTTCCTTGAGGGCATAAGTATCTTCGAGGCCGCTGACCGAAGTCTGCACGGGGTTGAGAATATCGACGTTCATCTCGAGAAAATCCTCGACCAGTGGCAATACGGCACCATCGGTGTGGAACATGAGCTTTACATCGGCACAGTTCTTGATGTGGTCGTGCAGTTCCTTCATGCGGGGTTTCAGTAGCTCGCGAAACATCCTGGGTGAAATCAGTAGCGACGTCTGCGAACCCAGGTCGTCGGTAACATACGCAAGCTGGACGTAGGGACCGACTTCTTCCATGTAGCGGCTCCACATCTCCTTGAGCGTTTTCAGGATGCGATCCATGAGCGCCTCGGCGAACGGCTTGTCGATCGCCAGGTCCATGAAGAACTGATCGTAACCGCGCATTTGCAGCGAGTTCATCAGCACACCGGCCTTGATTGCATCGGCGCCAATCACGTAGTCGGTATTCTCGTACAGGTGTTTGGCTTTTTCCCGCAGGCCTTTGAACTGCTCGGGGTCGTTCGGGTTCGGCCACTGGAAGTCATCGATATTGTCGAGTGTTGCCTGGCGCATCGGGGCGCCGTCGACCACGCAATGGTCCCAGTCTTCCGTCGCTTTGTAAGGAACGCCCCACATGTCGATGTAGCCAGGCACGTCCTCCCGTTCCGTCACCTGCACCCAGTTCGGCACAACCCAGCGAAAGTCGATGTCAAATCGCCGCAACAACGATTCGTCGGGTACGACAGTCTGTGCCATGCGGTCCAGAATCAGGTTCTCGTTCACCATAGTGTCGTCGCCCAGGTACTCTTTGAGCTTGACATAGGCGCGACGGTGGATCGATCCGATGTGTTTGCCCATGTCGAGCAGCAGGCGGTCGGGCTGCTCGTGGTTCATCGCAGCATGGAAGCATTCTCTCGGTGTCATCATCATCGCCTCTTTGTCAGAAATTGCTGTCCATAAGTACAGCTTCAACATCCAGCATGTCGCACAGCGCCATGAGTTCGCGCACCCAGTCACCCGCGACGCCGGAAATGTGGTTGGAACCAAATTCATCGACGAAACGATCCAGGTTGGCATCGACTTTGACGAATGCTGTCGGCAGCTGGTGTTTGCCGCGTGCTTCGACAAACGCCGCCTGGTCCGCCTCATTCAAGGCTACGGCCTCGCCCGGAATGATCGCCATGCGGTACTTGCCGGAAACCCGATAGAGCCGCGCCAGCGTGATTGGCCCCGGGGCTGCGGTGAAGTAGGTGATGGCGCCGCCACCCGGGCGAACGGAGGGGCGTAGCTCGACACGTTTGAGGTTTTCCTGAGCCTGGTCGGAGCGGCCGGCAAACCAGGAGCACATACCGCCGCAGTTCGGCAGGTACAGGATTCCTTTGTCGGTATCCATATGGCTCACGTCGGCGAACAGGGTAGAGCTGCCGCCGGAGACTTCCTTGAGGATTTCCATGCTCAACGCACCGTCGCCATCGGCTTCACAGGACATCGAGCAGGGTTGCTTGGCACCCTCGGCATCGTATGGGCCGGGCATCAATGCCGCCGAAATGCACTGCGGCACGTAGTGATCGGACAATTCGGTCATGCACTTGACCGAAATAAAATCCAGGCCCTTTTCATCGTTGATGTCCTTGTTGGCCAGATAGCATCGAACCTGGAAGCGCAGTTTTTCCTCGGTCAGCTTGTCGTCATCGAAAGCGATGGAGGCGAACTGCCCGGACATCCACGCCATGGTCTTGTCGACGCGCTCGGGGTCGATCGTCTCAGCGCGGCGAACGATCTCCAGCTGGTCGATATGATCGACGTCGACGCCAAACTGCGAACGCCATTGCATCGGGTCGAAGGTACCCGTATCGATGCCCAGCGATCGGCCGCCAAACAGTCCCATGACCCGGCCGCGCAGGCGAGCCCTTGCCGAGGCTGCGCGGAAGTAGGGCAGCAGTTTTTCTTCGAACACGGGTGCGCCGAGGTCGTCACGCACACGAATGTGCTCGATGCCGAGTTGCGACAGCGTCCCGGCCGTGCCGAACAGGCCGACCATTCCGTGCGTTGCGGCACTCGTGCCGGTCATGGTCACTGTCGGCAGGTCCAGTCCCTGCACCGCGCGCACGACGATATTGGGAGTCGCCCAGCAGGGCAGGTGCACGAACAAAGCTTCGGCGCCCGCTGCCTGCAATTCCCTGACCTGCTGGTCGACGATCTGCTTGGAACGAGCAACCTCGTCAAATGAGATGAGCTCGATCGGCAAGGAGCCGAGATACTCGATGGCCTCCTTGTGACGCGGTTTCGTCAAGCCACCAAAGTAGCCTTCCCACATGTAGTCGCGCTCATCGCCGAAGGTCATGAGCGCGACTCTGGGTCCCGCCGTGAACTGGTCCGTCATCGGACTTCCTCGCTTCAGGCCGTCTGTGGTTTCGTGCCGACCGGGTATTGCTCCATGATTTCGGAAACCAGCAGGCTGACGTGGTCGACGAGACGATTAACGATGATCTCGCCTTTTTCGAGCGTCGCTTTGGTCGGATCACCGACGACGCCGTTGCCGCCTTCCTCGATCTCGAGTTTCTCGGGCTTGGCGAATGTACCTTCAAAGTGATACATCTGCCCGGCCTTCGGCATCATCCCCGGTGCGATCTTCCACTTCGGATCGATCAAACCTGTGCTCGAGCCCGGTGCGGCCTTGCTCATGTCTACAAACTGCGGATAGAGATACAAGGCGACCGAGGTCTCGGCCTCGTCGGCATGCCACATCGGGTCGTCAAGAATCTCCTTGTTGTCGCGCAGGAAGTCATACCAGTGCAGTGACAGCACGAAGTGGCCCTCGATGCCGAGTTTGTGAACGGCGACGATCGTGGAGGACACCTGGCCGTGTGCCGACAACAGGATGAACTTGTTGAAGCCTGCGACGGACGCGCCGCTTACGATGTCTTCGATAAGCGCCGTATGGGTTTCGAAACGCAACGGAATCGTGCCTTCGACACCCCAGTGATGATACGGATGCGAGCCATACATCGGGCATGGCAATACCGTCGCACCGGACTTCTTCGCGATGAGTTCGCTCATGCCAATCGCGTTCAATGCGTCGCTCGCACACGGGCAGTGCGGGCCGTGCTGTTCGATGGCGCCCAGCGGCAGGATCGCCACGTCACAGACATTCTCTGCGTAGTCGATGATGTCGGGTGCGGCCACTTCGTGGAACCACACCGAGGATCTTTCATTGTTGGACATGGTCTTTCCTCCGGTTCAGGCGGCGACGCGAACCAGTGTCGCGTCCAGGTTCAGTTCATTGCCGATTTCAAGCAGCTCTTCGAGAAGCGCTGCCGGAATCGGGATTCCATGGCGAAGGCGCTGTTGCTCCTCGCGGTACTCGATCTCGCCGGGAAGTAACATCTCGGCTTCGGGATCCCACATGGGTGACGCCTTTATCGTGTTCACGAAGTCACCCATTCGTTGCTTGAGCTGTTCCTTGCTCAAGAACACAAGTGGATTGATCACAATCATCAGGTGCGCCGTATTGCTCGGGTCGCCAGGGTAGCGATACATGCTCTTCAGCTGGTGCTGGAAGCTGCCACCCGTGATCACGCCACAGAGGATATCGACGAGCAAAGACAGCCCGAACCCCTTGTGACCTCCAAGCGGTAACAGGAAACCGTCAAAGCCGGCTTTCGGGTCCGTGGTCGGGCGGCCTTCCTTGTCGGTTGCCCAGCCCAACGGTATTTCCTCTCCATTCTTCGCAGCGACCAGCAACTTGCCGCCGGCGACCGCGGACAGGGAGATATCGAGTACAAACGGGAAGTCGCCGAATGTCGGCACGGCAACGGCGATCGGGTTGTTGCCGGTTATCGGCTCGCTGCCTCCCGTCATGACCATGTTGGGAGCCACGTTGGTCATGGCAATGCCGATCATGTCGTGATCCAGGGCCATACGTGCGTACAGCGATGTGGCGCCGCAGTGGTTGCTCCTCATGATGCCGACCGCGGCAATGCTCTGCTCTTTTGCCAGCTCGATTGCACGTGCCATCGCCGCTCTGCCGGCAACGTAGCCCGAACCGTTGTCGGCATCGAGTACTTCGAGCCCGGCACCTGCTTGCAATACCTTGATATCGGGTGTGCCGTTCATGCTGCCGTTCTGCAGCCGGTCCACGTATTTGCCGACTCTGAGGACTCCGTGCGAGTCGACGCCCCACAAGTTGGTCTGCACGAGGCAATGCGCCATGTCCCTGGCACCCGAATCGTCGCAGCCTACGCTCCTGAAAGCCTGGGTAACGAAGCTTTCGAGTGATTCGGCGGAAACGTTGAAAGTCGCTTCAGCCATGGTTGTCACCGAGGTCAAATGGCGCACGACCCGGTACTTTCATTCTGAGTCGGTAGACGGAGTGCGTCGCCGTAATGTAGAAGTCGGTCAGGTCGTCACCGCCCCACGCGAAGTTGGTAGCAAATTCGGGCGTTGCGATGATGCCGATCCGGTCGCCTTTGCCGTCGAACACGTGAATGCCTCCGGAGCCGCAGCAATAAAGATTGCCGGCGCTATCGATCTTCATGCCGTCGGCAACACCCGGCTCACTACCGCCTGTCTCTGCGAACAGGCGGCCGTTACAAAGGCTACCGTCCCGGAGTACATCGAAAACACGGATATGCTGCCGGTCGGTGTCGTTTATGAATAGCAGCGATTCGTCGCGAGAGAAGCACAAGCCGTTCGGTTTCGAGAAGTCATCGATCAACAAGCTGATCTCCGAGGAGTCAGGGTCAAACTGGTAGACGCCCTGGAACTCGAGTTCCTGCGGGCGCGCAACGCCGTACGTCTCACTGCGGCCGGAGTTCGGATCGGTAAAGTAAATGTTGCCATCGCGTTTGACGACGATGTCGTTGGGACTGTTGAGCGCGCAACCCTGGTAACGCGATGCGAGCACCTCGTAATTGCCATCAGCGTCGCAGCGGCTAACGCGACTCGTAGCGTGCTCGCAGGTCAACAGCCTGCCTTCGTTGTCCCAGGTATTGCCGTTGGCCATGTGGCTGGGCTTGCGAAGCACCCGAAGTTTATTGCCGGGGTGCCAGCGGTACATCGTGTCGCCGATGATGTCGCTGAAAACCAGTTCGTGCTTTCCGGGGTGCCACGCAGGCCCTTCGACGAACTCGAAACCCGACAGGATCTGCTCGGCTTGTGCGCCGCGCTCGACGATGGCGTCAAGCCCGCTGGCGGAACCTTTTGCGATCACCGTGGCGGGCGTGTTCATCTCTGCAGTCCCACATCTCAGGCCGGAACGGCTTCGAGGCCGAGGCTTTCGCGCACTGCCCTGACGGCGTCCGATGCGTCGACGCCGTAGCCATCGGCACCGATGTCGTCGGCGAACTCCTGCGTAATAACAGCGCCTCCGACAACGACCTTGACGTCATCGCGATCCCTGAAATGTTCGACGACGGGGCGCATCTCGTTGCGCGTGGTGCTCAACAGGGCACTCAGGCAGATGACCTGTGCGCCATTCGCAACGGCTTCTTCAAACGTCTCGATGCGGCAGTCAACACCCAGATCATCGACGTCGAATCCCGACCCCTTGAGCATCATGACGACCAGGTTTTTGCCGATGTCGTGCAGGTCACCTTTGACGGAGCCAATCGCGACGCGCGCAACCGGTTCATGGCCGGACTTCACGAGCAACGGTTCGATGATGTCCACGCCGGCCTGCATGGCCCGTGCCGATACCAGCATTTCGGGCACGAAAACCTCGCCACGGGAAAACTGGTCACCGACCTCGCGCAAGGCCGGGATCATCGTGACGTTGAGCAGCTCGCCCACGTCCTCGCCCTTGTCTACGGCCTCTTGCACGATCTCGACCACGCGGTCGCGTTCACCGAATACAATAGCGTCGTAAAGTTCGTCGTTGATACTCATGGTTCGATCACCTGAAAGTGCTCAATAATTATAAAATAAGTGAAGTCGAAGTCAAAATAAGGAAAATAATAAAAACAATAGGTTATAACTTCGGAAACTACGTATATATGCGTTATTTGGCGCAAGGAATTGCATTCGAAGTACAAACGGTGGGAAAATAGTATACTCCATGGGACGAGAGTGGCTGATGGCACACAAGATTCTTCTCATTGCCTGCGGGGCGCTCGCCCACGAGTTGGCGGCGATCGTACGGCTCAATCGGTGGACACAGGTGAGGGTTCGTTGCCTGCCGCCCGACTTGCACAACCGGCCCGAAGAGATTCCGCAAGCCGTACGCGGACAAATCGAGAAAAGCGCCGCGCACTACGACAGGGTCTTTGTTGCGTACGGCGATTGCGGCACTGGCGGGAAGCTGGACGAGGTTCTCGAGGAATTCGGCATAGAAAGACTGCCGGGCGCTCACTGCTACGAGTTCTTCGCAGGTACCGAGGAATTTGCCAGGATCGCAGAGGAAGATGCGGGAACTTTTTACCTGACGAATTTCCTCGCGCGCCATTTTGACCGGCTTGTACGCAAGGGACTGGGCCTTGACGAGCGTCCCGAGTTAAAGGACCTCTACTTTGGCAATTACCGACGCCTCGTCTACCTGGCACAAAATGACGATGCCGCATTGGAGGTGCTCGCCAGACGTCACGCTGACTATCTGGGTCTCGACTATCACTATCATTTCACGGGCTCCGCGCACGTAGAGTCATGTTTGAATGAGCAGGTCGTGCGTTGGCAAGAGCGCGCGGCACAGGGGGAGCAAGTCACATGACAGAAACGCTTGTTAGCTCCGCGACACGCGAAGTTGTTATCGGTTTCGAACAGCCTTTCGTCGTTATCGGTGAGCGCATCAACCCGACGGGACGAAAACTGCTCGCCGAGGAAATGAAGAATGGCGACTACAGTCGTGTAGAGGCCGATGCACTTGCACAGGTAGCGGCCGGTGCGCAAATACTCGACGTGAATGCGGGCATCGCCATGGCCGACGAGCCGAAAATACTCGCCGAATGCGTGCGCCTGGTGCAGTCGATAACCGACGTGCCGCTGTGCATCGATTCCTCGATCGTCGAGGCGCTCGAGGCAGGCCTCGAAGCGTATGAAGGCCGTGCTCTCCTTAATTCGGTCACCGGGGAGGAAGAACGTCTCGAGCGGGTCCTGCCGCTCGTGAAGAAGTATGACTGCTCGGTCGTCGCGATTTCGAATGACGACTCCGGCATATCGGAAGACGTCGATGTTCGTTTCGAGGTGGCGAAAAAAATTGTCGAGCGGGCGAGCGATCACGGTATTCCGGCAAACCGCATCGTGGTCGATCCGCTTGTCATGCCGGTCGGTGCTGTGAATTCGGCAGGCAGGCAGGTCATGGATCTCGTAAGGCGCCTGCGCCAGGAACTCAAGGTCAACACGACTTGTGGCGCGTCTAACTTAAGCTTCGGCTTGCCAAATAGAACGGGGCTAAACGCCGCATTTATTGGCATGGCAATTGCGAGTGGCATGACGTCTGCTATCACCAACCCCTTGCATGCGGACCTGATGCAGGCGATTCGCGGTGCGAATGTTGTCATGGGCCACGATCCCGAATGCGTGGCATGGATCAGCGCCAACCGGCCGGCTGCCGCTGAAGGCCAACGGCGCCGCCGCCGCCGGGCAGGGCAGGGATAACGCGGACACTCAAAATGACCCCTGCCACGAAGCAAGATGCTCTTGTAGTGTTTTCGCCTTCAGGCAAACGTGGTCGATTCTCGCTGGGGACGCCGGTGTTGCAGGCGGCGCGCAGCCTCGGCGTGGATATCGATTCCGTATGCGGTGGTCGCGCGATGTGCGGGCGTTGTCAGGTCGACGTAACCGAGGGAGAACTCTCGAAGCACGACATCGTGTCGCGCGCAGAAAACCTGTCGACGCCAGGACAGGTCGAGAATCGCTTCCTGGCCAGCCACGGCAATGACAGCGGTCGACGACTCAGCTGTCATGCGAAAATCGAGGGCGACATCGCGATCGACGTACCGGCAAGCAGCCAGGTGCACCGGCAGGTCATCCGCAAACCCTGTGAAGCCCACGACATCGACGTTAACCCCGTCGTACAGCCTTGCTTCGTCGAAATAACGCCGCCTGACATCCGCCTGCCGGAAGGCGACCTGCAACGTGTACTTGTGGCTTTGAGTCGCGACTGGCAACTCGATGGGCTGAGCTGTAGCTTGCCCGCCGTCCAGCAGCTGCAGGATGCGTTACGGGAAGGCGACTGGCAAATCACTGTTGCCGTTCGTGATAACACACAGATCATCGCTGTCTGGCCTGGACTCAAGGAGCGCTTCTACGGTGTGGCAATCGACGTCGGGTCAACCACTGTGGCAGCGCAACTGTGCGATCTGCGAAATGGCGAAGTGCTGGCCAGCGCCGGCAAGATGAATCCGCAAATTCGCTTTGGCGAAGACCTGATGAGCCGTGTGTCATACATCCTGTCAAACCCGGGTTCAGAGCGGTTGCTAAGCGATGTCATCCGTCGTACGGCGAACGAGTTGATCGCCGAAGTTGCTGTGGCTGCAGATATCGAAATCAATGACATCGTCGAAATGACCGTTGTCGGCAATCCGATCATGCAGCATCTATTCCTCGGCATCAGCCCGATCGAACTGGGAAGGGCGCCGTTCAAGCTCGCGAACGATGCAAGCGTGGACGTTCGCGCGAGCGAGCTCGATATCAGTATCAACCCTGGCGGCTATGCTTACGTTCTGCCATGCATCGCCGGGCACGTCGGCGCAGATACGGCTGGCGTAATGTTGGCGGAAACGCCCTTCGAACGCGATGATATTTCATTGATCGTCGACGTGGGCACGAATGCCGAAATACTGGTCGGCAACCGCGACCGGCTGCTGGCGGCATCGAGCCCGACCGGTCCGGCGTTTGAAGGTGCGCAGATCTCCTGCGGTCAGCGAGCCACTCCCGGCGCGATAGAACGCGTGCGTGTCGATCGCGAGACCCTCGAGCCACGATTCAAGGCGATCGGTTGCGAGCTTTGGTCCGACGAGGCCGGCTTCACCGACGCAGTACCAAGCGGTGGCATCACCGGTATCTGTGGTTCGGGCATCATCGAGGCGATTGCGGAAATGTATTCCGCTGGCATCGTTTTGCCCAATGGCCGCATCGACGGAAAGCAGGCGGAGCGATCCACGAGAATCGTCGAAGACGGCACCGTGCACGAGTATGTTCTGTTCGACGGCGATCGGCGTATTTCGATCACGCAGCACGATGTGCGGGCAATACAATTGGCAAAGGCGGCGCTCTATGCGGGCGTACGGCTCTTAATGAAAGAACGCGGCGTTGATCGGGTCGACCGGGTCCGTTTTGCAGGAGCCTTCGGCGCGCAAATCGACGCCCGTTATGCGATGGTGTTGGGGATGATCCCAAAATGCGATCTCGACACGGTGTCATCCGCCGGCAACGCGGCGGGGACAGGTGCTCGCATCGCGCTGCTTGATAGAAAGGCGAGGCCACTGATCGAAAAACAGGTTCGCGACGTGGAAAAGATAGAGACAGCCACCCGGCCCGATTTCCAGGACCTGTACGTGGCAGCCATGGCGATACCTCACCAAGAATCGCCGGATCGAATCCGATGAGGTGAAAAAATGACGGTAAGCAATCTAGACCATATTAATCTTCGGGCGTCGCCCGATTTGCTGGACCAGTTGCGTGATTTTTATCGTGATGTGGTTGGGCTCACACTCGGCCATCGTCCTCCGTTCAAGGAGTACGGATACTGGTTGTACGCGGGTGACAAAGCGGTTGTTCATCTGAGTCAATCCGATGGAGAGGAGATTCGCGCATCGGGGGCTGTAACGACTTTCGGTCATACGGCTTTTGCCTGCACTGACAGACCGGCTGTTGAAGCCCGCCTCTCGGAGCTGGGCATCGACTACAGGGTAGCGCGAGTTCCGGAATCGGGTCAGGTACAGCTGTTCTTGCAGGACCCGGCCGGCAATGGCGTCGAGCTGAGTTTTGACAAAGAAGAAAGCTAGTTGCCATTGAATGTGTTGCATTCGAAGTCAGTTCCAATACTATTGCGCGACGCCTTCGTCTTAAACGGGTCCAATCCCAATGAGCACCGACTTGCTGCAAGCCGCAAAGAAAACGGTTCGTACGTTTCACCAGGCCTTTGATTCAAGTAGTGATGAAGATCTCGGCGCGGTTCTTGCTGCGCATACAAGTGATGATTATCTGTGGCGTGGCATGCACCCGTTCTACGAACAAGAAGGGGCAAAAGCCGTGGCCGAGGTTTTCTGGTTGCCGCTGCGCAGGTCGCTGACTTCAATGCAACGCCGGGAAGACGTCTTCATGGCTGGGCAGAACGACGTCGACGGCGGCGAGACGACCTGGGTCGCCAGTATGGGTCACATGATGGGCTTGTTCGATCACGACTGGCAGGGAATTCCGGCCACCCACAAAATGGCGTTCCTGCGTTACGCAGAGTTTCATCGTGTCGACAACGACAAGATCGTCGAGTCGGCGTTTTTTTGCGATGTCATAAGCGTCATGCAACAGGCTGGACACTACCCCTTGCCACCGCAGACCGGTGCTGCGTTCCTGCACCCGGGGCCGCGCACGCACGACGGCATCCTGCTGGAGCCGCAATCAGCGGCGGAAAGTGAGCGAACGATGGCGCTCGTCAACCGGATGATCGCCGATCTGACTACGCTCAACGTGGGCGATGCTCACGACTGCCCGCCAGAATTACTCGCCGAAACATGGCACGACGATATGATCTGGTACGGGCCCACGGGAATCGGTGCGACTTATACGATTCCGCGTTACCAGGAACAACATCAGTATCCATTCCGACGGCACATCAAGGACAAAGTATTCAACGGCCACATCGCGCGCTTCGCCGAGGGCAACTACGCGGGCTTCTTCGGCTGGGCCAACCTGACGAATACGCCGACCGGTGGATTTCTCGGCCTGCCGGGCAACGACGTTCGTGCCGATATGCGCGTGGTCGACATCTACCGCCGTGATGGCGACAAGCTGGCGGAAAACTGGGTCTTCATCGATCTGTTGCATTACCTCGATATGCAGGGTCTCGATGTGCTGGGCCGGTTGAAGGAACTGCGCGGAACAGGCTGATGACGGTGCTGCCGGGTCGTATCGCCGACGATTTTATCGGCGCGACGGATCTTGCCAGTACATTGATGCAACGAGGCACGCGCACGGTGCAGACCATCGGTGACCGCCGCTCTCAAGGCAGGCAGGCCGTTTTCGGGGTGTAGGCATGATGTCCGTCTTGCAACGCCTTGATCCCGGCCTCGATGATGTGCTCGGGCGTGCTAAATCAACAAACGCGGATTCGTTTCCCGGCCGCGAGAATAGGTTCACCCGTCATTCAAGGTACTTTTTGAATGCTTCGAGCCAGCCCAGTCCCTCGGCGGTATTGCCTGTGCGCGGTTTGTATTCCGCCCCGATTGGGCCCGCATACCCCATCTCACGGATGGCCGCGATCAAATTGACATAATGGACCTCCCCCTGATCCGGCTCGCCGCGGTCTGGCACGGCCGCAATCTGGATATGGCCGATCACCGGCATGTGAGTACGCAACCGCTCAGTCAGGTCGCCCTGCATGACCTGCGTGTGATAACAATCGAACATCAGTCTGAGGTTGTCACGCCCCAGGCTGTCGATAATGTCCCGGCCCTTTTCCACCAGCGACAGATGATATCCGGGTACGTCGCGCTGATTGATCGGTTCGATCAGGATGCACATTCCCCTGGTCGCGGCAACGTCACACGCGTAGGCAAGGTTTTCACGGTATGTTGTTTCTGCTGCTGCCCCTCTGTCGGTTTTCCCCGCCATTACGTGCACATTCGCGGCACCTGTTTCTGCACCGTAGTCCACGGCCTGATCAATCACGGTTCGGGCTTCGACCTCTCGCCCCGGCAAGGCACACAGACCAAACTCACCGGTGTCGACATCACCTGGCACCGTGTTTAGCCCAAGCATCGACAACCCGGCTTCATCCAGTGCTGCCTTCACCTCTGCAGCTGGCGTGTCATAGGGGTAGTGGCACTCGACCGCGTCAAACCCAGAGTTACGGGCTGCGAGAATACGCTCGACCATCGGCAGGTCCGTGTAAAGAAATCCCAGATTAGCGGAAAACATTATTCCCTCATATTCGCAACTTATACTCTTAGGCAGGCTTGCTATTGTCACCGTTATAAAGCCCGACGCTCTCCACGGCGCCCTCGGTTAGCGCTTCTGCACGTGCGGTTCTGATCTTGTCGAACACAGCTTCAGGCTTTCGTTCGAAAACATTTCGGTCGGGGGGGATGTTTGGCATGGCGATCCTATTCCCAGTCAACTTCAAAGGTGGTTATAACGTCCGCGATCTGAGCCTCCGTCAGCTCAACGGCCTGGCTGCCACGCAACAGCAGCGACAGCCGGGCAGTTTCTTCAAGTTCTTCGATGGCATAAACTGCTGCCTCCAGCTCTTTCCCGGCCACCACCGGGCCATGATTGGCCAGCACTATGGCCGAGTGTTTTCCGGCCAGACCGCGCACCGCCTGCCCCATGGCAGGATCGCCGGGACGAAAGTAGGGCAGCAGCTTAACCTTGCCCAGGCGCATGATCGAATAGGCCGTCAGCGGGCGCAGCATGTTGTCACGGTTTGTTTCCGGCAGCATGGAAACCGAGGACATGGTACTCGGCAAGCAGGTGGCCACGCGGTTGGCGGCCGTGAAATATGTGGGCGGCAATTTTATTGAACGGCGTCAGGGTGACCGGCTTGGCCTGATATTGTTCGGTGATCAGGCCTACCTGCAGACGCCGCTGACCTTTGAC